>Ga0180007_10000711_pt1 | contig 52052 bp, 48 predicted proteins | sample MM_PC_MetaG_FD_121122 | JGI IMG/M metagenome (GOLD analysis project Ga0180007, IMG submission 121122) | Groundwater microbial communities from the Aspo Hard Rock Laboratory (HRL) deep subsurface site, Sweden - MM_PC_MetaG | ecosystem: Environmental > Aquatic > Deep subsurface > Groundwater... | reverse complement strand
CAGTGTTTTCTCTCTGCCTATTTTCCGGAAAAATCAACCTTCGCCGCCTGCCGGGGTTCCTGGCACAGCTCCCCGGCGGCGGCGGTCTGCCCCTGCGCGCCGGCCCGCGAGGCCACCCAGCGCACCTGCCGGCACACGCCCATGAGCAGGTTGAATTCGTTGCGCCGCAGGCGGAAGCGCCCGAAGAAACGGCGCACCGGCAGCATCCAGTAGTCCTGGTTCTGGTCCTTCAGGTAGCCGATGTCGGACAGGGCGGCCTGCAGGCTGACGAACAGCGTCTCGCGCTCCTCAAAGGAGGCGTCGCGGGCGTTGGGCGGGCCCTTGGCCTCAAAGGGCTGTTCGAGCGAGCGCTGGAAGCACTCATAGAGCAGGATCAGCACGGCCTGCGACAAATTGAGCGAGGTGCAGTCCGGGTGCGCCGGGATCATCACCAGATGGTCGCACAGGCTGGTCTCGGCGTTGGTCAGCCCCCGGTCCTCGGGGCCGAAGACCAGGGCCACGCGCCCCCCCTCGGCCAGGCGCGGGAGCACGTGCTCCTCCGCCGCTGTGGCCGGGCGCAGCAGCCCCTTGCGCCAGCCGCCGGTGCGCGCCGTGGTGCCGATCGCCAGGGCCGTGCCCGAGAGCGCCTGGCGCAGGTCCGGCACGAAGCGCGCGGTTTCCAGGATGTGCCGGGCATGATTGGTGGCAAGGGGCGCGGCCTTTTCCAGGTCAAAGCCCTGGGGATCGACCAGCACAAGATTGCTTGCGCCCATGTTGAGCATGGCCCGGGCCACGGAGCCGATGTTTTCCGGGTACTTGGGGCGGAACAGGACGATATCGAGATTGGCGAGAGGCATGCTTGCTCCAACAGTTGGTGTCGCTTCCCGGCTGAGGTCTTGACGGGGCCCCCCGGGCCAACTAAAGTCCAGGTTCGTGCCGCCGCCCGGCACTACCCCGGAATCCACCCTTTTACAGGAGAACCGTCATGGCGCTGTTTACCAAAGAAGAGGCCCTCAAGTATCATTCGATGAAGCGCAAGGGCAAGCTCGAGGTCGTGTCCATCAAACCCTGCGAGACGCAGCGGGACCTTTCCATGGCCTACACCCCCGGCGTGGCCGACGCCTGCCGGGCCATCCACGCCGACGTGGAGAAAGCCTACGAATACACCAACAAGGGCAACCTCGTGGCCGTCGTCAGCAACGGCACGGCGGTCCTCGGCCTGGGCAACATCGGCCCCGAGGCCGGCAAGCCGGTCATGGAAGGCAAGGGCGTGCTCTTCAAGATCTTCGCCGACATCGACGTCTACGACCTGAACATCCGCCAGCTGGACCCGGACAAGGTCATCGAGTTCTGCAAGATGCTCGAACCGACCTTCGGCGGCATCAACCTCGAAGACATCAAAGCCCCGGAATGCTTCAAGATCGAGCAGACCCTCATCAAGGAAATGGGCATCCCCGTGTTCCACGATGACCAGCACGGCACGGCCATCATCTCCGGCGCGGGCCTCATGAACGTGCTCGAAATCAGCGGCAAGAAGATCAATGACCTCAAGGTCGTGGTCTCCGGCGCTGGCGCGGCGGCCATCTCCTGCTCGCGCTTCTACGAGGCCATGGGCATGGACAAGAGCCAGATCTACATGTTCGACTCCAAGGGCCTGCTGCACCTGGGCCGCACCGACATGAACGCCGAGAAGACCTACTACGCTCAAAGCAAGGCCTGCACCCTGTCCGAGGCCATGAACGGCGCGGACATGTTCCTGGGCCTCTCCGGCAAGGACGTCATCAACGCCGACCAGGTCAAGACCATGGCCAAGAACCCGGTCATCTTCGCCTGCGCCAACCCGGACCCGGAGATCGCCTACCCCGTGGCCAAGGGCGCCCGCACCGACCTGATCATGGCCACCGGCCGCTCCGACTACCCCAACCAGATCAACAACGTGCTGGGCTTCCCCTTCATCTTCCGCGGCGCGCTGGACGTCCGCTCCAAGGTCATCAACGAGCAGATGAAGCTCGCCGCGGCCAAGGCCCTGGCCGCCCTGGCCAAGGAGCCGGTGTCGGCTGAAGTCTGCGCCGTCTACGGCGTCAAGGAACTCAAGTTCGGCATGGACTACATCATCCCCAAGGCCCTGGACCCGCGCGTGCTCGAGTGGGTATCCCCGGCCGTGGCCCAGGCCGCCATGGACTCCGGCGTGGCCACCATCAAGCTGGACATCGCCCAGTACAAGAAGGACCTGCGCGAGCGCATGACCGCCTCCAAGGCCCGCACCAAAATGATCGTCGACTCCTTCGGCTACGACCTGTAGCCCGGACGGCGAGAACGCCAAAGGTACAAGGCCCGGGGGAGACTCCGGGCCTTTTTTGTGGTCCGCGCAGGAGGAACGCATGGAGACCGTCAAGATCATCCGGGCCGCTGTGGCGGACGCCCCGGCCATCCTGGCCCTGCAGCGCCTGGCCTACCAGGCCGAGGCCCGGCTGTACGACGACTGGGGCATCCCGCCGCTGACCCAGACCCTGGAGGACCTGCGCGCGGAACTGGCCACGCTGACGGTGCTCAAGGCCCTCTCCGGCGCTGAGCTCCTCGGCTCTGTCCGGGCGGGCCTGGACGGCGACGTCTGCCGCATCGGCAGGCTCATGGTCCATCCCGAGCACCAGCGCCAGGGTCTCGGCTCCGCACTTTTGCGCGCCGCAGAGGCCAGCTTCCCAGCCGCCCGGCGCTTCCAGCTCTTCACCGGCCACAAGAGCGCGGGCAACCTGCGCCTGTACCAGCGCCTGGGCTACCTGCCCGTGCGCAGCCGGCCCGTCAGTCCAGCGCTCACCCTCATCTTTCTGGAACGCGAGGCCTGAGCCGCCACGCAGAAAAGGCCGAGAGGGGCAACCCTCCCGGCCTTATTCCTTACGCAATCGCTGGACGTCGGCAGGGCTACTTGGCCGGTGCGCCCTTCTGCAGGTTGCCCAGGCCGATGAGCGGCATGGCGCCCGAGCCCGTCACCTGCGGCATCACGCCGTCCCACTTGTCGATGGCCTTCATGTTGGCCTCAATGCGCCGCAGTTCCAGCAGGTCCGGAGAGATGTTGGCCTTCTGCAGGCGCAGGGACTCGGCCTCGGCCTTGGCCGCGGTGACCTTCTGCTCGGCCTCGATCTTGATGCGGTCCAGGTCGCGCCGGGCCTTCAGGGCCAGCTGCTCCGCCGTCTGCTTGGCCTCGATGGCCTCTGTGAAGACCTTGGAGAAGCTGAAGGTGACGATGGAGAAGGCGTCCACGGCGATGTTGTTGTGGCCCAGGCGCTCCATCAGGGTCACGCGCATGGCCTCGCTCACGGCCGGGCGCTTGGTGATGAGCTCCTCCGCCGTGTACTTGGCCGTGACGGCCTTGACCACCTCAAGGATGGCCGGGTCGATGATGCGCTCCCGGAAGTTGACGCCGATCTTCTGGTAGACCACGTTGGCCTTGTCCGGAATGATGTGATAATTCAGGGCCACCCGGGAGGTGACGTCCTGGAGGTCGGCGGAGGCCGCTGCCGCATCTGTCTCGACCTTCTGGACCTTCACGTCCATCAGCACGATCTCCTGCATCACCGGAATGCGCAGGTGCAGGCCTTCGTCCAGGACCTTGTCCTGCACGGCGCCGAAGTTCAGCACAATGCCCCGCTGGCCCGCCCCCACCTGCACCCAGGGGGTGAAGAACACCAGCAGGATAATGGCGGCCACGACCATGGCGATGACGCCGGACGGCACCTTCCGCAAAATGGACTCGAAAAACTCCTTGGGCCTCTCTTGGTACACTTCGTTCATATGCTTGCTCCTCTTTGTTCACGGCGCCCGCACAAGGCAGGCTGCCCACGTTTGTAGATGACCGGGGCCGCGCTGGCGACCCTTTCCGCCCCCCCTGGAGTCGGAAAAGGGGGGATCTTGATGTGTCTCGCCGGGGTCGAAAGACCCGGGCGGGGGGGGTGTCGTGCCAGGACGGTGGAGGGGGCGGGCAGGCCACCAGCACCTGCGGGGGCCTGCCTGTGAGAGCCAGGGCAAGAGCCCTGGACGTCACACGTTGCGTCAGGTCAAGGCTAACTATGGCCTATACCGGAGGTTGTGTCCAGCCGCAGCGAATTTTTGGGCGGATTTACGGAAAGGGCGGGCGGACAGGACGGCGCGGTCTACGCGCCGAAAGCGGCCTCGCCCATGCGGCAGATGATGTCGAACTCCGCTCGGCTCACAGGCGCCACCGAAAGCCGGGAGCCCTTGCGCAAGAGCTCCATGCCGGACAGGGCCGGGACCACGCGCATGGCCCGCAGCGGAACCGGGGTGGCGAACTTCCGCTCGAAGCGGACGTCCACGGCGAACCAGAGGGGCTTCTCCGGCGTGGACCGGGGATCGAAGTGGCTGTCGCCGGGATCCAGCGCGGTCTCGTCGGGGTGGGCGGCCCGCACGATGCGCACCACGCCCACCGCAGAAGGATCAGTGACGCTATGGTAGAATAAGGCGAGGTCGCCCACGGACATCTGGTCACGCAGGAAATTGCGGGCCTGGAAATTGCGCACCCCGCTCCAGCTTGTGGTCTGGTCCGGCTCGCCCGCCAGGTCGTCGATGGCATAGCAGCCCGGCTCGGACTTGAGCAGCCAATACTTCGTCGCCATGGCAGGCCTCCCAGGATGAACTTGTGGTGCGCGCAGATGGACAGCGCCTGGCGCGAAATGCCAGGCTGCCCAGCGCAAAATATCAGGTTGGGCGGCGCAAGGAAAGCCGCAGGCGGCTTCGCAACCAGGACCGGCAGGATAAAAAAGGGCCGAGAGGAAAACCTCTCAACCCTACTGATTGCTGGTCGGGGCGACATGATTTGAACATGCGACATCCTGCTCCCAAAGCAGGCGCGCTACCGAGCTGCGCTACGCCCCGATTGTCTTGAGCGCTCTTCCCTACGGGAATTCCCGCGCGCTATCAAGGCTTCAAATCAGGCCCGGCCAAGCCACGGTTTACTCGGCCGCAGGCTGGCTGCCGGTCCACTTGGCCAGCGCGCAGGCCTCGTCCACCAGCATGACCGGGATGTCCCCGCTCACAGGATAGACCACGCCGCAGGCCGCGCAGAGAAGTCCGTCCTGGGCTGGCAGGATGGCCAGCGCGCCAAGGCACTTGGGGCAGACCAACAGGCGCAAAAGTTCCGTATTCAAAGCCATGAATCACCTCCGGGGCATTGTGCGCGGAGCATACCCGAGCCTGGGGCCGGGCACAAGTCCGCAGGCTCTCCGCTGGACAAAAGCCCTGGCACGGCCCTGGTTCGGCCCTGGCCCGACCTTGACGCAGGGGGAGGAAAAGTGTCTATCATTCGAGACATAATCACGCCTTCAGGCTCAGGCAAAGAAACCGCAATGGGAGCGCCCGTGCAGCCACGCGTCGATCTGCATACCCACTCCACCGTCTCCGACGGAACCCTGAGCCCCACGGAGCTCATGCGCGCAGCCGCCGAGGCGGGCTTGGCGGCCATCGCCCTCACCGATCACGACACCCTGGCCGGACTGCCCGAGGCCCGCGCCGAAGCGGAGCTTCTCGGCATCGAGCTGGTGCCCGGCTGCGAGCTTTCCCTGGAATATTCCGGGCTGCCCACGCACATGCTGGCCCTGTTCGTGGACAACCCCGCCGGGGCCGTGGCCGGGGAGCTCAGCCGCGTGCAACAGGCGCGTGAGACACGCAACGAGCGCATGCTGGAAAAGCTGCGCACCGTGGGCGTGCACCTGCGCATGGAGGACGTGGCCCGGCACGCTGGCGGCCAGGTGGGCCGCCCGCACATCGCCAAGGCCATGCTCGCAGCCGGGGTGGTCAAGACCTTCGACGAAGCCTTCGGGCGCTTCCTGGGCAACGGCGGCCTGGCCCACATCCCCAAGGAGAAGCTCATGCCCGGGGAGGCCATCGACGCCGTGCACGCCGACGGCGGCCTGGCCATCCTGGCGCACCCCTGTCTGCTCACCCTGCATTCGCGCCACCTGGAGGCCATCCTCAAGGACTTGATGGCGCTGGGCCTGGACGGGGTGGAGGTCTACTACACCGAGCATTCCGAACGCTACACCATTGAGGTGGCGCGCCTGGCCGATTCCCTGGGTCTGCTCAAGAGCGGCGGCTCGGACTTCCACGGGACCGTGAAGCCCGGCGTGCGCCTGGGCCGGGGCCGGGGCGGGCTGTACGTGCCGGGCAAGGTGCTCGACGACATGAAGGCCGCCCTGGGCAGGACATAAATCCGGGGAACGTCTTGCCAAAAGCGTGCGCAAGGTGCTATTGAAATCTACAATGCACCATCAGACGCAAACCCCTGGACGCCACACATGACAAATCAACTCGATACCGCCGACACCGCAGCCGACACCGCAGCGGCCCCCCGGACCGACAACGCCTCCGGCGCCGCAGCCGGGGCTACGCCCGCAGCGGCAAGCGTTGCGCCCGCGCCGCGCGCGCCAAAAGCGGCCAAGGCCATGGACATCCCCGAGCCCGAAGCCCCGCGCGAGGAGCCACGCCGCCCCGAGCGCCTGCCGGGCGTCCACCTGGACCTCAACATCGGCGGCCCCATCGTCCTGCACTTTCCCATGCTGGGCAAAAAGTACGAGGGCAAAGTGGTGGGCTATGAGCCTTACTCCTTCGTCATCGTGCTGGCCCGGCTGCCGCAGGATGTCCTGGCCCAGGCCGCCGGAGGCACCAGCATGGTGGCCCAGCACCACGCTGGCGGCATGGTCTTCGGCTTCCGCACCGAACTTCTGAAGAACATCACAAACCCGGCGGCGCTCTTGTTCCTGGGCTTTCCGGACAGCGTGGACCGCATCGTGCTGCGCCACAACCAACGCGTGAGCGTCAATCTGCCCGGAACCCTGAACGGCAAGTACGGCGACCAGAAGGTCATGGTCCAGGACATGACCCCCACCGGCTGCCAGCTCTCGGCCAAAGTCGACCTGAAGTCGCCCCTGCGCGAGGCCCAGGTGGGCGACCGCCTGGTGCTGAACTGCGAGATGGGCTGCAGTCTGCCCATCGTGGCGCCGGTGGAGCTGCGCCGCGTGGTGGCGGAGAAAGGCCTGCTGTACATCGGCGCGCAATTCGTGGACATGACCCCCGAGACCACGGAACAGGTCAACAGCTACGTCGGCGGCCTGCTGGAGTTTCTGAACCACTAGCCGTACGCCCCCCGGACACGCAACAACGCCGCCAGGAGCTTTCCCCTGGCGGCGTTTTTTGTGGAAGCAGCCCGGCGCTACAGGCCGCGCTTATCGATCCAGCGCAGCAGCGCGTAGCCCAGCAGGCAAAACACGGGAACGACGACCCAGTGGGACAGGCCCAGGAGCTGGGGCACGGTCACCTTGCCGTAGTCGCCCCAGGTCAGCACCGTGGCCTTGAGCGTGGGGTAGGCCTCGGCGAACACCGCCGCGCCCACCAGCATCCCGGCTATGCCCGCCAGGGCGTCCACGCGGCCCTCGCCCAGGGCCCCGCCAGAGGTGCCCGGGCAGTAGCCCAGAAGCCCCCAGCCCACGCCGAAGGTCAACCCGCCGAGTACCGTGCCGCCCAGGATCAGCGGCTTGATGGACAGCTTGGCCAGCTCCAGGTCCACCAGGAGGTGCACGCCCACCATGCCCACCAGCACGGTGGTCAGCATGAATTTGACGATGGTCATGTCCTGGAAAAGCAGGGCGCCCAGCTGGCGGTCATAGCGGATGACCTCCGAGCGCTGCAGCAATACGCCAAAGAGAATGCCGGTGATGAGTCCGAAGGTGAGATCCATGCCGCTACCTCCCCTTTCCGTAAAGCAGCCGGGCCACCACGGCCCCGCCGACGAAGAAGCAGATCAGCGCCACGTAGCCGCTGGCCGCCAGTTGGAGCGTGCCCGACAGGCCGTGCCCGCTGGGGCAGCCATCGGCCAGGCGGGCGCCGAACATGGCCACCGCGCCGCCGAGAAAGGCCACGCCGAAGCGCTTGCCGAGGCCCGGCCCGAAACGCGCTGCGAAACGGTCCGGCACCGCCTGGAGGCGGAAGGTGCCGCTTAAAAACGACGCCGCGCACGAACCCAGCGCGATGCCCACCACGAACATCCACTGCCAGTCGATCTTGGGCGTCTCCTTCATGAAATAGGGCATGGACGCCACGCGCTCGGCGGCCACGGTCTGTTCCATCATGCCCGCCGCGCGCACAAAGGTTGTGGACGCGCCGAAATATTTCCCCGCGACCCACACAGAGAGCACCAGCAAGAGCCCGGCCAGGGCCCCCGCGATGTACGGGTTCCAAGGTTTTGAGCGTTCGCTTGCAAACATCTCGATTCCTCCTGCTATAGTATAGATACCCGGAGGGGGTACCATAATGATACACACTTCTCCGCACCAGTCAAGTCAAACGCAAAAAAAGCGCAGCCCAAAGCGTTATACAAGGATTTGTCCTCAGGCAGCTTGCATTTTTCTGGAAACACGGGCAAAAAATAAGTATCTTTCGCGAAACCTTCCAACCGCCCCCCGAGGATGTCATGCCCGCGAAGAAAGCCACACCGACCAGCGCCAAGTCCAAGCCCGCCCAGGCTGCGCCCACGCCCGACTGCAATCCCGTGGATACCTTGAAAGAGGACATCCGCAAGCACATGTTCGCCTTCCTCGGCAAGGACATCACCCGCGCAGGGCTGCACGACTACTTCAAGGCCGTGGCCTACACCATGCGCGAGCGCATGGCCGAGCACTGGATCAAGACCCAACGCTCCTATTACGACAAAAGCTCCAAGCGCGTGTACTACCTGTCGCTGGAGTTCCTGGTGGGCCGCTCGCTCAAGAACAACGTGCTCTGCCTCGGCATCGAGGACCAGGTGCGCGAGGCCCTGGCCAGCCTAGGTCAGGACTATGAGGAGATCAGCGAGGTGGAGTGGGACGCGGGCCTCGGCAACGGCGGCCTGGGACGGCTGGCCTCCTGCTACCTCGACTCCATGGCCACCCTGAACATCCCCGGCTACGGCTACGGCATCCGCTACGAGTATGGCATCTTCCACCAGAGCATCCAGGACGGCTGGCAGGTGGAGCGCCCGGACAACTGGCTCAGGTTCGGCAACCCCTGGGAATACGACCGCTCCGGCTACCTCTTCCCGGTCCAGTTCGGCGGGCACGTGAACTCCTACACCGACGACCACGGGCGGCTGCGCCACGTCTGGGAGGGTGGCACCAAGGTCATGGCCATGGCCTACGACATGATGGTGCCCGGCTTCGAGAACGGCAACGTCATCAACATGCGCCTGTGGAGCGCCAAATCAAGCCGCGACTTCGACCTGGAGTTCTTCAACTCCGGGGCCTACCTCAAGGCCATCGAGGACAAGGCCAAGAGCGAGAACATCTCCAAGGTGCTCTACCCCCAGGACTCCTTCGTCGAGGGCCAGGAACTGCGGCTCAAGCAGCAGTACTTCTTCGTTGCCGCCACCTTCCACGACATCACCCGCCGGCACATGAAGCACCACCAGGGCTTCGACGAGCTGCCGGACCTGGTGGCCGTGCAGCTCAACGACACCCACCCGGCCATCGCCATCGCCGAACTCATGCGCATCCTGGTGGACGACCACCTGCTGCCCTGGGAAAAGGCCTGGAAGATCTGCGTGGGCACCTTCGCCTACACCAACCACACCGTCATGCCCGAGGCCCTGGAGACCTGGCCCGTGGACCTCATGGCACGCGTGCTGCCCCGGCACATGGAGATCATCTTCGAGATCAACCGCCGCTTCATGGACGAGGTGCGCCGCCTCTACCCCGGCGACGACGGCAAGCTCGCCCGGCTCTCGCTCATCGGCGAGGACTACGGCAAGCGCGTGCGCATGGCCAACCTGGCCGTGCTCGGCTCGCATTCCGTCAACGGCGTCTCGGCCCTGCACTCGGACATCCTTAAAACCTCCACCTTCCGCGACTTCAACGAGCTGTTCCCCGAACGCTTCAACAACAAGACCAACGGCATCACGCCCCGGCGCTGGCTCCGGCAGTGCAACCCGGACCTCTCCGCACTCATCACCGAGACCATCGGCGAGGGCTGGATCAACAACCTGCAGCGCCTGGAAGAACTCAGGCCCTTCGCCGAGGACAGCGCCTTCCGCGCCCGCTGGAGGGAGATCAAGCAGCTGAACAAAAAACGCCTGGCGGACTATGCGCACCACAAGGTCAACAAGGAGCTCGACCCCGGGACCATGTTCGACGTGCAGGTCAAGCGCATCCACGAATACAAGCGCCAACTCATGAACGTGCTGCACGTCATAAGCCTGTACGACGACCTGCGCTCCGGCAAGACCGGGCCGCACCTGGCCCCGCGCACCGTCATCTTCGGCGGCAAGGCCGCCCCCGGTTACCGCATGGCCAAGCTCATCATCCGGCTCATCCACGCCGTGGCCGAGACCGTGCACCGCGAGCCCAAGTGCCAGGGCTTCCTCAACGTGGCCTTCCTGCCCAACTACTGCGTGTCCAACGCCGAAAAGATCATCCCCGGCACCGACCTCTCCGAGCAGATCTCCCTGGCCGGAACCGAGGCCTCCGGCACCGGCAACATGAAGTTCGCGTTGAACGGCGCATTGACCATCGGCACGCTCGACGGCGCAAACGTGGAGATCCGCGAACGCGTCGGGGTCGAGAACTTCTTCCTCTTCGGCCTGACCACGCCCGAGGTCAACGCGCTCAAGGCGCGCGGCTACAACCCCTGGGAATACTATCAGCAGGACGAAACCCTGCACCGGGTCATCGATCTCATGGCCTCCGGGCACTTCTCGCCGCTTGCGCCCGACCTGTTCCGGCCCATAGCCGACGCCCTGCTCAAGGACGGCGACCGCTGGATGCTCCTGTCCGACTTCCGCTCCTACATCGATACCCAGAAACAGGTGGCCGCACTCTACCTGGACCACGACCAGTGGATCAAAAAGTCCATCCTGAACACCGCTGGCATGGGCTACTTCTCCTCGGACCGCGCCATCGGCGAATACGCCCGCGACATCTGGGGCGTGAAACTGTAGCGCTTGCAAGACTTGGCCTCCGGCGGCTGGGGGGCTTGAAGCCCCCCAGCCGCCCCCATTACGCCGAAGGGGCTGTTTCAGGAGGAACCTGAAACAGCCCCTTCGGCTTGTGTGGGATGCCACGGGAGAGCGTCTTTGCCTTTCCCAACACTCTCAAAAAGGGGCCAACCGAGCGCGGGGCTTTTCGAGGGGTTCCCCCTCGAAAAAACCGCGCGCATTGCCAGGGCCAAGCCAAGCCAAGGCCTCTGCCCGCGCCGCCCCTGGCCCAGGCCAACGGGGAGTCCAGAGGGCCTCAGGCCCTTTGGCCGCCGGAGGCATCCCCCTGCCCCCTGCTCCAGGCTCCAGGCTTTGTCCTTGGCAACGCAGCCCGGCCCGGCTAGTGTCGCCAAAACATTCTCACCAAGGAGCGCTCCATGAAACGCGTCTGTCTTTTGTTGACCTTGAGCCTTGGGCTGGTTCTGCTGCTTGCGTCCGCCGCTTTGGCGCGCAAGGCCACGGTGCACTTCTTCGTGGTGCCGCAGTCCATCCCCGCCGAGCAGCTCTCCAGCCTCAACGATTTCCTCATCAAGACAGCCGGGGGCTTTACGGCCTCGCGCAGCATGGGGGGAACCATGGGCAGCCTGGGCAGGGACTACAGCCCGGAGAACCTGAGCTATACCGTCGCCGCGCCCAAAAACGTCGCCAAGGAGATAAAGGGCTACCTCAAGAACAACTGTGGCCAGAAGGAAGTGTTCATGCTCGTCTGGCCTGCGGAGCGCGTCGAATAATACCCGCAGCAAGCGACCGCGCCGTCAGCAACGGAAAAGACCGATGGGGGGACTGCGCGAGCGGGCGCCCCCTCCTTGGCTTTCCACCCGGCTTTGGCTAGTCTTGCGCCCACACCACGGCCCATGGGCCACGCTTGAAGGAGCCACTTATGACCCTACTTTCCGCCCAGGTTTCCAGCTACATGGAGCGCTCGTCCTGGATACGGCGCATGTTCGAGGCCGGCATCGAGCTCAAGAAACAGTTTGGCGAGGACCAGGTCTGCGACTTCAGCCTGGGCAACCCCGACCTGCCGCCGCCCTCCTGCGTGTGCCAGGGCCTGCACGAGATCGCCGACGAGGCCGACGCGCCGTTCGCCTTCGGCTACATGCCGAACTTCGGCTACCCCCACGTGCGTGAGGCGTTGGCAAAGGTCGTGGGCGTGGAGCAGGGCGTTGACGTGGCCGCCACCGACCTGGTCATCACCTGCGGCGCGGCCGGGGCCATCAACGCCTTCTACCGCGCCGTGCTCGAACCCGGCGACGAGGTGCTTTGCCCCGCTCCCTACTTCGTGGAGTACGGCTTCTACGTGGAGAACCACGGCGCCGTGCTGAAGACCGCCCCGGCCAAACCCGGCACCTTTGACCTGGACGTGGCCGCGCTGGAGGCCGCCATCACCGACAAGACCGCCGTGCTGCTCATCAACTCGCCCAACAACCCCACCGGCGTGGTGTACCCGCGCGCGACCCTGGTGGAGCTCTGCGAAATGCTCAAGCGCAAGAGCGCCGGGCGCAAGCGCCCCATCTTCCTTTTGGCTGACGAGCCCTACCGCTTCCTGGCCTTTGACGGCGCTGAGGTGCCCTCGCTCTTGCCGCTGTACCCGCACACCGTGGTTGTCAGCTCGTTCTCCAAGAACCTCTCGCTGGCCGGGGCGCGCGTGGGCTACGCCCTGGTGAACCCGGCCATGCAGGACAAGGCCGAGCTTTTGGGCGGCATCATCCTGGCCAACCGCATCCTGGGCTTCGTCAATGCGCCCGCCCTGGCCCAGAAGCTCCTGGCCAAGACCCTGGGCTCCCAGGTGGACGCGCAGATCTACGCCGCCCGGCGCGACGCCATGCGCGACGTGCTCGATGCCGCAGGCTACAAGTACCCCATGCCGCGCGGCGCGTTCTACTTCTTCCCCGAGGCGCCCGGCGGCGACGACGTGGCCTTTGTGCAGCTGCTGCTGGAAGAACGCATTCTGGCCGTGCCCGGCAAGGGCTTCGGCTGCCCGGGGCACTTCCGCCTGGCCTTCTGCGTGGGCGAAAACGTCATCCGCCGCGCCGCAGACGGCTTCAAACGCGCCCTGGCCAAGGCCAAGGCCTAGGAGAAGCAATGAACCCCACCCAAGATAAGGCGTTACGCATCGGCTGGATCGGCACCGGAGTCATGGGTTTGTCCATGTGCGGTCACCTCATGGCCGCCGGGCACCCGGCCACGGTCCACAACCGCACCCGCGCCAAGGCCCAGCCCCTGCTGGACCGCGGCGCGGCCTGGGCCGACAGCCCCAAGCAGGTGGCCCAGGCCTCGGACATCGTCTTCAGCATCGTGGGCTTCCCGGACGACGTGCGCCGCGTCTATCTGGACGCGGACGGCGTGCTGGCAGGCCTCAAGCCCGGCGCCATCGCCGTGGACATGACCACCACCAGCCCCAGCCTGGCCGTGGAGATCTTCGCGGCTGCGCGCAATAACGGCCAGCACACCCTGGACGCGCCAGTGTCCGGCGGGGACGTGGGCGCGAAAAACGCGGCCCTGTCCATCATGGTCGGCGGCGAGGCGGCGGTCTTCGCGCAGGTGCGGCCGCTGTTCGAGCGCATGGGCAGGATCATCCTGCACCAGGGCGCGGCCGGGGCTGGGCAGCACACCAAGATGTGCAACCAGATCGTCATCGCCGGGAGCATGATCGGCGTGTGCGAGAGCCTGCTCTACGCCACGCGCGCGGGCTTAAACCCCCAGGTTTTGCTCGGGTCCATCTCCAAGGGCGCGGCAGGCTGCTGGAGCCTGGAGAACCTGGCCCCGCGCATCCTCAAGGGCGACTTCGCGCCGGGCTTCATGATCGACCACTTCATCAAGGACATGGGCATCGCCCTGGAGGAATCGCGGCGCATGGGCCTCAAGCTGCCGGGACTTGAGCTGATGCACGGGCTCTACAGCCAGGCCGCCAAGGACGGGCATGGCCGCGACGGCACCCAGGCGCTGTTCCTGGCCCTCCAGAAGCTGTCCGCCTGAGCCAATAGCCTCCGGCGGTCGGAGCCGAGAGATGCCTCCGGCGGCCAAAGGGCCTGAGGCCCTTTGGAATCCCCATATGGGCTGGGCCATGGGCGGCGCGGGCAAAGGCCTTGGCTCGGCTTGGCCCTGGCAATGCGCGCGCCTCCTGCGGGGTTTCAGGGGGTTGTGGCTGGATGATTGGCAGTGCTTCGGGCAAAAAAGCCCCGCGCGCGGTTGGCCCCTTTTAAAGCGGAGACGAGAGACAAAGAGAAAGACGCTCTCCCGTGACTTCCCTGACCCAATAAAGCCGAAGGGGCTGTTTCAGGTTCCTCCTGAAACAGCCCCTTCGGCGTACTATGGGGGTCCGGGGGCCGCTGCCCCCGGCGGGATCAAGGGGCGGAGGCCCTTGGCTTGTGGCCTACCAGGGCAAATTCAGCTTGTAGCCGCCCAGGCTGGGCCCGGACGCGGCGTCGTTGACCTGCAGCCGCCAGAAGGACTTGCCGTTGGTGGCGCGGTCGGAGCTGTCCGGCGCGGGCAGGAAATAGCGGGAGCTTGTCGGGCAGACATACTCCTGCAGGAGCTTGCCCGCGTAGCGGTTGCAGCCCTCGGAGAGCACACAACGCAGATCGGTCAGGACGGAGCGGCTGTCGCCGATCCAGGAATGCCCAAGCAGGTCGGTGCGCACGTCGGAGACGTCGGTGACGGCCAGGCCGGGGATGCAGACGACATTCTTGCCCAGGCGCTCGTAGTCGCCGCCCTGGACCAAGGACGAGGCGGACAGGGCCATGTCCGAGCGCGAGGCGTACAGGATGATGCGCGCGCCCTGGCTCATGAGCTTCAGCGCGTGCTGGTCCAGGAAGATCTCGCGGTCAACGTCGGGCGCGGCCAGCACGATGTTGCGGATCTTCCTCAGGTCGCCATTGCCCGCGCGCGCGCATTCGTCGGCCAGATCGCTGTAGGCGCGGATGAAGACCTCGTTGCCCATGCTGTGGACAACCACGCTCACGCGGCCGATCCACTGGTCGGCCAGGACATCGGACAAGAGCTGCTTCAGATAATGGACGGCCCAGTAGGCGTTATTGCGATCTTGCAGGTAGCTGGCGGCGCTCCCGGCGGAGGGCCAGCTGTACAGCAGCGCCGCACCCTGGAAGCCCACGCCGTGGGTGATGCGCGTTGCGGTCTTGGCCGCGTCCTCGAAGCTGTTGTCGAAGCCGTGGACAAAGAGCAGCACCTCGCGTCCAGGCGTGCGCGCGGCGGCGCGCTCAAGCTCGGTCAAGAAGCCCGTGCGGGTGACGCGGCTGGTGCTCTCCAGACCCACCTGGACGTCCATGCGGTCTGCGGCGCCAGCTCCGGTGCCGGCCAGGCTCATTTTGATCTCGCCATAGGAGGTCTCGCGCGAGCGCAGGCCCCCGTAGCGGGCGCTGCGGGTGCGTGTGCCGGGGTCGATGACGTTGCGGCTGGTGGCATATAACAGGCTTGGCCGCAGCCAGTTCTGCGGTGCGGCGGGCGCAGGCGGGGGCAGCACGGCAGGCGCGAGCACCACGGGTCCGGGCAGCGGGGCCACGGTCTTTTCGGCGCAGGCGGGGAGCAGAGCCAACAGCGCCAGCAGGGCTGCCAAGGCCAGGGGAAAACGTGGGGTGCGCGCGCGGGTTGTCATGGGCAGGGTGGATACACCCGCCACAGCCGGGTGGCAAGGGCCGGAGCGGAGCCGGGCCGGGCCGGACCAAAGAGTGACATGTGGGGCGACATGGCGGGCGACACGGGGGTGAGGCTAGAAATGCTCGGTGCGGTCGGGGTTGGCCGTAAGGCGCTTGGCTGTTGCCAGGGCCTTGGCGTCAGCTTTGGCGACGGGCTTGGCGCTGGCCTTGGCCTCGGGCTTGGCGCCGGGCTTGGTCTCGGGCTTGGCCACGGCCTTGACGATGGTCTTGGCAGCGGGCTTGCCAACAGGTTTGACAACGGGCTTGTCTGCAATTTTGGTCGCAGCCTTGGTGCTGGCCTTGGCGGCGGCCTTGGCAACGGGCTTGGCGGCGGCCTTGGCAACGGGCTTGGCGGTGGCCTGGGCGACGGGCTTGGTGCTGGCCTGGGCGACGGGCTTGGCGGCGAGCTTGGCCACGGGCTTGACTTCAGCCCGCATCTCGGACTTGCCCTCGGGCTTGTCGTCAGCCTTGGCCTCAACCTTTGCTTCCACTTTGGCTGCGACCTTCTCGGCGGATTTATGCGCCGCCGCAGGCACAATGGTCATGGCTCCAAGCCCGGCAAAGGTCGTGGACTGGCGCAGAGTCAAGAGCTGCGTGCGGCCCGACTCCACGCGGAACTTCTCGCCGGTCTTGAGCGGGCGGTTGCCCAGCACGGGCAGGAGGCGGTTGGCCGGGCCGTTGCTGGAGGCGTCGGCCATGGCGTATTCGCCTGGCGCCAGAGGCATCTCGCCGCCGGAGGTCCAGTGCACGTTGAGGCTCTGCCCCTTGGCATCCACAAGCTTGAGGCTCTGGACCAGGCGCGGCTCGATGTCCACGAAAAAGCTTGCCGGGCGCGCGCCCACGGTCTCGCGCACCACCTGATAGCGCGCCACGTCCTTCCGGCTGCCGGGCAGGCGGTACTTGTCGATGAAGCTCTCCGGGTCGAGGATGATCTCCCAGCCCATGTCCTGGCCGTCGTTGGACCAGGGCCGCGCGGCGTAGCCCTTGAAATTCAGGATCTCCTTCCACTTGCTGCCGAGCACCCCGTCGATGAGCAACTGGTCGCCCACCACGGCGTGCAGCACCTCGCCCTGCTTCACCTGCACGGCCTTGCCGTTGAGCCAGCAGATGAACACCGGCGGGCCGCTGGGCAGGGGCGGCGGCATCTCTCCGGCGAAGCGCACGGAGGTGGTGCTGACCTTGCGGCCGTCCACGCGCGTCTCCAGCTCCTGGAAGCGCTCCAGGGCCATGCGCGGGGAGTCCACGAGGTTCACGCCCTGGCGGTCCGAGGCGAACACCGCCACCACCTGGCCGTGGGCCTCCTTGCCCGCGCTGCCGGGGTCCACCTTGAGGGTGCCGCCCGGGGGCAGGGCCAGAGCCTGGCCGTCCAGCGACTTGCCGTTGATCTTCACACGGTGGTCGCGTTCGTGCAGGCGCATGATCTCGTCGGCGTCCACATGGGGGGGCACTATCTCCACCCCGCAGTGCCGCAGCAGCACGCTGGTGGCGAAGACCTGGTGCTTGACCTTCCAGCCCAGCGCCCCGATGTTCTTGCTGACCTCCACGGCCATGGCCGGGATGTTCAAGTTGGCCAGGGCGTAGAAGGTCAGCGACTTGCGCATCTCCTTGGCATACTGGCTGTCAGGCTCAAACGTGCGGGTGTTGAACAGCTTGAACTGGAGGTCCTTTTCCCTGACGCTGCTGTTGATCTCGGACAGCGCCGAGTTGACCAGCCGGGCCAGGTCCAGGCGTTCGTGGGTGTTGGCGTCGATGATGATGGACTGGCCCCAGCGCGTGGGGTTGCGCTGCGCGTCCACGTAGACGGGATCGTAGAAGCCGCTGCCCTCGTGCAGGTGGATGAAGGCGCTTGACTGCGACAAAAGGAAGCGCACCACCCGGGCCAGCCGGTCCTCATAGAACTGGTTGTAGTCGCGGTCGAAGCGGCGGTTCATGTCCACGTTGACGGCGCGCTGGTGCGCGTGGATGGAAGGCACGTTGGCGCGGGGCACCACGATGAGGTTGCCCTTGAGCACGCGGCTCTCGGCCAGGATCTGAGCGGAGAGGAATCCCGTGGGCTCGTCGCCCTGGATGCCACCCTGGATCATGACCGTGGGGCCCGGGGCCTCGCCCTGGATGAAGACCACGCCAAGCGGATACTGCGTGCCCTCGAAGAACACGAAGCCGCTCTTTGCGGAGGCCTGGCACGGTCCAGCGGAGGCGAGGAAGGCGGCCGCGAGGACGAGGAGGCTAATTGCCCAGTGCGTACGTCTCGCCAAAGATGAGCTCCCCCTCGGAGGTCTTGATCTCGATGCGCAGACCCAGGGCCTCTCGGCGGGTCAGGCCTTCGGGGATGGGGGCGCTGGTGGAGATGCGTTTGAAGCGCTGGATCTGGTAGCTCAGGTCCTGGGCCGGGGCCTCCAGCGGGATGAGGCTGCCGTCGCTGCGCAGGAGCAGCAGGCGGATGTCGCCGGAAAGCGCACCGCTGGCGCGGTTATTCAGGTCAAAGGTGATGTTCAGGGCCTGGGCGTTCACCTGGCCGCGGAAGTTCTCCACGGTCATGGCCCCGGTGTTCACCTGGGTGAAGACCCGCTGGGCGGAGACGGGCGCGGCCTTGGCGTCGGCCTGGCCCTTGGCGCCGGGCTCCTTGGAGTTGCCCTGGGACTTCTGGATCTTGTCGAGGTTGCCCAGGCGCTCCAGGTTCACCTGGGCTTCAGCCAGGCTGGACTCCAGGTCGCGGCGCTCGGTCAACAGCGCGCGGTAGCCCACAAAGGAGCGCAGGCCCACGGCCAGGGCGATCAGCATCAACAGGGCCACAACACCGGCGACCCAGAGCAACACCTTAAGCCGCCGGGGACTGACCCGATACGTCTTCACATCCGAGTCATCGCGCATGAACAGGACGCTGAAATTGCTGTCCTTGGTCACATCGAACTCCAGGTTTCACTCAGGATGACGTAGGAATCGCCCTTGGGCTCGAGGATCAGGATCTTGCGGCCCTTGTCCGACTGCCCGGCGGAGTCCTCATAGGTCTGCACAAAGCTGACCTTGAAGCCCTTCTGGTGCATGGCCACCTCGACCTTGTCGGCGGCGATGCGCGTGGGCGTCTTGCTGGCCCACAGCGCAGCCTTGTACTCGCGCATGGCCTTGGCGTTGGTCTGTTTGCCGTTGCTTGCGCCCTCGGCGTAGTAGCTCATGTACTTGTCCACGTCCGCCGCCAGCCAGGCTTCCAGCCAGCCTTTGAGCAGGCGGTCCATCTCGGCGCGCTTGGAGGAGAGGTAGCGGGCCTCCAGCCCGGGGGAGGCCTCGGTGTACTCGCCGCCCACGATGCGCCAGGCGCCGTCCTTGTCCTTCTGCCAGTAGAAGCGCTTGCCCACGGCCGAAATGAGGTCCTGGGTGCGGTAGTACTGCTCAAACGTGGTGACCCAGTAGTCCGGGCCCTGGAGGACGCGCACGTTGTCGACCATGACGTTGATCCAGGGCTGGCGGCTGAAGATGCCCTGCTTGTGGCTCTTGAAGGCCGCAAAGCTCATGCCCTCGGTCTGGGCGAACTTCTCGGGCTGGAAATAGTCGAAGAAATGGTCGCTCTTCTTCTGCCAGTCGCTGGCCCAGTGGCGCACGCGCTCTGCCAGAAGGTGCGCGGTCTGCTCCGAGGAGCCAGCCTCCTTGGTCCAGGAGAGCTTTTTGGCGATGACCACGGGCGTACCGGAGGGAATGTGCCCGTTCAAGGCCGAAATGTCCTGGGCGGTCAAGGCCACGCAGCCCTTGGTGTCGTTGCTGACGAACTGCTTGCCCCGGCCGTGGATCCAGATGCCGTGCCCGGTCTTACCCTTGAGGCGGTCCACCGGGTTCGGGTAGTTCAGGCTGAAGGCGTGGTCGCCGTAGAGGCCGAAGTCCAGCTTGCCGGGGACCTTTTCCTCCACGAAGTACACGCCCTCGGGCGTGCGCATGTCGCCTTCGCGCATCTTGTCGCCCTGGGCGGAGCCCGTGGTGCAGGGCAGCTTGCGCGTGACCTCAAGCGGGCTCTTCTTGGTGAACATGAAGAAGGTCTGGGTGTCCTTGTCGATGCCGATCATGAACTCCGGCACCCCGGTGTGCGAGGAGACCTGGGTGACCCAACCGGACGCGCCTTGGGCCGGGCCGGCCGCAGGGCCAGCGGCAAGGCCAAGGCTGGGCAGCAGCGCCACGGAGGCGAGGAGTATTGCGATGCGTAGCACTTTCAAAGGCTCTTCCACGTCTGTTTCGGCGTCCGGTCAAAAAGTCCCGCGCGACAAGGGGACGCCCGTTGTTGGAAGACTAGCCCTTGGCCGCTGCCAAAAGCTCGTTGCGCGTAAAAATGGACTGCAGCGTAAGCCCCGCTTCGGCCAGGCGCTCGGCCCCGCCTTCTTCGCGGTTCAGCACACAGAGCACGGAGCCGACCTTGAACCCGGCCGCGCGCAGGCGCTCGGCAGAGGTGACGAGCGTGCCCCCGGTGGTGACGACATCCTCCAGCAGGGCCACCGTGGCGCCCGGCTGGAAATTCTTGAGCCCTTCGAGGTACTGGTCGGTGCCGTGGCCCTTGGAGGCCTTGCGAATGATCATGGCTGGCAACGGGCAGCCCTCAAGGTGCGAGAGCAAACTCACGGCGGCCACCAGCGGGTCGGCGCCCAGAGTCATGCCGGCCACGCCGCTGGCGTCCGAGCCCTTGAGCATGGAAAGGAACAGCTTGCCGATGAGATATCCACCCTCTGGATGGAGCGCCGTCTGCTTGCAATCGAAATAATAATCGCTCTTCCGGCCCGAAGTGAGTGTAACCTCACCCTTGACGTAGGACAGCGCCATGAGGTGGCGCGCCAGCTTGGCCTTCAAATCATTCACAATTACCCCTGTTTCTCACCAAACACGCGTTGGTACACTGTTGATATGTGACGCAGGTAATAGCAGGGGTCAAACAATCTTTCAAGAGTTTCTAGACTTAATATTTTACGGATCTCCACATCGCCGAGAACTTCGTCCCGGAAGGGGCGGCGCTGGTCCCAGGAACGCATGGCCGCTGCCTGGACCATCTCGTAGGCCTGCTGCCGGGGCAGCCCCTGGTCCAGCAGGCCCACCAGCACACGCTGGGAGTAGAACAGCCCGAACGAGCTGTCCAGGTTGCGGGCCATGTTTTCCGGGATCACGCGCAGGTTCTTCAAAAGCCCGGCCAGGCGGTTCAAGATGTAGTCGGCCAGGATGGTGGAGTCGGGCATGATGACGCGCTCCACGCTGGAGTGGCTGATGTCGCGCTCGTGCCACAGCGGCATGTTCTCCATGCTGGCGATGGCGTTGGTGCGCAGTAAGCGCGAGAGCCCGCAGAGGTTCTCCGCGCTGATGGGGTTCTTCTTGTGCGGCATGGCGCTGGAGCCCTTCTGGCCCTTGGCGAAGCCCTCCTCCACTTCCAGCACCTCGGTGCGCTGCAGGTGCCTAAGCTCCGTGCACAGGCGCTCCACCCCGCCGCCCAAAAGCGCCAGGCTGGTGAAGTAGTGGGCGTGGCGGTCGCGCTGGACGATCTGGGTGCTCACCGGATCAACGGCCAGGCCCAGGATCTCGCAGGCGTGGGCCTCCAGCTCGGGCGAAAGGTGGGCGTAGGTGCCCACCGCGCCGGAAATCTTGCCCACGCGGATGTTCTCCACTGCGGCGATGAAGCGCTCCTTGTGGCGGGCGAACTCGGCATAGAACCCGGCCATCTTGAGCCCGAAGCTGGTGGGCTCGGCGTGGATGCCGTGGGTGCGGCCCATGCACAGCTGGTCCTTGTGGGCCATGGCCATGTCTTTGAGCACGGCGAGCACTTTGTCGATGTCGGCCAGGATCATCTTGCCCGCGCGCACAAGCAGGAGCGCGTTGGCCGTGTCCACGATGTCCGAGCTGGTGCAGCCCAGGTGGATGAAGCGCGCGGCCGGGCCGACCTTCTCCTCCACTGCGGTCAAAAAGGCGATGACGTCGTGGCGGGTCTTCTCCTCGATCTCGAGGATGCGCGCCACGTCAAAGGCGGCCTTGGCGCGGATCTCGCCCAGTTCCGCCTGGGGGATGACGCCAAGTTTGGCCCAGGCCTCGCACACGGCCAGCTCCACCTCGAGCCAGGAGCCGAAGCGGGCTTCCATGGTCCACAGTGCTGCCATTTCGGGACGGGAATAGCGGTCGATCATGCTTTTCTTCCAGTGGGGTACAAGGTTCTGGCGACGCTGGGGGGGCGGCCGCCTGGTGCAGGGTCATTGGGCTCAGGGGAAGGCGCTTTTGGGGTGCGCCGCAGGCATGAAAAAGGCAGCCGGGGGGCTGCCTTGTTTCTTTGCTCTAGCTTGCCACCGCTGTTGGCGTCGCCTGCTTTGTCTCGGCAGGCTCGGCCTTGCCGGGGCAGGCGCACGTCGGGGCCGGGGTCTCGGCGACCTTGACCGGGGCAGCGCCAGAGGCCGCAGAGGCGGTCTCCGGAGGGGCGGGCCTGTCCGTGTAGCCGCTGGCATACCAGCCGCCGCCCTTCAGCACGAAGTTCGTGCTGGAGATGAGCCTGCTGGCCTTGCCGTTGCAAACCGGGCAAGGGATGTCCCGCTCCTCGTAGTCCTTCTGCCAGTCCTCGAAGATCTGCTTGCAGTCCTGGCAGCTGTACTCGTAGATGGGCATTTTTCTTCCTCCAGACGGGGGGTCTGCCCGCTTGCGCGGGCTTCTGAAAGGATGAGGCGGCCCGAGAGCCGCCCGCCTGACTTTGCCTATTTGGTCTTGGCTGCTGCCTTGGCTTCGAGGATGCGCGCCTTGAGGCGCTCTTCACGACGCTTGCGGCGGCGTCCGATTTCCTTCATGCGTTCAACTTTCTTGTGCTTGCCCATGGTTCCTCCTGGGAAATGCGCGTCTGGCGCGCCTTTGATGCGTCGGTTCCTAGCGCACATCGCGACCCTTGTAAAGCGTCCGCACCTTGCCAAGGCCCCTTCGTTTGACTTGACGCAGGCCCGGATGATGCCCATTATTGCATAAGCGGGGCCACGGTGCCGCGAATAATTCCTCATTTTAGGAGAAGCTCATGGCAGGCGACCAATACGCCTCGGCGGTGGCAGACATCGCCCAGGTGTTCATGTTTGAACAATGGCTGCGGCACTATTTCGTCGTCGAGCGTGACGGCAAGCTGTTCATCGAGATCCCCCAGGACGACCTGACGGAGATCCACGGCAAGCAGACGGGCCTTGCAGGGCTGGCCGACATGCTGAACAATGGCGAAATCTCCTACGAGAAGTGCCAGGCCATGGTCTGCGCCTTTGTGGGCGCGCGCTTCGACGGCTCCAAGTACGGCCCGGAGGTCATCTCGCGCACCCTGGACAGCAAGGCCTTCAAGATCGAGATGTACGTCTTCGGCGTGTGGATGAAAGGCCATGAGTCCTTCCTCGACGCCGAAAGACTGCCCTTTGCCGAATGGCTGGAGATGTACGACGGCTGGAAGTCGCTGGACCAGGTCAAGGAATATCGGCGCAAGCTGGAGGCCGGCGGGGGCGATCCCAACCAGCCCTCCAGCGCCTGCGTGCACTAGCCCTTGCGCATGGACCGCGATTTGCATAAGAAATTTCCATGATTGGGCCTGTTCCCCCAACAGGTCTGGAGGCATTTTCCACCACCCGAAAACATTGGACGAGGTTCTCCTAGGTGTGCGCACTCTGGACCAAGGACGACAAGGATGACGCCTCGCGCAAGCGCAGGCTCGTGCTGGATTTGCTGGAGGACATCCGCGACCAGCGCGCCAAGGTCAAGCTTGACTTCGAGGAGAGCGTCACCAGCATCAAGGAGATCACGGCCACGCTCATGGAGTATGACGACCAGAGCCTGACCCTGGAAGTCTCCGCCCTGAAGGGCGCCTCCGGCACGTGGATCGGGTCCGAGGTCTCCTGCTTCTTTCGCATCCACGACCGCGAGGTCCGCAGCCGCGAGCAATTCCTGACCTTTGACACGCGCATCACCGGCGTGGAGAAGCGCCCAAGCGGCATGGTCCACTTCATCATGGCCCTGCCCGAGACCGTCAAGAGCGCGCAACTGCGCCGGAGCGTGCGCGTCAGCGTGGACCAGCGCAAGGTGCCCACGCTCAAGGTCTGGCGCGAGCTGCCCTCGGGCATCCTGGTCTCGGACGCGAAGCCGCTTTTGAACAGCGAAACCGACGCCGCGCGCGGGCTCAAGGTGGACAATTTTTCCGCCAACGGCATGCGCCTGCTGGTGGCCAACGCCCTCATGCACGAGGCCTTGCCCGAGCAGCGCAAGGGCGAGCACTTCTCCTTCCACTTCCAGGCCGTGACCGAGCCCGGCGCCCCGGGGGCGACCTTCTGGGTCAACGCCATCCTGCGCAACGTCTTCAGCGACACGCAGAAGGGCGAGACCGCGCTGGGCTTCGAATTCATCTCCGAGGGCTTCGTCGACGAGACCAGGCGCCTGGTCTGGCGGCCTCTCCGGTTCGACGAGGTGGGCGGCCTGGGCAAGTTCATCTTCAAGTGGAATCTCGACCTCTACCGCGAAAAGGGCATCGGCGGGGCCTAGCGCGAGAAGCGCCCGCACGCTACTCCGCAGCGGCCCGGCACCACTCCCCGGCTCGCTAGAATCCCCGGATGATTGGCCTGACCTCGATGGGCGTGTTGGCGTAGGGATCGACCTGCGGCTTCTTTTTTCGCGGCGTGGTGCCCATGATGGTATCGCCCGTCTCCTCGTCGCGGCCCAGGCGGATGCCGTCGGCCTTGGGCGTACTGATTTCATAATCCTGGCGGTTCTTGGCCGTGTCGATGTTCGGAAACTTCGAAGGCCGCACCTCTTCGTCCTGCGTGTTGTTCGGCTGGGCACCCGGCTGGGCACCCGGCTGGGCATTGGACTGTGCGCCAGCCTTGCCCTTTGACTTGAACTCCATGCGCACCGGCGGCGGCGCGGGCTGCTCCGGCGCAGGCGGCACGACCGGGATGCGCACGCTGTTGTCCTGGGCCGGACCCAGGGCTGGGAAAAGCAGGAGAAATGCCGCCGCCAACGCGAACCCGCCGAATTTCTGACGCATGGTGCCTCCGGGGCCTCCGGGCCGCCAGGCCCGGGATTTAGGGTTTGAATTGCGCCCCGTTTGAGTATATGCTTTACAATCATAGTAACGCAACGGCCCAAGTGCGGGCCACGCAGCAAACAAAGGATCACGGAGCATGTCCACCAACCGCGCCGATGCCTACAAGGCCGCCGGGGTCAACATCGACGAGGCCAACCAGTTCGTGGAGCGCATCAAGGCCCTGGCCCAGAGCACTCACGGCAAGGGCGTTCTCTCCGGAATCGGCGGCTTCGGCGGCCTGTTCAAACCTGACCTCAGCAACATTCATGCCCCGGTGCTCGTATCCGGCACGGACGGCTGCGGCACCAAGCTCAAGCTGGCCTTCGCCTTTGGCGGGCACGACACCATCGGCATCGACCTGGTGGCCATGAGCGTCAACGACGTTTTGGTCCAGGGCGCAAAGCCCCTGTTCTTCCTCGACTACTTCGCCACCGGCAAGCTCGACTCCGATGTCGCCGTGCGGGTCGTGGCAGGCATCGTGGAGGGCTGCAACCAGTCCAAATGCGCGCTTCTGGGCGGCGAAACCGCCGAGATGCCCGGCTTCTACGCCGACGGCGAGTACGACCTCTCCGGCTTCTGCGTGGGCATGGTGGACTACGACAACATCATCGACGGCTCGCGCATCGGCCACGGCGACGTGATCATCGGCCTGGCCTCCAGCGGGCCGCACGCCAACGGCTACTCACTCATCCGCAAGATCTATGACGCCTCGGGCCTCAAGGGCGACGACATGCTGCCCGGCGGCACCGAGACCGTGGCGGCGGCGCTCATGGCCCCCACGCGCATCTACGTGCAGCCCGTGCTGAACGTCCTGCGCGACCTGCCGGTCAAGGGCATGTGCCACATCACCGGCGGCGGCTTCTACGACAACCTGCCGCGCGTGCTGCCCAGCGGCGTCACGGCGCATGTGCGCTTCGGCTCCTGGCCGGTTGCCCCGGTGTTCCAGTGGCTGAAAGACCAGGGCAAGCTCTCCTGGCCGGAGATGCTGCAGATCTTCAACACCGGCATCGGCTTCACGCTCGTGGTCAAGAAGGACGCCGTCAACGACGTCATGGACCGGCTGGGCGCCATGGACACGCCCGCCTTCGTCATCGGCGAGACCGCGCCCCGCGTCGGCGACGAGGAGCAGGTGCAGGTCATCTTCCCGGAAGACTAGGCCCGCCCGCGAGCCCCCCAAAATGGCAGAAGGCCCCGGTTGTCCGGGGCCTTTTTCTTTGCGCGAAAGGTGGCAAAGACGCTTTGGGAAGCGGGCCCTAGAAGCCCAGATCCTCGCCCACCAGCACCACGTGGATGCGGTTCGTGACGCTGGAGCCCTCGATGACCGACCAGATGTTGCAGATCTTGGTCTCGCTCATGCACTGGTGGCAGCGGCCGTCCTCCAGGCAGGGGTTCTTCAGGCCGTAGGCCGCAGCCAGGCGGATGTTGTTGGCCGGGGCGGCCACGGTGCGCACCCGGGCATACGCGGCCTCCAAGTCCCAGGCCACCTTGTTCATGCCCACCACCAGGATGACCTTGGTCGGTCCGAAGGTCATGGCCGCCACGCGGTTGCCCGTGCCGTCCAGGTTCACCAGGCGGCCGTCCAGGGTGATGGCGTTGGTGCTGGCCACCATGACGTCGGCCAGCAGGCCCTGGCGGCGGACGTCGAGCGCCGCCTCCTTGCTCAGACCCGGGGCGTAGGGATCCATGAGGGTCACGCCGGGCTTCTCGGCGATGGCGGCCCACAGGCCGAGCCCACCCACGGACTCGCTGCCGCAGCGGATGACCTTGGCCGGGCTGGGGATGAGGGAAAGCACCTCGGCTTTCACCTCCGCCGCCGTGGCCACAAAGCTGCCCGCCATCTTGCGGCGGTTCAGGTTCTTGATGATCTTGTCGGCCTGCTTCTCGCGCTGGGCCAGCAGATTCTTGTCCATGCCTTCTCCTCTCGTCCGTAGGTGGGGGGCCAGAATTCCTGACGCGACTATGCAGCCTGGCCGGGAGGCAGTCAACGCGGAGCACACGCACACGGCTGACCGTCACGCAAAGATAGCCCCCGGCGCAGACCCTCCACATAGATGGAAAGGGCCACGCCGGGGGCTGATTGCCGGAGGAGACCGGGAGCTACCTGCGCGCGCCAGCGTCCAGGCTGTCGGAGTAGGCCGTCTCGGTGTGCTCGGCCTGGTCCATGCCGGTGTACTCGGCCTCCGGGGTCAGGCGCAGGCCCATGGTGACGTTGACCGCCTTGAGCAGCGCCCAGCTGACCACCAGGGCGTAGGCGCCCACGGCCAGAACACCCAGGGCCTGGATGCCGAACTGGCTGGGGTTGCCGTAGAACAGGCCGTCCACGCCGCCCGGGTTCACGGCCTTGGTGGCGAGCAGGCCCGCCAGCAGCGTGCCCATAAGCCCGCCCAGGCCGTGGATGCCCACCACGTCGAGGCTGTCGTCGTAGCCCAGGCGCGCCTTGAACATCACGCCCAGGTAGCAGGCCGCGCCCGCGATGAGGCCGATGCAGATGGCCGAGGGCGCGGTGACGAACCCGGCCGCCGGGGTGATGGTGGCCAGCCCGGCCACAGCGCCGGAGGCGGCGCCCAGCGTCGTGGGCTTGCCCCGGTGCCACCACTCCACGATGATCCACATGGCCATGCCGGCCATGCCGCCCATGTGCGTGGCCACAAAGGCCGTGGCCGCAACGCCGTCGGCCGCAAGCGCGCTGCCCGCGTTGAAGCCGAACCAGCCGAACCACAGAAGCCCGGTGCCGAGCAGCGTCATGGGCAGGTTGTGCGGGAAGAACTGGCGCTTGCCGTAGTCGCGCCGGGGGCCGATGACGAACACCGCGGCCAGGGCCGCCGCGCCGCAGGTCAGGTGCACCACCAGCCCGCCAGCGAAGTCCACCACGCCCAGAAGCTTGAGCCAGCCGCCCGCGCCCCAGACCCAGTGGCACACCGGGTTGTACACGAGCACCGCCCAGAGCAGGCTGAACACCAGAAACGGCGCGAAGCGCACGCGCTCGGCAAAGGCGCCGGTGATGAGCGCCGGGGTGATGACTGCGAACATGCACTGGTAGATCATGAACACCGAGTGCGGAATGGTGGCGGCGTAGTCGGCGTTTGGGGCCGCGCCTACGCCCGTGACCCAGGCCCAGGCCAGGCTGCCGGTGACTCCGGCCACGTCCGGCCCGAAGCTCATGGAATAGCCCAGGGCCACCCACTCCATGCTGATGAGCGCGATGAGGAAGAAGCTCTGCATGATGGTGCCGAGCACGTTCTTGCCGCGCACCATGCCGCCGTAGAACAGGGCCAGGCCCGGCGTCATGAGCAGCACCAGCGCGGCGCTGACGAGGATGAAAGCGGTGTCTCCCGCCTGGATCGTGGGCACCTGGGTCATGCGGACTCTCCCTTTGCATGGGGCACGGTGAGCGGCTCCCGGCAGATGACGCCAGCCGGGAAATGCCGAAGAATGAGGGATGCCGCCTGCCCCGCGTGGCGGCGGAATCTTCTTAGCCACAATTTTGGCTCCTGCAAAGCCAAATCTGCCCATCGTTATGACAAAATTGTAGCAATTGCCTTCCAAAACCGGAAATGACACGAAATTTTGTTGGCGAAAATGACACTCGCCAAGGTGCAAGACCTTGCCAGGTACACCTGACTTGCCAATTCCGGCAGTTATCGCAGCAGCGCCAAAGCGTGCGCACGGAAGCGACGCCCTGGCCGGGCTCTCTCCCCGCGCGGGGGCAGCCCAGCCTCCTGGCAGGTTGCCCGCCGGGCGATGCTCTGCTATCACGCCAACATCGGGCCCGCGTTGTCGGCCCGCACCACAAGCAAGCGAGGACGCCGTGTCCGCATCGACCTCGAATCACTCCGCCCAGCACCAGCTCGTGCTGGAGCTGCCGTCCGATACGGCCTTTCTGCCCTCTGCCGCCGCCGCCGCCGAGAACGCCGCCCAGGTCTTCGGCCTGGACCGGAACGGCGCCCTGCGCCTGGCCCTGGCCGTGGAGGAATTCTTTGCCTACCTCTGCCGCCACGCCGGGCGCGAGGAGCCCATCCGCCTGACCCTGTCCGACGGCGGCACCCTCACCCGCGCGGACTTCCGCTTCCGGGCCGGGGAGGTCAGCCTGCGCGCGCTCAACTTCGCCGCCAGCGTCGACATGGACTCCGGCGAGGACGCCGAACTGGGCCTGCTTGTGGCCGCGCGCACCACGGACCGCTGCGGCCTGACGCGCTCCGGCCCGGACGTGTTCCACGTCAGCGCCGAGGTCGACCGCGCCTATCCCGAGGCCGAGCCTCAGAGCGCTCCGCAGCACCTGACCGCGCCCCTGCGCCTGGAACCCGCGCCCGCCTCCGGGGTCGTGCAGCACGCCGCGCTGCTGGCCGCCGGACGCTACCCCGCGCGCCTGCGGCCGCACAGCTTCTCCCGGCCCGCGCGCTTTGCGGACATGGTAGCCACGGGGCAGTACCAGGTCCTGCTGGCCCTGGACACCGTGGGCCGCCCGGCCGGGCTCATCTGCTGGCGCAACTCCGGTCGGCGCGCGGTGGTTTTCTCCGGCCCCTACGTTTTCGACCCAGCCCTGGCCCAGGACACCGCGCGCCTGCTCACCGAGGGCTTCCTGGCCCGCGTGGCGCGCACCGAGGCCTTGTGCGCCTTCAGCGAGCGGCCCACGGAGGACCTGCCGCACGGCTGGTTCGAGGCCCTGGGCAGCCTGACCCTGCACGGCGCGCCCGATGGCGGCGATGACGGAAAAGGCGAAGCACAGCCGGTCGACCAGCCAGCCTTCTTCCGGCACCTGCGCGAGGACGCGGGCGCCGCGGTCTGGGCGCACCCGGACCTCTTCCCCTTCCTGCGGCGCGAGTACGACCGCCTGGCCTTCTCCCGCGATCTCCTGGCCGCCGAGCCCACAGCCCCGGCGCGCCTGCCCGCGCATTCGCTGCTGGCCACCACCCTGGACCGCCTGCGCGGCCTTGCCGTGCTGCGGCCCATGCTCGACGGCCGCGACTTTGAGGCCAACCTGAAGGCCCATGTGGAGGCCATCCGCGAGCAGGACATGCGCGACATCCTGCTGCACCTGGACCTCGCCGAGCCCTGGCAGGGCGCGCTGTTCCCGGCCCTGAGCGCCTGCGGCTTCGCGCCCAGGCTTGTGCTGCCCCACGCGGGCGACTCCGACATCCTGGTGTGCCAACATGCCCCCGTCCATAGCTGAGCTCGTCCCGGAGTACATCCGGGCCTTTGAGGCGTACACGCCAAGCCGCCCGGACCCGGTGCTCATGCGCCAGTACGGGGTGGACCACCTGCACCGCCTGAACAACAACGAGAACGCGCTGGGCCCGCCGCCCGCCGCGCGCAAGGTCATCGAGGCCTTCGAGTCCATGCGCTCGGCCATCTACCCCAGCGGCGACTCCTACGCCCTGCGCACCGTGCTGGCCGAACGCTTCGGCAAGGATCCCGAGCGGTTCCTGGTGGGCAACGGCTCCTGCGAGGTCATCGCCAGCGTCATCAAGGCCTTTTGCGAAAAGGGCGACAACATCATCACCGCGGACAAGACCTTCGCCGTGTACGAATGGGTGGCCGAGTTCTCGGGCTTCGAGGCCCGGCTCATACCGCTCAACAACTGGGGTTTCGACCCCGACGCCATGCTGGCGGCCATGGACAGCCGCACCAAGATCCTCTTTGTCTGCAATCCCAACAACCCCACGGGCACGTGGTGGGACCGCGACACCATGGAGCGCTTCCTGCGCGGGGTCGGGGGCCGGGCCATCGTGGTCATTGACGAGGCATACTGCGAGTATGTGGACGACGAGCGTTTCCCGGACGGCATGGAGCTCATGGAGCGCCACAAGAACGTGGTGGTCTTCCGAACCTTCTCCAAGATGTATGCGCTGGCCGGCCTGCGCGTGGGCTACGTTTGCGGGCAGAAAGAGGTCGTGGACTACATCCGGCGCACGCACATCGTCTATTCCGTCAACGCCATGGGCCAGCCCGCCGCAGCAGCCGCGCTCATGGACGACGCCGAACACATCGCCGCCACCCGCCTGATGGTGGCCGAGGCCAAGGGGCTCCTGCTGCCCGCCTTTGACGAGCTGGGGCTCAACTACGTTTCCAACGCGGGCAACTTCGTCATGGTCGAAACCCCGGCCTCGGACTCGCTCATCTACCGCCAGCTCATGCGCCGGGGAATCATGGTGCGCACCATGACCGGCTTCCGCTTCCCCAACTGGATCCGCATCAGCACGGTCCAACTGCCGGTGATGCAGGACTTCCTCGCGGCCTTTCGCGAGGTCCTCGCCGTGGTGGGCGGCGATCCGGCATGAGCCAGGAAAACGCAACGCCTGCTCCACAGCCCGGCGCAGCACCAGAGGGCCAGTCGACCATCTGGACCTTCGAATTCTTGTCCCTCTGCGCCATCAGCGTGCTGGCCTTCTCTAACATCGCCATCTTTTACAGCTTCTACACCTACCTGACCGAACTGGGCATCCCCCCGGTCTGGCGCGGGCCGCTGCTCGCCCTGGAGCCCTTCACCGCTCTTCTGGTGCGGCCCTTCCTGGGCCGATTTTTGACGCTAGGCAACAGCGTGCGCTTCATGCGCGTGGGCCTGTGCATAGCCACGGCGGCCCTGCTCTGCTACCCCTTCACCACGTCCATCCCCCTGCTGGCGCTGGTGCGCGTGCTGCACGGCCTGGGCTTCGTCATTCTCGTGGGCGGGCTCACGGGCGTGCTCACGGCGCTGCTCCCGCGCGAAAAGAGCGCCCAAGGCTTCGGCCTGTTCTCCGTGACCATCCTTTTGCCCTATGCGCTCATGCCGCCCTTCGTGGAGCTGGTGCTGCCCTACCTGCCCGGACACGGCGCGGCCTACGCCGTGGCAGCGCCGCTCATGCTCCCGGCCTTCCTGCTGCTGCGGCCGCTCGACCGTAGGACCCGCGCCCTGGCCCAGACCCTGCACCCCTCGCACCTGCAAAAGCCCAGCTGGGCCGAGGTGCGCCAGGGGCTCCGCGCACCGTCCGTGTCCCTGCTCATCCTGGCCAACCTGTTCCTGGTGGCCGGGCACTCCATCGTCTTCTTCTTCATGCGCGACTTCGCCGTGCTCCTCGGCGCGGGCAACCCCGGCATGTTCTTCACCTACTCCAACGCCGCAACCATCACCCTGCGCGTCGCCTGCGGACACCTGCTGGACCGCATAGACAAGGGCCGCCTGCTGTTCATCGCCTTCCTCGAACTGGCCGTGCTGGTGCCGCTCTTCAGCTGGGCGACCGGGCCGCTGGTGCTCTTCAGCATGGCCGGGCTCTACGGCTCGGGCATCGCCCTTTCCATGCCGCTGTTGAACGCCAGCATGCTTCAAGTCTCGCCGCCAAGACTGCGGGCCTACAACGCCAACCTGATGATGGTGGCCGTGGACGCGGGCTTCTTCATCGGGCCGTTCATCGGCGGCGCACTCATGGCCGCTGGCTGGAGCCACGTCGGACTGTTCTGCGTGAGCGGAGCAATGATGCTGGCCGCCGCACTGTGCATACTGCCCGTGGGACGCGAACTGCGCGGCGCAGCGTAGCGTTGGGAAGCCCCCCGGCCTGGGGCCTGCTGAGCCAGGGGCGCTGCCCCTGGACCCCGCCTGGGGCCTGAGGCCCCCGGCCCCCCCATTGGCCTGGGCCTGGGCGGTGCGGGCAAAGGCGTCGGCTGGGCTGGGCCTGGCAATGTGTTCGGATTTTCGAGGGGGGACCCTCGAAAATCCGAACACGGTTGGCCCTTTGGAGAGGGTTGGTAAAGAGGCCGAGGGAAAGACGTTCTCCCGTGATTACCAAAGAAAGCCAAAAGGGCCTTAAGGTCCTTTGGCGGGGTTCAGGGGCAGCGCCCCTGGCCGCCGGAGGCACTTCTCGGCTTTACTCCAGCATCGCCAGACGCAGGAGCAAGTTGCCTGCCACTTCACGGCGGTAGTCGGCGCTGGCGCGGACGTCGTCGATGGGCTGGACCTGGCTGCGCACGATGCTGGCGGCCTCGGTCAGGGCGGTGAGGGACAGCTTGCGTCCGGCCAGGGCGGCCTCGACCTCGGGACAACGCCAGACGGTGGGCCCCACGGAGCCCCAGGCCAGATGCGCCTCGACGATTTTTCCGCCGTGCCCGGTGCGCACCAGCGCGGCCAGGCTGACCACGGCCACGGCCAGGGCGTCCCGACGACCCACCTTCTCGAAATGTTGGCGGACGTCCACGCCGGGCACCGGCACGCATACCGCGGCGAGTACTTCTCCGGGCTTGAGGGCGGTGCGTCCCGGTCCGAGGAGGAAACTGGCCAGGGGCAGGCGACGGGTTCCGGTTTTGGCGGCCAGCTCCACCTCCGCGCCCAGCGCCAGGAGCGGCGGCAGGGTGTCGCCAGCGGGCGAGGCCGTGCAGATGTTGCCGCCCAGGGTGCCCATGTTGCGGATGGGCGGCGAGCCAAGGTCGGCCAGGGCCTGGGCCAGCACGGGCAGCCGGGCGCGGATGAGCGGATGGGCCAGGAGTTCCGCGTGGGTCGTGGCCGCGCCCAGGCGCAGCGCCCGGTGCAGGGTCCCCGGCCCGACGCTTTCGGACGGAGAACCATCGCCCCGACCATCTTTGGTCCCGAGACCCGGCTCCCAGCCGGAGTCTTCCGCGACGCCGCGCAGGGCCGGGAGCCTGTCCAGGCCGACCAGCGTGGCCGGGCCGGAATCAGGATGCGAGCGCAGGCGCACCAGCAGGTCTGTGCCGCCCGCCAGCACGCGAGCGCCGGGCTCATCCAGGGCCTTGAACAATGCCGCCATGTTGCGCGGGAAGACCACGTTCATGCCTGGTCCTCCGCACCGGGCGTTTCACCGCCCGGGGCTTCGCTCAATTCACTGGCAGCGGCGCACACGGCGTCCACGATCTTCACGTAGCCGGTGCAGCGGCAGAGGTTGCCGGAGATGGCCCGGCGCGCGTCCAGACGCGAGGGCTCCGGGTTCCGGGCCAGCAGCGCGGCTGCGGCGATGGTCATGCCCGGCGTGCAGAACCCGCACTGCACGGCCCCATGCTCGGCAAAGGCCCGCTGGATGGGATGCGGCGCGGCCACAGTGCCCAGCCCTGCGGCGGTGGTCAGCTCGCGGCCAGCGAGCTGGGCGGCCAGGAGCAGGCAGGACAGCTTGTGCACGCCGTCCACCAGCACGGAACAGGCTCCGCACTCGCCGGTGCCGCAGCCTTCCTTGACATCGAGAGCGCCCAGGTCGCGCAGCAGATCCACGGCGCGTTCGTCCGGGTCCGCGTCCGCGCGCACCAGCACGCCGTTCAGGGTAAAGGAAAGCTTCATGCGCGCCTCCGGCTGGGCGGTCTGCGTTTGTTGAGGGCGGCCAGCACGCGTTCCGGGGTCAGGGGAAAGTCCCGCAGACGTTCGCCGGTGGCGTCTTCCAGGGCCGAGGCCAGGGCCGGGGCCGGGCCGTTCAGGCCCACCTCGCCCACGCCCTTGAGCCCGCGCGGGCCCGTGGGCTCGTGGCCGTCCACGGCCAGGGACTGGATATCCGGCAGGTCGAGCGCCGTGGGGATCAGGCAGGTGGACAGGTCGGCGGTCTGGATGAGGCCGCCGCGCGTCTTGAATTCCTCGAGGAGGGCGTAGCCGATGCCCTGGGCCGCGCCGCCCTGGGCCTGCTGGTCGAAACAGGAGCGGTCCAGCACGCGCCCGCCGTCGGTGGCGGCCAGAAAGTCGCACACGCGCACACGGCCAGTGAGTTCGTCCACCTCGATGCGCGCCAGGTGCGCCCCGTAAGAGAAGAACAGGTGCGGGAAGCCGATCTGGAAGGCCCGCCCGGTGTCCGGCGGGTCCTGGGCCACGGGCATGAGGAACTCGCCCACGCAGACCCGGTCGTCGCGCTTTAGGAAGCGCGCCAGGGCGGTGAGCGGCAGGCTGCGGCCCGAGGCCGGGTGCAGCACCGCGCCGGGCGCCAGCTCCAGGGCCTGCGTTTCGTCGACGAAAAGCGCCATGGCGGCCCGGGCCAGTAGCTTCTCGCGCATGGCCGCGCACGCCTTGAGCAGCGCGTTGCCAAAGGTGTAGGTGGTGCGCCCGGCCGAAGACGAGCCCGAGGGGTGGCAGCGTTCGGTGTCGGGCTGGAGAAGGCGCACGGCCCCGGGGTTCTCCGCCAGCGACTGGTTCAGCTCCTGCGCCGCCAGCAGGGCAAAGGCCGCGGCGTTGCCCTGGCCCATGTCCGCCACGCTGTTGTAGACCAGAAACTCGCCCGCCTCAGTGAGCTCCAGCTTGGCGATGGCCATGTCCGCCAGGCCCCGGCCATAGCCCATGCCGTTGAACACTGCGGCCAGGCCAACGCCCCGGCGCGTGAAGCGCGGCGCGGCGGCGCGCCAGGCCTGGCGCGTGGTCCAAAGCGGATGCGCGGCCAGCTCGTCCAGGCATTCGGCCAGATGCACGGAGCTGGTGAGCGTGACGCCCGAACAGTTTTCATCGCCCGGCAGCAACGCGTTCTTGCGCCGCAGCTCCAGCGGGTCCAGGCAAAGCTTCGCCGCCAGGGCGTCCATGAGGCCCTCGAAGGCCGGGCTGACCTGGGCCACGCCAAAGCCCCGGAAAGCCCCGGCGATGGGGTTGTTGGTATACACGCAGCGGCCCTCGATGTGCGTGTGCGGCACGCGGTACGGCCCGGCGGCGTGCTCCATGCCCAGCTCCATGACCTCGCAGCCCAGGTGCGCGTAGGCCCCGGTGTCGTAGGTCAGGCGGCAGGAGAGCGCCAGCAGCGTGCCGTCCCGCTCCGCGCCCAGGGTGTAGCGCAGGTGCACGGCGTGGCGCTTGTACCCGGCCAGGATGCTCTCCTCACGCTCCCAGGACATGCGCACCGGGCGGCCTGCGGCATTGAGCGCGGCCAGGGCCAGCAGGCACTGCACCGTGGCCCCGTCCTTGCCGCCAAAACCGCCGCCCAGGTAGGGCGCGCGGATGCGGATCTTAAACGGGTTCAGGGCCAGGGCATGGCCGATCTCGAAGCGGTCGCGGAACGGGGCCTGGGTGCTCACGGTCATGTCCAGGACGCCGTCCGGCAGGAGCCGGGCGAAGCCGCACTGGGTCTCCAGAAAGGCGTGCTCCTGCATGGGGGTGGAGAACTCGCCGCGCACGACGACGGGCGCGTTTTTCAGGGCCGCGCGGGCATCGCCCTTCTCGATGCGCGCGCCAAGCAGCAGGTTGCCGCCCTTGTGCTGGGGGTGGACAAGCGGCGCGTCCTTTTTCAGCGCCGCCTCGGGGTCGAAGACTCCGGGCAGGGGCTCGATGTCCGCGCGCAAGGCGGCCAGCCCCCGGCGCAGGGACTCGGCGGACTCGGCCAGGACCAGGGCCACGGGGTCGCCCGCATGGCGGATGACCTCGCCGCAGAGCACGGGCTGATCCTTGTGCACGATGCCCTGGAGGTTCGTGCCCGGAACATCCGCCGCTGTGAGCACGCGCAGCACTCCGGGCACGGCCAGGGCTGCGCTGGCGTCCACCCCGAGCACCCGGCCATGGGCGATGTTCAGGGCCGCACCGGGACGATAGGCCCCGGCAGAGAGGCACTCCGCAGGCGCGAAATCAAGGACGTAGCGCTCCGCGCCCGTGGCCTTGGCCAGGGCATCGGCTCGCGGGGGGGGCGAGGATCTGAGGTGCATTGGTCTCCTAATCTTTGGGCGGGCCTGGCGGCCCCGGCACTATGCGGGCTCCGCGCCCACGGCCTCCACATTCACGGGCACCACGCCCATAGGCGAACCGAACTCTCGCCCGGCTCGATTCATGTCCTCCAGCGCCATCCGCACCACAGCCGCCCCGGCCTCGCTCTGGGTCTTGATGACCGCCAGGGGCACAGGCCGGAGGAAGCGCTGCACCAGCAGAGCGTCCGGGCCCTGCCCGGCTTCGCCGAACCACAGCGGCGCGATGCCCCCGAAGAAGCACCCGGCCTGGCGCAGTGCTTCTGCCGCGAAGCCGACGGACGGCGAGCCCAGGGGCAGGTAAAACTGGATCAGGTCATGGCCCAGCTCGCCGGACTCGCGAATCTCCTGCTCCGCGCGCTCGGCAAACTGCGCGCCCACCTCGGCCACGTTGCAGCGCATGACCCCGGCGAAGCCGAACTGCTGCACGGCCATGTCCGTGACCTCGTCCGCCGCCGGAACACGCCCGGACAGGCCCTGCTTGACGTTGCGCGTGAGCGGCCAGGACGGCAGGATGGCCCGCACCTGCGCGCCCCAGCAGTCCGGCACGAAGAAATCGCCCGGACGGTCATGATCCACGCGCACCTGCATCAGACAGCTGACCCGCCCCGTGACGCCCTCGCCGGCGTAGGCCTCCTCGGGCATGAGCCCGACCTCCAGGCCACACTCGAAGAAGTCGCAGCTGCGGGACATCTTCTGGGTCACCAGGTGGTGGCACACGGCCTCGCCGTACAGGGCGTCCACGTTGGGGAGCTTCCCGAACATGTGCTGCTCCGCGAACTTGTGCAGGCGAAAGGCCGCGAAGGTGTTGCGGTAGGCCTTGTCCACCAGGATCTGGCCGTATTCGTACATGCGCCGGTTGGGCGGGGAGCTTTGGTAGATGCCCGCCTGGCCCACCACGGAGCCGTCCGCCGCGCGGACCACGAGGGTGTGGATGCGTCCGGTCTTGTTGGCTTCGATGAGCAGTTCCGGCACGTAGGGTTCGTCCACGGGGTAGTCCTCCCCGTAGATCTGCAGGAACAACCGCCCCACGCCGGGGGCGTCCCCGGGCCGGAAGACGTCAACCTGGATCTTCTGGCCGGGCGTCAGGTCGTGGACGCTGGCGCGCAACGCGGCGATGGCCTCGGCGCGCGTCACGGGTTGCCCCCTGCCTGGTTGATGTGGGCGGCGAAGTCCTCCAGTGTGCGCAGCTTGAGCGCGAAGGCATCGTCCAGGCTCAGGTGGAAGCGCTCCTCCACCAGGGCGCAGAAGGCCGGAAAATCGACGGAGTCCAGCCCCTGCTTGAGCAGCGGCGCCGCAGGATCCAGCACGCGCACCACCTCGGGCTTCACCCCGATCTCCTCCAGCATCGCCTTGAGTTCCTGTCCAGTGACTGCCATGCCATCATCCTTGTGTTCGCTAGGCCCTACGCGTTGCGCAGGCGGAAACGTTGGATCTTGCCCGTGGGGGTCTTGGGCAGATCGTTGTGAAAGACCACGCGCACCGGGCACATGTATGTCGGCAGCAGCTCGCGAGCGCATTTGAGGATTTCCACGCCCAGCAGGGCCTGGGCCTGGCCCGGATCCTTCAGGACCACATGGGCGCAGGGCCGCAGCAGCCCCTCCACGCGCAGGGCGGCCACGGCGCATTCGGCCACGGCCGGGTGCTGCCGCAGGGCGTCCTCCACCTGCACGGGCGAAACCCAGTGCGCGCCCACCTTGAGCATGTCGTCGCTGCGGCCCTGGTGGGAGAACACGCCCTGCTCGCGCACGTAGACGTCGCCCGTGGCCAGCCAGCCGCCGGGCAGCATGGTCTCGGCGGTCTTTTCCGGGCGCTCCCAGTAGGATTGGGCCAGCCCAGGACCGCGGATGAGCAGGTTGCCGGGCGTGCCGTCGGGCACCTCCGGGCTGTCTGCGTTGCCGCCAGCGGCAATCAGGCGCGCCTCGAACCCGGGCACGATTTCGCCGCTGGCGCCGCAGCGCACGCGGCCCTGGCGGTTGGACAAGAACAGGTTGAAGGCCTCGGTGGAGCCGATGCCGTCCAGAATCTCCACGCCCGTCTGGGACATCCACTCCTGGCACAGGGTGGCGGGCAGGGCCTCGCCCGCGGAATAGCACAGGCGCAGGCTCGACAGATCGCAGCCCGGCGTGCCGGGTTCAAAGGCGCGCAGCATCAGGTTGTATAGGGTGGGGACGCAAAAAAACAGGCTCGGCCTGTGCCGGGCGATGCATTCGAAGAGTTCATAGGGACCGGGCTTGCCCGCAAAGAGCACGGCCGTGGCGCCAAAGGCCAGCGGCAGGGTCAGGCTGGACAGGAGTCCGTAGGCGAAGGACATCTTGCTGGCTGAAAACACCACGTCCTCCGCCGTGACGCCCAGGATGTCCGAGCCCCAGGGATCGGCCGGGCCCAGGAGGTCCGCTGCCGCGTGGGGCACGCCCTTGGGGCGGCCCGTGGAGCCGGAGCTGTAGAGCATGAAGCCCGGCTGCCCGGCTGCATGCGCCGCGGGCTCGAACTCCGCGGAATGGCCAGACAGACCCCAGGGGCCGTCAAGGCCACAGAATAGCACCACAGCGACGCCCGGAGTGCTGCGCGCGCCTTCGGCTGCGGGCGAGTCCTCCCAGGTGACCAGGGCCGAGGCCGAGCAATCGGCCAGGATGAAGGCGTAGTCCTCTGCTCCGAGCATGGCGCTCACGGGCACGGGCACCGCGCCCAGGAGCATGGCACCGAGAAAGGCCTTGGGATAGGCGAAGCTGTCGGGCAGGACCAGCACCACGCGCTGGCCTGGGCCAACGCCGCGCGCCTGCAGCAGGTTGGCGAAGCGGGCCGCTTCCGCAGCCAGGGCGCGATGGGTCAGGGTGTCGTCCGCGCACAGAAAGGCGGCCTTGTCCGGGCAGCGCTCCAGGTTGCGGGCCAGCAGCCCTGCGGCCACGTTCTCCGGCTGGATCATGGGCAGAACCTCCTGTGGCGAGAGGTGGGCGACATCAAAGCTGCGGGGGAGCCAGCAAAAAGGATAACAGACGCCAAGGGGCGGGGTCAACGGTGGGGGACATGCATGCTACCCCGGCCGACCGGTTCCGCACGCCGCTGGGCCCCGCCGCACGCCTGACCCCGACACCGGGCGCTTCACCGCTCTCAACCAGCTGGGCGCAAAGGGCGGGAACACGGATTGGCACGGTGACTCGCGTTGATGAGCCGGTCAACCGGGCGGGCGTGGGAAGAGCGCTGGCCGCCAGCACAATCCCTGGCGACAAGCACTCTTGCCCAGCCTTGAACCTGGACACTTTGCGGCCTTCCGGCTACACACAACCATGGCCAAATTCATGTCCTGCGCGTTGCGCCTTGTCTCCCTTCTGCTTGCCACCTTCTGCCTGAGCCTGCCGGCCCGGGCCGGGGAACTCAAGCACGCCGCGCTGGTCCTGCAATGGCAGCCCCAGGCCCAGTTCGCCGGGTTCTACGTGGCCAAGGAGAAGGGCTTCTACGCCGAGGCCGGGGTGGACATGAAGATCATCCCCGGCGGGCCGGACGTGGTGGCCTCCAAGCTTTTGGCCTCCGGCCGCGCCCAGTTCGCCACCATGTTCCTGGCCACCGGCATCGAACGCCGCGCGGACTTTCTCCAAGGCCAGGGCAAAAACGGCCTGCCCGTTGTGCTACTGGCCCAGCTGGTGCAGCGCTCGGCCTTGATGATCATCACCCGCGCAGGCTCGTCCATCAAGACCCCCAAGGACCTGGACGGCAAGCGCATGGGCGTGTGGGACAACGAATTCGGCCTGCAACCCCAGGCCCTGTTCCAGCGCCTGGGCATCCACCCGGTCATCGTGCCGCAGTCCAACACGCTGAACCTGTTCCTGCGCGGCGGGGTCGATGCCGCCTCGGCCATGTGGTACAACGAGTTCCACAGCCTGCTGGCCTCGGGCCTGGACCAGGACGAGCTGCGCGTGTTCTTCTACCGCGACCTGGACCTGAATTTCCCCGAGGACGGCCTGTACACCCTGGAGAGCACCTTCAAGGGCGACCCGGACCTCTGCCGGGCCGTGACGGACGCCAGCCTGCGCGGCTGGGAGTATGCCTTCGCCCACCCGGACGAGGCCCTGGACATCGTGCAGAACCGCATGCGCGAGGCGCACCTGCCCACGAGCCGCGCGCATCAGCGCTTCATGCTGGCGCGCATGCAGGACATCATGACCGGGGCCAAGCTCGGAAGCCTTGACCCGGCGGACTTCGCCCGCATCATCGAGGCGCTCTGGGCGCAGAAACTCATCCACACCCGGCCCAGCCTGGACGCCTTCTTCAAGGGGCAGCGCCCATGAGCACGCCGGACATCCAGCCAGGCACGGAGCCGGGCAAAGGACCAATGACCACATCGAACAGCGCGCCGACAGGCGGAAACAACGCTTCTTCCATCCGCTTCGGCCACGGCATTGCCTTCCGGCTTTCGGCCCTGGTGCTCTCCGCAGTGGGCGCCATCTTCGTGGTCATGAGCACGGCCACGTACTTCATGGCTCGCGAGGCGCTGCTGAAGAACGCCGAGCAGAGCGCCCGCACCCAGGCCCAGGCCCTGGTGCAGCGCATCGAGGCCCGGCTGGCGCCCATCAGCCGCGTACCCCTGGGCTTGGGCTACGAGCTTTCGGACGGCCTGCTCGACGACGCGGGCATCCTGCGCCGCCAGCGCCAAATGCTCCTGGACAACCCGGAGATCTTCGGCATGGCCGCCGCCTTCGAGCCCTTCGGCCGCCATGCGGACCAGGAATACTTCGCGCCATACACCTTCCGCGCGCCGCTGGGCATCACGCACACCAGCCTGGGCGGACCGGCCTACCGCTACCACGCCATGGACTGGTACCAGATCCCGCGCGAGCTCAAAGAGATCATCTGGAGCGAGCCCTATTTCGACGAGGGCGGCGGCAACACCCTCATGGCCACCTGCTCGGCTCCCTTCTACAAGGGCCAGGGCAGGGACAGGCGCGTGGCCGGCGTGGTCACGGCGGACGTGTCCCTGGACTGGCTCAAGCGGCTGGTGGCCTCCGTGCAGGTGCTGGATACCGGCTACGCCTGGCTCATCACCAGAAACGGCACCTACGTGACCCACCCGGCCCCGGGCGTGGCCTTCAACGAGACCATCTTCAGCCGGGCCGAGGAGAACCACGACCCGGAGCTGCGGCGCATCGGCCAGGACATGATCCGGGGCGGCTTCAAGCTGGTGGAGACCACCAGCCTGCACACGGGCAAGCCGGGCTTTCTGGTCTACGCGCCCCTGCCCAGCACCGGCTGGTCGCTGGGCGTGTTCTCCCCGCGCGACGAGCTCATGGCCGACGTCAACCGCCTGGCCCTGGTGAGCGCGGCCCTTGGCGGCGGCGGCTTCCTGCTGCTGGCGGGGCTGGTGGCCATCATCGCCCAAGGCATCACCAGGCCGCTGAGACGCCTGCGCGGGGCCGCGCGCGAGGTGGCGGGCGGGCACCTGGACGCCGCCATGCCCGAGGTCATGAGCCGCGACGAGGTGCGCGACCTGGCCGAGGCCTTCGCCAACATGCAGAAATCGCTGAAGGACCACATCCGCGACCTTACCTCGGCCACGGCCAGCCGCGAGCGCATCCAGAGCGAGCTGCGCATCGCCAGCGAGATCCAGCTGGGCATCCTGCCCAAGACCTTCCCGCCCCTGCCGGGGCACACCGAGTTCGAGCTCTACGCCAGCCTGACCCCGGCCCGCGAGGTTGGCGGCGACTTCTACGACTTCTTCCCCTGCGGCCCGGACTGCTTCTGCTTCCTCATCGGCGACGTATCAGGCAAGGGCGTGCCCGCGGCCTTCTACATGGCCGTGTCGCGCACGCTCATCAAGGCCGTGGCCGAGTCCGTGGCGGGCGCGGGCAGAAGGCGCGGGGCGGACCGCCACAGCGCCCAGCCCGGCGCCAATGCAAGCGAGAGCCAGCGCCGCATCCCCAACCCCGGCCACATCCTGGCCCGGGCCAACAACGGCCTGGCCGAGGACAACGAGTCGTGCATGTTCGTCACCGTGTTCTGCGCGGTGCTCGACTTCGCCACCGGCGAGGTGCACTACGCCAGCGCCGGGCACAACCCGCCCGTGCTGCTGCGCGCGGGCGCCGCGCCAGAGTATCTGCCCACCCACGGCGACCCCGTGGCCGGGGCCATGACCGGCGTGGAATTCACCACCGACACCCTGACTCTGAACCCCGGCGACGCGCTGGTGCTCTATACCGACGGCGTCACCGAGGCCATGAATCCGGCCCAGGAGCTCTACGGCGAGGACCGGCTGGTGGAGCGGCTGGCGAAGATGGGCGAGATGAACGTGCGCGAGACCTGCCAGGCCCTGGCCGAGGACGTGCACGCCTTTGCCGACGGGGCCGAGCAGTCCGACGACATCACCATGCTGGTGCTGCGCTACAACGGCCTGAACGCGGCCGCCAGCAAGACAGACGGCAAGAACTGAAACAACACGCGGGCGACCAGCCCCGCAGGAGGGAGCTTATGGAATGCAAGGGAAGCAAGCAGGGCGCGTTCTTCGTGCTTGAGGTCAGCGGACGCATGGACGCCCTCACCTCTCAGGGCTTCGAGACCGAGTGCATGAACTGCCTGGAGGCCGGGGACACGCGTGTCGTGGCTGACCTGGGGGGGCTGGAGTACATCAGCAGCGCGGGGCTGCGCAGCATCCTGTCCGCGGCCAAGAAGCTCAAGGCTGGCGGCGGCGACCTGGCCTTCTGCGGCCTGTCCGGCATCGTGGCCGAGGTCTTCACCGTGTCCGGCTTCGCCAAGCTTCTGCCGGTCTACGCCACGCGCGAAGAGGCCCTGGCCCGGAGCTAGAAGCGTATGCCCCCGGCACAGGACAACAAGGCAACAGGCACCCCGGCAACGGCCAGCTCCGGCCAGAACCGTCTGCGCCTGCCAGCCCACCAGGAGAGCCTGCCGCGCTTGCGCGAGCTGGCCCTGGCCTGGGCCCATCAGGCCGGGCTGCCGAACGACGTCGAGCCGCGCGTGGACCTGGTGCTGGAGGAGATGCTCATGAACATCTTCCACTATGCCTACCCCAGCGAGCTTGGCGATGTGGAGCTGGCCCTGCTTTCCCCTGGACAGGGCGATTCGCCGGGGCGGCTCAGCCTGACCCTGACGGACTGGGGCGTGCCGTTTGACCCCCTGGCCCCGGAGGACCCGGGGCTGGAGGCCGGGCTGGAGGCCAACCTGGACGCGGACCTGGATGACCGCGCCCTGGGCGGCATGGGCCTGTTCCTGCTGCGCACCCTGGCCAAGGCCTCCTACGCCCGCCTGGGCGACGCCAACGTCCTGACCCTGACCTTCGGGGCCTGACCGTCAGCTGCAGGCCTCCAGTATCTGGCGTTCAAGCCTGAGGGCAAGGCCGCAGCCGCCCCTCGCCCCCCCGCTGGAGGCCCGGGCCCCAGGCCTGGATCTTCCACCCAACGCGAATAATTTAAGCCATCGCCCTTGACTTGTGACGAAATTCACAATATATTTCTGTATAGGATGAAATTCTTCCACTCCCACCGCCACCCCCCCCTGGCGTCTGTGGATTTGTCTATCCTGTTGGTTTCATCCGTCTGAAATCATGTGGTTTCAGGCGGTGACAATAGGTCGCAAGGTCGTCTTCAAGGGGGTTAGCATGAAAATTCTCGTCGCTGTTGATCCGTCCGATTCCACGCACGTCGCCGTGACCATGGCCGCCGAGATGGCCAGGAAAGAAGGCGCGCAGCTGACGTTGCTGGCCGTGGCCGAGACCTTCGAGGACATGGAGAACCTGTTCGGCAACGAGGCCACCGAGCGCATGAAGGAGCGCGCCTCGGGCGCTCTGGACGCAGCCAAGGCCCTGGCTACCGGGGCCAAGCCCAAGATCGTGCTCAAAACCGGCGTCTCGCCCGAGGAGATCATCGTGGACATGGCCGAGAAGGGCGGCTTCGACTTGGTGGTCATGGGCACGCGCAGCAAGAAGGGCAAGGGCGGACTGCGCCTGGGCAGCGTGGCCAGCCGGGTGGTGGCCCAGGCCCCCTGCTCGGTGCTGGTGGCGCGCTAGGCACCAGAAAATGAACCCCGGCCCCTGCCCCATGCAGGGGCCGGACGACACCTCACAATTCCTCCCAAACAGGAACACTTGCCCTCCGGCCTGCCCTGACGTAAGAGCGCGCCATGCACGACACTTCCCCCGGCACTTCCCCCGACGGCCCCGACGCCCCTGAGCCGAAATACCACGCCCTGGCGCTGCTCTCCGGCGGCCTGGACAGCATCCTGGCCATCAAGGTCCTGCAGGAGCAGGGCCTGCGCGTGCTGGGCCTGCACTTTGTCAGCCCCTTTTTCGGCAAGCCGCACCTCATCGGCCACTGGCGCGAGGAGTACGGCATCGAGGCCGTCAACGTGGACATCCGCAAGAGCTACCTGGAGATGCTGGTCAAGCCCGCCCACGGCTACGGCAAGCACATGAATCCCTGCGTGGACTGCAAGATCCTCATGCTGGCCCACGCCAAGACGCTTTTGCCAAAGTACGGCGCCAGCTTCCTGGTCTCCGGCGAGGTGCTGGGCCAGCGGCCCATGAGCCAGCGCGCCGACACCTTGAACCTCATCCGCAAGGATGCGGGCGTGAAGGAGCTGTTGCTGCGCCCGCTGTCGGCCCAGAAGCTCGGCCCCACGCCCATGGAGGAGTCCGGGCTGGTGGACCGCTCGCGCCTGCCGGGCTTCTGGGGCCGGGGGCGCAAGGACCAACTGGCCCTGGCCGCGCATTTCGGCATCACCGTCATCCCCACGCCCGCCGGGGGCTGCAACCTGGCCGAGGCCGAACCCGCCGCGCGCTACCTGCCCATCCTGCAGAACCTGGCCGAGCCCGCCGCGCGCGACTTCAGCCTCTCGCACCTGGGGCGGCAGTACTGGGCCGGGCCTTACTGGCTGTCCATCGGCCGCAACCAGCACGACAACCAGGCCCTGGAGAACGCGCGCAGGCCCACGGACATCCTGCTGCGCCTGCGCGATCTGCCCGGCCCCATGGCCCTGGGCCGGCAGTATGAGCCTGCCGCCGGGGTCAAGCCAGGCGCAAGCCCGCAAAAATGGCCAAACGACGTGCTGGCCGATGCTGCGGCCTTTGTCGCGTCGTATTCGCCCAAGGGCCGCTCCCAATCCGAAGAAGGGACCGAAGCCGAACGCCCGGTGGTGGTGCTGGTGCGCCAGGGCAAGGGCGAAAGCGAGACCGTCACCGAGATGGCCGTGACCCCGGCCCGCGAGACCCCGCTGTGCTGGACCGGGCCCAAGACCGAGGCCCTGGCGGCCTGGAAGCGGCGCTTCCGCCCGACAGCTCCCGAGCGCCCGGAGCCCAAGGAGTCAATGGACCACCCGGAACCCGCCGACCCTGTGGAGTAGGCCTGCCCAGGCAGCCAGCGCCAGGCGGGCCAAGCCACCCCCCCTTGCCAAAGTACCCGGCAGGGCTTATCTTACGAAAGTTCTGGCGGACTCATCCGCCCCGAAACCTCGACACCCATTCCTTTCAGGAGGAACTTTACATGGCAGGATATCCTTCCTACCCCGGCGCGCAGACCAGCGTCTCCAGAGCCGAGACCATCAACGCCTTCATGCGCGGCATCTACGGCTGGATGAGCACCGGCATGCTGATCACCGCCTGTGCCGCCTGGCTCACGGCCAACAGCCAGTTCGGCGTCAGCCTGCTGCAGAGCCCCGGCCTGGTCATGGTCCTGGTGCTGGCGCAGTTCGGCCTGGTCATCGGCCTGTCAGCCGCCATCAACAAACTCTCGGCCAGCACGGCCTCGCTGATGTTCCTGGTCTACAGCGCGCTCACCGGGGTCACGCTTTCGTCCATCTTCTTCGTGTACAGCATGGCCAGCATCTTCCAGGCCTTCGTGGTCACGGCGGGCATGTTCGGCGCCATGAGCGTTTACGGCATGGTCACCAAGCGCGACCTGACGAGCCTGGGCAGCTTCATGTTCATGGGCCTCATCGGCATCGTGCTGGCGTCCGTGGTCAACATGTTCGTCAAGAGCTCGGCCATGAGCTACGCCATCTCCATCATCGGCGTGTTCGTCTTCGTAGGCCTCACCGCCTACGACACCCAGAAGCTCAAGTACATGGGCGAGGCCATGCCGCTGAACGACGGCACCGCCATCCGCCGGGGCACCATCCTGGGCGCGCTGACCCTGTACCTGGACTTCCTCAACCTGTTCCTGATGATGCTGCGCCTGTTCGGCTCCAGCCGCGACTAGCCAAACCCTGCGCTGGCCGCCCTCCACCAAGCACCGGCATGCGCCGGAGGGGGGCGGCCAGGGCGATGCCCCCATGCCGAACATCCCCGACCTGCAACGCCGCCTCCGGCCCCTCCTGCTGCCCCTCGGCGCGCTGTACTCCCTGGTCCTGCGCTTGCGGCGCTGGCTCTTTGAGCGCGGCGCACTCTCGGCCTGGCGGCCGCCGTGCCCAAGCATCAGCGTGGGCAACATCGGCTGGGGCGGCAGCGGCAAGACCCCGCTGTGCGGACACATCCTGCGCTGGGCGGGCAAGCGCGAGGAGCACGGCGTGGTGCTCACCCGGGGCTATGGAGCCAAGCCAAAACGCCTGCCCCTGCTCGTGACCCCCGCGGCCAACCCGGCCCAGGCGGGCGACGAGCCCCTGCTCCTGGCCAAGAACCACCGCCTGGCGCGCATCGTGGTCGACCCCAAACGCAGGCGCGGCGGAGTCTGGGCCTGCGAGCGCTTCGACCCGGACTTCGTGCTCCTGGACGACGGCTTCCAGCACCTGCCCGTGGCTCGCGACATCGACCTGGTGCTCTTGACGCCCCAGGACCTGCTGGACGGCTGGGCGCGCGTGTGCCCGGCGGGCTCCTGGCGCGAGGGCGAGGGCGCCCTGACACGGGCCTCAGCCTTCCTGATCAAGGTGGTGCCCGGCAAGCAGCCCGGTTTGTCCGAAGCCATAGAGACGCGCCTGAAGCCCCTGGGCAAGCCCATCTTCACCTTCGCGCTCAAGCCCAAGGGACTGGCGCGTCTGGACGGCTCGGGCCGCGCGGCGGACCTGGACGGCGAGGACTACATCCTGGCCACCGGCATCGCCGACCCGGCCCAGGTGGCGGCCACCGCGGCCAAGCTGCTCGGGCGCGAACCGCGGCAGGTCCTGGCCTTCGCCGACCACCACGCCTTCAGCCAGGCCGACGTGGAGAACATCCGCGAACTGGCCAAGACCGAAGACGGCGCGCACGTGGTGGTGACGGCCAAGGACGCCGTGAAGCTGCGGCTGCTCGACAGCGCAGGCAGCTTCTGGACCCTGCGCACTGAGGTTCGCTTCGGCCCCAAGTACAACACGGACGCTGACTTCGACGACTGGTTCGGCGCGCGCTTCGAGGAATTCGCCACACACCACCGCCAGGTCTATCGCGAGGCCATGCAAAAGGAGCTGGCCTGAAAGCCAGCCCCCAAACCGGAGCCGCCCCGGCGACAAGCGCCAGCCGCCGCTCCTGACTGACCATCCTGCCAGGCCCCTCTTGCCAGCCCCTCCTGGCCGGGCCCTCCTGGCCGCCCTCTCCCTGACATCTCCGGCGGCCCCCCCTGAAATTTCCTCCAACGTAAGCGAGACGACTATGAGCATGAAGAAAAAGAACAAGAATCCGAGCAGGCCGCCCCTGCCCACCGACCACAAGACACTCCTGAAGCTCCTGCGCGAGGCCAAGCGCCCCCTGGCGCCAGACGACCTCGTAGCCGAACTCGGCCTCCACCGCCGCAAGGTCGGCGAGGTCGAGGACATGCTCAAGGACCTGGTGGCCGAGGGCAAGCTCATCCAGCTTGGCCGGGCCTACGCGCCCATCGAAAAGGTCAACCTCATCACCGGCAAGGTGCAGATCCAGCGCTCCGGCGTGGCCTTCCTCATCCCCGACGACCCCAGGCGCAAGGACGTGTTCCTGGGCCAGGACACCGCCGGAGCCTGGAACGGCGACCGCGTGGCCGTGGCCATCACCCGCGAGCACGCCACCCGCAACCACGAGGGCCGCGTGGTGCGCATCGTGGAACGCGGCAGAAGCGTCCTCACCGTGCGCGTCATGCGCTCCGCCGGGCAGGACAGCCTGCTCTGCAAGCCCACGGACCCGCGCCTGGACTTCGCCATCCTGGTGGAGGGCGTGGACCCGGCCCTGGGCCTGCAAAAGGGCGACATCGCGCTGTGCGCCCCCGGCGAGCAGGTGGACGCCGCCCTCTGGGCCGGCACCATCCTCTCGCGCCTGGGGCCGGAGTCCGAGGCCCAGGTCCAGGAGGCGCTGGTCAAGGCCAACCACGGCGTGCCCACCACCTTCCCCGACGATGCCCTGAGGGAGGCCGCGAGCCTGCCCAAGGTGCCCTCCGGGCCGGACTTCGCCAACCGCGAGGACCTGCGCGCCACGCCCTTTGTGACCATCGACGGCAAGACCGCGCGGGACTTCGACGACGCCATCTATGTTGAACGAGCTGGGGGCGAACGCAAGGGCAAGGGCTACGTGCTCTGGGTGGCCATCGCCGACGTGGCCCACTACGTGCCGCTGGGCTCGGCGCTGGACCGCGAGGCCTACGAGCGCGGAAACTCCTACTACTTCCCGTCCTCGGTGGAGCCCATGTTCCCCCAAGCGCTTTCAAACGGCCTGTGCAGCCTGAACCCCGGCGTGCCCAGGCTGTCCATGGTCGTGCGCCTGGACTTCACCGACCGGGGCACCCCCGGCGAGGTGCGCGTCATGAACGCGGTCATCAACAGCCACGCCCGGCTCACCTATTCCCGCGCGCGCGACATCTGCGTGGACAAGCTGCCCGAGGCCCGCACCGCACTGCTCGACGAGGTCAAGGCCACCCTGGGCGCCAAGGCCGGGCAGGATGTCCTGTCCATGCTCGACATCGCCGAGGAACTGGCCCGCAAGATGCGTAGCCGCCGCATCGAGCGCGGCAGCCTGGACTTCGACCTGCCTGAAGGCGAGGTCCAGTTCGACACGAACGGCCAGCCCACTTCCGTCATCCCCAAGGTGCGCCACTTCGCCCACCAGCTCATCGAGGAGTTCATGATCGCCGCCAACGAGGCCGTGAGCGAGTTCCTCCAGGCCCACGCCCTGCCCTGCCTGTACCGCGTGCACGCCGCGCCCGACCGCGAGAAGCTGGAGACCCTGTACACCCTGCTGGAACGCCTGGCCGGCGAGGCCGCGCCCAAGAAGGCCAAGCCCGGACGCTTCAGCGACGAGGACTTCACGCCCCAGGCCCTGGGCCGCATGCTGGCCTCGGTGGCGGGCACCGAGCGCGAATTCCTGGTGCACCGCCTGGTCCTGCGCAGCATGAAGCAGGCCAAGTACCAGCCGGACAACGAGGGCCACTACGGCCTGGCCAGCGAATCCTACGCGCACTTCACCTCGCCCATCCGGCGCTACTCCGACCTCATCGTGCACCGGTTGCTCAAGCGCGCCCTGGGCGATGCGTCCATGCCCGTGCCCGGCTTCAAGAAGCTGGCCGAGATGGGCCAGCACCTCTCCGCGCGCGAACGCGTGAGCCAGGAGGCCGAGCGCGAATGCCACAAGCGCTACGTCTGCATGGTGCTGCGCGGCCAGGAAGGGCGCGAGTTCGCGGGCGTGGTCACCGGGCTCATGGACTACGGATTCTGGGTGGAGCTCACCGAGGTTCTGTCCGAGGGCTTCATCCGCCTCTCGACCATGCTCGACGACTACTACGGCTACTTCAAGGAGCGCGAGATGCTCGTGGGCAGCCGCACCGGGCGCATCATCAAGGCCGGGCAGGCCGTGCGCGTGAAGCTCCTCGGCGCGCACCTGGACCGCCTGGAGATCGACCTGGAGATGGTGCTGGACCGCAAGGCAGGCGACGGCGACGGCGCGACGCGCCCGGCCCGCCCCACCCGCCGCGAACAGCAGGCCAGGGATGACCGCCGCCGTACCGAACAGGCCCGGCAAAAACGCCAGGGCAAAGGCTCCGGGCCCAAGAGCCCGGGCGGACGCAACGCCATCGGCCAGAAGGTCGGCGGCAAAAAGTCCGGTGGCCCCAAAGCGGGCGGGCCAAAGTCAGGCGGCAAGCCGGGCGGCAAACGGGGCGGACGCTAGGCCCAGGAGAAGAGCCAGGGACGTTGCCCCTGGCCCCTCCCAGGGGCTACCGCCCCCGGCACCCCCGCCAAAGGGCCTTAAGGCCCTTTGGCATCCCCATTACGCCGAAAGGGCTGTTTCAGGTTCCTCCTGAAACAGCCCTTTCGGCTTTGGGTGGGTTTTGGTTGGAGATTAGAAGGTAAGCACCGTAAACCCGCGCTCCAGGTACCCCGCCATGCCGGGGTGCCCGGCCATGTCGTCCAGCAGAGGCAGGCCCTCGGCTTGGACCGCTGCCAGCGCGCCCAGCTTGGCCGAACAGGCCTTGCACACGCCGAAGATCAGGCCCTGAGCCTTGGCCTTGGCATAAAGCGGGTTGAGGGCATGGCCAGGCGTGGCCAGCTCGGCCACGAGCTTCGTGGCCGCCCCCTCCAGCACAATGCCCGCCTCGAAGCCTTTGGCGTGCATGTCCAGGGCGGTGAGCAACACATGGATGAAGCACATGGCATCATCGCGGAATGCGAAAAGCACGCTCTTTTGCATGGGGCCTCCCAGCCGAGTCGGCATATCTTCCCTCTGGCCTGGGGCAAGCATCGGCAACGACAAGAAGCCGCATCCCCTGGCTACTTCATCTCCTGTTCCAGCACCTCATAGTGGCGCACGTGCTTGTCCGGCACGATCTCGAAGCGCTCATCGCCGGGATAGAGCACGGCGTGCTCGGGGTCGGGCCCGGCAAAGGCCTGCACCGCCTGCATGGACTCCCAATAGGTGACGAGCGCAAGCTCGACGCTGCTGGACCGCCCCGTGGGGCAGGTCTCGCACAGGCGCTCCAGGATCTGGTGTCCCAGGTAGCCCGGGGTGGCCTTGGCCTCGCGCACACCGGTAAGCTCCAGGTGCTTGAGGAACCCTTCGCGGTGCCGCCGGGGGCACAGGCATTTCCATTCACGCGCGAGCATGGCCGCTAGGGTTTGCGGATCATGTTCGGGTGGTGCAGGGAGTCGGTCTTGGCCACCTTGTGGCAGACCGGGCAGTTGCCCTGCGAGCCCATGGGCCGGGCCAGCTTCTGGTATTGCAGGGGCTGGATGTTGTCGCGGTCCGGGCCGTAGGGATTGAGCGCCGGGTAGAGCGCGTGCTGCGCCCCGTGGCAGGCCGGGCACGACAGCGCGCCCATCTCGTCCAGGCGGCTCTTGAAGCGGTCCGGCGCGGCCTTGGTCCAGTTGCCGAAGGCCCGGCTGGGGTCGGGCGCGGCGTACTCCTGGTGGCAGGCCAGGCAATCCGGGGTTTGCGCCCAGGCCGTGCGCGGGGGGATGTCCTTCTGCGGCATGTTCTGCGGGGTGATCTGGGTGAGCAGGCGCTTGGCCCCGCGCTTGCCGCCTTCAAGCTCGCGCTTGAGCAGGCCCACGGCGTGGTCTTCCAGGGCGCCGTGGCAGGTGGTGCAGTCCAGGCCGATCTGGCCGTGCAGGCCGCGCAAAAAGCGCGTCGCGCCATCGGGGCGGCTGGAATGGCAGCGGGCGCAGGCCTCGGCGCCGCGCCCCCTCAAGGTGTTGGCGTGGAAGCCGTGCAGGGCGCTGGACACGCCCATGAGCCCGGCCTTGCCCTCGGCGCCCGTGAGCGGGTCGGCGTGGCAGGAGGTGCAGGCCACGGCCTTGCCCGCCTTGGCCTGGGCCAGAAGGCTGGTGCGATTCATGCGGTCGTGGATGCGCAGGATGTTCAGACCCGTCTCCGGGCTGATGCCTGCGCCGGTCTCGCTGCCGGCTT
>Ga0180007_10000710_pt1 | contig 52067 bp, 44 predicted proteins | sample MM_PC_MetaG_FD_121122 | JGI IMG/M metagenome (GOLD analysis project Ga0180007, IMG submission 121122) | Groundwater microbial communities from the Aspo Hard Rock Laboratory (HRL) deep subsurface site, Sweden - MM_PC_MetaG | ecosystem: Environmental > Aquatic > Deep subsurface > Groundwater... | reverse complement strand
TTTCGGTCACAGTGTCGGAACTGTTCCAATTACCCCGAAAGGAGCATTTTTCAAATACTACAGCATAGCTTTTTCTATTCTCCCCAGCATAGCTGGGGGATTAGCTCTGGATTTAGTTAGCTTGGCCCGACCCCGTTCCCCGTTCCGTTTTACGTTCCGTTTTATGATTTCCTAAAACCGCAAACAGAAAGTCAAAATGTCAAGCCTGACCCCATCTTCACTGCAGCAGCAAATAAAGCTACCCCCGATCCGCCTGTGAATAAAAGATGTCCTGTCCGCCGTTGCCTCGAAGAATGACGTGATACACAGCGCCAGGAAAATGAATGCGAGGTTTGCGAGCCATTTGCATTTGTATACACCTAAATATTAAAAAGTAAAGATGTCAAGCCTGACCCTCTGGCTGATCCCTCTGGCCTTGCCCACACTCAATAATTTCAGTTGTGGATTGTAAATCCAGAAGCCTCAGCAAACTTCTGGATAACTTCTTTAGAGGGATAAGGCGTGACAGTTTTGAATCGTTCCAATAAACTTTGGTTTGCCTTGAATGCATACAACCATTTCCCCCATTCACTTTGTTCCGCCACGTAACACCCGGCCAATTGTCTGTTGTTATAATAGCACAATATTAAATTGGCCATGCCCCTCTGATCATAAGCTTGCATGATACCTTTAAGTGCTTGAGCCCCTCCCTGTGTTGCCGTATTCATTTTATAATTTTTCGGAAACAAAGTACCGTAACAACCAACGCTATAATCCATATAGTTATTAAGCGTAAGCGGAATGGCTATTTCAATCAAGGAATGGTGCCCACCAGCTCCAATCGTACCTAATGGCAGCAAAAAGAAGATATCGTCAGTAATAACGGTGGCGAAACGCCTGAGAATAAAGATATTGTCGGTGGTGGTGCCGGATATGGTTGCACCACGCATCAGACCGAAGACCTGATCCATTTTTCCAGTGAGGTCGTCGTCCAAGATCGCCCAATTCATCATTCCGGAAACTTTACCTGAAGTCGCCACATCCCTGGCCGGAGTCATTTTCATCGTCACTTCTTTTTTCTTTTGATTCTTTCCAAATCCAGACGTAAACGTTTTTATGACGTCCTGCCCTCCAAACAATTCCGTATATCCACGGAGATCGTCGGGTCTCAGGGCATAGGGATCTACCCTTCTTCGTTTTTTACCGGGGTTTTGGCTAACTTGGTTGGTCGTTAGATTTTGACCGCTACCTTTTACTTGATGTTTATCCCAGGTACCAATTTTTGTAGTATCCTTTTGAGGGGCCTCCCTTTGTTTATTGACTATATCGCCGAAGTAGCCCTCCTCAACGATTTCACCGTAGACACGGATCCAGTCACCACACTCAGATGCACTCCACGATTGGGCGAAAATCAGGAGTCCCGGGGTAAATGGCATACAATAATTACTATATGCCTTCCAAGTTTTTAGCCCTCGCATACAAGCATAAAAAGACCATTTATTCGGAAAAGCTGCCAAGAAATCTCTATTTTTACCCAAACATCGGTCCACTTCCATAATAGACTTTCGACATATTTGTCTCAATGTGGGTAGAAATTCATTGGAAAAGACCTCGTGTACGTCCCAAACCAGACTGATTTCCAGGCCCTGCTTCTGCGTAATGAGTTGTAATGCTTCAGATCTGCTACAATTAATCATTTTCTATCCCCAGTCAGAGTGGATGATGATAGCAATAGAATTTAGGGTCAAATTTAGGGTCAGGCTTGACTTTTTGATATTCGACATAGCCTAACCAATTGGCTGTTCAGCTAAGGTAAAGTAAAGAGGGTCATAAAGAGTAAAGAGGTCAAGGTCAGGCTTGACTTTTTGACATTCTCATCACCTTCCCCGGTTCCCTATTCAGCTAACTTACTTCATAAACAAACCCCTCATCCCCAACAGTTACTCCAATCTCTTGTATATCCACGCCCTCTGCCATCCTACTAAGCAGCTCCCGGCTCATCTCAGGAAGCAGAGTATGCGACATAATATGATCAATATTTCGCGCACCACTGTCGACCTCGGTACAGCGGCTGGCAATGGCTTCGACAACGTCATCACCATAAGTAAAAGTTGTATTACGGTTTTGCCGCATGCGTTTGGCAACGGCATTCAGTTTCAGTCTGGTAATAAAACGCAGATTTTCATCGGTAATGGGGTAATAGGGGATGACCTTCAAACGACCAAGAAAGGCAGGCTTAAAATGATCCTGCAACTCAGGCCGTAAGGTTTCGGCCAGGGCCTCCGGTCCCGGTTTGGTCTCCTCATCGGCGCAGACCTTCATGATGGTGTCGGTGCCCAGGTTTGAGGTGAGGATAATCAGGGTATTTTTGAAATCAATGCGCCGCCCCTCACCGTCTTCCAGCATGCCCTTGTCGAATACCTGATAGAAAAGTTCCATAACATCATTGTGGGCCTTTTCCACCTCATCGAGAAGGACAACGCTGTACGGTCGCCTGCGCACCGCTTCGGTCAATACTCCGCCTTCACCGTAACCGACATAGCCGGGAGGCGAGCCTTTCAGGCTGGAAACTGTGTGGGCCTCCTGATACTCGCTCATATTGATGGTGATGACATTCTCATCTCCGCCATAAAGAAGGTCTGCCAGGGCCAGGGCGGTTTCGGTCTTGCCCACCCCGCTTGGTCCGACAAGCATGAATACCCCGGTGGGTTTGGAAGGATCTTCGATACCGGCATGGGCGGTCTGGATGGTCTGGGCCATGGCACGCAGTCCATGGTCCTGGCCGATGACCCTCTCGCCCAGCAGCTTATCAAGATTCATCACCGTGGTGATTTCATCGGTGAGCATCCTGCCTGTAGGGATACCTGTCCAGCCGGAAATTACGTCGGATATAGTAGTGGAATCAACCGATATCTGGACAAGGGGTTCATCTCCCTGAACCTCGGCAAATTCCGCTTCCAACCCTTTCAGTTCATCACGTTTTCCAGCCAGTTCCGGGGCAGCAGGGTCCTTTTCATGCAACTCCAGGATCTCCTTCCGTGCAGCAACAATTTTATCCGCAACCTCCATTTCCGCCTTCCATTTCGCTTCAAGCCCCTCCAGACTCTTTGTGGTTTCTTCCCTATCAGCAGCCAACCCTTCGAGGCGCTGGCTATGTTCCTGACCCATGAGAACCTCTTTTTCAAGAATGCTTGCTTCACGGTCAATCTGGCCGATACGTCGCGATGCCTCCTCAACAGCCGCAGGACTGGTGGTCAACCCTATGGCCACCCGAGCACAGGCCGTATCGAGCACACTGACCGATTTGTCCGGCAACTGTCTTCCTGTAATATAGCGATGGGAAAGATGGACGGAATCACGCAGGGCCGCGTCGGTTATCATTACCTTATGGTGATTTTCGATAAACGGGGCAATGGCCCGCATCATGACCATGGCCTTTTCTTCATCCGGCTCCTCGATCTTGACCACCTGAAAACGCCTGGCCAGGGCCGCGTCCTTTTCAAAATATTTCTTGTATTCCGCCCAGGTAGTGGCGGCGATGGTACGAAGTTCTCCACGGGCCAGGGCAGGTTTAAGCAGATTTGCCGCATCTCCGGCCCCGGCGGAACCCCCGGCGCCGATCAGGGTATGAGCCTCGTCAATAAAAATGATAATCGGCACGGGCGAGGACTTGACCTCGTTAATTACCTGTTTAAGGCGTTCCTCGAACTCGCCCTTGATGCCGGCGCCTGCCTGCAGCAGCCCCAGATCAAGGGTGTGAATGGCCACTCCACGTAATGGCGGCGGCACATCACCTTCAGCGATTCGGAGGGCAAAACCTTCAACCACCGCAGTCTTGCCAACCCCTGCCTCGCCGGTCAGAATCGGGTTATTCTGGCGGCGGCGGATAAGGATATCCACCATCTGACGAATCTCAAAATCACGTCCGAGTACCGGATCTATCTCTCCCTTTTTGGCCTTATCCGTCAAGTTGACGGTATATTGAGCAAGAGCCTGCCCCTTTCCCCCTGCCATGGGAGCAGCAGCGCCCCTACCGGCAGAAGGCGCTGCAGAGGTGGAAATTTCCTCACTTTCCTCAACCGAACCTGCCGTCAGATCAGCAAAGGATTCCGTCAAGGTCTCAACTGAGATTTTCTTGAACAGGGATGAGCTGGCATAGAGCCCCCTTGCGATTTCGGCATTGGAAAGCAGGGAAATGATAATATGGCCGCTGCGAATGGCGTTTACCTGAAAATCAACCGAGGCTACAAGCCATGCCTCTTTGATCATTTGTGGGATACGCGGCGAAAGAGCCGGAGTACGAGAATTTCCTGTTTTAAATTCCTCAATGCTCCTGGTCAGATCACCTATCAAATGAGATTCATTAATCTCGGAATAGCGGAGAATTTTCTGCAAATCAGTATCATTAATATCAAGGAGCTTTATGAAAAAATGCTCAAGTTCTACATCATAATGGGTATGAGACAGACAGAGACCGGCAGCCGATTCCAGGCTTTTGCGGCAGGCAGTGTTTAGTTTTCCAATAAGGGACTTGAGATTTGAAATTGCCATAAGACCAACTCCTTTTTTCATTTAACTCCATTTTCTAAACAGCTTATCGGCTTAATAGCTTAACAGCTCATCAGCTCTAACCCTTCCTCCGCAAACGTGACATACGGATCATCCCGGTGATCATGGCCAGGGCTTTTGATCCATATTGACCATCCCAGGCGTGGGGCCGGAGTCTCCGCTCCCAGAATACAGGGCGGCACTTCCTCGCGTTTCAGCAGCACCCGCACGTCAAATTCATATTCAATGCCCACCATATAACGCACAAAAGAAAAAATGGGCCGCAGCAGATCCCCGCTGGGCAGAAAACGCAGGAACTCGTCAAGACTCATCGGACCGAGGTTGACCCTAAATTTTGTCTGGCAGTCCCAGACAAAACTGCCGCACACCGTATCTTCTCCCAGTCGGGCATTTGCTGAGCCAATGCTGGTCTGATCTTCCGGGGACAAGGGAATCATCCTTTCGACAAACTGGTCAACAGAAACAGAGGTGCCGGAATAATAGGCCACGGCGGATTCAATGGACACCGCTGATGGAGTCTGCCTCGACAAGAGACCGCTGTAAAAAGAAAGCGATTCCTCGGGCAGACCGATCCGCCCGCGAAGTCCTGCGGTTCCAAGCCCGGCAAGGCTGAGCATGTAGCCGGACAGCTTGTCCCGGGAACCAGGCAGATAGGTTACCGGAAACTGGTGTTTTTTCCAGGCAAGGTAGAAGAGGGAAATAAGACGGTGGTGAAAGATATCGAAGAAGGCCCTGATGCTGTGATCCTTTTTCCGTTTGCGCTCCGCTACCAATTCATTACACCAGTGGGGTAAGACTCCGGATGGGCCGATGAGCCCCATGAAGGCGACATTCATGCTGCACGGATCATCTTTTGTTGGGGGCGAAAAACCGGCAATATCACTGGGGGCAAAAGCAAGACCCGGTGCGACGGAAAAACGCACCGCCTCCTGACGAGGATCCTGGGTCTGGCCCAGGGGCTTCCTGTCCGAATAAAGCTTCTCCAGCAGATCAACAGCCTTAAAAAAGGAAAAGGTATAAAATTCCTCTTTTAAGCTCTCTTCTAAAGGAGAACTCGATTGCCGCTTCTCGGGGGCCACTGTTTCAACACCTCACTTTTCTGGATGGTTCGGGCCACCAACTGGCTGAATGAATTAACCGACACGTATTGGCCGAGAAACCTTTCCAGAATACTGGAAAAAAGAAAAAGTCCGGTACCTACGTACTTGTCTTCATCAAATTCTATTTCAACCTGCACTCCCCGTCCAAGGGAGCGCCCTATTCTCTTGGTGACATAGCGTGATTTCAGACTGGAAATCCCACTGATCTGCTGCCGTGTTGTCGGCGAATTATCAAAATCATACAGTCTAAGGATTTCTCGTAATGCCTCCTCGCCCCCCTGGATGATTGACAGATAGTTCAGGGACAGATGCGATATAAGGCGCCAATGCAAACCACCACCCAATGAAGGGCGACGGCAGGGGGTTGGCTTCATAATGCCGCTTACCTTGACAAGGGGGGCGGCAATTTCAAGATCAAAATCTCCACCCGAGGCACCAAAGGGGAGCCTTGCCGGCAGATCCCTGTTTGTACAGGTTGTGTGAAGAAGCATAATCTCCACACCCGGGTCGGTGGGCTTGAAATCAAGATCAGTAAAAGAGAGAAAAACCTCTGTGCCATTGTCGCCCTTTTTACCGGACAGACGGCGCTGAATATGCCAATAGGCCCTCCTGCTGTGTGAGTCATCTCCACTCAGGTGGTGGCGCATGGAATAAAAAGGTTTGTATTCATACTGTTCACCTGGAGTTGCCGTTGACGAGGCTGTCACACTGTCGATACTATACACCTCGGTGCTCTGCCGTTTTCTGAGATCAGGCACCACCTGATATTCAGTCTTGCGCTGTTCCACCCGGATCGGTTCTGCTGTTTTTGAAAAAAGATTGACTGCCGGAGCAGCATTAAGACAGAAGGTATCACTGTTAACAATAAGATTGCTCTTGGCGACCCTGTTCAGATAGATCCAGATATCCAGAGTATCGCCAATTTTAGTACCCTTTAATCTGTCAAGTCCCTGCAGGTCAAAAAAGAGAAACTTCTCCGGAAAACAGAAATATTCGAAAAGCAGGCGATACCCGGGAAACGATCTCTTGGAAAAAGGTAAAACCCCCTCCTCGTCCTCAAAGCCAACCGGCCTGATTGACGAAGGATCCATCCTAAAACGTCTTGAAGATCCAGTGCCTGCCCCGGCTTCACATTCCACATGGCAGACATTGTTAAACAGCAGCTCGTAAAGTTGAAAAACATGCTGATGCTGGCCATGCAGAAAAAAACGTAATTTCTTCCATCCAATCTCGGAAAAGGGGATATTATTTGCCGTTTTCAGTTGAAGGTGAATGGCCTGCTGGGCGTCCTTCACCAGCACCTTCGGCTCTTTGAGTCCGGCTGCGACAACTTCCACCGGCCAGATATGCACCGGCTGACAACTGGTGAACTGACAGGGGGTACCGTTAATCAATTTGGAATAGAGCTTTGTGCCGCGGTCGATCTGGTAGCCGGCCTCGGTAATATTTTGCATGATCGGCTCAAACCGAACTATGGTCACTGAAGGGATGGGGTTATTGTAATGCGGATAAATAACATTAAAGAGCGATTCCGTAATGGCCGGGAAATCGTCATCTATTTTCTTGTGAATGCGACCGCTGATAAAGGCAAAGGCTTCGATCAACCGTTCAGTATAGGGATCGGACGACTTGTCGTGTTCAAGCAGGAGACGCCCGGCAATCTTGGGATATTTACCGGCAAATTCCGCTCCCATTTGCCGGACATAACTCAGTTCCTGCTCATAATAATTCAGCAGTGCATCATCCATAAAGACCTACTTTGAGATAGAGTAGCTGCTTCTGTTTAAATCAAAACTTGTGTCAAACACCACAGGCTCTGATATAGGATCCACCAGCAGCACTGCGCTGATCCGAAAACGCAGATCCCGGTGGCTCCCCGGAGAATCAACCATTACTTTGACATTCTTCAATCGGGGTTCAAACCGTGAGATCGTTTTTACTATTTCCAGGCGCAACTGATCCATAACCGAAACTTGGGTCGGGTTGCGGCTGGAAAAGTCGGGCATGCCATAGACCAACAGAGAATTGGCCACCTCACTAAAAGAAGCGGGCGGAGTTAAGATAAACCGCCGGGTGTTTAGCAGGTTTTCCAGATCTCTCCGCACAGAGGCCATAATCTGCCTGAAATCTACAGTACGGTCCTGGACGGACTCCTGGGAATTACCCGGTTCATCATCAAGGAGTCTGTCCAGAATTGAGGCCTGAACATGGCCATTTTCTGCAACCATTTATTTACATCTTTACGTTTTTCGGAATATCCCAGCCAAACCTTTTCACAGCATCAGCGCCACCATCAGGCTTTTGTGGGGTATATGTCGCTTCAACTGTTGCAAAGTTAATCGAGACATTTTCCGTCAACCTGTCCTCTCCCCCTGAGCCGCCGGTACTTACTGACGTAATGAGACATTCTTTTATGATCATGACAATATACTCCAACGGCTTTTCTCCAGCCTTACGAACCGTCAGGGTCATCTCAGGAAAATGTTTGCCATTACAACAGGCCAACAACAGAGCCGTTGAGGACTTATCCACCCACTTGGTTACACTCAGATCCTGAACATTGACCTTGCCGGCACCAGCTCCCGCGCCCACATGGGAGGTTCCGCTGTTTGATGCGCCCCAGCTCCAGGCCAGGACATCGATTTCATCTTTATGCTCTTTATCCTGAGCTTCTCCTTCCAAACCTTTACATTTCAAAAACATATCAACGGCCATAGTACTTCCTCCTTAGGTTGAGGACTCCTCACAAGCCCCAGTTTCATTATTCAGTGTATTTTCCCCAACATCCTCTGCACACCACATCACACTTTTATCCCTATCAATAGCAACCTCAACTACTTGAGGGGTGGCGGAAGATCCGCAACCAGCCTCAAGGAGACTGAAAGTTCATCGAGCTGATAATGGGGTTTCAGAAAAACAACCGCCCGATAAGCTCCGGTTTTGCCGGGAATTTCACTCACGTCAACCCGCGCTTCTCGAAGCGGATACTTGGCCTTCATCTCCTGTCCAGCTTCATCATCGCCAAGGGTGTAGTTGCTAATCCAACGGTTCAAGAATGAATGGGCATCATCTCGGGTCATGAAACTGCCGATCTTATCCCGCATCATGGACTTCAGATAATGGGCAAACCTGGATGTTGCCATGATGTATTGGAGTTGGGAAGAAAGCCGGGCATTGGCGTTAGCCGCATCAGTGTCATAGACCTTGGGCTTATTGGCAGACTGGGTGCTGAAAAAGGCGGCATAGTCGGTTCCTTTACAGTGAACCAGCGGAACGAAGCCCAAATCAGCCAGCTCTTTTTCCCGACGATCAGTGATGGCGATCTCCGTGGGGCACTTGAGGGCCACATCCCCCTCATCGGTATTAAAGGTATGAACCGGCAACCCCTGAACCAGACCACCGCCCTCTACGCCGCGAATGGCCGCACACCAATGGTACTTGGCAAAGGCCTCGGTCAGACGGGTGCCAAGTGCATAGGCGGCATTGCCCCACAGGTATTTCTTGTGATCAGTTCCATCTACGTTCTCTTCAAAATCAAAGGCATCCACCGGCACATTGGCTTTACCGTATGGCAGACGCATGAGAATATGGGGCATGGCCAGAGCGACATAGCGGGAATCCTCGGATTCACGGAAGGACTTCCATTTGGCATACTCCACACTTTGGAAGTTTTTTGCCAGATCCCGGGGTTCGCCAAGTTCGGTAAAGCTGTCAAAATTAAAAAGCTCCGGTCCGGCCGCTGAGAGAAAAGGAGCATGGGAAGCGGCTGCCACCTGTGAAACCTTTTCCAGCAGGGCCAGATCCTGCGGATGATTGGTAAATTCATAGTCGCCGATCAAGGCGCCATAGGAAGCGCCGCCGAACATACCGAACTCTTCCTCATAGATCTTTTTGAACAAGGTCGACTGATCAAACTCAGAGGCTTTTTCCATGTCCTTGAGCAGATCCTTTTTGTTGACATTCATGACCCTGATTTTAAGCTGTTCACCGGTCTCACTCTGATCAATCAAATATTGCAGCCCACGCCAGGAGGCCTCCAGTTTCTGGAAATCTTCATGGTGCATGACTTCATTGAGCTGGTCGGAAATCAGTTTGTCAATGGCACCGATCCTGGCATTAATCATGGCCTCGGTATTTTTTGAGACCGTCATTTCTCCTGCCATGATCTGGGAGACAAACTCACCTACCACATCTTTGGCAAAGTCTCGCTGACTTGTCTCTCTGGCGAGACGCCCATCATCAATTATCTGGTCCAGGAGGCTTTTTTCTTCCTGCGCTTCCCCGGCCTGTGCTTCCGGCTGGACCTGTTTTTCATTTTCTGCCATCTGATCCCCCTCCTTTACTCTTTACTGGTTTCATTTTCCTTTTTCTCCACACCGGCTTGCTTGCCCAACTCTTCCAAGGAATCCGAACTTGAAATAACCTCCTGGAGCAGTTCATCCAGTTTGTCGTTGCCATCCAGCTTATTGAGCAGCTCAGAAAGCCGTTTTCTGGCTTCAACAAGTTTACGCACCGGCCCGACCTGCTCGGCAACCCGTTCCGGATGAAAATCTTCCATGGATTTAAAACGAAGTTCAACGGCAACCTGGGCATCATCCTCGGTGAGTTTATTATCCACTCTATAGGCGATCCGAGGCTTCATGCCCTCCAGCACATTGTTGAAGTTGTCGCGGTCGATCTCAATGAATTTCCTCTCTTTTAGTTTTGGTAAAGGCTTGTCAGGCTTGCCGGATAAATCCGCCAATACCCCAACAACAAAAGGGATTTCTTTCATCTCAATCGCATCCCCCACCTCCACATCATAGGTGATCTGAACTCTGGGGGCTCTTACCCGGTCAAGGGTATGCTGCAGACTTTCTTTGGCCATATAATTTCTCCTTTTTCATTATATGAGCTGGTAAGCTGGTAAGCTGTTGAGCAACTGCCCTAAACCCCTTTTTGCTTAACAGCTCAATAGCTCAATTTCTTATCTATCCACTCATATGCCCCATTGCCTTGGTGACATCCAATGTGCACATTTTCATCAATACCTCCCTGGAACGATAAATATCATCATCAGGAGCGCCCTCGGTAGTCAAACACTGATAAAGCGTATCAAGCACCTCGGCTATCCAGATGGGGGATTCCCACCTGGATAGCTGCAACTCTTCCATCTGAGTATTGAGTTCCTCGGCTATGGGCCTGGCCAGATCAGGACGGTTACCCTTTAAACAGAGCTTAGCCATAAGAAGCCGGAAATTCGTTTTTTCCCGCATGGACTGAGCACTGCATGAGGCACCCAGAAGTTGCTCCAAAGCCTGCTTGATCCCCTCTGATTTTAGTTTTGCCAGGGCATCTTGCCACACGGCTTCTTCAATACCGGCAGATCCGAGTAAACGGTTGACACGGTAGGTTGCCACTGGGCCTGCGGAAAAAGGGAGCTCCGCGGCAGGCGGCGCCTCATTTGCCCGTGAGGGTTCCTGGGCAACAATCTCTTTCTGCACCTCAGATTCCGGCTCCTCTGCCATGGGCTCGGAAGAAACAGCATCCGGTTCCTGCTCTTTCTTTTCCTTCAGTATTTTGGCAACAAGAAGGTCACAGTCCTCCAGCGCGGTTTTAAATTCAGCCAGTCTCGGAGCCTCACGACCAAATTTTTTATCCACTATTTCATCAAGGAGTTTGAACTCTTGAAGACAGGCAGCGATATTTTCATAGAGTGTTTCATAAAACGATTTCGAGGAACTGCCGACAGCCCTATCAAAATCTTCGGCAATGGCCTCTTTCCCGGCCTGCCGTGACTCCTGCCACTTCAGCCACGAATAGCCCTGGGTCGTGCTGCTGTCGGTTAGTGGAATCTGCTTGATGACCAGCCACAACTTTGCGTTTAAAAATTCCAGGGGACCAACCCTGAAATCCAGGTCATCATCTTCTATTTCCGGATAGATAGTATCCCAGAACTGCTGCAAAAATCCTGTCATGATCTGCAGACCGGCATGAAGACCCTCAAATCCTTCCGTTGTTGTTAAGGATTCAAGAAGCCAGGCACCAATCTGGAGATCCTTGGTTCTTTCGGTTAACACCGAGGCAGAAAGCTCAAAAACCCGATCCCAGTCCGATTTTTTTATTTCATGTTGCCAGTCTCCCCTGTCCAGCTCATCATCCGCTCTTCTCGCCTCCTGTATTGCATAGTAAACAGGATCGTAACGCAAAAATTCGCCTGCAGGATTTTCACCCGGTAAGGGAGACAGTATTGCTTCAATATCAATTGTTTTCTTCATCACTTTCTACTTTTCCTGGAAAATTAAAAATGATGTCACGAATCTCAAGAATGGCCATCTCTTTTTCACCCACCTCAAAGACGTGTTGTCCGACCCCTCTGGCATAGGTTCCGGCCAGAGGCGTCCAATCGGTCATGCGGCCCATTTTTATTCTTTCATCCTCATGGAGAAACGAATTTGGATAGAGAACCGGCAAATAGCAGTTCATTGTAAATCCCTCCCAGGTGGTTATCCGGGCTGATATCCACAAGAGATCAAGCAGGGTCTTCGGCGGGGTGATGGAAAGTTCCCGCAGGGATTCAAAGGGCACCCACAGATACTGGTCATGGGCGATCACCTCAAGAAACGGGGCAAGCAGGGTGTCGGTGTCGCAGAAACCGGAAAACGGACTGCCATTGACTGAGCCTGCGATGTCCGGCTTTGCCGCATCAACCCGTCTGAAGAGATCCGTTGCCTCATCTGCTTTTTTTTCAGCCAGTTTCGCCAGGGCCGCACAAAAAAGGTCAAGATAGGCCGGCGGTTCCGTCAGAAAGGATGCGCTGCACCCCTTTTCCATGACGGCAAGACGTTCCTTTTCCGCCCGGATCAGATTCCTGTAGTCGAGAACCCCTGCCTCCCGGCTCACATCCTGGGCGGCTATGGCTTCCAGATGGCGGTCCGCCTTGTCCCACTCGCCGCAGTAGCAGAGCACCTGGAACAGCATGGTGCGGGCCGCCGTATCACCCGGCTTATCGCGCACCGCGGCGACGAGCTGCTGCCGGGCCTCGGTAAGTTTACCGGATTTGATGAGTTCTATTGCTGTCACAAGAGAAGTATCCTTTTACAAAGTGTTGCGGCAGCGAAGGCATGCCGGTTATGCGCGATCTTTCCTGCAGGGGATATTATCTTGTATCACCTGCAAATTCCGCATTTCAAATAAAAACAGCTCATAAGACCGTCACAGGCTTCCACATCCGCTCAAAATCACCGATACTCAGCGGCCTGGTAAAGAGGGCAAAAGCGGGCTGATCAAGCGGCCCACCTACAAATAACGTGTTGGGCACCACCCTGATTTTTTCTTTGAGCACACGGTGCAGATGAATGATCAGGGCTAATGGATCACAATGGTCCGCACACTGCAGGGGCAGGAACAGGGCATCCTGTGCATCGGCCGAAGCCGCAGGCAGATCGCCGGGCAACAGCCCGTCAAGCAGCTCAGCCCTTTTGTTGCGCATGTCCTGCCAGCGCGACTGGGGCGGACGGAGCATGAGCAAATCCTCCTTGAGCCGGTCAAAACCTTGGTAATTCTTGGTGGCCATCTGTTCCATCTGGCTCCAGAGCCCTTCACAGGCCAGCGGCAGCAACTCCCAGTTTTCCTCCCACTTGTCCAGAAATCCCGCCCCCATAACCAGCAGTGGATAGGGACGGCCCATGAAATCACAGCTGTTTCTCATCACGCCGCAGACAAGGGTTTCCCTGCTGCCTGTTTTGGCCCAGAACCGCCACGAACAGTTAGCGGCGAGCATCTCGCGGCTGGCGGCAAACTGTTCGGTCCCAAGCCGTATCCACTGGGCAAAGGCCTCTGCCATTGGATTTTTGTCGCCGATGACAAAAAAATCCTTGGCCACCGGATGCTTGCCGGAAAGATGCCATTGCCAGTTACCAGCGGATTTCCCTAATCCCAGCATTGCACCACTCGTGACGGTACCTGGCCTGGAGATGCCTGCTGCAGCTGGAGAATGGGGGTGTGGCCGGTAAACTGATAGTTGACCTTGATATATTTTATCCCCAGGCGCTGCAATTCTTCTTTCTGCTCGGGAAAATCACCGGCATAAAAAGATTTCTGTCCGGTTTTAAAGTCCTCGAGGAAGCTAACAAAGGCCCGGCTGCCTTTGTAAATTCTGGTCAGCACCATATTGCTCACCTCAATTTCAAACACAACATCCCCGCATGTTTCCGGCGACCACTGGAAGTTTTTTATCACCGGAAACTGAAAGTTGTCCAGTTTGACGCTCCCACTGGCGCATTGCAGCTCAAGATGGGTGGCATGGGGTTTGATCAGGGCATCCTGGTTGACATCGGTGGGCAGACCCTTGATGGACACATCATAGCTGGACTGGACCGTTCTTTTGGCGCTCACCCCCTTGGTGAGAAAGGTGAAGAAGGAAGGATCAAAGGCAATCTGGCCATCCAGGGCCTGCAGCGCATAATAACCCTTATTGGGGTTTCTGCTGATAAAGGGAGCGGCCGGCCCTTTGACGAACTGCAGGGCATAGCCGTCCTGATCCAGCAGCAGCTGCATCACCTTCTGTTGGTCGCTGATGCCCTGAACCTCAACCAGCACATCCTTTTCCCAGCGATCCTGCAGATAACAGGCAGCCTCGGTCCGCTCAAAATCCCACAAAAAGTCAACGGAACCATAGATCAGCGCCCAGAAGACATCTTCATCCTTTTTGCCGGATGTCATATAGGTTTTCATTCTGGCAATCGATTGCCGGGCTGTGGCGATGGGGTTCTTTTCATCCTTGAACACGGCCGCCGCAGTATCATAGGTGGCCTTGCGCGGCGACAGGGTGGGCATAGCCTCCTGCAGGGTCTTCTGGTACTCCATGAGCGCTCTGGCAGCCTGCATCTGGTTTTCGAGATTCTCAGCCTTTCCTCCGCTGTCGAGCTTCTGCCCCACCTTGTCGATCAGGGTCATTGATTTTTCACCGGCCTTTGCCAGCAGTGAGCCCCGGCCCCCTTCGGATTTAACCAGCACATCAGCCTGGGTACGCAGATTGCGGAAGGTGCCTGTCAAAGCAATCCAGGCCGGCACAGCCTTGCCCTCCTCGGCAACTGCCGCGCACTCATCGGCCATCTTGTCAAGCAGGGTGAAATAGGGTCCTGCCAGCGAGGTGATCTTCTGGGCCATGGGCAGCCATTCCTCATAACCGGCCAGACGCCTTGACCCATGGCTGAAGCCGGCGGCAAAAGTGCGCCACTCCTCCATATAGCTCTGGCGGTATCTTTCGGCAAATTCCATTTTCTGGCGGGCAATAAGGGTCGGTCCCGGCTCCGGCAGCGCGGCCTCGATTTCCTGCAGAAAGGCGTCAATCATCTCCTTGCCCTTTCTGCTGAAAGCCGGCGCAACCTTGACGCCATCCTGCGCATTCCTGCTGCTGCCCCAGAAGTCGGCAAGAGACACCTGAACAAGATTCTCCTGTTCATTGGCCCAGGGAATGAGCCAGTCCAGCCTGTTTCCCTTGGCGGCCAGGGCATGTTTCAACCAGTTCTGCAGCTCATTCATCTCCAGGTTTATCTGGCTGTCATCCTGATTCCAGTACAGATAATGGAGATAGATGCCGCCCATCTTCTTTCTGATCTCCGGGATCAGCTCTTTCTGTTCCTGGGAGAGAAGAATAAGGAAAGGCACCTGGGGCATATCGGCCAGGGACTGGAGTTCCCTGGTCTGCAGCCGCTTTTTCAAAAGATTGATGCGGCGGACCAGGTGGCTGATATGGCGGTTAAGCAGCTGATCAGGTGTGGAGAGGTTGAAGCCCGCCATCCTTTCCGCCATCCTCTTGTCGAGCGGCATGAGAAACGTCTTTCTGAACTGCTGGCTGAATTTTTCCTTCAGCTGTCTTTCCACATCAATGCTGTGGGTCAGGCCGAAGCGCGGCATCCACCAGTTCCTGTTCCGCTCCTCAATTCGCAGTATGGCCTGCTGATACTGATCAAGATTGACCACATCCACCAGCAGGTCCCCCTGCATGACCGGACCGGACTGCTGCAGGAATTCCTTGGGCACCTCCCGCATGGTCTGCAGGTTCTTGACAAAAGAAAAGCTCATCAAACCGCAGAGGGCGACGATCAGGGCAACCCAGGAGGTAAGTCCCAGATTGCGGCTCAGCCGCTGCCACTCCATGGAACGTCTGGTGGGGGCAAAAATGCCCCTGTCCATGGGCAGTATCCTGGCAAAGAAATCATGGAGGAAAAGCCCTTTGTTGGTGCCGGGCAGGACTTCCTTCTCACCCAGCAGCCCCAGCTTCTGGAGAAAATGGGAGTACGGGGTGCCTTCCTGCCTGCCGCTGGTGAAGAAAAGACCTCTGAGGATCGGTGTTTCCTGATAGGGGTTTTCCTGGAAGGCCTTGGCCATGAAGGTGTGCAGCCCATTGCGCAATCTTTCGAATTCACTGGGGAAAAGAATAAGGGCCGGGTCCACTTTCCTGGACTTGGTGTCATGCAGCACACGGAGAAGAAGATTGCCGACCCGTTCACTGATTGTATCAACAGCATTGGCCCAGAAGGCCGGTGTTACCTTCATGTGCTGGGGATTGACCACCCCCATGGCCTGATTGGCCACCTTTTCCGGCAGCTTGTCGCAGAAATGGGTCATGCCCTTTATCAGGTCGCATTTGGTCACCATGACGTAGACCGGAAATTTGCTGCCGATGGCCAGCATGATCTCATCAATTCTCGACCGGATCTGCAGCCCCTCCCGTTCAAGCTCCTCCTGGCTTGCCTCCAGCAGCTTGTTGGCGGAGACGGTGACGATCAGGCCGTTGAGCGGCTCCTTTTTCCTGAACTTGGCCAGCAGGGTCAGAAAACTGTGCCACTCGTCCTTGTCACGGCTCTCATGCACCGGGATGGCATAACGGCCGGCAGTATCGATAATGATCGCCTGCTCAAAGAACCACCAGTCGCAGTTCCTTGTTCCGGAGATGCCCGACACCTGGGCCGCTTCGGCAAAGGGCGAAGACAACCGGGCGCTTTTTATGGCGGTGGTTTTGCCGGAACCGCTTTCGCCGATCACCAGATACCAGGGCAGGACATAAAGGGGATTGCCGAATTTGCGCAGATGGGAGCCTTTCAGGGTGTCGATGGCCTCCTTCCAGCGGGCCTGGAGGAGTTGCGATTCATCCCTTTCCTTGGCTGCCATGGCCTTTAACTTCAGATCATCTTGGGAAATGATCTGGTCAACGAACTGCTGCTCCCCGCGCCGCCGCAGCATTTTGCGGACCAGAATAACGGCGATTGCCGCGCCGAACAGCAAAAGGAGAAAAAAGAAACCGGTCCACCAGGGCCAGTCAAGGATGAGGACAAGCCCTGCCACCAGCAGAATGACAAGGGCAAGGCCCGTGATAGCCAATAAGGATTTTATCAGTATTCGCCAGAATTGTTTCATCAGGGCACCGCTTTCAGGAAGTTCTCGCCAATATTATTCAAGATAAATGTGTAAATGAAAAACAGGACGCCAAACAGCACAATAGGTGACACAAACACCGCTATGGCAGCCGGGGTGAAAATACTCTGCCTGGATGATGAAGATGGACCAGCGCTTTCCACCGGGTAGGCCTCGGGGAAAAGCTCGATCCGGTCAAGGGGCGGCAGACCAACCGAGCTGCCCAGCAGGTATTTCAGATTGGATGTTTTGAGCTGGTCCAGCAGCAGGTCGTCACCCTCCTGGTGATATCTGCCCTTAAAACCCATGGCAAGACAGAGATAGTAAATTTCCCTGGCGCCTCTCTGCTGTTGGTCAAGACGGTTCAGGCGTTCAAAAAACTCTTCCCCGGCATCGGTTGTCTGGTAATACCTGCGCTGCAGGAGCTCCTTCTGCCATTGCGACCGGCCCTGCCATGCCGAGTTGAGGATCGACTCATCGATCCAGGCACAGATGGCAAAGCGTGCCTCGTTGTATTCCTCGGCGGAAATCTCCCCCTGCCGAACCATACTGTCACTTTCCGACAGCAGCCGCTGCACATCGGTCTGCACCTGGCTGAAGGAGAGACTGTTCTGGATGTCACTTTTTAAAAAATAGGCCACATATGCCACCAGTTCGGCAAAGCAATCCCGTAAACGCATTGTCACGACCTCCCCACGACCATCAGTTCCGCCTTGAAATCATCCGGCGCATTGTCCCAGTATAATGCCATATTGTTGCCCTTCACCACATTACCCCATTGATCGCCATGATGATTGATCTGGAAATAGAGGCAATGCGCCCGCCTAGGCAACTCCTGGGGCGGGATGGCAAGATGCTCAAGCGCGACGCCGGGAAGCGCCCTGGCGATCAGAAGCGGCAGTGACTCCCTTGAGCCGAGTTTGGCAATACTCTGCAGAGCGTCAAGCACCTGCTGCGGCTCTTCCTCTGTCTCAACAACCAGGTAATAGCGGTTCCCTTCGGTGAAATAAGTCGGCAGCAGATCGGCGATGTAATAGGTCCCGTCAAATACCAGCTTGATGATGTACTCGGGACCGGCGGTGATTTCATCAAGCAGCTGGGAAATCAAGGACTGGGCCGCCAGAAAGCATTTGCCAAGGTCATCATGATTGTAAGCACCGAGCAGGGCCTGGCCGTCGTCCAGTTCTCCCAGCACATTCACCGTGCTGGAGAATGAGGAAAGCTCGCCGATCAGCTGGCGCAGAAGGCCGAAGGCAAGCCAGGGATGGGTGCAGGCCGGCTCGGTGAGATGAAACAGCAGCGGCACGTACCTGTTCAGCGATCTCAGTGCCAGCATGAAAACCATGTCCCTGGCGCCGAAGTCGCTGGTGTGGATGCCGCGCTGGGCTTTGTATTCATTGAGCTGCCGGCTGCGACTGCCGATCTGGTCCCGGATGTTTTTGACGATCTGGATAAGGACATCCGAACTTTGAATGGTGATGGCAGGGGGCGCAAAGCCCGGGGCAAAGCGGATAACCTCTCCATCTCTTTCAAGCTGGGCCAGGGGGAGAAGCAGGTAATCGCCGACCATTTCCTTTTCGCTTTCCCAGAAAAGCTTCAGCACCAGATGCAGCTTTTTGACCTGGCCGGGCGGACCATTCTCATAAAGGTCATCGATCTGTTCAGGCTCAGCTAATGTCACATAGCGTGTTGATACTTCGGAAATTTTGTCAAGGCTTGCCAGTTCCGTCACATTGCTGCCGGCCTCGTCCAGTTTTTTCAAACCGAGATAAACGGTAAAGCGCTTGTCCTCTTCAACCCAGGTGTTTTTGAAAGAGCGCTTTGCCAGCACGGCATTGCCGGGGAAGACGACGTAGGTTCCATCCTGAAAGACAAACTCCCCTTTCAAGACATCAAAAGAAAGGTTTTCCAAAGCCCCCCGGGAGGCTTCCATGCCCGCAATACCCCAGAAGAAAGGGGTAAGAAATTTGCGGAAAGGCTTGTGCAGATCCTGAATATAAAGGTCATGCTGCTGAAAATGATGGGGCTGGAGAAAAAGCCCCTGGTGCCAAAAGATCGATCTTTTAATAGCCACCATAGTCCCCTTCAATGTATCGGATATTGTAACCGGAGAGCGGTATCAGCCTGCACATCGGCCCGGCTGTTTATTTGCCGGCAAGACTGGTAATCTGAGTCGGCCCCAGTTCAAGCTCTACCTCGAGGACGCCCGGTTCCAGCATGCGGGGCGAGCCGGATGTTTCAGGTGTTTTTTCCACAATGGGAATTTCAAAGAGCCGTACCACATCCTCTTTTCTGATATTGTAATAGCCGGCGCCAACGGCCACATACTTGGTGCCCTCCGCCCGATCCAGGGTATAGGTGACCTTTTGATCGGGCTGGACAATGTAGCGTTTGGCATGGGTGACGCTCGGGTCGAACTGGTTGCAGGCGAGGAGCTGATAGATGCCGTTGATGTCTCCGGTCAATCTATAGAAGGCATTGGGGTCGCTGAGCTGGTAAACACAGATCAGCAGGGTATGGGGGCTGGACTGATAGAGATTCAGCTGGGGATCGGAATTGATCTGAATCTTGACGGCATCCTTGCTGTAGGAAAACTGCGGCGGCGCAGGCGGAGGTGGCGGCACCTTGGCGCAGGATGAAAGGAAAAAAAGACAGAAAATTCCCCAGGATAGCTTCCAATAATTTTTCATTTACTCCCTCTTCAGATAAAACTTTTGGCAGTTTTTTTCAAATTCCTTCATAAATGCTTCCAGGAGCAGCCCGGATCTGTGCCAGTTCTGCAGGGTCTTATACTTATCCTGGTAGCAGTCAAACTGATGCGCCTTGCGCAGCGGCCCGAATTTCAAACCGTTTTCACTCTCTTCGGCAATTCGTTCAGGATCTAACTCATGTAAAATTTCCCCGATCTTGGTCTGGGCGGCCTCCTTATATGCCCGCAGGGCAATGGCGAAAAACTGACCTATCTGATCAAGATATTTCTCCAGGGATGCGATCCCTTTCTTTTCATCAATGCTGGAACTGATAACCACCCGTATTGTTTCCTCGCCGGAGGAACTGCCCATCAGGGTGGCATTAATGCCGCCGATCAGCTTGTTGACCGAATCAAAAACGGTATTTAAGGCGGCCGCCAGGTGTTTGGTCATCTCCTCCGTTGACAGATCTCTCTCCAGTATCTCTTTGCCGAGAAGCATTGTCAACAGGTTGTTGAATGCCTCGGAATTAAGTTCGGACGGGGGTGCCGGCACCCCCTCCTGCACGGGGACATGACCGAAGCCAGCGATGCACTTTTCAAGAAAATCCATCCGCTCAGCCGGGGTATAACCAACAAGGGCATGAATGAGAAGTTCCTCAACCCTTCCGGCGGCATTTACCCTGTCCGCCTGATAGATTTGCCTGATTTCATCAGTTAGCTGATCCAGTTGAGCGCTACTTGCCATCCTTTTTCTTTTTCCTCAGCGCTTCAAGTTGTTTCGGACTGATCATGACCGTTTCAGAAAGCCCGGCTTCAGCCGCATCAGGCAGCTGCGGTTTCGCCGGGACCGGCCTAGAGGCGGGAGCTTGCCCCTTGCGGCCGGCAAGAAACACTGCCATAGCATCGGCGCTCATGATCACTGTCTTTTCAAGATCGGATTTTTCATCAGTGACGGCCTGCTCCGTCTTCTCCGCGGCCTGGCCTGATGGCGTTCCGCACGCGGGCGCCCCCGGCCTGATGGTCGGCGGTCCCTCATCGGCAGTGACATCGGCCTTCGGGGCACCGGCAGGCTGCGCTTCTTTCTGCATGAGCGCCGCAAGCTGGTCCGCACTCATAAAAACCGTTTTTTCCAGTTCATCTTCCTCCGGCAGCTCCGGAATCTGCTCATCGCCGCGATCGGCCGCTTCTGCGGCAACTCCTTCCACTGCGGGTTCGGCCGGCAAGTCCGCCGACCACTTCTGCCTGATGCCGAGCAGTATCCGGAAAATGGCAGCATCGCTGTCTTCCGCCGGCATTGCCGCATCCGGCACAGCCGCAACGGCGAACAGGCTCTGCTTAACATCCTCGGCAAGGCCTGTCAACTTCTGGGTAAAGGTTGCCGCTGAAAAAGCCGGTACCGGCTGGCAGGACTGCCGCAGAAGAGTCCAGCCCAGCTGCAGGGCCTTCTGCCAGAGGGCAAGCCATTGCTCAGGAAGCTGTTTTGCGGCAGGCTGCCAGAAAATGTTGCCGGGGCTAAACCCGGCGCAATAATCGGCAGGGGAGAGATAATCCGGTTCCGCCTCAGCCTGATGCCTCTCATAAAAAACGGCAAGAGATCGAGTAATATCCCGCGCTGTCTGCCTGCTGTTTGCCACTAAGACATTAAACCAGAGCAGGGAAAGTGAATGGATGCCAAATGATTCCGGCACCTTTAAAAAAACGGACTCATTCGACGGGGCAATGCCGATGGCCAGTGGCATGGCCCGGAAATTCCAGAAAAAGGGCAGCATCCCCTGATAGTCGGCAAAGTCGACCCAGAACTGGTCGATTGCAAGCCGCAAATCCGCATGCTGCAGATGCTGCATGGCGGGAAAACATGCTCGGCTGATCTGCTCCAGCAAGGCAAGCTTCAGATAGAGCACCTCCAGGAAACGTCGCGCATCATGAAAAAACAAGGAAATCCTGCCCGCTTCCTGGCCGCCCAGGGCATTGACACAAGCCGCCCGGCCAGGCAGGCCTGCGACCTCAAGCTGAGCCGCGAGTTCCGCCCATGACGCCCCTGAAATCAGGGAGAGAAAATCACAGGCATGGAGCTGCCGGGCGCGAGTCACAATCATTCTGAAGGGGTAAAAGGCAAAGGGGATAATCCTTGCCGCCGCCTGTTTGCCCGTCCCATAACACTCCCCGCGCTGCTGGCAGTTACGGCAGGGGAAATCAGTCACCGCGCCATTGTTTCCAACAAGCTGGGCAAATTCATCGATCAGGGCCCAGCGGTTCTTGATCACGGGATGGGCGGTGTCAGGGGCATCAAAGACGAAAAAATCCGAGTGCCCGGTTCCGGCATGACATGAGGGACAGAAAAGGAAACGTTGCAGACTCGAGGAATAGGCAGGCAGCCTGGCAGCAAGAAGCACCTCATCTGCGGTGCAGAGTTCCAGCAAATTGCCGCAGCGGGGACAGGGAGGATGAAAAAACAGTTGCTGGTGCATGCAATAAAAAAGTGACTTCCACAGCGGCATGCCTGTGCTGCCGTCAGCCGGGGAAATCAGATTGGCGGAAGTGGTGCGGGATCCATAATCTAAAGCGGCGATTTCCCATGCCTGCCGCCACATGGCATCGACTTCCCGATTGCCGAAGGGCGTCTGTTTTTCTGAAAATGAGTACTGGTCCTTCTGTATCAGCAGAAAGACATCCTTGATCGTTTGTTGTGAACCGGCAGTGAAAGCGGCAGGGACAAGGCGGGCAAGCGGCGAAGAGGCATCAAGAAACGGAAAATGCAGCGGCGCGGCGGGCACGGATGAATCCGTGCCCGGCGCAGAAACCTTCAGGTAAGCCTTGGAGGTTTCCGGATCAAGCCAGGGGAGCAGGGATTCGGTTGCCAAAATTTGATCCACGCAGACATCCTTATTATGAGTGAACGGAAATTCATTCAAATACATTAGTTCATTGCTAAAATCACTTTAGGGAATATTCCTTTTAATTTCAACTTCTTTTAATAGAAACTTTCCCACGGACAGCCTGTGGAAACCTTGTTTGCATTTGGGAAAATATTCAGATCGGGACAGATTTCCCTGAATTCCCAGACAAAAAAAATGATTTTGCCTTTTTTTTTTGTTATATCATAATAATACATGCAGCAACTCATGGATGCAGCAACCTCCCTCAGGCTTGACCTTGAGGCTGCCGAAAATCTGCCCCGTTTCCAGCACTTCATTTCGCAGGGGAATAACTTCTTCACCACTTAACCAAGGAGTCAAAAATGAAAAAAACAGTTTCATTACTCACCGTTTCATGTGCTCTCGTGCTTTTCGCGCTGCCGATCCAGGCCGAAGAGGCCTCGGTGGACCTCGGCCGCACACTTTTCAATAATGCGGGGCTGGGCGCCTCAATAAACGACAAAACCTGCAATTCCTGTCATGACAATGGCAAAGGTCTGGAAAAGGCGGGCGCCAAAGCCGATCTGTCGGCTATGATCAACAAGTGTATCATCGGCCCCCTGCAGGGTGAAGGCATCAGCGAAGATACAGTTGCCATGCAGTCCCTCAAACTGTACATACAATCATTGGCAAAATAGCCGGTTGAGCGGACTGAGAATACGGCTGTAAAAATGGAATGTTTTTACAGCCGTTTTTTTTGATTTTTTTAGGAGACAGACATGTCCAGATGCAGCATACCAATTCCTTTACCTCCCGTCTGGCGGAAAGCGGCGTGCTGCAGGAAATGAAGTCCGAATTCGGCACCAGGGACGGCAGCAGGAAATTCAGACTGACCGGACTCTTTGTGGTGAACGAAGAAAAACTGCTCGCCCTCGATGATGCAAAGGTTCTCGATTTTTTCAGAAAAGGCGGATTTGCCTGGATTTACAGTCATCTGATATCGCTCTCCAACTTCCCGCGGATGCTGGACAAATTCTTTTCGCAGACAAAATAGGAGGCAAATCCGCCGATAAAAAATGATGCAGCCTTTCTCACCTATCGTGTGTTGTACAGGATCTCCATTTTCCATCCATGCAGGATGCCGGTGTCCTGCGCGGCCAGGTCTATAACCTTTAACGTCCAGTCTCCATGCAGCTCCGAGCCGATCAACTGACCCAGAACATCGTCAGTCCGGGTGCTGTAGGTTTTTTGAATGTCATGGCGACTTGAGCCTGACCGGTCATGCAGCACCATTTCCCTGCCGGACGGATCAATGAGAATGAGCTGCAGATCGCCTATCCATGTATGGGAGATATCAACGGTTGCATCAACATGCAGAATGGCGCCTGTCTCATCAACATGGATGCGGCCGGCAACGCCTTGGGGACTGTTGTCCGGAATCGGCAGCTCAGGTCCAACCTCCTTGGCAACGCTTTTCTGTTCAAGCTTTTCCACCGCCATGGTCAATCCCCAACTGACCAGTGTCCCCTGATCAAGCCGGGCATGATCGGAAACGATCAGCTGCCATTCTCCCCGCACCATATCACCGACAAACTTAATCAGTTCAGGGATGTTATCAATCCGGTACTCCTCAATGATGTCATCCTCCCCCCCACCCTTGCGGTCGTGGAGAACAACCTCCTCGCCGCCGGGCGACACCAGCCGCACCCGCAAGTCGTTTATATAGGAATGATGAATCATGACAACGACCGTTAATTCCTTGAGAAGCCCCTGCTCCTCAATATAAATGGAGCTGCCGACCCCCTGGGGCTTGTTGTCCGGAATGGCAAGCGACGGGCTGATCTCCTTGTCAATAACGGCGAACTGGGCTGCCGGTTCGCCAACCCCGACCGCGGCCCAGGCATTCTTGATGGCGGCATATTCCTTGCCCTTGTCGCCGTATAACTGGCGGCAGGCATTGAGCGCGGCATAACGTGCCTGCTGGAAGGTCCAGCGGCTTAAGGTGGAGCTGCGCATATATTCCGTCAGACCCAGGAAATAAATCTGCTCCGCCTTTTCTCTGCCTATTTTCTCCACCGTGATGCCGTGGTGGGTTCCCCCGGCAACGGTGAGATAGGCCGCCTTGCTGGGAATGCCGCAGTTATAATGGAGCCATCCCATGTCATTTTTTTCCGCATCAGGCAGCTCATCGGGCCGCAGATGTATGAAAGAGTCCATATGGTCCGGCAGGCCGAAGCGGGACGGATTTGCCAGGTCACGCAGGGCATCTCCGCTGCGGTACGGGGTATAGACACCCTCGCCCATCAGCCAGTCCACTATCTCCCCTTCATTGGATATCATCACTCCGAAAAAATCGGCAAATGCCTCATCCAGGGCGCCTGACTCTTCGGCATAGACAAACCGGGCGGTGCAGGATGTAATTGCATGGGTGAATTCATGGCCGACGATATCCAGGGCATAGGCCAGCGGCAGCCACTGCCTGCCGTCACCGTCGCCGTAGACCATCTGCCGGCGGTAACTGTTCCAGTAGGCGTTGTTGTAAGACTGGCCGAAATGAACCGTGGCAACAAGGGGAGAGCCCTGATTGTCATAACTGTCGCGACCGAATGTTTTTTGGTAATATTCATAGACCTCTTTGGCGTTGTCATGGGCGGCCTGCACAACTTCATCGGTGGAAGTCTGCTCATCCCGGATGACGAGCGTGCCGGGCAGGGTCTGCTGATTTTTTGCCGTGTATGTCTTCCGTTCCATGATGGCCCTGCTTTCGGAGAAGCGGTACAGCATCCTGCCGTCATGGGCATCGATGAAATAATAACGGGCGCCATGCTCATTATGGACCGCTATTTCCACCTGCCAGGCCAGACGTACTTTCCTGTCTGAATGCCGGTAGAGACAGAGGCTACTCTTTTGCTTCTCCCCTTGCGCTTCCCCGATATCCGCCATGGCTGCATGCACGGCATTTACCTCGCTGAAGCGCGGCTGGAAATCAACATCCGCCTCAGCCAACCGGTTGTCCTTGTAAGCGGTCACCACCCCATCACTACTGATATGCACCTGCAAGGAACCTTCATGCACCGGCACATCCCGTATGAACTGGGCCAGACAGACATGAGAATGTCCCTGTCTGTCATGTTCAATGGATGACACCTCAAGCCGCTCGGAAACATCCGCTGCCAGGGCAAAAAGTTCCCTGTTATCCGAAATAAAAGCACGGGCAATGGTTTCAGGGTCATCCCCCGAGGCAGCTGAGAGACGTCCCATGATAAATTCGGCTATTTTGCCATCGTCACTCCAGAAAATTCTGTTATCCGCATGACTGGCCAGAAGCCGCCCAGATGCTTCTTCCTGTTTTTTCGTTAATTGCATCATGTGACTCCCCCTTTATGGTTTCATCTGATCATCATTTACCGCTGCTGCAAGAACCGGTCAGCCTGCAAGCCGGCCTGCCATCACGGCTTTTTATCAACAAAAAGCCGTATTGACCGGAGCACAAGTCTTTCGGAAAAACCTGCGGCAAATGCCGTCAACAACAGGAAATAATTTGTTTTTTCCAGCTTTTCAAAAATCTCTTTATTAAACAGCTGAGCACCGAAGCCTGATTTGACAATCATGACGATGAGCAGAGCTGACACCATCCCCATGAGAATGCGCAACATCGTGACCCGGATTGTGTTGGCCATCTCCGGCACTCTTGTTGATCTGGTGGTGGTTGGCGCAGTAAGAATGGCGCTCACCGTCCCGCCGAGCAGGCCGAAAAACATAACAGCAACAAACATCCAATCATCCGTTAAAGCAAGTACCGTGGTGGTGGAAAAGACACCCTTTATTTGACTGAAATTGAGGGAGATGAAAGCGATCTCCATAAGCAGAATCAAGGCCAGATTGACAATGTGGGTCCGCAACAACCCGTCTTTATAGGCCTGGTTCATGTAATGTTCGTCAATGATCAGGGCGGCCTGAAAAACATCCTCCGAGGTTATGGAAGCCCCGTTTTCCACCTCCCCGAACAGATCGCGTACCGTGTCTTTTCGCCAGCCGGTCAGTTTTTCCGATTCATTGAGCAGGACAATGGCTTTTGTCCGGAACTGACCCTGCTCCATCGAAAATATCTCCATACGTTGGGCGGCCAACAGATACTTCCAGCCTTTATCGATATCACCTTGGCCATCAAGCGCCTGCCGCGCCTTGTGCAGCGCCTCCCTTGCCTCCTCAATGCAGGGCTCGCAGCAGCTCTGCCGGGCGCGAAAGACATTTTCCCGGCATTCGAGTTCCATGGCATAGGAATCCATGTAGCCGACAATCTCTGCCAGCGATGCATGGCGGTTATTCTGGTAAAGATCAGGTTGGCGGTTTTGATAAAGCGCGAAAAGGTGGGCAGGTAGAGATCAATGTCATTTTCTTTATCGTAAAGCGCGGCCACCAGCTTCCTTTCTTCCTTATGGGTCATCAACCGGTGCAATGCCTCCCCAGGTGTGAGCCAATCCAGCTTTTTTATCTCTTTTGAAGGAGTAAAACGGCATTCATCAGCGGCAAGCATCTTCCAGAAAAAAACCGCTTTCGGGGCATTGCCGTGATAATAGGAGCTGGTACCGGCAAAACCGGTGATCATCGCCTGGCAGCCGGTCTCTTCATTGACTTCCCGCAGGGCCGTCTCTTCAAGAGATTCCCCCTCCTCCTGTTTCCCCTTCGGTAAGGCCCATTCTTCCCCATAGCGATCACGAAGGATCACTGCAATCCTGATCCCCCGGGGGGTTTGTTTTTCCACGATCCCCCCTGCGGCAATAATGAGTTTTGCACAGGCAGATGCAGATTCAACAGATGTCATGGCCTTCACACTCTCGCTTTTATCCTGTTATGAAATAGAGACTGCCCCGGACTGGCCGCTTCCGGTGGGCGGTTAACCCCCCCCAAAGGGCATAAGGGACCTCGTCATCAAAGGGGCAGGGAAAATGAAGTGCTGCAAAAAATGCAAGGGACCTTGAGAGATGCTGTGGAAGAGTTCTAACAGAGCATGCTCCACCCCTTTACCGGCGTCTCCTCAATTTCCGGGATATCTCCGTACTTTTCCTTGTAGCTTTTCAAGCCATCGGCAAGGACTTGCAACAGAGCCGCTGCATATACCGGATTCGTTATGATGCGGGTATGACAGACGACATCATTACTTTCCTGAAAATACTGGCCACAATCAATAACAAACTCAAAAGCGTTATGCCCGATATCAAAATGATTTGCGTACCTGCCTTCAATTGTTTTGCTCACAGTTGCCTTACCCTTTTGAATAGTTTGCGGAAATTTTTCCGCCCGGATGAAGCGAAAACACCATTCTTACCGGATTTAAGATAATCAAAATCCGCGCCACAGGATGCATAAATAAATAATTGAAACAAAACAATATGTTAGATATAATGACAGATATCAGATAAAAACATTTCACGGCAAACTTGTAACAGGCGGACGGACAAAGGACGGATTTGAACGACAAAGAAAGGGAAACAGAGCGGGATTTCAGCTTTCCGGCTGGCGCCTAACGGAGTCATGGCAAAATGTGACAGATGGACGTCACATGTTAATGTGACAAGTGACAGGCAATCTACTGACGTATAGCAGAAAACGGCGTACGGATAGTGCGGTGCTGAACAATCTGATGTTTGGCCATCTTCCGGTAGAGAGTCATACGGGACCAGTTGAGTTTCTCGGCAGCCTTGCTTTTGTTCCAGTTGGCGGCAAAAAGAGCTGACAGCACCTGATCGCGTTCACTCTTCGGCCGAAAATCCCCCCCGTAAAACATCTTCTGGAAAGGCTTGGGCAGATCCCGGAAGGTAATCGTGTCTGACGGACCGTTGATAAAGGTTGCCTCCAGGACATTTCTCAGCTCGCGGATATTGCCGGGCCAATCATATTTCAGCAGGGAAAACCAGGCCTTTTCGCTGAATCCTTTGACATGCAGGCCAAAGAGTGTATTGAAATCATTGACAAACTTGCTCAGCAACACAGGAATGTCATCTCTACGTTCACGCAGAGGAGGCAGTTGCACCCGCGCCACATTCAACCGGAAAAAAAGATCCTTTCTGAACCTCCCCTGCTCCACCAGTTTCTCAAGTTTCTGATTGGTTGCGGCAATGATCCGCACATCAATATCCGTGGCAACGCTGCCGCCTAAGCGGTGCACCCGTCCGCTTTCCAGAATACGCAGAATCTTAGCCTGGGCAAAGGACGACATTTCACCGATTTCATCAAAAAAAAGCGTGCCGCCGTCAGCCTGTTCGAATTTACCCGGCTTGGCAGTGACGGCGCCGGTGAAAGCTCCCTTTTCATAGCCGAAAAGCTCGCTCTCCACCAGTTGTTCCGGCATGGCCGAGGAATTGATCCGGATCAACGGCTTATTTTCCCGCCGGCTGTGGGAATGGATATAATCCGCCGTCAACTCCTTGCCGGTTCCTGTTTCACCGGTGATGAGCACGATGCTGTCCCGGTTGGCAACTTTCAGCAGGTAATCCCGCAGCTCCTGCATCTCTCTGCTGGCGCCCACCATTTTGGATTCGCGATTTTGATCCTTTATTTTTTCAGGCAACGATAACTCAAAGGCGGAGGCGCAATCATGTAAATGATGTTTGATACAGCGGGTAAGTTCTTCATTGGCGTCCGGTCCGGAGAAATAATCAGTGGCGCCGGAACGCAACGCGGCAACGGCCTTTTTTTCTGAGCCGTAACGGGCAACCAGGAATATGGACATCTCATGGCCAAGGGATTTAAAGCGTTCCAGAAGATAGATGCCGTCTAATGGATCCGGCTGGGAGGAACAGACAACAACAGCATCTACATTCAGTATTTCCGGAAAATCCTCACCTTCACCACCGAGGATGAGTTTTCTCACCAGAAAGCCGTTGCCGAGCAGATCATTATGCAACTGCAGGAAGAAACCGTCATCTTCAGCGATGAGCAGCAGGGTTGCCTTCCGTTGCTTCTGTTGAGGATAAGTCATCTTGGGCTCCATATATGTCTCATCATGCAAATTTCTTCCCTCATTAAAGCGGGGCTGCGGGGCATCCGCTGTCAGCAGTTTTTTCCCCAGGGGCAGAAAACATGTTTCAACTTCAAGCAAATGGCAAGACGACAGCATGCAGACAGAAGGAAAAAATATCGCACACACAAAAAGATTTCAAGGGCGCCAGCCCTCAGCAAAGATATTTTCCTCATTATATGCTTTTTTTGAGTTTCACAAAGTATTTTATTAGAATTACTCGAAAAAAATAGAGAAACCGCGGGGAAAATGTTGGCAAAGAGAGACACTTTGACAAAAAATGAACTGATTGCCACTCAGATTCTGCCAGTCGAATTCAGGAAAGGCTCCGGCATGCTGACTCCAGGTGCTCCGACCTAATTGCTCCTTTCATTGGCCGGCGGACAGCCCCTTCAACCTGTCAGCCGTACTTCTTGCGCTGCCGCTCCTTCAGGACGATTTTAACAGGGATTTTATCCAGCCCGAGACCCGAGCTGAACTGATTGACAAGGAAACGATAATAGGAAAAATGCACCCCTTTCGGGTAGTTGACAAAGATGATAAAAGTGGGCGGCTTGATGCCCACTTGGGTGGTATAATAGAACTTCAGCCGTTTTCCCTTGTGAAGCGGCGGGTTGTGGGTTTCAACAGCTTTCTTGAGAATCTTGTTCAACATATTGGTGGGAAATTCCGTTGTATACTGCTTATAGACTTCATCCAGCGCAGAAAAAATCCTGTTGATGCCGGCCCCGGTAAGAGCCGAGATGTTGAGCACAGGGGCATACTCCATAAAACGGGTGGCAACGGCCACCTCATCGAGAATTTTCTTCTGCTGTTTTTTCTCATTTTTCACGAGATCCCACTTGTTGACCAGGAGCAGACACGCCCGCCCGCGTTCCAGGGCGTAGCCGATCACTTTGGTATCCTGTTCGGTGATCCCTTCCCCTGCGTCGATGAGCAGCAGGGCTATGTCACATCGCTCCAGGGTCGACAGTGCCCGCATGACAGAGTACTTTTCCAGCTTCTCCGTTACCTTGCCCTTGCGCCGGATGCCGGCGGTATCGATGAGCAGATAGTTGCGTCCATTTCTTTCAAGCAGGGTATCCACCGCATCCCGCGTTGTGCCGGGAATATCCGAAACCACCATACGTTCCTCGCCGAGCAGACGGTTGATCAGTGATGATTTGCCCACATTGGGGCGGCCGATGCTGGCAATTTTGATGGTGTTGTCCGGCAGCAAAGCCTCCCCTTCTTCAGAGGGCGCCATGCTGGCCACCAGATTGTCGAGGAAATACGCTACGCCGTAACCGTGCTCTGCCGAAACCCCCCAGAGACGGTCAATGCCGAGCTCATAAAACGGGGAGAGCAGGGTCTGCTCCTGCTCAGGTCCGTCAATCTTATTGACCACATGGAAAAACGGTTTATCGACCCGCCGCAGCATTTTGACCACTTCATAATCTTCCGCCAGCAGTCCCCCTTTTGCATCGAGCAGCAGGACGATGATATCCGCCTCTTCAATGGCCTGCTGGGTCTGCTGCTGAATCAGAGAGCTCATGGTTTCATCACGGGCAATCTCTATACCGCCCGTATCAATGAGAATAAACTGCCGGTCGTTTACCGTTACCTTTTCATAATGGCGGTCACGGGTTACACCCGGGGTAGGATCGACGATCGCCTTTCTTGCTTTCGTAATCCGGTTAAACAGGGTGGATTTGCCTACATTGGGTCGGCCGACAAGCGCAACCAGCGGGCAACGGGAATGTTCCATAGTTAATCATCCATTCGAAAAAATTGTGCCTTTTCAAGCTGTTCTTCCAGCTCATCGACAAGCCCGGCCAAGAAGATGTATTGCCTTCCCGGGGGATCGCGCAAAAGTGCTTTGAGTGAACCTAGGGCAGGCAGGATAAACTGTTCAAAAAAAACCTTTCCCTTCATCTGACTTAAAAAGGCAAAGGCGCCCAGAATCTGCAGATTGCGCTGCAGGGCCAGACAGTAATAGCCGGCACGGAAATTTTCCGGATCAAGAGGAAGCTGCCCGCTTATGGTGTCGCAATAATAACGAAACAGCACTTCCTGTAACTCCCGGCTTAAACCTGCATAAGGATCAAGTAACAGGGAGGCCAGATCATAGCCCAGCGGGCCAAGCCGCGCCCCCTGATAATCAATGATGTGCACTTTACCCCCATGCACCAGCAGATTACGCGATTGAAAGTCCCGATGCAGCAGATACTGGGCCGGTTCCTGGGCGGCCCTGCGGGCAATATGCTGAAATTCAAGCTGCAGTTGGGGATCATCGGCAATCTTGCCCATGTAATCCCGGCAGAAGGAAAACCTGAAATAATCCGATTCCCGGCTGAGCATGAGCGACATGTCATAGCTGGGGGTATCCCAGCAGAACCGGGTATCAAAATTGCGCGCCCCCTCCAGTTGAAAGCGGATCAAGCCGTCAACGGCCTGCCGGTAAAGAGGTTCCACTTCGGCAAATGACCGGGCCTTGCGGACAACGGCATGCAAATGGAGATTGCCCAGATCCTCAAAAAGAAGCAGGCCGTTTTTTTTGTCATAACCGACAATCTCCGGCACCGGCACGCCTTTGTCATGCAGATGGACGCCAATACGAAAGGCCGCAGCCTGCTCCTCCGCCCCCTTGGCCAGGGTTAGCGACGGAAAAACGCCGATGAATGACTGGCCCCCATCAATTTGTATGCGATAAAAGGAGCGATCCGAACCGTCGCCGGACATCTTCTCCAGATGCAGTAAAGCCCCGCCCTGCAGGAGACCAAGTTCCCGCAGCAGGTCAGTAATCAGCTCTTTCTCTTTGTTGTTTTCAGCCATCAGACGACAATCAAATCTTCCAGTATGGCGCAATCCGGCACCCGGGCGCCATTCCAGACCACCACCCGGCTTAAACTGCATTGGCGGCCGATTCGGGCGCCGGACCCCACACACAGCCAGTCCTTGCTCTGCAGATCATCAGGTATTCTCACTCCGCTGCCGTAATAGAAGGGCGAAAACCCTTTAAACGGCTTCTGGGTCAAGAGCACCCGATGCAGGTTCAGATAATCCTCCAGCGTGCCCATATCCGTCCAGAAATGATCATGGACAATGTGACCGCGGATTCTTTTGCCTCGCTCTATCCAGTAGCGGTAACAATCGATGATATTAAAAAAAATGCCCGGGGCAATCACCGACAACAGGTTCTGGTCAAGAACATGGATGCCGGTAAAGGCCATTTTTTTGCCGGCTCCGCTGTCACCAAAAGCGGTAATATCCAGCTTATCATCCACCGTGACGTTGTTAAAGCGCGGACAGTCATGGAGAACAAGGGTGGCGTCAGCCCCTGAGGTGCAGTGCTCTTTATAGACCCGGGCCAGATCAATGGTATGAAAGATATCGCCGTTGGTCACCAACACCGGTTCTGCACCGAAAAAGTCCCGGGCCATGCGCATGCCGCCCCCGGTTCCCAGCTCAATCAGCTCTTCCTGCAGGTAAATGCCATCCTGGCCGCCGAGCAGATCATTGATCTGCTCCCTTAAATGATGACAGTTCACCAGAATGGCGTCAAATCCCGCCTCCCGCAACTGGGCGATAAGACACAGGATCAAAGGACGGTCAAGCACCGGAAAGAGAGGTTTCGGTCTGAGCAGGGAATAGGGTTTCAGACGGGTGCCGAAACCGGCGGCAAGTATCATGGCTTTCATGAAAAGAATGGTGAAAAAAAGAGTTTTGAGTTTGGGATTTTGAGTTTTGAGTTACGGATTGGGGGTTCTCAAGGCAGAACTCCGCCCTCAGAACTTCAACCTGCCGTCTGCTCCCTCTTGCACCCCGACCACCACAATTCCAGCCTTATCGGCCTGGCTTATCACCGTCTCACGATCAAAAAGAAGCGCCTGGCCCGCTTCAACAGCCAGAACGACGGCCCTGGCCTGCAGCATGGATTCAATGGTTGTCGGACCAATGGCAGGCAGATCAAAGCGTAAATCCTGATCAGGTTTTTTTACCTTCACCACCACCGTGTTTTCCCGGGCCAGCGCCCCGCCTCTTTTGATGGCGGCATCCGTTCCCTCAATGGCCTCCACAGCCACGACCGCCATATCGCGGACCACCACGCACTGGCCGATATCAAGTTTACCGATGGCACGGGCCATTTGAAAACCAAAGTCAATGTCACGCCTCTGGCCGGCAGTCGGCTTTTTGCGGGTAAGAATGCCGGCCGGGAAAAGAAGATGCTGCAGATAAAGGGTGGAGTCAAGCACTTTGATTCCTTCCTTTTCAAGCTCACCGGCAAAGGCCCGCAGAATGGAATCATCCTGTCGCACATCGATTTTATTCCACAGGGAAATCCCTTTTAAGTCAGGGAGCACGTCACGGAAAATACGGGTTTTGGTGATCGTGCCGAGAAAGACCGTTTCCTCCACCTTCTCACTTTGAAAGAACTTGATGATCTTGCCCAACTGGCCGAGTTTCACCCAGCAGAAACGATCTGCTACTGCTTCCAAATCCGGATGGCTCTCCCCTTTGTGGCCGATAATGACCACCTCGCGCCCGGCTTTTTTCGCCGCTTCGGCAAAAAGATAGGGAAACTGTCCCCCGCCGGCTATGATACCGATCCTACTCGTCATCACTGCTTAATCTGACTACACTGCGGTTGGAAACATTGAAGAATTCAACCATCCGCGCCACCGGGGCGGAATCGGGAATCTCCTTCTTCACCTTCTCCAGCGCTTCCTGGAGCAACAGGTCACTGGTCTTGAATATCAGGGTAAAGGCCCTGCCGAGATTACGGATATCATCACTGCTGAATCCGGCACGCTTGAGCCCGATCTTGTTAATGCCGCGCACCTGCATGTCATTGCGGATCCCAGCCACAATGACATAAGGCGGCACATCCATGCTGATACCGGACATGCCGCCGATAAAAGAATATTCACCGATGCGGGAGAACTGATGGACAGCGGTCATGCCGCCCACGGTGACCCGATCACCGATCTCCACGTGCCCCCCCAGGGTGGCATTATTGACCAGAATGACGTTGTTGCCGATAGTACAGTCATGGGCCACATGGGTATAGGACATGAACATACAGTTGCTGCCGATGGTCGTGACACCATGGCCGCTCGGGGTGCCGCGATGGATGGAACAGTATTCCCTGATGATATTGGCGTCACCGATCTTGAGAAAGGTTTCCTCCCCTTTATATTTGATGTCCTGGGGAGGGGCGCCGATACAGGAAAAGGCGCCGATATTATTGGCCTTACCGATGGTAAGGAGGCCGGAAAGAAAGGCATGGGGGCCTATCTGGGTGTCAGCATCGATCCTGACCCCTTTGCCGATGACCGCATAGGGTCCGACAGAAACTGAAGAATCGAGTTCCGCACCCGGGTCAATAATAGCTGTAGAATGAATTGTCATATTTTCACAAGATGTTAAGTGTTACATGTTAAGATACATTCCAGGTATGCCGGTTTCCGCAATGTCTCGCAAAGCGAGGAAACAGGCAATGAAAAGCTTGTCTTTTTAACACAGACGGCCTGTAATTACCAGCCTTTCTCGCAGCAGGCAAAAGGCATCAGGAAAAGGTGGCCAGCAGTTCCGCCTCTGCTGCCAGCTGGCCATCCACAAAGGCCTTGCCGGCAAGTTTGAACAGTTTTGATTTACGTTTCAAGATAGTAAGCTCATAGATAATCTGATCACCGGGAACGATTTTTTTCCTGAAACGCACCCCGTCCATGCCGGCAAAATAGACAAGATTCTTACCGACCTTATCTTTTTCAGTGAGGTAGGCCAGGATCGCACCTGCCTGGGCCAGCCCCTCCATCACCAGAACTCCCGGCATTACCGGTTCGGTGGGAAAATGCCCTTGAAAAAAAGGCTCATTAATGGTGACATTTTTCAATGCCTTGATCGCTTTACCGGGTGTCACCTCCAGAATCCGGTCAACCAGAATAAAGGGGTAGCGGTGGGGAAGCAGCTTTAAAATTTCATTTATATCATATTGCGTGACGACTTCACTCATCTCCTGTCTCCTTATTTTTTCCATCACCTGCCAGTTCACTTACCTGCCTGCGCAAGCGGCGAACATCTTTCAACAACTGGGGAATCCGCGAAAAAGCCGTGGCTGCCTGCAGCCATTCCTTATAGGAAATAGCCGGGAAACCGGCAACCACCGATCCGGGCTTGACGTTGCTGTTGATTCCGCTCCGGGCCGCAGCCATTACCCCGTCGCCGACATCCACATGATCTCCAACCGCTGACTGTCCGGCCAGAACAACACCATTGCCCAGCCTGCTGCTGCCGGCAAGACCGCATTGAGACACCAGCAGGCATCCCTCCCCGACCTTTGCATTATGGCCGATCTGCACCAGATTATCAATTTTCGTCCCCTTTCCGATCACCGTGCTGCCGAAGGTGGCCCTGTCAATGCAGGTATTTGCTCCGATCTCGACATCATCTTCAATCACCACATTGCCGACCTGGGGACGCTTGATATGAATGCCCCGGGAATTGGTGGCATAGCCGAAGCCGTCACTGCCGATCACCGCACCGCTGTAAAGAATCACTCTGCTGCCGATTCTGCAGCCTTCCCGCACGACCACGTTTGCCTCAAGAATTGTCCCGTCGCCGATGATCACGTCATCGCCGATAACCACACCGGACTCGATGACAACTTTTTCCCCAAGGGTGACTCCCCGGCCGACAACCGCCAGAGGGGCAATGGACACTGAAGAGGCGATGCGGCAATCTGCGCCGATGAAGGCACTCTTATCGATCCCCGGGGCAGGGAGCGGCCTTTTATAAAAAAGATTATGGATAATGGCAGCAGCAAGGTAGGGATTCTTCACCCGGATCGCCGGCAGAGCAACCTCCTGTAAATCCTGGGGCACAATGACCGCCGAGGCTCTGGTCCGCTCAAGCTGGCCGGCATATTTTCCCCGGACAATGAAGGTGATATCTCCGGCAGATGCATTGGCCACATCTTTGAAAGCTGAAATCCTCACCCCCGGATCTCCGAGCAATTCTCCTTCAACCAATGCGGCAAGCTCCGCCAGCGTTCTTGTTTCCTGCGTCATTGTTTTGCTCTGCGCAATTATTTACAGTCCGAGATCTGAAATGCCTCTGATGGCATCAGGAAATCAGACCCCCAATCAATCTTTCTGATCACGCCAATTAATCTATCAGATATTCCCATCTGAACAATAAAAAAAAGACGGGCAGTTTTTCATTACGGAAAAACGCGCCCGTCTGACAGGACAGACCTCAAACGTCCTGTTGCAATCTTTACGCGGACTGTCTGTTATTGAATCCCGTTTACCCTGTCGCGCAGGATCCCTGATGGCTTGAAGGTAACGACCTTGCGGGCCGACAGAATCAACTCCTTGCCGGTCTGGGGGTTACGTCCCCTTCTGGCGTTTTTTTCTTTAATGTTGAACTTGCCAAAACCGCTGATCAGAAGATCATCGCCATTCGCCAGACAATCCTTGCTGATTTTCAGGAATGTTTCAACAATCGAGGTTGCCTGTGCCTTTGTTAAATTGTGGGTCTGATAAATTTTCTGCACCAAATCAGCCTTAGTCAGGGTCATATCGCTAAACCTCCGTCATTTGTAGAACCATAGTATTGTGGTCAGACATGCTTGTTTACTTTAAATGCTTGATACAGTTCATTCCGGCAAACTCAGCGGCAGCACCGAGCTCCTCTTCTATCCTTAACAACTGGTTGTATTTCGCCACCCTGTCGGTGCGGGAAGGTGCTCCTGTTTTTATCTGACCGGTATTCAAGGCGACACTCAAATCAGCAATGGTTGTATCTTCAGTTTCACCGGAACGATGGGAAATGACTGCGGTATAACCGGCCCGATGGGCCATATCCACCGCGTCGATTGTTTCGGTGACAGTACCTATCTGGTTCAGCTTGACGAGAATCGAGTTGGCTATTTTCTCTTTAATTCCCTTGGCAAGGATTTTCGTATTGGTGACAAAAATATCATCACCGACCAGCTGGATTTTCCCGCCCAGACAATCGGTCAGCTTTTTCCAGCCCTTCCAGTCACTCTCATCCAGACCATCTTCAATGGAGACAAGAGGATATTTCTTTACCCAGCCCTCATAAAATTCTATCAACTGATCAGCATTTTTCTCAGCATCCTTTTCAGCGGCCAGCACATATACCTTTTTCTTGTTATCATAAAGTTCGCTGGCAGCCACATCAAGGGCGATAAAGATATCCTTGCCAGGGGCATATCCCGCCTTGGTAATTGCCTCAAGCAAGGACTCCATGGCCTCCTCGTTGGAACGGAGATTCGGGGCAAACCCACCCTCATCACCGACAGAGGTCAGATGACCGGCTTTCTTCAGAACGCCTTTCAGGGTATGAAAAGTCTCGACCCCCATCTGCAGGGCCTCGGTAAAGGATGCAGCCCCTGCCGGCATGATCATGAACTCCTGAATATCGACATTATTATCGGCATGGGCGCCGCCATTGAGGACGTTCATCATCGGCACGGGCAGAACCTTGCCGTTTACGCCGCCTAAATACGAATAAAGGGGCAGATCGAGTTCCAAGGCAGAGGCTTTCGCTGCTGCAAGAGATACGCCCAGAATGGCGTTGGCGCCTAATTTCTTCTTGTTTTCCGTACCATCGAGCTTGAGCATGGTCTTATCAATCAATACCTGCAGAGTTGACTCAAGCCCGATCAGGGCCGGGCTGATTTTCGCATTGACATTGGCAACAGCGGTCTGCACACCCTTGCCGAGGAAACGTTTTTTGCGCACATCACGAAGCTCAAGTGCCTCGCGAGTGCCGGTTGAGGCACCTGAAGGAACAATGGCCCTCCCCATAAAACCCGTCTCGAGATGCACCTCAACTTCAACCGTCGGGTTCCCCCGCGAGTCAATGACTTCCCGGCCTTTAACGCCAACAATTTCTCCCATTATGTTTCTCCCTCAATTTTATTGCTGTGCAAGCTATTCAAATCATCATCATGTTTCTAGCTGAAATCACTTGCACAATTATCAATTTTACTTTTTCATTTGTCAACAACAACTAAGTAATTTTCTTTTTAAAACAAGCAAATGGCCCAGGCAATGATGCCGGACGACCGGGAAAGAGAGGAAAGACATCCTAACCAACGACGCTGGCCATCTTGAAAATCGGCAGATACATGGCGATGACAAGCCCGCCGATGAGCCCACCGAGAAAAACCATCATGAACGGCTCAATCATGGCGGTCATGTTCCCCACAGCCTGATCAACCTCCTCGTCGTAAAAATCCGCAATCTTCTCCAGCATGGTGTCAAGCGCACCCGTAGCCTCGCCGACATTGATCATCTGCACAACCATACCGGGGAAAACACCTGTCTCTTCCAACGGTTCGGCGATGGAACGTCCTTCAGTAATGCTGTCCGCCACCCTGAATACGGCCTGCTCGATAACCTTGTTGCCTGCTGTTTTGCCGACCACGGTCAACGATTCCAGAATGGGGACGCCGCTGTGCAGCATGGTGCCCAACGTTCTGCAAAATTTTGCCACCGTCACCTTGCGGATAAGCGGCCCGAATACAGGAGCGTTAATGAGCATTATGTCGATCTTTTTCCGCCCCTTTTCCGTGTTATAGATTTTCTTGATGGCAACAACGATAAAGGCAATGGCGGCTGCCATGAAGAAGAAATTGCTTTTGACAAAATCACTGGCATCGACCACAATCTGGGTGGGAACCGGGAGCGCCGAACCGAAGTCGGCAAACATTTTGGCAAAAACCGGTACGACAAATATCAAAATGACGGCAGTGATGACGAGAGCGATACAGAGACAGATCGCCGGATAGGTCATGGCGCCCTTGATCTTTTTTTTCAGGGTCATGCTTTTTTCCATAAAACTGGCGAGACGGTTTAGAATGGTGTCGAGAATACCGCCGACTTCACCGGCATCAATCATGTTGCAGTAGAGATTGTCAAACACCTTGGGATGTTTTTTCATGGCATCGGCAAAGGTCATACCTGACTCGACATCAGTACGGATATCGGTCAGAATTTTTTTAAAAGTAATATTTTCCTGCTGACCCGCGAGAATATCCACACTTTGCACCAGAGGAAGACCGGCGTCAATCATAGTGGAAAGCATCCGGGTGAAAATCACCACATCCTTGCCAGTCACTTTCGGCTGGAACATGGCAATGTTGCTGAAAAGATCTTTTGGCGCCACCTTCAGAACGGTCGGCTTGATTCTGATCTTTTTTAACAGGGAAAGTGCGGCGGCTTCACTGTGAGCCTCGATTTTCCCTTTTCTTTTCTCACCGTATGAATTAACTCCCTTCCAGACATATACAGGCATGAAATTATCCTTTTCTTATTGTTACAGGATGAGACACTCACGAAAGTGAAATGTTTTCACCGCAAAGCGGCTGATTACCAGCACCCAGAAATAAATTTTATATCAAGATTTCTGGAAATACAACTTTATTGACAATGTTTTCCATTTCTTAGGAACTTTTTCTCTATTCACTACGAACTGATGCAAAAACCTGACCACGGACCGGCAGCATGGATCCAGGGTTCTTTTTTCTGTTGACAGAGCCACCTCTTTCATTTAGATAGATATGTTTCGTAAACACAAATTATTTTTCTATTGATACAAATATTCTTATTTTTCATACAAGGAGGGCCCTGTCATGGCTACTAATGCACCGACAGCAAATGAACTGCAAAGCAGCGGTTTTTTTAATCCCATCATCGACAAGTGTGAGGGATGCGAGAGAATCGTAGAAGCAAACAATAACAAGTATTGTAAGACATTCGCATTGCCCGATGCAAAATGGCGTCTGGGTATCTGCAATTTTGCCACCCACAAAAAACCTGAGATTGTCGTCAGCACCATCAAAGTCAACCCTCTTAAAGCAGCAAAGAGGGCCTCAGGCGGCAAGAAAAAGTAATAAATACAAGCGGATCTTATGCAACTGGGTGTCAGTTTTGCCTGCATCCAGTTGCCCGCAGAATGGATTATACCATCATTTTGTTCTTTCACCCCCGGGCATTGGGGTAAAGGGAGAGAAGAAATTCCTCATCTTTCAGAATTTCCTGAAATCTCGCATAATTCTCCTTAAAATTCTCCGAAGCTTTCCCTTCCTTGATCAACAATTCAGCCGCCTGCTCAAGCAACTCCCTGGAATGGTCACTTATTGCATAAAAAACCTTGTCCAAAATGAGCTGTGTTTTTTTCTCATAAGGAGGGGCTTTTTTCAAAAGCGCAATTTCCGCGTGTCTCAATGTCGGATTCGGAAATAAAACAAACAATTTCGGCGTATCATAAATATCTGACGCCTCAAAAAAACGATACTGCATCTCCACATCAAGTTCCCTGAACGCTTTCTTGAGCTGTTCATGTTCTTCACCGCTTTTTTCTGCCATCAACAAGCGGATATAAGGAGTAATTTCTTCCTGAGACAAAATTCCTTTTCTGAAGACACCGGTCAGCCACCTGATCTTCATTTCCGGACTTTTAGAGACAAAGGGAAGACATCTCTCCAGCCAGTTATTTGTCTTTTTCTTGTTCAGAAAAGATATCATATTCAAAACTATACAATTTTTATTATTGCCGCGCCATCGTCATATCACCGCACAACCCTATTAACGATATACTCCATATACTCGGAGGTAAAAGGTTTGGTTACGTACTGCTGCGCCCCTTCTCTGAATACGGCGATAATCTCCCCGAGTTGTGCTTCAGCAGTTACCATGACAAACGGCATGTCCTTATTTACGGGGTCACGGCGTATGGCCTTCAGCAGCTCAAGGCCACTCATGCCGGGCATGGAATAATCGGAAATGACGACAGCAACCTGCTCTGTTTCCATAATCTTCAAGGCGCCGCTGCCGTCAGACGCCTCCAGCACATCGTCATAACCCATTTCCGCCAGGAATGAGGCGATAATCCGCCTCATTACCCTTGAGTCATCAACCACCAAAATTTTCGGAGATGCCTTTGCCATAATGAAGGAAAGAGCTGATATCTTTTTTGTTTGCCCGCTGACCATTTACAGATTGATGTGAGTGGGATAAGAAAAAATATTTCTGTTTGACGGAATAAACAAAGCAAGATACATTAACGAGCAGCATAACAAATATAATCATTCCAAGCCATGCAGAAGTCCCTTTTTCGTCAAATTTTATCAAAAAATTTCTTTAAATGACAATAAGTGAACAATCATGTCAAATGCCAAGAAACCTACCCCCGTCAAAACAATTATTATCATTATTCTTCTCGCCCTTGCCGCCGTTTCAGTCTTCTTATTATTTAATGCAAACAAGAAAGCGGAAAAGAATGCGGCCATCTCCCTGGAGCTGGAGCAGCAGAAATGGCAGGGAAAGGTGAACGTTCTTGAAAAAGGGCTTTCCACCCATGACGGCTCCGACTCTGCCGGACAGACCGAATCTGCCGGCATTCAGGCTGACTCCGATGCTGAGGCCGATAAGCAGGGGATCGGCAAAGACATTACCATTGATCCCTGCAAAATGACCGCAGGCGGAATTGATGCGTTTTTTACCCGGCTGGACAAAGAGGATTACATTATCGATCTCAAGCTGGAAGGCGGGTCAAAAGTTTACTTCACCACGATTATCAATATGATGCGGGCGAACAAGCCCAATATCACCAGAGAGACAGACAATCTGCTGGCAATACTCCAGAATGCCGCCCACTTTTATCGTGTGCTGGGGGAAAAGGATATTTTTATCCTGAAAAAAATCATGGCCCTTGAAAAAGGTCACTATGAACCGGTGATGGCTGACTTTTTCAATTTGATTTTACACCGGGAGGAATGCCAGAGCATTAATTATCCGATCCAGTTGCCGATGGAGGATATGTACAGCTACTCAATCTTCTTTCTCAATACACTCGGCGGTCAGGCCTATCTGTTCCGCCGCGAGCCGGCTTTCAGGACCCTGGTCAAGTATTACTGCGTGCTTGTCATGGATCTGGCTAACATGAAAAACGCAAACCCCCTGGGCATTGATATCAGATATCCCATTAACAGCCTTATCGAGGAATTGACCACGACAACCGCCCTGGAGGACAAGGACAAATACCTGGACAATCTTCTGCAGCTTCAGGAAAAGTATGAAAAATTGTATGGGAACTGAAAGTTGGTGAAATTGCAGAAATCTCTGCCAACCAGGAAATAACATAAAAAAAAGGGAGCTGACTGTCCGGTCAGCTCCCTTTTTTTTTATGTTATGCTTCCCGACTTACCTCTCAAGAATCTCTCCCTGCAGAGGTTTAAAAAAACTATTCACGATTGCCGAGGAAATGCAGCAGGCTCAGGAAAAGATTAATAAAATCAAGATACAACGTCAGCGCCCCCATGATCGCTCCTTTGCGGATGGCGGCTTCGCCCTCCCGCATGATGCCTGATGCGCCGATCTGGGTAATTTTCTGTACATCATAGGCGGTGAGCCCGGTGAAGATAATCACGCCAAGGCCGGAAACAATCCAGGCCATCATGGAGCTTTGCAGGAAGATATTGACAACCGAGGCAATGACTATGCCGATAAGCCCCATGAACATGAAAGAGCCCAGTCCGCTCAGATCTTTCTTGGTCACCATGCCGTAAATGGCCATGGCGCCGAACATGCCTGCGGTGATAAAGAATGTCGCGGCCACGGAGGTGGATGTATAGATATGCAGGATGACGGAAAGGGTGACGCCGTTTAATGCGGAGTAGATGAGAAAGATGGCGGTTGCCGCCTGGGGAGAGAGACGCATCACCCTGGCTGACAGATAAAAAACCAGCCCCAGTTCGGCAATAATGATTCCCCAGCGCATCATGGGGTTAAAGATGAAAATCTGCATGGCTGTTTCAGAGTTGGCCACCAGAAAGGCCATCAGTCCGGTGAGTCCCAGCCCTATAGCCATCCAGTTGAAAACCTTGGCCAGGAAAATTGTTGAGGCCTGGGTTTCGGCCTGAGAAACGGTAACCGTTCTATTATAGCCATTTTCGTACATGTTCTGTTCCTCCGTCATATGTGAAAAAAGGTCGAAAGTCCTGGTCGATAAAACCATGCTGCTCCGCCGCAGTCAGCTTTTTTTTGCATACTTGATGCATTCGTAAAAAGTCGTCACCCCGGTGAAAACCGGGATCCAGAAAATACTTAAATTATTGAAAATACTTGATTCCGGCTTTCGCCGGAATGACGAAAAACGAGGAATTTCGACTTTTTACGAGACCATCATACTTAGCTTATTTCTTTGCACTCATTAATATAGCAACTGCTCGCGTTGAGTCAAGCTGTTCAAAGGCTATTTTTAACGCGGCTGTCAATGGAACGGACAGCAGCATGCCGGCAATGCCCCACATCCATCCCCAGAAAACCAATGAGAGCAAAACAACCAGGGGACTGAGATTAAGACCCCTGCCCATGATCTTCGGTTCCAGAATATTACCCACCACCAACTGGATGGCGACAAGGATAAGCGCCACCAGAGCGGCCTTGCCGAAAGAGCCGAATTGAAAAAGGGTGATGGCAATAGGCGGCAGCACGGATATCAGAGAGCCGATATTGGGTATGAAATTCAGCAGAAAGGCCAGCACGCCCCAGAGCAGGGCAAAAGGAACGTCAAAAACCGCCAGTGCGACGGTGACCAACACGCCTGTCAAAAGACTGATCAAGGTTTTCAGGCCGAGATAATTCTGTACCGCTTTGTTGATCCTGCCAATGACCTCAAGCGCCGGCCCAGCCTTTTCCGCACCAAGGCCCTCGACCAGACGCTGGGTAATGCTCTCCCGCTCCGCCAGCATGAACACCATGATTAGAATCACCCAGAACATGTTACCGAAAAAGGAAAAAAAGGAGCCGCTCAAACGCTGCACCATGCTGCCGATGGGTTGCAGGTCAATCTGCTTGAAGCTCTTGAGGAAAGAGTCATACATTTCCCTGGCCTGATCGGGACTGATATTGAACCAGTTGAGCAGATACGACGCATAGTCCCAGAATTTCTTCTCAAACTGGGGAAACTGCAGGTAAAATTCTTTAATATTGAGGCTTACCATACTGCCGATGAGATAGAGGAAACTGAGGATGAAAAGAACCACGATAATGATGCGTAAAGAACTGGGGACTCTGAAACGTTGCAGAATTTCCATGGGAATGCCGAGGGCGTAACAGAGCAGCAGCGAGATGAAAAAGGGGACAAACAGGAAGGCGAGGGTTTTGAAAATAAGCGTCATGCACACCAGCAAGGTGGCCCAGGCCGCAGCCTTGACCACTCCGAACCCTTGTAATTTCATCATCTTTTCCATTTTTTCATGCCAATAAAAAAATTCTTATAACGAAAACAGATCACCCGGCTCCGGCAAAAAGACATGGGGCTGACTGTCACGAACCAGCCCGGCAACTGTTTTTTTAGCGGTTTCTCTGCAGGTTCGCTGCAAATGAACCAAGGCAAGATGTTTCACCCCGGCCTTGCCGGCAAATTCGAGGCAACTCATGATATTGCCGTGGTTTTCCACTTCCTTATCCAGCCAGAAGGCTTCGTGCACGATCAGGTCGCATCCCCGGGCCAGAGTTTGGGTCTCCCTGGTCGGCCTTCCATCCCCACTGTAAAAAATGCGGTGGTCGGAATCATCGAGGCAGAGGGCCAGAGAACGCTGGGAATGGACATTTTCCGCCGTACTCCAGTTTGTTCCGGCAATTTCCCGGACATGTCCAGGTTCTATTTCGACAAAATCAAGGTAGTACATGAGCCGCGTCATAAAGCCCGGGTAGGCAAGCTCCATGGCAGCCGTAACTTTTTCCCGCGTGCCCTGCTGTCCGGCAATAACCAGCTTTTTTTTACGGCCCATTTCCCAGAACCTGAGGAGCAGCAGCGGAATACCGAAAAAATGATCGCCATGAAAGTGAGAAATCCAGACAGCGTCCAGCTCGTCCGGATCACGATAATAGGCAAAATAAAGATGCGGGGTGGTAAAACCGCAGTCGATCAGAAAACGCTGCTTTTTTCCTGTCGTAACATGAAGCGATGTATTGGGACAGCGTTCATCACAGGCTTCGCCAACCCCTAAAAAGTGTATTTTCATTTAATGAATGAACTGAAAAAAAAGAACTTTGTCCAGTGAAAAAGCATGGCACCGCCATCATAACAGGACAAAACTGCCTTCACTTACTGCTTTCCCATGCCACGGCAGAGACGTAACCTGAAAATATTTTTTTAGTCTCCCATCATGCTGTCTGATAAAAAATGAGCAAGTCAGGCATCAATTATATGGTATACTTTCAAAATGCCAAAATTTTCATTCACCCAGGAAATTACACACCTTCTCTCCCAATACGAAGCGCTGGTGCGGGAGGAGCAGGAACTGCTCCAGCTCATTTCGATTATTTTTGAGCCCACCGGCGCTGCAACCATCATCAGCTGTTTCCAGGAATTTACCGGCAGGCACGATGATGAAAGTGTGCCCGGGGAGGAGCGGCCGCAATCTGCTGCGTTGCGCAAACTGCAGGAACAGGGTCTCGTGACCTGGCGCTGCCAGTGCAACCCCCTTATTGTGGAAATCATCAGCAGAAAAGCCCTTAGCGCAGGCAACTTTGCCCGCATGGCCCGCATCATCGGCAGAAATCTTCCCGCCCATGGACAGGCGTACGATGTCCTGCTGCAGAAAAGCCTGCGCCATTTACGTGAAATGCGCATAGGACTGTACCTGGGCAATTTCGATCATTTCAACGAGCATCTCCTGCGCTATTATGACTGCCCGGAAACCTCGGAACAGCACTCGCCGCTGGTGGAAATCGTCAACAACCCGTTTGAGGCGCAGTGGTTCAGCACTCTGCCACCCCACCTTCAGCTCCACAGCCTCCATGAAATAAACAGAAAAAGTCTTCTTAACCTTGAATCGTTGGCCCTGCCTCTTGCTTATCTCACCGATGAAAACACCCTGACGATGATCCCCCGGCAGGGCTGGCCCTCAGTATATTATCTGATTATTTTCAACCAGCTGCTGCGCGCCGACATTGATGCGGCCCGCGAAAAAATTGCTGAAGCCCGGAACCATATTGACTCCTTCGGCCTGCGTGGCTGGCTGGAATTCCTGCGCGGCAACAACTCAGAAGCCATCATCAGTTTCCAGGAAGATCTGGTCGCTCTACGCATCAAAAAAGATTCGAAAAACGTTTTTTTCATCGGAATGGAAGGGCTCATCTTTATCCTGGCTCTGCTGAAATCAGGAAACTACAGAAAGTATCCGGTCATTTCCTCCTTTATCTCCACCGTGGAAACAGAGCAGAGCAATAATCCCCTGCTCCCTGCCTACAAGATTCTCCAGCAGGTGACCAAGGCAAAACTGGAAAACTTTAAGCCGTACTCTACTTCACAGATATGGCAGCAGGGGAAGAAAGACGCGGTGACGGCCCTGTTCATGGGACTTAGCAGCTTCTGGCTCAACGGCACGCTGGAATCAGGCCAGCGGGATGAACTGCATGAATTTTACACCCGGGCCAGAGAAAACGGCTATGACTGGCTGGCCATGGAATATGCATCCCTGCTCTATCAAGCCACCGAAATCGAGTCCTATCAAGATTTCAGCCGATCGATCTGCCGGGAATCGGCAATCACCTCTCTGCTCGCCGTGCTTCCCCATGAGAAATCGTGGCAACGCGCCCTGGAGGCCCTTAATATCGTCAGCCTGGAAAATGAAGAGGATGGTCTGCCCCAGCACAGAATAGTCTGGCTGGTGGACTTCAAGGACGGCTTTGTCACCGTTTACCCCAGGGAACAGAAACTTATCGCCAGCGGAAAATGGAGTCAGGGACGCTCCGTGTCTTTAAAACGTTTGTACACCGGGGAAAATCTCCCCTTCCTCACCGAACAGGACCAGAAAATCAGGGCAACATTACACAAAAAGGAGTTCAGCCATGAAACATCTTTTGAATTTGACATGGATGAGACCCTGTCTGCCTTAGTCGGTCATCCTCATCTCTTTTCCAGCGAACATCCCTCAGTGCCTGTCGAATTCACCAGAGGTGAACCGGAACTGCATGCCACGCAAAGAGACGACAAGGTGCTGTTGGAATTTTCATCACCCATCGGCGATGAAAAAGTGATGGCGGTCCGGGAGACCCCCACCCGCTTCAGGATTATTGAGATCTCCGAAAAACACCGGAAAATAGCGGCAATCATAGGTGACGACGGCCTCCAGATTCCGGAAGCCGCGAAAAAACAGGCACTTGAAACACTGGGCAATCTTTCATCCTATCTGACCATTCACTCTGATATCGGCGCTACCTCAAGAGATATCAAAGAGGTCCGAGCGGCGGACAAGATCATCATGCAACTGCTGCCGGTCGGCAACGGATTCAGAGTCTCCATGCTGGTGAAGCCTTTTGCCAGCGGCGGGCCTTATCTCTACCCCGGGGAGGGAGCGGTGAACGTCATTGCCGAGATTCACGGCAAACGCCTGCAAACCTGCCGCAACCTTGACAGGGAAAGAGAAAACTGTGCGCAGATTGAAGAAAAATGCCCTACCCTGGCCAGACTGGGCGCTATGGACGGCGAATGGTTCATCGAAGATCTGCAGGATTGCCTTGAGGTTCTTTATGAAATCCAGAACCTGGGGGATGATGTCATCATTGAGTGGCCTGAAGGGGAAAAACTTGCCATCAGCCGTTATGTCTCCTTTCAGAATTTCCAGGTGCATATCAGAAAGAGACAGAACTGGTTTGAACTGGACGGACAACTCATCATCGACCAGGAAAAGGTGATGGAGATGAAAACGCTCCTTGAACTGACCCAGGCAAATTCCGGCAGATTCATTCCGCTGGGCAAAGGTGAGTTTCTGGCCCTGTCCCGGGAATTCCGAAAACAGCTGGATGAATTAACCGCCTTTACCGAAGCCTTCGGGCAGAAGCGGCGTATGCATCCCCTGGCATGCTCTGCTCTGGAAGCTTTCACGGAAAGCGGTATTCAGTTGACCGCAGATCAGCAGTGGCATGAACAGTTACAGCGCATCCAGGAATCACGCAGCTTTCACAGTGAGGTTCCGACAACCCTGCAGGCCGAACTGCGCGAGTACCAGATTGAGGGATTCAAATGGCTGGCCCGTCTCAAACACTGGGGTGTCGGCGCCTGTCTGGCCGACGATATGGGCCTGGGGAAAACCGTCCAATCTCTGGGCATCATTCTGCAGGAGGCTCCCCACGGCCCTTCCCTGGTGGTGGCCCCCACCTCCGTCTGCATGAACTGGCAGGAGGAAATCCGCCGTTTCGCTCCCACCCTGCAGGCGGTGATCTTCGGCGGCAAAGAGAGGCAACAGCTGCTCGACAGCCTTGCGCCTTTTGACGTGCTTATCTGCAGCTACGGTCTTCTGCAGCAGGAAGACAAACTCCTTTCATCAAGAAAATGGCAGGTCATCGTGCTCGACGAGGCACAGGCCATCAAAAACATTGCCACCAAGCGCTCCAGGGCAGCTATGGAACTCGATGGCAATTTCAAGATGATCACCACCGGCACCCCCATAGAAAACCACCTGGGAGAACTGTGGAATCTTTTCAACTTCATCAACCCGGGCCTCCTCGGTTCCCTCGATCAGTTCAATCAGCGCTATGCCATGGCCATTGAAAAAGACAAAGACAAGAGCGCCCGGAAAAAATTAAAAAAACTGATCCAGCCCTTCATCCTGCGGCGCTTGAAAAGCCAGGTCCTGGAGGAACTGCCGCCGAGAACCGAGGTCACTCTGCAAGTCGATATGAGCCCCGATGAGAGAGCCTTCTATGAAGCATTACGCATCCGCGCCCTGGAGAAAATCGAACGTACTGAGGCATCGCCGAGCCACAGGCATATGCAGATCCTGGCAGAGATCATGAAGCTGCGGCAGGCCTGCTGCAATCCCCGGCTTGTCCAGCCGGATACGACTATTGCCAGCTCCAAACTCGAGCTTTTCGGCATCATCATCATGGAGCTTATCGAAAACCGACATAAGGCCCTGGTTTTCAGCCAGTTTGCCCGGCACCTGCATATTATCCGTGCATTTCTCGACGAGCGCAATATCACCTATAAATATCTGGACGGCTCCACACCTGCGCAAAAACGCCAGGAACAGGTAGCCCAATTCCAGGCAGGAGACGGTGATCTCTTCCTCATCAGCCTCAAGGCAGGCGGACTGGGGCTTAATCTGACCGCTGCCGATTATGTTATCCACATGGACCCATGGTGGAATCCTGCTGTGGAAGATCAGGCATCGGACCGGGCCCACCGCATCGGCCAGACTCGCCCTGTCACGGTCTACCGGCTTGTCACGAAAAACTCCATTGAGGAAAAAATTCTCAGACTGCATCGGGACAAGCGCGAACTGGCAGACAGTCTCCTTGAAGGCAGCGACATGAGCCATAAATTGCGGGCGGAAGATCTCCTGGATCTTCTGGAAAGTTTTTAGTAAAGGAATCTGCGGGAAATCAACTCGTGGGCCATCAACAGGATCAACTGCCTCAAAGAGGCTGGCTGGCGCAAAGCGATGCTCGCCTCTGAGCCCGGAGGGCGGAACTGCCTCAACCTGGTCTTCCCTAATTCTGTATTGACACCTGTGCAATGACCGGTTTATCTTGGAATGTAAGGGGAAAAATCCGCCTTTGACCAATTCTTCTTTTCACACCTGCAATGAATCATGCATGGGGGAGTCATCATGAAACAAACCATTCTGTTGCTCTTCTTTCTGCTTGTCCCCTTTCTGTCACACGTCTGCACCGCTTCAGCTCAAGGACAGTATCTTGCCGCCGCTGAACTGAACAAAATCCTGTCCGACAGAACCTTTATCATGACAGACACCGATGAAAACCAGAAAAACAATCATGTCTATTTTGCCAAGGACGGCAAATATACCATCCTCTTTTCCTCCGGCAACATCCGGTCAACAGAGAAATGGAATATTGACGAAAATGAAAATCTCTGCCTGCGCCGGGCGCGCCGCTCAGGAGGCGAAACAAACTATATCACCCGATGCGGGAAGGTTTCCCTGGCCGGGACCAATGCCTTAACCCTTTACAATGACAAGGGTGAGCAGATCAATACCCTGCAGTTTCTGGGCAACGGCAACCTGCTCGACCAATTCGCCAAGTAATTCCAAGATGCAACCAAGACGTCATTCCGGGCAAGCAAAGCGCGACCCGGAATCCATGAATTTTCTGGATTCCCGCTTTCGCGGGAATGACTTGATAGTGCCATCTTGATTGCAAAGCGAAATAACAATCAACGCGAGGGGAATGCCGGCCAACCGGCAATGATGCATCACCACGGCGCACCATCGCCACAGACAATCCCGCAGATTATTCATCTTCTTTCGTCATTCCGGCGAAAGCCGGAATCCAGTATTTTCAATGAGTTAAATACTATCTGGACCCCAGTTGCAATTTATCCTCACGAATGTGGGGACCGAGGTGACGACTTTTTATGAATACATCATACTTACGATGTCATCAAAAATGGAGATAAAAAGAATCATCCCCCTGCCATTTTCTAGCAGTTTTATCTTGCAAAATTTTCAAATCAGAGTTTTGGTTTTCCTAAACAATCTTCATTTTTGAGGAAAATATGGCTGAAGGGATACCGGAATCAGTCATTGTCAATCGCCAAGATTTTCGAGGGGCTCTTTGGGTGTTGTGATGTCGTTTTCCATGGCTGTGTATTTTCCAGTGGTCTTTAAAGCGGGGTGGAAAAACGTTCATCAAGAATAAAGATTTGATCTCTATTCACCAACAAAATTTTTGAGACGGTGTAGATTGCTTTGGACTCTCTTCGTTCATAAAAGCTATCAAATTCAAATAGTTAATTTAGAATTTACAGTAGTATGCTAGACAGAATTATTATATCACTTTGAAAAACATTCTCGCAACATTTTGATATTGTTCAAGTTTGATTTTTAAGGAAATGATTCGCATTTGATATTTATCTGATATGATTGAATAATTATTTTCATCAAATGGTTTGTAATATATTTTTTCTGTCTAATACATGTTAAGTGGCGATGGCAGGAAAACAACGGCGATTTATTAGTAGAGTTTTTTAACCTCAAGTAAGGAGAAGATGAAATGAGAAGTACATTAATCTTAACAGTGTTGTTGGCATTAAATTTATTTTCGACAGGATGTGCAACTCTTACTAATGATCCAATGACCCCTGTTGCCGTCTCATTAAGCTCCGGAGAAGATGGGAATTGCACGTTTCAAAACAAACGTGGCGTATGGACGGTCAATGTTCCTAGCACTGTTTTAATCAGGCGATCAGATGATGTTCTTAAGTATGATTGTGGAACTACAGACGGGCGTAAAGCCGTTGGTTCAATTGAAAGCACAATTGGAGCAAAAATTGTGGCTAGCGCCGTTTTCTTCACCGCTAATCAAAAATGAGCCACCTCTGCTAACGAAAAATGAGCCATCTTCGGCTCCGTCTATTTTCCCCTGAATTCCCCTCCTCCTTTTCTTCCCAAATTATCCCTACCC
>Ga0180007_10000709_pt1 | contig 52125 bp, 57 predicted proteins | sample MM_PC_MetaG_FD_121122 | JGI IMG/M metagenome (GOLD analysis project Ga0180007, IMG submission 121122) | Groundwater microbial communities from the Aspo Hard Rock Laboratory (HRL) deep subsurface site, Sweden - MM_PC_MetaG | ecosystem: Environmental > Aquatic > Deep subsurface > Groundwater... | reverse complement strand
CATGGGACCTATGTACAATGGTTCCAAAAGTACTGATGGACAGGATCACGTCCTTTAAAATCCCCACAAAGGCCGCATATTAGGCCAGAATCTGGGAGAAGGGCAATGGGGGGTGGGGTTGCCGCCTTCTTTATTTGCTTGCATCCCCATCTCAAGGGTATACAATCCTAAAGGTTTGGTATATCCATAGGAACCGAAAATTTTAAAGGGATAAACAAATAATTTTGTTCCGGAAACCATGATGACCCTTAAAACAATTGTCCTGACCTGTTTTGCCATGACCGCCTTTGCCGCCAATTCTGTTTTCTGCAGATTTGCACTGGAAATAGGGTCCATGGATGCGGGCAGCTTTACCCTGATTCGTCTGGGCTCCGGGGCTGTTTTTCTAACCCTGTTGGCCGGCAGGAAGGCTTTCTGCCGGCCCAGGAACAAAGCGGCATGGGCCATGCCCCTGATGCTGGCCCTGTACGCACTGTTTTTTTCCCTGGCCTATGTGGACCTTGGCACGGCCACCGGCGCCCTGATCCTCTTTGGTGTCGTCCAGGCAACCATGCTCATTGCCGGATTTCTGGACGGAGAACGACCGGGGGGAGTCCGGACCCTGGGCATGGCAACAGCCCTTTTGGGACTTGTGTACCTGCTTTTTCCCGGGTTATCATCCCCCTCCCCTTTGGGGGCCTTTTTCATGGTACTGGCCGGAATCTTCTGGGGGATCTATTGTCTTTTGGGAAAGCAGGTCAGCAACCCCGTTGACACAACCGCCTTTAATTTCATATGGGCCGTTTTCCTTTTTTTGGGGCCCACGCTTTTTTTGTCCGATTTTTCACCTTTTTCCCCGGGATCCCTCCCTTGGGAACCCGGACTGTCTGGAACCGGATTCTGGGCCGCGGTTCTATCGGGCAGCCTGGCCTCCGGGGCCGGGTATGTAAGCTGGTATGCCGCCATAAAAGGACTCACCGCCACACAGGCCGCAAGCGTCCAGTTGACGGTGCCGGTGATTGCATCTTGCGGCGGGGTGTTTTTTCTGTCCGAAAGCGTTACATTAAGACTCTTCATAGCATCTGTTGTCATTCTTTCCGGGGTAGGCCTTGCCTTGCTCCCCACAAAAAAAAGAAAAATATTTAATTCAAAAACCTAGAACAGGTATGATATACTCGCTCACTTAAATATGAACCTTATATTTTTTGAAATATACGCGGGGAAGGATTCCAATGAAAATTCTTGTTGTGGATGATGAAATTGTCAGCCGAAAAAAAATGATGAAAATCCTAGCTGATTTTGGCACTTGTGAAGGCGTACAAAACGGGAAGGCGGCCTTGACGGTCATAAAAACGGCTCTGGAAGACTGGAAACCATATGGGGTGATCGCCCTGGACGTTTCCATGCCCGACATCAGCGGCATAGAGGTTTTGACGATCATCCGGGAACTGGAAAAAAAACAAGGCCTGGATGAAGAAGAACAGGCAAAAATTCTCATGGTGACCTCCCACTCGGACATGGAAACCGTAAAAGCCTGTATGGGAAAATGTGACGGCTATGTGATCAAACCCTTTAACAAAGCGGTGATGGTCGAAAAAATGAAAAAAATCGGCTTAATCCGCTAATCCGGATGAAAGGCTTTTTCTGCCATGGGCATTGAAATCGAACGAAAATTTCTGGTCACCCGAATTCCCGTTGACCTTTCCTGCGGGATTTTTGTTTGCCAGGGGTATATGCTCAACCGGGAAGACCGGGTTGTAAGGATCCGGATCATGGGAAACAGCGGTTTTCTGACCATCAAGGGAAAAACCGTCCATACCCGGCGCTGGGAGTTTGAATACGAAATTCCCCAACCCGATGCCCGGCAGATGCTGGAATTGTTCTGCGAAAAACCCCTGGTGGAAAAAGTTCGGTTCAAAATTGAATTTAAAGGATTTGAATGGGTGATTGACCAGTTCCTGGGTGAAAATGCAGGGCTGATTCTGGGGGAGATTGAGCTGGAAAATGAAACCCAGGCATTTGAAGTTCCTCCCTGGGCCGGTAAAGAAGTCACCCACGACCCCCGGTATTTTAATTCAAACCTCATTTGCCAGCCCTACTCCGCCTGGTAACCCCTCCCCGCCATGGGAATGCCCCTTGACATTTTTCAGGCGAAATTTTAATTTCATCCATATGAAAACAAACATGCCAACCGAAATCCTCCACTTTCTGCCCCAATTCAAACAAATGCATCTCAATCCTTTTACCCTGCATTTTTCAGGCCCCTTCAAGCACCTTGAGATGCTATATCAGCAGGATTATCTTAAAAGGTCTCTTAGCCACATTCGCATATCCCTCATTCTGGCCTGCTGTCTTTACGGCCTCTTCGGGGTGTTGGACGCAATTCTCATTCCCCAGGAGAAACATTATCTCTGGGCAATCCGGTACGGCCTGGTCTGCCCGGTTCTTCTGCTGGTGTCGATCCTCTCCTATTTCAAAGGGGTGCAGCAATGGATCCAGCCGATATTGGCCGGACTGATCATCATTGGCGGCAGCGGTATCATCCTGATGATTCTGATCGCCCCCCCGCCGGCCAGTTATTCCTACTATGCGGGCTTGATTTTGATTTTTATTTTTGGGTACACCTTTATTCGCGCACGTTTTATCTGGGCATCCCTGGGCGCCTGGCTGGTTGTTCTGCTTTACGAAATAGCGGCCATTGGAATTGCCCAGACGCCATGGCCAATCCTTACCAACAACAATTTCTTTTTTCTCAGTGCCAATATCATCGGAATGCTGGCCTGCTATTCCATTGAGCTCTATGACCGCCGGGCCTTTTTTTTGACCCGGCTTTTGATCGAAGAAAAGGAAAACCTCCGCACCGCCAAACTGGCGGAAGCTGAAAAAATAAACGCCCAAAAAATTCTGGGAGAAAAGAACAAACTGGCCCTGGTCAGCCAAATTGCAGGGAAAATGGCCCATGACTTCAATAATATTCTGGGCATTATCATGGGGACGACAGAGCTTTCTCTTCTGGACTGCAAGGATCCGGAAACAAAGGACTCCCTTAACATCATATTCGACCAGACCCTTCGGGGAAAAAACATGATAAAGAATTTACTGGCCTTTGCCAAGGACCAGGTTCCCAATCAAATTTTTTTCAAACTTACCGATAAAATTGATCTGGTGCTCAGCCTTTTGAAAAAAGACCTGGAAGGCATTCAATTGATACAAGAAAATTCCCAGGCAGTCCCTGAACTGCTTGCTGACCCGGGGATGACCGAACATGCGCTTATGAATCTGATGCACAATGCCATACATGCCACCAGCAAAACCGATGACCCGAAAATAACCATCCGGACCCATTGCCGTGACGATACCCTTTATTTTGAAATTGAAGACAATGGCTGCGGCATTCCCAGAGAACACCTTGACGCCATCTATGATCCCTCCTTCACCTTGAAGGGAACCCGGGATGTAACCGGGGCCTATGCAAATGGCATTAAGGGCTCGGGGTATGGAATGGCCAATGTAAAAAAATACATGGAGCAGCACCAGGGCCGTATCCGTGTTTCGTCGACACCGGGTTTGGGGACAAAATTCACGCTCTGCCTGCCCATGGTTGCCCGGGAACCGGTTCCTGAAGAAAAAACCCAACCCCGGGAAAAGGGAATACAATCCAAAAAACATATTCTTCTGGTGGAAGATGAAGCAGCCATCTCAAATGTGCAATACCGGTTATTGACACAGACGCCCTATTGCCACAAAGTGGATATCGCAGATACCGGGCAGGCTGCCATGGATTTATTTGACAAGAACCCATACGATTTTATCAGCCTGGATTATCTTCTTCCCGGAAATCTGAACGGCAAGGATGTCTATACCCATATTCGGAATACAGACACACACATCCCCATACTCTTTGTCTCGGGAAACATAGAGTTCCTAGAATCCATAAAGCACCTGAAACAAGAGGATGACCATGTGGATCATCTGTCAAAGCCCTGCCAGAACCATGAATATGTGAGTCGCATTAACAGGCTCCTGGAAGAGGCCCTCCCCTCTGTTCTTTAAGTCCCTTTTATTTAATCCAGGCTTTCTTTCTTACCAGGGTATAGGCGCTGACCATAAGCAGCACCATGCACAGACCAAGGTGACTGATATTGATCACATAAATCAAGGCATGGGGAAAATAAATGCCGGGCAGGTTTTTGGCCACCATGAGCCCGCCTGAAACCATAAGCCCAACAATGAGAGCAATTTTTACAAGACCTGAAGCCGTGAGACCGGAAATTTTTTTTTTAGTTAAGACAAAATCCAGGCCCGCATAAACGCTGAATCCAATGAAAAATGCCGCAAAACCATAGTGCAGGACATGGGTGACATAAAACTGATCCAGCCAGCCCAATCCAGGGATATCGGCGATATAATACCGCTTGAAAATCGGCATCTGGGCAAACCCGCTCAGGGCAATAAAAAACAGAGTGAGCCCATAGGCAATTTGCCGTGTGTTACGGACCAAAGACATTATCCATCCTCCTTTACACGTTTGTAAAATTTTCCAAATGCCGCAACCGCACCCGCAATGGGGGCAATAAGCATGGCCCGGGCAAGGTTGTTGCCGTCGGCCATCCTGTCCTCGACCCGGCCCATGAAAGGTTTTCCCTTGCCCTGTTCAAGGATGAGCTGTTCAAAGGGGACAGGAGAGACATAAAGGGTATGGGTACCGCCGTTTTCCTTTTCCCCGTAAACAAAGCCTTCCATCTCGCGGGCAAGGGCATGGGCCTGTTCGATCATTTCAGCACGGGGACCAATGGTCTGGACATCTTCGGGACAGGCTTCAATACAGGCCGGGGAAAGGCCTTTTTCAAGCCGCTGGTAACACCGGTCGCACTTGTACATGACCCCGTTACCGGCCAGGGAAGGCAAAATATCCAGATAAAGGCCCACACCGGTCTGGCGCTGGGGCACATCCCAGGGACAGACCGCCTTGCACTTGGACCCGCCCAGGCAGATATCGGCATCAATCCGGGAGAGACCGTTGGGTTCCTGCTTGGCAGCCCCCCAGGGACACAGCTTGACACAGGGAGGATTCTCACAATGCATGCAGCGCCGGGGGAGAGTCAGCGTCTGTTCTTCCCCGTTGACAAGGACTTTGGCATGCTGGATAAACAGCCAGTTATAGGGGGTCAGACGATCGGTAACATCCCTTTTCTCAGACCAGTCCTCAATGGGCACCCGTTTGGGAATCATTTTGGGAAATGGCTTTCGGGGGTCTGGATATTTTGCAGCATTGGATTCTCTGCAGGCATAAACACATTCCTCACACCCGATGCAGCGGCTGATATCAATGACGGTTACCAGAGGCTCTTTTCCTTTTTCGGCCAAGGAGGCGGCGGCCCTTGCCACACTGGCGGTTACAGCCACGGAGCCTGCCGCTGCAAAACTGCCCTTTAAAAAAGCCCGCCTTGAAATTTTTGATGTCATTGTTTTCTCTTCCTTTCCCGCCAGGGCAATTGCCTGTCGAAACGGGTTATCCTAAAAGGTTAGATTACCCTTGTTTCATGAATTCTTGAAATTCCATTCTGGTATAGCTTTTGGTCTGAATATATTTGAGAATCAGCAGCAGCTGGGGTGCATCCAGATATCCGGGAATACTGCTGATTTTTTTGCCGTCGGGTTCCAGAAACCACATGGTGGGAAGTCCTTTGACCTTCCACTCCCGGCCAAGCGCCTGATTCTGGTCGGTATCCACCTGGATACTGATGAAATTTTTTTCAAGATATGCCAGTACCTGCTTGTCCTTAAAGGTGGTTTGTTTGAGTTTTGTGCAATAGGTGCACCAAGGCGCATGAAAATACAAAAAAACCGGTTTATCTCCCTTACCGGCAATGGCCATGCCGGGGGTATAGTCTTTCCAGGCAATGCCGGCCTCTTTTATTTCCAGCGGGTCGGATTTCGGAAAGGTTGCTGCCGCTATGACCGGTTCCGGCGCCTTTGACCTGTTATAAAAAAAGATCCCTGCAACCACCAGACCAATGAGCACGATAACCAGTACATTTTCTTTTTTCATTTATTATCCTTCATATGGATTCTTGTTGTCCCTGCCAGTCGGCCAGTCGGCCAGTCACAATTAACAGCAAAGATAATGCCAATGGTGAAAAAGTACAGATCAAAAAATCAATATCCAAAGACAGACCGCCCCTTTCCTGTGATTTGTATATTTTTTGAGACCTGAATTCTTCCCGTGTTTCTCAAGGTGTAAACCAGTTGTTAACGCTCGCCTTTACAGCAGCGCCCGTGATCTAACGTTAAATACTTCATGTGACACTGCCCATATTACCATACTTATATCAGAGAAAAAAGAGACTACCACCCTGTGGCTTTACACAAACAAAGGGATCTGGTAATCCATTTTACAGTATCAACCCGCCATTCACAAAGGAGACAAAAAAATGACTGACAATGTATTGATCACCATTGCCTGCGGTACTGACAACCCCAACCGGGCCACCCGGGGCCTTTTTCTGGCAGCCGTGGCCCAGAAACAAGGGAAGAATGTGACCGTATTCCTGCTGGATGAAGGGGTCTACCTTGCCAGAAAAGGAGCGGCAGCGCCATTAAGAGCTGCCACAGGCGATTCTGCAGATGATTCTCTGGCCCATCTCCAGGCCCACAATGTGCCGATTCTGGTCTGCACCCCCTGTGCCAAGTCCCGGTTTATCGCCCAGGAGGATCTGGCCGACTCCTGCAGAATGGCAACAGCAGGAGAACTCATTGATATCGCCTGTGATGCCACCTGCATCAGCCTCTAGGACTTTTTTACCCAAAGCCGCCAAAGGGCGTTTTACCGGCTTTTAATACTGATATTATATTTTTTCATGCGCTTCCACACCGTGATTCTGGAAACGCCCAGGTATTCTGCGGCCCTGGTCTGATTCCCCTCGGCCTGCTTCAGGGCAGCGATAAGGGCCTCCCTTTGGCTTTGTTTTACCATCACCGTCGTCCTTTGGGGAAAAATACTGCCAGGCTCTTCTCCAAGGTCTGGTTTTATATTTTTATCTGTCTTGGGTGGCAAAGACGGGGCCAGACTTTTGTACACCACTTTTTCCGGCAGGTGTTCCGAACGGATACTCTTTCCCCTTGCCAGGACAAAGGCATATTCCACGGCATTTCTCAATTCCCGGATATTGCCCGGCCAGGGATAGGAAACCATTGCCCGCATGGCTTCCGGTGTAAACCCCAGGATATTTTTTCCTGTCTTGTCGGCATGGATACTGATAAAATGCTGGATAATCAGGGTGATATCATCCCTGCGAAGGCGCAGGGGTGGGCAGGTCATGGGAAAGACATTAATCCTGAAAAAAAGATCTTCCCGGAACTTTTCCTGTTCAATCAGGGAATCAAGGTTTTTATTGGTGGCGGTAATAATCCGGACATCAATGGGGATGGATTTATTTTCCCCCACCCGCTGGATCATTTGCTCTTCCAGAACCCGTAAAAGCTTGACCTGTACAGACAAGGGAATATCCCCTATTTCATCTAAAAAAATGGTGCCCGTATGGGCGGCCTCAAATCTTCCGACCCGATCCACATCGGCTCCGGTGTAGGCGCCCTTGATATGACCGAACAACTCACTTTCCAAGATGCTTTCACTTAAGGCCGCACAATTGACCTTGATAAAAGGTTTTTTTGCACGGGTTCCGATTTCGTGGAGGGCCTTTGCCACCATTTCCTTACCGGTTCCGCTTTCCCCCAGAATCATGACCGGCGTGTCCAGGGATGCCACACTTTCAATGTTTTCAAAAAGATTCTGCATGACCGCAGTCCGGCCGATTATCCCATGGAATCCGTCATCAATATGGTACATCCTCCTGATGGATGCCAGCTCGTTCTTATAGTGGATATTTTCCGATATATCCTTAAGGGTTTCCACAGCCCCCACAATTTCATTCTTGTCGTCAAAGAGCACGGTGGCTGTCTTGACAATGGGGACGGCCCGGTTATCGGCTGCCGTTATCACACATTTCTTATCCCGGACATGGCCTGCTGAAAAAAGGCCGCACCAATCCTTTCCCCTGCCCGTTCCCTTTATTTCGCACCCCGTACAATTGAGCAGCCTGCAGGATCTGCCCTTGAGCTTTTCTTCCGAATACCCTGTCATGAGCTGGGCAGAATGATTTGCCGCTATAAAATTGCCCTGGGCATCCACAATAATGATCCCGTCCTGGACCGAATCAATAATCGGCCGCCATTGCTTTCCAATGTTCATTTTCATCCCTCCCGTTAACACAGTTAACGCTAAACTTAATACAGAATTAACACTTTGGCAACACTCTCCCTGGGTTTAAATTTGCAAAAAAAGATTGCATTTACGCCGAATTAATAATAAATTAAAAGAGTTGAATCAATAATCCCATTGCATGTATTTCTCTGGCACACCCTTTGCTTTCTTTACAGCAATGACGGCGCAACCATAAAAACAGGAGCCGGGATCATCCGGCCGGCAAAATAAAAATCGCAATTTTAAATTGAGGAGTCCTATGAAACCGAACATGTCTAAACAACTGCTCATGACCCTGGCAGCAGGCCTTGTAATTTTTGCCTGCACATTAACGGCATCTGCAGATAATGCCAAAGAACCCTGGATGTTTGACCAGATCGTGGATGTTGACTTTGTTATTTCAAAGGTCAGCGTCCCCATGGCCGACGATGTTATGCTCATTGATGCCAGACCCTATCTGGTCAAATATGCCAAAGGCTATATTCCCGGAGCCGTGAACATTCCCTTTACCGAGTTTGACCAAAAAACAGATCTGCTGCCCAAAAATAAAAACACCCTGCTCATCTATTATTGCGAAGGTCTGGAATGCAAACTAAGCCATAAATCCGCATTCAAGGCCAGGGCCCTCGGGTATACCAATGTCAAGGTTTTTGCCATGGGATATCCGGAATGGATGAAACAAAAGGGGGCCTATTCGGCCATTACCGCCGAGCAGGTGGCGGCACAGATTGCAGCCAACGACACCCTGGTCGTGGATTCACGCCCCCTGAAACCCATGTACGAAAAGGCCCACATCCCAACGGCCATCAGCATCCCCTTTTCCCAGTTTGATCTGCTCAAGGCAAAACTGCCCAGGGAGCTTTCCTGCCCCATTATTTTCTATTGCGGCGGTCTTGACTGCAAACTCAGTCATCAATCTGCTGCCAAAGCCATTGTCCTGGGGTATAAAAATGTCTCTGTATTTGAAACCGGCTATCCTGCCTGGAAAGCCAAATTTGGAGATGCCGCTGCCGGCGTTGGCGTCGCAGCAGGTGAAGTGGAGGGATCCATTGAGCTTGAACGGTTTAAAACCATTATGGCAAACACACCCCAGTCCATTACCCTCATCGATGTCAGGGATGCGGATGAATTTGCCAAGGGTCATTTTAAAACATCCGTAAACATTCCCGTTGAGAACTTAAAACCCAGAATAAAAGACCTTGCTTCGGATAAACCCGTGGTATTTGTCTGCTCAACCGGTGCCAGAAGCGGTGAGGCATATTACATGGTTAAAGATGTCAGACCTGACCTGGATGCCTATTACGTGGAAGCACAAATTGATTTTAAAAAAGACGGCTCCTTTGCATTCAAAAAAAATTAATCTCTTTAAAACATAAAGGAAAAATACAATGCTAAAAAAAATACTCATCACCGGCATTCTTGTCATGTTCACTCTGGGCTCCCTTTCGGCAGCCATGGCCTCCGAAGGTCCGGACGGCAATAAGAGAAAAGGCAAATACACCTATCGCAAAGTGGTAAAAGCCTGTTTTGACAGGGGGGCTGTGGATTCGGAAACTCCCAAGGTCAGCCCGGCCGAAAAGAAACAGGCAGAATGGAAAGCAATTTTTGAGGGGAAAAAATTCAGCGAATTCGGGTGTGACCAGGAATGGGCAGCCTTGAGCGATGAGGACACCCTGGACATCTATTCTTATTTTTACAATTCTGCGGCTGACTCTCCCACCCCCGCAACCTGTAAATAATTTGGCCTCCGGGTGTGGCCCTGGCCATACCCGGATTCATTGTTCATCAACCTGGAGGTTTTATGGGAAAAACAAAAACCAGCTATGGCAAACACCCCATGGGAATGCTTTTGGCCCTGATATTTGCCGCCTTGATCTTGCCCGGGGCCCAGGCAGCGACGCCGACAGACACAATAGATGAGGCCCTGGGAATGAAACTGGCCCAGCAGGCTGTCCGGGGGAGCAAACACTGGACCACCACCGATCATTCAAAAATGGATATCCTGAAACAAAATTTTACATCCGGAGATGAAATCACCCAGGCCTGCCTCTCCTGCCACAATGAAGCCTCCATGCAGTTCAAGGAGACCATTCACTGGACCTGGAAAGTCCCATCTGAAAAAGAAGGGATCATGAACGGAAAAGCCGGACATGCCATCAACAATTTTTGTATTTCCGGAAATGCCATGGAAGACAAGGGGTGTCTGAGCTGCCATGCGGGCTGGAACGGAACCCAGGGCCAGGTCAATTGCCTGGCCTGCCACGGGGCCCAAAAATTCAATTATAAGGAGGTCTTTGACGACCTGAAAGCCTTTGAAGGGGATGAAGACCCGGACACCCTTGAAATCGTAAGGGAGCTCCAGGCAGAGGTTAAAAATGCCGTCCAGAAAATCACCCTGCCCCAGCGGGAAAACTGCGGGGAATGCCATTTTAAAGGCGGCGGCGGTGACGGGGTGAAACACGGAGACCTGGATACCTCCCTGGCCAAACCCAACAAGATGCTGGATGTTCACATGGCCGCCGAAGGGGCTGATTTTGCCTGTGTCCGGTGCCATACCACGGTCAATCACAATATTGCCGGCCGTCTGTATACACGTCCTGCGGCAGCGGAACGTAAAAGTCTGATCCAGGACGACATGGCCTCAAAAATCACCTGCGAATCCTGCCACAGCAGCCTGCCCCATAAACAAGCCGATTCAAAAATGAACGACCACACAGACAAGGTGGCCTGCCAGTCCTGTCACATTCCCGAATATGCACGGGTCAATCCCACCATGATGTGGTGGGACTGGACAAAGGCCGGTAACCTCAAGGACGGCAAGCCCTATGTGACAAACGGGGAATTCGGCAAACCCGTCTACAAGTCCATCAAAGGAGAGTTCAGATGGGAAAAGAACGTTCAGCCTGAATATTTCTGGTACAATGGTTCTTTTGACAATATCGGGATAAAAGATGAGATTGATCCTTCAACCATTGTCCAGGTCAGCCATCCGTTGGGCGACAAAAACGACAAAGATTCCCGGATACATCCGTTTAAAATCCACAGGGGAAAGCAGCCCTATGACAAGATCAGCAAACAGATGGTGGCACCGCTTCTGTCCGGCCCCAAGGGCTTCTGGACCACCTTTGACATGAACGATGCCATCATTCGGGGCAATAAGACCCTGGATGTGCCCTATTCAGGGGAATTTGACCATGTGGAGACCACCTATGCCTTTCCCATCACCCATATGGTGGCGCCCAGGGAAAATGCCCTGGACTGCAACCAATGTCATATTCGGAAAGATTCCCGCCTGGCCAATATCACCGACATTTATCTGCCCGGACGGGACAGGTCCAATTTAATTGACAGCCTAGGCATGGTGGCCGTTCTGGGGGCCCTGGTCGGGGTAATGCTCCACGGGCTTGGCCGGTTCTTCACCCGGAACGGAAAGGAGGAATAGAAGATGGTGGTTAAAACAATCAAAAAAGTATATTTGTATACACGGTTTGAGCGCCTCTGGCACTGGCTCCAGGGATTGATGATCCTGGTGCTCATGGTCACCGGTTTTGAGGTCCACGGCACCTTTACCCTGATGGGGTTCCAGACAGCCGTGACGGTTCATAATTTTGTAGGGCTTTCCTGGCTGGTTCTGTTTGCCTTCTTTGTGTTCTGGCTTTTCACCACCGGGGAATGGAAACAATATATCCCCACCACCAAAAAGCTGTTTGATGTTATTTTTTACTATATGTTCGGCATTTTCAAAGGCCAGGAGCACCCGGTCCAGAAATCCAAAGGGGCCAAACACAATCCCCTTCAGCGCCTTGCCTATCTGGGCATTTCTGCCATGCTTCTGCCCCTGCAGATGGCAACCGGCCTTATCTACTATTTGTATAATTACATGCCCGGAAGCTTTTCCCTGTCACCGCTGGCCCTTGTCCACACCCTCCTGGCATTTCTTCTGGTAAATTTTCTGATCATCCACGTGTACATGACCACCACAGGCCATTCTCTTTTCAGTCATATTGCCGGTATGATCTCGGGATGGGAAGAGATTTATGAAACGACCCATATCCAGGAATGGGAAAACAAGGCCACCAAAAAAGGATAGAAAGAACCCTTTCAACCCAAACACCCGCCGGGGCAGAATTATTCTGCCCCGGATTCATTTTTCCCGTCCGAAACCTGATCAAGACCCGCTCTGATTTTTGAACAGATTTCATTGGCCCGGATGGGCTTTCTAATATACCCCATGATACCCGGGACCTGTGTGCAGCTAATTATTTCTGTCACCTGATATCCAAGCAGGTTTAAAAAAGATTCAGGATGACTTCATTTATTGGTGTTGAAACTGCCAGGACAACTGGGGGGGGCAACACAACATTCCTGTTGAATTTAATGCTGTTTGAAATTGATCCTCATCACTGGCAATCATTGCCTTTGGTTCCGTGATGGCGTGCGTTGTCTGTTTAATCAATTGTGCCGGCCTCTGGCCTGCGTCCATCACATAATCCGCAAGCCCGGTGGCAACGGCACTTCTGGGCATACCCGCATGCTTGGCAGGCATGGCCTTGAAAAAACGATTCAAAGGCACCCAGGCTGGCAGATGTAAAAAAAATGTAATTATTCGCTTTTTCCTGTGGTATATGGCGCCATAATTTAATAATAGGGAGGATGGATCAAAATTTGCCAGTTCTGATATGTCCCCAAAAAGGGAGACCGGTTACGGGCTGATTCAGAAGATATGGCCATGGAAAGGAGAAAACATGAGTGTCAGGATTCAGGAATCGTTTAATTTTTATTCCCACCTGGTGGGGGGAATTGCAGCCCTTGTGGGAACCATATACCTGGCAAAGGTGGCAAGCCATTCGGCATCCGCTTTGATCACAGCGCTCATCTACGGTCTTTCCATTGTATTTCTCTTTTTTGCAAGCACCCTTTACCATCGATTCAAAAAAGAAGAAAACGAGCTTTCCTTCTGGCGAAAAATGGACCGGCTGGCCATTTTTTTCATGATTGCCGGCACCTATACCCCCATCTGCTACTTTTGCCTGGAAGGGCCTTGGCGCTGGACCATGATCGCAATCCAGTGGGGACTTGTGGGCTTTGGAATCATTTCCCAATTGTGGTTTCCACGGGCCCCCAGAACCCTTTATGTGCTCATATACATTGTCATGGGCTGGGCCGCCCTCTTTCCCATAAAACAGATGCTGGCAAACATGTCCCTGTCCCAGGAGGTGTTATTGTTTTCCGGCGGGGCTGCCTTTACCCTGGGCGGCCTTATCTATGCCATTAAAAAACCCCGGCTTGTCCCGGGAATCTTCAGCTTTCATGAGTTGTTCCATGTCCTGATTCTTGTGGGCGGTGCCCTCCACTATGCCATGATTTACCGGGTGTATTTTGAAATTGTCGCATAAGATCTAACGCATTTGGAAACCCCGGGGGATAAAAAAAAGAAGGTAAACGCCCATTGTGATGGTCTTCTTGGCAAAGAGCGCCGACGTTTCCATGCCGCCTACCAGACCTATTTTCTGAAAGGAGAAACAAAGCCCAGGCAGATCGGGGAACCCTTTCTTCTGCACAATGGATCTGCTAGGACCGGGATTCTCCTGGTCCACGGATTAATGGCCGCACCCGAAGAAGTCCGGGAATGGGCCCAGTTTTTATATGCAAAAGGATATACGGTCTATGCCCCAAGGCTTGAAGGACACGGTACCTCTGCAATTGACCTGTCAACCAAGCGCCATGAAGACTGGATAGAATCGGTGGACCGGGGGGTTGAAATTTTAAAAAGCTGCTGCGACCGAATCATAATTGGCGGCTTTTCAACAGGGGCTGGGTTGGCGCTTTACCAGGCTCTTCTGAAACCTGCTGATTTTGAGGCTGTTATCTCCATCTCCGCCCCCCTTAAATTCAAAGGGGTTTCAACCCGTTTTGTGGAAATTCTCCAGGCATGGAATCTGTTTGCCGCCAAACTGGGAATGACCGGATTAACAAAGACCTATGCCCGAAACCATCCGGACAACCCCCACATCAATTACCATCGCTGCCCCATCCAGGGCATTGTGGAGGTGAAAGCCCTCATGAGAAAGGTAAGTGCCGCCCTTTGCTCCCTGAAGATTCCCGTCCTGATTGTCCAGGGCAGAAATGATCCCAAGGTGGACGGTAAAAGCGGGCAAAAACTCTTCCGGCAAATCCCCCATGCCCATTACCGGGAAATTGACTTTCACCTCCACGGGATTATCCGGGGCCCCATATCCCTGGATGTGTTCCGGGCGGTTGAAGATTTTCTCAATACCCGCTATCCGGTTTGATCCCGGGTCAGGCTTTCTTTTAGTCCCAAAAGCTGGGATTCCAACCGTTTAAAAGCGTTACCCGAAAAATAGGGGTCCTTTCATGAAAAAAGAATTAAAAAAAAACAGGACTCAAGGGCTGCACGGGGACCGCTATCCTGTGTCTAGGCCAAGGGAGGCGGGGGCAGGGGCAATTCTCCCCGCTCCAAGGCTTGTCTGGCCGCCCTGACCGGTATGCCGGCCTCACAGGGAACCCCCACCTGGCATAACCCGCATCCATAGCCCTCAAACTGATAGGTTTTCTTCACGTATCCCCTGGATTTGGCCAGATGCTGCCTGCATTTTTCCTTGTCATGGCCGGCTTCGGTAATGGCCCGGACCGGGCAGCGGTCAATGCATTTGCCGCAGGTTCCCTGGGCATAATAAAGGCACCAGGCGTGATGATCTGCATAGGGTCGCGGAGTGGGGGGAATGGCTATTTTTGCAACAATGGAACCTGCGCGCATGGCTTTACCCCTGGCGGTGATAAGCCCATCACACAGGCCAAAGGTCCCCAGGCCGGCCGCATAAGCGGCATGGCGCTCGGACCAGGTGGATGCATAGGAAAAGCGTTGGGAGTTTACAATGGTCCAATTGGAGGCCAGCATGGGAGCAACCGCCGCATGTCCCGCCTCTTCCATTTTTTTTACCAGGTGCTCTCTCAATGCGATATTGAATTTTTCACCATGGACTCTTATCCGGGCCCATTCTTCGGAAGGATATTTTTTGGCCTTGCCATTGGTTGCGCGAATCAGGTTGCGTTGGGGCAGAATCCAGGAAATAACCGTCAGCTGATCGGCACTCACATTGTTTTGGGGGCAATGCTGGTTAAAGACTTCCCAGGGGGTCCAATGGAAGGCGCCCACATATTCTTTATATTGCTGCCAGATGGGATCTTCGCCGGAAGAAAACCCCACAAGAAAAGAGTCCCAGGCCGGCTCGCCCCTTTGGTTCCCCAGGGAGTTGAGCGGGGAGTTTAAAATAAAATTTTGAACAAGGGCACTGATTTTTTCTGCTGTAATCCGAGTCGTTTTCTCCATTTAAATCTCCTTTGGAATTAAAAGCCGGAAAAAAATCTAATGGCCGACAATATAGTTCAGATGCCGATCAGAGGTGCCGCAGCAGCCCCCCAGTATTTTTACGCCATGGGATCGGTTGAGGCCCAGCATCGCGTTTCCCCAGTCAGACACCTTATCTTCCTTAAGCCGGTCCGAGCCTTCAAGATCCCAATGGTCCAGTGAGGATGCATTTGCCTGGACCCCAATGAGTCGATCAAAAAGCTCTGGCGGCTGTTCTTCCGCGCATAAAAATGTCGGATATGCACAATTTACCATGAACCCAAGGGGCGTTTTATGGGTTCCGGAATCAATTTGGGCGATTGCGGCCATCAGGCTTGTTTTATCCAGAAGTCTGCCGTCACGGGAAATAACAAAACTGATAATATAGGGAATCCCTGTTTTTTCCATGGCTTTGGCAATGCCGTGGGCCTCTTGAACATTGGGGAGGGTCTGGGCAATCAAAAAATCGACCTTCGCACCTGCCAATTGATCAATCTGCCATGAATGAAAGGCATAAGAATCTTCAACCGACAATCCTTGCTCGGGTTTGTAGCAATCATTTTTACACCCCACAAGCCCCCCGATTTTTATCCTGTCCCTATCAGGCTGGGCATCGCGAAGGGCCTGCATGAATGCAACAGCATCCTGGTTAAGGGAGTGGGTTGCCCTTGATTCCACAATTCTGGCCCTGCTGGCCCTCCAGGTGGGTGCGCACATGAGAAAGGGCAATTTGGCCTTAACTGCAATATCAATATACCCCTGATAAATTTGCCCAAGGGCCAGTTTGCCCGCCTTGTCGTAGACCAGGGGTGCATTGACCAGCAACGGATGCAGGGTCAGGGCATCTGATCTCCGCAATCTTTCCACAACAGCGCCTTCCATCAGCACCAGTTGGTTGTTTTTTATTGTTTTTTCCATGGCGTTCCTCAAAATTTTAATCCGATCCGAATCCTTTGATCTTCCCCGGTTTACTGCCCCGAGTAAAAAATGTTTATAGGCTTGACAACAATTTTACAACCTATATTTTTTATACCGATCCGTCTGTTTACAGGGGCCAAAAAAATACCTGGCCTTTAAGCGTCCCTTTCCCCACATAAAATCTCCGGCAGAACGGCCTGGGTCATGGGCAAGGTCTGTCTGTTCTTGTCTTCCCCAAAGAAAACAAGCAAGGTCACTGGCATGCGATAGCACCTTCCTGTACGGGACACTTGTGTACCAGACCATTGTTTCAACTCTTTTTTCCGTGACACAAAAGAGACAGAAAGCCGGCCGGTTTTTCCCCTTTCCCATAATTCTTATTTTTATCAGAACGGATAAAACACGCTTGAAAAGCCAGGACGAATCGTTTATGTTAACACATCTTCAAGCACTATAAACTTTCTTACATCAACCCCTAACAGATATGGCACACGAATTGCTTTATTATTGCAAAAAAATAAAAGCGGCATCTCAAAAAGGAGTCCGTAATGGAAAAAAATAGCATGATAACCCGAGGCGGACAAATGATCCCTTTAATAAAAAACAGACCGCTTCATTTAACCTAGGAGGAACACCCATGATGGATATTGATTTGAGCATGGTAAGCTGGGCCAGGGCTCAATTTGCGCTTACTGCCATGTACCACTGGATATTTGTACCGCTGACATTGGGGCTCTCTTTTTTGTGCGCCTTTTTTGAATCCATCTACGTGCGTACAGGAAATAAGGAATGGCGGGCCCTTACAAAGTTCTGGATGACCCTGTTCGGTATCAATTTTGTCATTGGCGTTGCAACGGGAATCATTCTTGAATTTCAATTTGGAACAAACTGGTCCAATTATTCATGGATCGTCGGGGATATCTTTGGTGCGCCCCTTGCCATTGAGGGCATTTTTGCCTTTTTCCTTGAAGCAACCTTTTTTGTTGTCATGTTTTTCGGATGGGACCGGGTGTCGAAACAATTTCACCTTTTTTCCACATGGATGGTCGCCGTGGGTTCAAATCTATCGGCCGTATGGATACTTGTGGCCAACGGATGGATGCAAAATCCGGTGGGGATGCTCTTTAATCCGGAAACCGCCCGGTTTGAAATGGACAGTTTTTTTGAGGTTGTTTTCAACCCTGTTGCTGTTTCCAAATTTGTTCACGCATCCAGTTCCGGATTTTTATTTGCCTCTTTGTTTGTCTTGTCCATTTCCTGCTGGTATCTGATAAAGGGCAGACATCTTCAAATGGCCAAAAGGTCCATTGTTGTGGCTTCTGTCTTTGGCCTGCTTTCTTCAAGTTATGTTGTATTCACAGGAGATGAATCCGCCTATGAGGTTGCCCAAAAGCAGCCCATGAAGCTTGCGGCCATTGAAGGCTTGTATAAAGGACAGACAAGGGCTGCCATTGTTGCTGCAGGGATTCTCAATCCCGATAAAAAACCCGGAGACAATCAGGAACCCTTTCTTGTAAAAGTTGAAATTCCCTATCTTCTCTCTCTGCTGGCAAACCGTTCCCTGGACTCATTTGTGCCGGGAATCGACGACCTTGTGTATGGCAACCCAGAACAAAAAATAGAAGGGGTGGCATCCAAAATTGCCAAGGGCAAAACAGCCATAAATGATCTTGCCGCATTCAAACAGGCCCGCAAAGAGAACAACAGCCAGCAGGCACAACAGTCACTGGAAAGTTTCCGCCAGAACCAGGATTACATGGGGTACGGGTATCTCAACTCACCGGAAGAAGCGGTTCCACCGGTTGCAACCCCCTACTATGCCTTTCATATCATGGTCGCTCTGGGCAGCTTTTTCCCCATTCTTTTTGGACTCTTTCTTTTCTACGGGTTAAAAGATACCCTTGCCCAAAAAAGATGGTTGCTACCCCTAGGTTTAATCTCCGGTTTTCTGGGCATGATGGCCCAGCAGTCCGGTTGGGTTGTGGCCGAGGTGGGTCGTCAGCCCTGGGTCATTGACGGCCTCCTGCCCGTTACGGTATCCACAACAAATCTTGCAGCCGCCAATGTCCAGATTACGCTTTTCATGTTTTTAGGATTGTTTACCATTTTACTGGCCGCTGAAATTAAAATCATGCTTAAACAAATATCCATTGGACCTTCGGAGGAGCGTTAAAATGATTTCAAACCTTGATTATACAACCTTGCAGCAGATTTGGTGGATCATTATCGCCATTGTAGGGGCACTTTTTCTGTTTCTTACCTTTGTCCAGGGAGGACAAACGCTTTTATGGCAAGTTGCCAAAACTGATGTTGAAAAATCCCTGGTCATAACCGCCCTTGGACGCAAATGGGAAATGCCCTTTACAACCCTTGTTTTGTTTGGAGGGGCTTTGTTTGCCGCTTTCCCCAAATTTTATGCCACCAGTTTCGGCGGCGCCTATTGGGTCTGGATGCTGATTCTTTTTTCCTTCATCATTCAGGCCGTCAGCTATGAATATAGAAAAAAACCCGACAATCTCCTGGGATCAACTGTTTATGAGGCCTTTCTTTTCATAAACGGTTCTGTGGGCATTTTGCTCATAGGCGCTGCCGTGGGCACTTTTTATACCGGTTCAAATTTTACACTTGACCTTTACAACAGGGTTACCTGGGATTATACCCTCCTGGGCATCAACCTAAGAGGCCTTGAAGCGGCTTTTTCCCTGTTCAATCTTTCCCTTGGGATTTTTCTCGTCTTTAATGCCAGGGTTCTGGGCGGTTTATACCTTTTAAACAGCATCGATTTCAAGTCAACCCCAGGCCTTGAATCCAGGCTGCGCAAGCAGGTCGGGAACAGTTTTCTGACGGCCCTGCCCTTTTTGGTATATGTGCTTGTTTCCCTTCTGATAATGAAAGGATTCAGTGTGGATACGTCAGGCACGGTTTCTTTGGTGGATTACAAGTATTTATCAAATCTTTTGGCCATGCCCCATTTGCCGGTACTGCTGCTTTCAGGCATCCTTCTGGTCGTATACGGCGTTTTTTCAGCTGTGTTCAAACAGGCAAACAACGGCATATGGTTCAGCGGGCTTGGCACTGTGATGGTGGGTCTTGTTGTCCTCTGCCTTCCGGCATTCAATAACACGGCATTTTACCCGTCAAAACTGGATCTCCAATCCAGCCTTACCATCCATACGGCCTCTTCGTCCCCGTTCACCATGACAACCATGACCTATGCTGCACTGGGGATACCCTTTGTCCTTGGCTATGTCGTCTATGTCTGGAAGCTCATGGATTCAAAAAAACTGACCGTGGAAGAAATAAATAAGAAATCCTATTAATTTTAAAATTGTTTTATCCCTGGATATGGGATATTAAAAAAAAGGAAACCCTATTAATGAGCACACTACTTTTAATTTTGTATGCGGTTTTGATCCTTGCCTCTTATAAGGGCGCTATTTTTGCCCTGAAAAAAGCGGATTTGTTGTAACGAACAGGTTTTTTGTCTTCCAAACCGATTCGTTGCCCCATGGGTTAGGTTAACGTGTAATCAATAATTTAAGGAGAATTTATCATGGACAGATATGTATGTGGACCCTGCGGTTATGTGTACGACCCGGCGGACGGAGACCCTGACAATGACATTGATCCGGGAACCAGCTTTGAAGACCTTCCCGATGACTGGTGCTGTCCCATCTGCGGTGCGGCTAAAGAAGAATTTGATCGAGAATAAACCCTAAGCTGTTTTTACCTTAAAGCCCCTAGGGGCCAAAAACAAGGTCCGACCGGGACAAAAACCCATTCATGGGTTTTTGTCCCGGCTTTTTTTGGAAATGTAAACAGCTCATTGCCAGGATCTGCTGATCAGCCAGTAGAAAAAAGGAAGGGTGACAAAAGAAAAAAGAATACCGTATCCGATCGCAGCATTGGCCACATCTGCCCGAAGATTGCCGGCCGAAGCCAGAATTCCGGCCATGACCATGGAGGGCATGGCGGCTTCAAAAACCGCCACCTGATAAACAGGCCCGGAAATTCCAAATAAAAGAAGAAGTCCCATGGCAATCATCGGAGAAACGATCATTTTGAGCCCCATGGTGATCAGGATCGGCCCCACGTTGGACAGGGGTTGTCTGAATCTGAGCTGGGACCCCACACTGAAAATCACCAAAGGAATCAGGGTGGCGGCAAGTCCCTGGAGCACAAGAAGGCAAGTGGCGGGTAGGGGAACCCGGGCAAGTACTATCCCCAGAACCAGGGCTGCAAATGGCGGAAAGCCCAGTATCCGCGAAAGAATGATTTTCAGGGTCACCCGGGAGGTGTTGCCGTAAACCGACATGACAATGGTGCCAAAGGTGGCCACCGCCAAAAAGGATCCCAGCTGATCATAGAGGATGGCGTATTTCAGGCTCTGCTCACCCCAGAAAGCGGCCACGGCCGGAAATCCAAAAAAGGAGGTATTGCCCAGGGCAACAGACAAAAGGACAGCCCCGGTTAACGGCCGGTCCCATCCCAGGGCCCTTGAAATCAGGAAAACAGCACCGATTGACAAAAAGACCAGGGTCCAGGGAACCAGAGCCAACACCAAAAGGCCGGCATCAAAGGCAAGCCCGTTGAGTTTGAGCAGCACGGTTGCCGGAAATGAAATCCAGATCACATATTGATTGAGTACCTGGGGGGTGTTCTCCGGAAAGGCAGGCAGCCTGGGGGAAAGATACCCCAGGGCCAGCAGCAGCATAAGATAGAGCAGATTATCCATATTTCAACCGATTAACCGTATGCGGCTATCCCCATAATGACCTCTGCCATTTCTTCGGCAGTGTTTAAGAACCTCAGGCCCAGGCGTGCTCCATCCTGCCAGACAATCTCACATGCGAATTCACCAAAAGCTCCCAGGGAAAGCTTTACATAGGATTTGGCATCAAATGCTCCGTCAATTTCCACCCGTGCACCACCCACGGATATATTATTGATCCGACAATTCAAAACCCGATCCTTGCAAACCAGTCTGGTGTCAAACCCGGTGGAATGCCGGGCCTGGGTCCGTCTGCAATTTTGATCATCCATCACCATATCCGTCCTTTGGAAAGAATGGCACCTGTTTTATTTGGATCCCATCACCCAGATGCCATTCCACTCATTTTCAGGGGGATTCTCCATCATATAGGTGCACCGGTCAATAAAAACCTGTGACAATTTGTCCGAGGGATTCAGTTCAAGGGCTCTGCCAAAGGATTTAACGGCCTTTTGCCAGACACCCCTCCGATAATAGTCCCGGCCTTCCTTGAAATGACTGACCACCTCCATCAGGTTGGGAAAACTTTCCCGGGTGTGGTGGTCCAGAACCTCACAAATACGCACAGGCTTTGTCTTGCCCTTGACAATCACATCATCAATATCCCGTATCCGGTAAGTCCCCTTTAATCGGTTAAAGGTATTTTCACTGATGAGAATCTGGGCAAAATATTGTTTGCAGGCCGATTCCAGACGGGCGGCAAGATTGACCCCATCCCCTATCATGGTAAAATCCATGCGCTTGGGGGAGCCGATATTGCCGGATACCACACGGTCGGTATTCAGTCCGATCCCCATATGGACCGGTACCTTTCCTTGCCTGATCCGCTCCAGATTCCACTTGTTGAGTTCAATGATCATGGATATGGCAGCCCGAAGGGCGCAGTCTTCATCATCTTTGCCGGGTATGGGAATCCCAAAACCGGCCATGATGGCATCACCGATAAACTTATCCAGCATTCCGCTTTGGCGCTGAATACAGTCGACCATGATGGTAAAATATTCATTGAGCAGACTGACGGTTCCCTGGGCACCATAGGTTTCTGTCAAGGTGGTAAACCCCCGGATATCGGAAAAAAGAACCGTTGCCTCAACGCTCCTGCCACCCAGGATGTCCTGATTTTCGCCCTCCAATACCCGGTCTGCAAGTCCCGGGTCCATATACCGTGACAAAGTTGATTTCATGCGCTTTTCCGTGCTGATATCCTCAATCATGATCAGGGTGCCCAGCTTTTTTTTGTTCCCGGCTACCAGGGGAAGAATGCTCACGTTAACTGAAATTTTATTTTGGTCAAAGGCAAATTCTGCGTCCATGGTGAGATCCGCTTGTCCGGTTACTTCCATTCGCTGTATTTTTGCCATGATCCATTCATTGGGAGCACAAAAAAAATCTTTGGCCTGATGGGAGACAATCTCCCGGGGGGTTTTTTTCAGTATCCTTAACCCAGCGGCATTGCAGGTCATTATTGTGCCTGCCTCGTCCAGGGTGATGACACAATTGGACATACTTTCCAGCATGCTTTCATTGTAATTTTTCATGTTCTGGATATCATTGAAAAGTCTGGCATTTTCAAGGGCAATGGAAATCTGGGAGGTGAATGCCCGAAGACGGGATTCGTCCCTGTCTGTGAAAGGCCCCCCTCTTTTGTTCAACACCTGGGTAACCCCGATCATGTGTCCCTCTTTGTTGGCCACCGGGACACATAAAATGGAACGGGTAAAAAAACCGGTCTGCCGGTCAAAGGCGGGGTTAAACCGAAGGTCTGCATAGGCATGGGGAATGTTGATGGTGCGTCCGGAGGTGAAAACCGCTCCGGCGATTCCCAGATGATTGGGGAACCGAATCTGGGTGGCTTCAATGCCGTCTCCGACCTCTGACCACAATTCATTTGTCTTGTCGTCATTTAAAAACAGGGTCGATCGCTCTGCATGGAGCAGTTTGGTTGCTTCACCCATTACTTTCTGCAAAAGAACCCCCAAATCAATTTCAGATGTTATGTCCACAACAACATCAAAAAATCCCATCTCCTCCTGGCGGTCAATTTTCATTTTTTCAATGACCTGGGCTCCCTGGAGCGCCACCGCCGCCTGGAGGCACATGGATTCCAATATGCCCATGTCCCGTTCCGTGAAAAGGCCTTCCTGTTTATTAAGGGCCTGGGCAACACCGATAATCTCCCCCCTGGCTGTCCGGATCGGCGCACAAAGAATATCCTTTGTGATAAAACCGGTCTGGACATCAATGTCACGGTTGAAACGGTCATCTGCATATGCGTCATGGATGATCAGTCCCCTGCCCGTTGTAAAAACAAGGCCTGCAATGCCCCGGGTATTGACCATCCGTATCCGGTGCCTGAAATCACCCATGGCAACCCTGGCATAGAGTTCGCAGGTTTCCTTGTCATTGAGAAAAAGGGTACACCGTTCGCTTCCAAGCTCCCTTGCGGTCATGAGCATGAGGCTTTCAAGAATTTCATCAAGGGTTTCCAGGCCGGCAATTTTCCGGGAAACCGCCAACAGCATTTCTGCCTGGTAGAGCCGCTCCCGCTCACCGCCGGACAAAATATCCAGGGGCCGCTCATTCCCGGTTTTTGTATCATGACCCTTGGAATCTAACCCTCTGGTATCAGAAAAAGACAACCCCCTATCGTTTTCCATGGCTTTCCTGTCAATTCCCTGATTGTTTTGTTTCCAGCTGTATGCGCAGCGCCATAACCATATCCTTTAACTGATGTATTTGATCTCCGTAGGTTTTATCCCTTTGGAAAAGCATTTCCTCACAAAGAACCTGCTGGTTCTCCAACGCCTTCCGCAATGCTGAAATCGTCTGGCGAAGCTGTAAAATTTCACCCTCAGCCGAGGAAACCGCATCCCCCAGGCTTTGCTCCTTTTCGAAACGAAGCACTTCCAGTCGTTCCCGCAGGGCCCCTATTGTCTCTTTAAGATGTCTATTCTCCTGCTGGAGCGCCAGCAGTTCATTGTCCAAAATGGGGTCCGTCATCATGCAGACTCTTTATAATCGGGTTATGTTTAAATTACAGGCACAAGACAGGGGTAGCAGAATATTCTTGTTTTTTCAATACCCGAAAATCATTCTGCTTTTCCCCAAAATGGCGGTCTAATTCTATTTATCAAGAAACTCATTCACCCCATTGAATAAGCTTCTGACATCTCTGGGCAAATCCGAACCACTGCAGCGGCGCATGGTATCTCCATTTCGGTTGGCAGATATTACAGCATTTATTTCCTCTAAGGGCTTGATCAAATTTATTGAAAGGCTTCTTTTGAAAAACATGCCTGCAAGAAAAACACAAACCGCCATAAATACAATTCCCCAGGCGCCTGCATATCCGAATTGTTTGGCACGCCGATCGGCGATTATCATTGCGTTTCTATTGATTTTTCCCAAAAGAATTATTCCGGATATGGTCTTTCGCTGTGCGGATATGTTCCCTGCAAACGCCTCGGAAAAACCGTTGCGGATCGATTCAAGGGCACCCGGCTCTTCCTTTTCAGTAATGTTATCCTGGGCACGTTTGAGTGCAGTTTCAAATCTGCCCTTTAATGCCGAATTTTCGGTCTTATCGTGGTTGAGCATTGCCAGGGAGGCCAGCATTTCCTCGCAGGCCTGGAGAGAAAGTTCATTCTGGTCGATGATCACCTCAATTGCCGGCGCCATTCGCATGAAAATCCAGATGGATCCCAGGGCCATCAACAAATTCAGACCTATCAGCAGCCACACCCCAATGCGCATTGATTGTGCGATCCTCATACTTACACCTCTTTTATCAGGTTTGCGATGGCGGCCTCGCTGGAAACAATCATCAGCTGGTCATCGGCCTGCAAAGGCTCAGTTGGGGACGGTTGGATAATTTTAGTCGGGGAACCCCGGCGGATAGCGGCGACCATGATTCCGAAACGCTTTGGCAGGGCAAGATCAATGAGGCTTTTTCCAACCATTGCCGGCTGAATATGGATTTCGGTAAGCTGGATATCTTCTCCAATGGGCGTGTCAGCGATTATATGCCGGTAAATAAGCCGGGTGGCAAACCGCTTTCCAAATTCTTGCTCCGGGTTGACAATCTGGTGTGCTCCCACCAATTGTAAAATGCGCTGGTGCATTTTATCATTTGCACGTGCCACAATAAAAGGCGCACCCATCTGCCGGAGCAATAAGGTGCAGATGATGGAAGATTCCTTTGAATCATCTCCAATGGCACACACCACGGAATTTCGTTTTTCCGGCTGAAGCCGGGCAAGCTCTGCCTCATCGGTGGCGTCCATTACCAAGGCTTCGGTTACAAAAGCGGATGCTTCTTCAACCAGGTTTTTTTTGGGATCAACGGCCAGGACCTCAACCCCTTTTTCCGATAATGTACGGGCCAAGGACATTCCAAATTGACCCAGCCCGATAATTAATATTTGTTGGGACATATGCAACCCTCCTTTAAGTTAAGGTAATTTTTGCATCCGGGCAGCGAGAGGCAGGGGCTGAGTGATCTTCGCTTAACACCATAAACAACGTCATGGGACCAATGCGACCTGTAAACATTGCGATCATCACTATTATTTTACCAATCTCATCAAGGAATGCGGTGGCACCGGTGGAAAGGCCCACGGTGCCGATGGCGGAAGTCGCCTCAAAAATAATATCACGGGCGGGAATCTGCTGTGTTATCTCGAGCATCAACACCAGAATGAACCAAACGACTGCACCGGAAGCCACAATCGTAATGGCGCGATAAATGGTCCCGGAAAGAATTCTTCTGTTTTTTATGATGACAACGTTACGATTGGTTATGTTTGCCAAAAATGTCATTGCCAGGATGCCAATGGTTGTCGTCTTTACACCACCGGCAGTACCGCCGGGGCTGCCTCCGATAAACATAAAACACAGCATGACCAGGAAGGTCGGACTGACCATTCCTTGGATATCCACCGAGTTAAAGCCTGCGGTACGCAAAGTAACCGATTGAAACCAGGCATTATGAATTTTATCAAAAAAGGACAAGCCCGATAAAATACCATTCCATTCAAAGGCCAGGATGAAAAAGGTGCCGGAGGCCAGCAGAATAATGGTCGCAATAAGACAGATTCGGGCTGTGACGGGAATCTTCTGCCGGCGTATCCAATTGGGAATCATTAAGCTGGTGGCCGGAGCCAGACCCCCAATAACAATCAAAAACGCAACCATGTGCAAAATCAAAGGGTTGTCTTGATAGGCCACCAGGTTGTCCGTCTGCAGGGAGAACCCGGCATTGCAGAATGCGGATATCGCTGTGAACAGCCCCCTCCAGAATGCTTGCCCCAAGGTATCTCCCGTAAAATAAAACAAAGCGGTCAGAATAATGGCACCGACGCCTTCTGCAATAAAGGTAAACTTCAGGATGATAACAAGAGAAGCAAGCAAATCATGATGGTCCGTATCTGTCATTGATGTTAAAATACGTTCCTGGCGTAAACTCAATCTGCGCCCCATTGCATGAAGTGCCACCGTGGCAATACTCATGATGCCGAGACCCCCCAGTTGAATCAGAATCAGAATAAAGAACTGGCCGGTCCCGGAGAACGCATTGGGTGTGTCCAGAACGATAAGTCCCGTGACACAAACCGCACTCATGGATGTAAATGCAGCATCCACAAGATCAATGGCCCCCGTTTTTGTGGAGGCCGGAATAATGAGCACCAGGGTGCCCAGGACAAACAGAACAAAGAAGGTGCTTAGTAAAATGCGGGCTGGATGGTTGAGCAGGATTTCCCACCATTGCTCCCGTTTTTCATTAATCGGGCCGGAACGGGGCAGCAAAATCAGGTTGACCAAACCGATGACAAGAGAAATGGTCGCTGTATGTCCCGCCACCAATGAAAAAAGAACCGATATGAAGAAGAACCCGCCCAGCAGCGGGAGCAAAAAACGAGGGCCGGGCCTGTGCTGCCATGCCCAAAGAACAAAAAGAATTTGAGTGATGGCAACGGTGGCTGCAATAGGTGCCCTTGAAAAAAGGGAATCCGACATACCGGACATCATTGAAATGCCGATGACAACAGGAATCGTAATTATCGCCCAACGAACTCTCTGCTGACTACGGTTTCCATGGGGATTGTTTTCATCATGGCCGGCAAAGCGTTGAAAATCCAGCAGTGTGAACCCTGCGCCGATAAAGGTGACGATTCCCAACAGAGCGGCAACCGGATGGGTTGCAAGATAGGGCAGCGCCGCTGCAAAGCTGCCGATAAAAGACAGGCCGCCAAAAATCTTACCCATTTGGGGTCGCCGGAACAAAGTAAACGCACAGACAAGACATGCAATCCCTGCAAAGGATGCAATCCCCAGGCGCCAGAAACCAGGATTCCGTCCATGTACACCAAGGGACGCAAAAACAAACGGCAGTGAAGACAGGGTCATTAAAGCCCCTTCCATTCCGACCTGTGACAATGATGCCTTTGAAATATGGACAACCTTCATGAAAGGATCATGGTGAGTGTCGTTGTCTTCATTTAAACCAGTCTTCCCATCGGTTTATCCCTAAACATTTCTTTCTACAAAAACCGGTCCCGTGTTTATCGGTATTATTCTATTTTCTTTCCGGCTGTTTTTTCAATTCGGCAGATAATCCAGTCCGCCAGGGCACGGTTGCTGGCCTTTTTAATTTCCTTTCGGATAAGCTTGATATCAAGCTCCGCCCGGGCCATGGTCTTTTGCCCCCCGGCAGACCCGAATTTTCCAAAGGCCTCCTTGGCGGTATTTCCGGCACCCTTTCTCAGCCCGTCATTGCGCAGGATAATGATCAGTTCTTGTCCCATCACCCCGGAAATAATGCACCAGTTGACCCGGGAAATGGTCAAAAAGAAATCCGCCACCACCACCAGTTCGTCGGGTCTGGAAATGGTGCCGGCATGGAAATAGGCCCGGTTGTGGATCACCTTTCTTTGTTTTATAGCTGTCCCCAGAAAATCCAGGTTTTCCTCTGTTAACAATGCCCGTTCCACCTTGGTGACAATATTCATGTCGGCAAATCGATACAGATATTGGAAGGCCCGGATATCCCGAAGGCTTGTCTGACGGGTGAAATCGGCGGTGTCGGTTTTGATGCCCAGCATCAGGGCGGCGGAAAGTTTTGCCGAGGGCTTGATTTTCAATGACCGCAGATAATCGGTCATGATGGTGGAACAGGCCCCGTAACCGGGACGGATATCGGTATAGACCGCCTTGTCATGGCACAGGGGGTGGTGATCAATGATGGCATCAAACACAAAATGGGAAAAAACCTCGTTGTGATCCGGCTGGGAATCCACCACCACAAACCGGTTAAATTCTTCTTTTTTAATGGTTTCCAGAAAGATGAGACCCGACTCGGTATGCTCTATCATGGCCAGATTATCCGGGCGGCTGATCCGGTTAAAATAAGCAATGGTCACCTCGGTTACTTTTCGCCAGAGTATCCGTTTGATGGCCATGGCGCTGGCAATGGCGTCGGGATCTGCATTGATCACAACCAGCACCCGGTCCCCTGTGGCAAACAGGCTGAAGAACTGCTTGATTTTGTCTATATTTCTCATGGGTTAACCTTCTTTCGTGTCAATGGCCACCCCGTGGTTGCCACTGAAGAACAAGGTGATGGTGATAAAGGCGTATCCCGCAATGGCCAGCAGGGCGAAGGGGCCGTAAAAAACCCCCAGGGGTGCCAGCACAATAGCCGTGAGCCAATGGATAAAAATGACCGTGGGGGAATGGAGGCGAATGGGAAAATCATCAAACCTGCAGATAACGGACAGACCGCAGAGATTCCAGCCGTAAAGGGAGGCGAACACATGCATGTGGAGGAGCCATTTTGTACGTTCCGGATTATAGTCATCTGCCATCTGGAGAAAAATATAGAGGATACCGGAGATGGCCGTGAGAATCAAAAACCCTATCCCTGAGGTTAGAAACAATTTTTGCTGCATTTTGTCTGCATGGGTTGAGTACAGGAAAAAAACGGTTACAACGGCAACAAACAGGGCGGTGGTAACAAATATCTGGGGGATGAACCGTTCAAACAGGATAAAAACGAAAAAAACAATGACCCCCAGGGTAATTGTCCAGAAGCAAAATTCCATGATGACTTTCCGGCCGGACCCTTCTATTTTTTTTAGCATTGAAAAGACCAGGGAAAGGGTGATCAGGGACAAAGGAAAAGAAAAGCCCAGAAAAAACGTGTTGAGGGTCAACTTTACCATGGAGACCCATTTGAAATATTCATTGTTTAACATCACCAGGGAGGCCATGACAATGCCCGTTGAAAGGCATAGCAGGGAGGCCTGGTGAAACTTGTCCGCCACACTGATTTGTTTTTGGAAAAACTGGATGGGAACAAGGGAAAACCGCTGGATGCGAACCTTTTCCACCAAAACATAGAGAACACAGGAAACCAGGATGGTTAATGGATAGACCAGAAAAAAGGCGGAAAAGGCATAGACAAGTGAGAAAACGAAAAAAAGACCCACGGTTTTGGATACCTGAATCTTGCCCTGGGTGTAATACAACAGGATTGATCCGCCCGTGCATAAATTGAACAAAAAAATATGAAGCCGCTCAAAACTATAGGTTTGGGCTGGAAAATAAATATTGATAAATCCGAATGCCAGGGCGGTGATCATCAGAAAAGAAAACAAGGTTTTTAATTTGGTGTTCATTCAGTGATCCAATGTATTGGGTTAGATTTTTTTTATTTTCCCAGCATATCTTTTAATGCCGGGGTCAGCGCATAATGCTCAAAAACAAAACCATTTTTTTCAAGCTTTTCCGGGACCACCCGGGCACTTGCCAAAAGGGTCTCTTTGCCCATATCCCCCCACAGGGCAAGGGCCACCCTCCGGGGGATGACAAAAAAGGCCGGGCGTCCAAATACCCGGCCCAGGGTCCGGGTAAAATCCCTATTTGTAACCGGATGGGGGGCAGTCAGATTTACCGGCCCTTCCAGGTTCCGGTTTTCCAGGATATGAAGAATGCCGCCCAGGGCATCATCCATGCTGATCCAGCTCATGTACTGGTTGCCGTGGGACAGCCGTGTGCCAAGGCCCAGGGAGAAGGGCAGCACCATTCTTGCCAGTGCTCCGCCGGCAGGCGTCAGGACCACGCCGATGCGCAGCTGGACGGTTCGGATACCGGCATCCATAGCCTTTAAAGAGGCCTGCTCCCATTGTTCGCAGACATGGGAAATAAAAGAATCCCCCTTTGTGTCCTTTTCCGTAAGCACTTGATCCTTGCGGTCTCCGTAGAGCCCGATGGCAGAAGACGATATAAAAACATCGGGGGGCTGGGCCATTTGGCTTATTTTTTTTGCCAGAAATAAAGTGGGACAAACCCGGGAATCAAGGATTTGTTTTTTTTGGACATCTGTCCATTTGCCCCGGGAAATATCCACCCCGTTCAAATTGATCACCGCATCAATGGGACCCGCTTTTTCCATATCCAGAATATTTTTATAGGGATCCCAGAAAAGGGTGTCTTCCGCCAGGTCCGACGGATTGCGGACCAGGCGGATCACCTCGTGGCCGCAGGTGCGCAAAAACGGAACCAGACTCGAGCCGATGGTCCCGCTGGCACCGGAGATAAGAATCCGCTGTTTTCTGACCTTGTCCGCCCTGCGCTCCAGGTCCTGCTTTAACACCCGGTGCCGGTAATCAAAGACCCGGGCCAATTGTTTTTCGGCATGGCTGTAAAAGGGAAGACTCAAAAAACCAAAAGGCAGTTTAAAGCAGACCCTGTCTTCCATAACGGAACCGTTTTCTCCCTGGGCATGGAACAAATGGGTATGGACCCACTTACCGAATGGCCCCCTGGTCTGGTGGTCCTGGAACAGGATGTTTTCCTGGTAATCAATGTGTTCGGCCTCCCATATCATGGGAATTTTGAACAGGCGCATCCTGAAACGGACCTTTACGCCCTTGTCAATGCCGCTGCCAATGCGGGAAATCAGCTTAAGGGGCGCCCAGGGGGGCGTCAGGCGCAGGATTGCCCCGTTCCGGGCGTGCCAGGCAAAAAGTTGGCCCACCGGCACATTAATATAGGTTTTTTTGGTAAATATCCGCTCTTTCATGACCTCTCTTTTATTTGATGATGCATTGATTTTCAACCCCTTATATTATAATAATACCCGTCAAGTTGAAACCCTTTTTATCATCCATCTTTAGCTCTCATTGCAGGCACGTCCCTTGCATCAAAGCTGCAGTGAGCGTTGAATTAAAACTGGCACTCTCATAGGGTTGGTGCTAAGATGATTTTTTGTTTTCATAAAATTACTTGGAGGACAGCAAAATGGATAAATATGAATGCCCCTGCGGATATGTCTATGACCCGGCCGATGGAGACCCTGACAACGGCGTGGACCCGGGAACCTGTTGGGAGGATCTCCCGGAAGACTGGGTCTGCCCCCGTTGCGGTGCTGCCCAGGAAGATTTTGAGAAACTGGATGACTAACACTTAAAAAGAGGTAACACCATGTATAAACCCATTGAAATAGCGGATGGGATATATTCTGTTGGCTGCCGTGACTGGGACATCCGTGATTTCCACGGATATTCAACCTATGAAGGCACCACCTACAATGCCTTTCTGGTCCTGGGTGAAAAAAATATTCTCATTGATACGGTCAAAGAGAGCTTCGGAGATGAACTGCTGGCCAATATCGGCCGAATCATTGATCCGAAATCCATCGACATTGTGATCAGCAACCATACGGAAATGGATCACTCCGGGGCCATCCCCAAGGTGATGCATAAAATAGGGAAAGACAAACCCATTTATTGTTCCAAAATGGGGGCCAAAAATCTGGAGGCGCACTTTAACCGGAAGTTCAATTTTCAGGTGGTGGGAACCGGAGATACGCTTGAAGTTGGCAACCGGACCTTTTCCTTTCTTGACACGCGAATGCTCCACTGGCCGGACTCCATGTTTACCTATCTTGCCCAAGAAGCCATCCTCTTTTCCAGTGACGCCTTTGGCCAGCACTATGCAGGAGATAAGTTCTTTGATGGTGAGATAGGTGATGAGATCATGCCCCATGCCCGGAAATACTATGCCAATATTCTGCTGCATTTTTCTCCCAGGGTCCAGGCATTGCTGAAGGACGTGGCCAAAATGAATCTGAAGATCGATATGATCTGCCCGGACCACGGGATACTATGGCGGGACAATCCGTCCAAGATCATAGAGGCCTATGACACATGGTCCAGACAGGAACCGACCCAGAAAGTTGTGGTCATCTTTGATTCCATGTGGGAAAGCACCGCCAAAATGGCCCGGGCCATTACCAGCGGAGTTGAATCCCAGGAGGTCAATGTCCGGCTGATGAACACCCGGAAATGGCATAGAAGCGATATCATGACAGAAGTTCTGGATGCAGGCGCCATTGCCGTGGGATCTCCCACCCTGAACAATAGTATTTATCCTGTCATTGCCGATGTCATGACCTATATCAAGGGGCTTCGCCCCCAGAACAAAATTGCGGCAGCCTTTGGCTCCTACGGCTGGAGTGGTGAAGCCGTTAAAATTTTAAACAAAGAGTTCGAAGAAATGAAACTGGATATTATTGACCCGGGTGTGAAAGTCCAGTATGTACCGGATGAAGCAGATTTAGAAAGATGTTTTGACCTGGGCGTAAAACTGGCAAAAACACTCAAAGAAAAATTATAATATACTAAATTCGGAGGAAAAAATGGCCAACGAGTTCACTGCAAATGATATTTTGGAAATTGCAAAAAAGATTGAAATAAACGGTGCAAAATTCTACCGGGAAGCTGCCAACCGGGTAACTGAACAAAAGCACAAACAATTTCTTTTAGGCCTTGCAGACATGGAAGACAGCCACGAAAAGACCTTTGCTGCCATGCAGGCAAACCTTAAAGCTTCAGAAACGGCTGCCACAGCTTTTGACCCGGAAGATGAGAGTGCCCTCTACCTGAAAGCCCTGGCCGATACCCGGGTTTTCTTTGAAAAAAATCAGCCTGAAACCACCATGAAAGGCATTCTTGCGTCGGCCATTGCCGCAGAAAAAGATTCCATCGTCTTTTATCTGGGCATGAAAGAACTGACATCTGAGAAAATGGGCAAGTCAAAGATCGGTGATATCATCAAAGAAGAGATGCGCCATATCCAGATGCTTGCCAGCAAACTCAATGAATTCAGATTAACCTGATTCAAAAAACAAATGCCCCCATGGTTTTCATCTCAAAACCATGGGGGCATTCGGTTAATTTGATTTTTTATAAAATCAGGATTTCCAAAGGCCGTGAAGATTGCAATAGGCCAAGGCATAAACCTTGTCAGAATCGGTTTTAAATGCTGCCTCAGGTTTGCTTGTGGGCGCAAGCATCATGCGTTGAACATAATTGCCGTCACAACTGACAAGCTCAATCCATTCAATCCAGTGATCCTGGGTCATGGGGTGGGCAACACTACCGACTTTTACCAGGTATCCGCCCGCAACCTTTTCAACAACCGGAATATGCTTTTCCACTGCGGCATCCACTGTATTTTCCACCAACCTGTCCATTGCCTTTCCGCAACACATGACCGGCGGTTTTTCTCCATGGAGGACCTGTACAATATTTCCGCATACACTGCATTTGTAAATACCCATTTTTTCTGCCATTTAATTCACTCCTTTTTTCTGTGGTTGTATTTGAATAAAGAATTAATTCCCATATTGAGGGAAAGCCATAGATAATAAAATAGAGTCTTAAATCTTCATATGCCTTTTACAATAAAATTACCAGCACTATCTGATGAAATATCTGTCAGAATTCGGTCAATCCATTTATGCTCGAGTCGCTTTTCATCCCGGGTCACCTCTTTAAAAAGAGAGGCCATTTGAAAATACACCTCATTTTTGGATTTTAATGCCCCGTAAAAATTTGCAGACAACACATGTCCTTTCCTTTTCAGGCCTTCATCTGGATTGCTCTTCGTTTTTCGCTTTTTTTTGTCTGCCATATATATTCCTCCCGGACCATCGGCCTTAAACATCATGGGCTCCCATGACAAATAAGTATAGCAAGCATCATACCAAACACACTTATTCCCGGTTCCATGCTTGAAAAAACAAAACAATAGCCATTCACAGGTCTTTTCTAGGGACATGGTTAATAAAAAAGAAGGGGTTAAGAGACAGACCTGTCTCGGACAATCGTATCAACACCCTGCTTAAACCAATACAATTATGTCCCGAACACAAATTTTAATGAATATCGTAACTGGACGTTAGAAGAAAGACCAATGCCAGATACTACCAGAACCAGGATAAAAAAATCAAGCCTTTTTTTGTTCTCAGAAAAAGGGAAAAAGCCGCTTTACTATCGGCAAAAAAAAAATCATCAAAGCCGTGTATTATGATCGGCCGCAACACATTTTAATCCAGGCAGTCAAGGCTTTCAATCATCGTTGACAAATGTTTTTTTTCGGCTTGGGCAAGGAAAAGAAACATCTCTTTCACCACCCTCTCCCGGGTGGTTTCGGCCATATTCTTGTACAGATCATAGGCGCTAAATTCCAGTTCAATGGCAAACTCAAGGAGCTTTATCCTGTTTTCAGGAAAAATCGTATCCAGGAAAATATTGATTTCGCCAATGGGAGCCCCCCCTTCCAGGATATCGCCGGTACAGCGGTTAAAAAAATCCTCAAAAGAAAGGAGGCAGGTTTTTTGTTTATCCAGCATTTCAAACAGGGTCTTTGCATGGCGCACCTCTGCCCCGGCCATACTGCCCATGATCTTATACAGGCAAGTGCCCTTCACCCTATCCTTTGCCCGGTTATAAAATAAAAAAGCCCCTTTTTCAAAATTAATTGCTTTTTCCATGACTTCATCCGATGGCATGGCAGACGGAAAATGATCCATCCGGGGGAGGTCCAGAAGAATTTCACCGGTATAGGCCGTCATCCCGTCCGTCAGATGAAAAATATTGTCCGGGTTCAGTCCCCCGGCAGCTGCCAGCACAGCGGCCACCTTTGACCGGCTGTTCCCCCGGCAATAAAAAATCACCTTGCGGGTATTATCAGAGACAAACCGATGATGCTCAACCTGGGCAAGGGGGATATTCACAGCACCGGGGATATGGACCAGCCTGTATTCTTCGGCCTGGCGGACATCTACGATTAAAAAGGCATCTTCCTGGCTGCCGGTTATCAGGGTTTCCAATTGTTGGGCGGTTAAGGCTTGCATTGGTTTTCCTTAGCTTTGGAACAAAGAAATGGCCTATCCTATTTCCCAGAGACTGCGAAGTTCGTCCATATGCCGAACCAGGATGTCCATATATACGGCCTCCAGATCCAGCATTTGCCCGTCTTTTTTCCGAAGCCACTCGGAGAGCCAGGCAAACCGGAGGGCCAGAATGTATTCGGGAAAATAGTGCCATCCGATGGGGCTGACAATCCCCGAAGCCCTGATCTTGCGCAAAAAGGTGGTGGCCATGGGCATGGCAAGCCCTTGGGGGTCTTCAATCCCGGCACACCCCAAAAGATTGGCAGCATCATAGACCTCTGGCTTCAGACCGGTGAACTCCCAGTCGATCACCGCCCGGATCCGGGTCTGGTCCCAGAGCACATTCAGGGGATGGAAATCCCCATGGCAAAATTTTTGGGGCAATTGGTCATGGGCATCCATGAAATCACGTTCCAGAAATTCTTTAAAGGGCGCGTACCGATCATACATGTTTCCATCATGGACGCGCATCTGGTCAAACAATTTCAAGATATAGGCCTTAATGGAAAACGGCGAAAAACAAATTTCAGCCGGCAGATCCTGGGAGGCCTGTGCCATCTGGATCAAAAACGCTGCCATATTCCCGCCCATGTCGCCCGAGGCCAGCCAGCCCGGCCGATCCACCCCGGTACTGTCCAGAAACGGGGAGATCTGAAAACAGGCGCTCCTGAAAACAGGCAGGAACTCTCCTCCGCTCGTTGGATGACAGGCCAGCGCCTGGACAAGGCCACGGGAATTCAAATGGGCGATGGTTTTAGAAATTTGTATTCTGGCAGCCAATTTTTCAAGGGAATATTTTTCCACAAGAAAAAGCCGGCCGCCACCATCTTCCATAACCGCCCGGGAAAGGGTGCGTTCGGGACTTCCCTGGATATCAAACTCCCGGCGCACCCCCTTGAATTCAATTTTCCACAGGGTTTCTACCCATTGGAGAAAACCCGGGTCCCCTGTTTCAAAGAAGTCGCTCAATGGCAGCTTCCAATTGTTCTTTTGGCAGTGCCCCCACAAGGGTATCGATCACCCGCCCTTTTTTTACCAGCAGCAGGGTGGGAACGCTGGAAATGGAAAATCTGGCGCCGGTCCCCGTATTTTCGTCCAGATTCACTTTTGCAATCTTCACCCGATTCTGGTATTTTTTGGCCAGCACCTCCAGAATCGGGGCAATACTCCTGCAGGGGCCGCACCAGGGCGCCCAGCAATCTACCAGCACCGGCAGATGCGATCCCATCACCTCCTGCTCAAAGGTGACGTCATTGACCGCAACCACCTTTCCCAGGTCGTCCACCGGCAAGGCGGATCCGCATTTCCCGCATTTGGGCCCCTGGCTGATCCTGGCAATCGGCACCCTGTTTTTTGCACGGCAGGATGCACAGGCCAAAATGATTGACTCCGGCATAGGTTTACCCCCTTATATCATGGCTGCAATCTGTTTCCCATACTCCTGGCAAGCCTTCATCCCGCCCTCCACCCAGCTGGCTTTCAGCATCAGGGGGCCGGATTTTACCATGTTCATTCCATAGATATTGGCCATGGTATCAAAAATTCTCCCAGGCGCTTCGCCGCTCCAGCCATAGGCACCAAACGCCCCGCCGGGTTTTCCTTTCAACTCTGCTCTTTCGGCAATAAACAGCAGCTGTTTCATGGAGGTAATCATTTCTCCATGGTAGGTGGGTGATCCAAACACGTACCCGTCATAGTCCTTTAAATCTTCTTCGTTTTTCACCTCGCTTATTGGCTTAACATCCGCCTGATGTCCGGCCATCCGGACGCCTTCACCGATAAGATTGGCAATTGAAGTTGTTTCGTCCGACCTGGTTGCAAAAACAATTAGCACTTTTCCCATGTTTCCTCCTTAAATATCCTAGGGTGAGCCGATCCAAAAAATCAGTTTCTTAAAAAATAATACTTGAATCCGCCATATCAATTCTTTTTGTTCCGGTCATGAACATGGCTTTTTTCAATGTTTTATGAATATGCTCCAGATGGAGCCTGACGCCCAGGGTTCCGCCTCCCACTGCCGCCCGGATGATATCCCGGCCCAGAAGCACGGCATCGGCCCCCAGGGCCAGCATTTTCAACACATCATACCCGGTTCTCACCCCGCCGTCCACTGTTATGGTGATTGCGTCGCCCACCTGTTTTCGGATCAGGGGCAGCACCTCGGCCGTTCCCGGCGTGGAATCCAGCACCCGGCCGCCGTGGTTTGAAACAGCAATGACACTGACACCTGCATCCACGCATTTCTGGGCCTCATCCGGCCGCATGATCCCCTTGGCAATAAAGGGCAGGGAGGAAAACCGCACCAGTTCTTCAATATCCTTTACACTTTTTTTAAAAACAGGCTGTCCATGCCGGGCCATGATGGTGGAGCCGGCACCATCCAGATCCACTCCCACCGCCCTGCACCCATAAGATTGGGCCGTTTCTATCAGGCGTTTGAGCACCTCCTGGGACCTGGGCTTGAATATGGGAATACCGTATCCGCCGCAGGCTTTCATGGCCCTGAGGCTGGGATTGTTCTCCGGCGTGTAAAACCAGGTATCCCCCCTCAGGCCGATGGTCCCCGCCTCTTTTGATCCAAGGAGAACAGACTTGCAAAAACTGGTCTCATCAATGGCGTCATTGTATTTTTCTGCCCCTGCCGTGGAAGAGGCCAGCACCGGAAACGCAAGATCCATCCCCAAAAAGGAACACCGGGTGTCTGGTTCAAAGTGCTCCCCGACAACGGACATATTCAGGCGGATGGCTGCAAGGGCTGCCCCATTGGCCCGGAAAGACTGTCCTGACCCTGCGCCCCCGAGCCCGATGGGCTTTCCATAGGCTTCTTTCTGGCAGATTTTATCAAAATTTCCATCACAGGAGGGATAGGCCGCACAGATACCCTTCATTTTTTTCCGTGCAGCGTCCCGGACATCTTCCGGGGTTTTTGGTATCAAAGCCGATTCCATGATCATCCGGTCATCGGATTGACAGGTATCACAGACAGCGGGTTTTTCCCGGGTTGTCAATTCGGAATGGCATACAGAGCAATACCACAGGCTCATTGAGGGTCTCCTTTAAATTTTAATTCAAATGAACACATCCTTAGAATCTTAGCAAAAATCAGACCATCCTGGTCTTTTATTAAATTCAAATGCCCACCACAAGGATGACTTTAACCTTGCCAAAACAACACAAAATATGCAAACTATTATTGGAATCAAATAAAATGACGGGGAAATTATGAAAAATAAATTTTCCCGATTCCAAATGTTCACCTCATTTTCATGAACAGACCTTAAATTTCAAGGAGATCATAATGACGGCGGAAAAACCCATATTATATGCATTAAGCACCTGCAGCCACTGCAAGTCGACAAAAAAGCTTTTGACTGACTGCGATGTGGAATATGACTATGTACAAGTGGATGACCTGGAAGGAGAGGAACGCAAAGCCATTCTGGCAGATATAAAGAGCTTGAATCCGCGATGTTCTTTTCCCACCATCAAAATTAACAAAACCGTGATTGTCGGATACAAAGAAAAAGAAATCAAGGAGGCATTGGGAATAAAAAATGAAAGTTGAACAACTCTACACGGCACTGAAAAAATCCCAGGAAGCCCGGGGCATCTATTTTAACAAGGACAGGGACCTGGTATTTGAACTGCTGGACTCCCTTTTGAAAAACAAGGACCGCTACGGATATATGGCCTGTCCCTGCCGCCTGGCCTGCGGAGACAAGGAAAAAGACAGGGATATCTTCTGCCCCTGTGAATACAGGGCCCCGGATCTGGAAGAGTTCGGCACCTGCTATTGCGGACTGTATGTCTCAAGCGCACTGAACAACAATGAATTTGACGCCCAATATGTCCCGGAAAGAAGACCCCCTGAAAAAATATTTTAGTTTTAAAAGGAGATGCTCATGAATGAATGTACACCTGTCTTAAATACCGGTCTCCGGGGAATTCAGGTCGCAAGTTCCAAGATCTGTGATGTTCTGGGCAAACAAGGCAAACTCATCTATCGGGGCTATTCCATTGAAGGCCTGGCAGAAAAGGCAAATTTTGAAGAGATTTGCTTTTTACTCCTCTATGAACGCCTGCCCCAAAAAAAAGAACTGGCAGATTTTGACCAGAGCCTGAAGAACAAACGCAGGGTTCCGGAAAATCTGTTTGGATTTTTACGCTCACTGCCCCAGGACACAAATCCCATGGATGTCCTCCAGATGGCCACCCCCTTGCTGATGCAGACCGATGCCAACGCCGGAAAAGAGGGCATGGAAAACACCCTATTCAGCGCAGAAAACCTTATTGCCGGGATTGCCATCCTTACCGCAGCCTGGGATCGCATCCGAAACAATAAAGACCCCATCCCACCGGACGACAGCCTGAACCATGCCGCCAATTTTCTGTACATGCTCAAGGGGGAAAAACCGGACAAGGAGACCGCCCATTTTTTTGACACCTGCCTGGTCCTCCATGCCGAACATTCGTTTAATGCCTCCACCTTTACAGCCCGACAGGTGGCATCCACAAAAGCCCATATTTACGCCTCCATATCCGCTGCCATCGGATCCCTTTCGGGAGCCCTCCACGGCGGTGCCAATGTAAGGGTCATGGAAATGTTAAAACAGATTGGATCCATTGATAAAATCGACGGTTATATCAAGGATATCCTGGACAAGGGAGGCCTGATAATGGGGCTTGGCCATGCCGTATACCAGACCGATGACCCCCGGGCCATTATTCTGGCACCCATGAGCAAACGCATGGGGGAGCTGGCCGGAGATACCCGCTGGTATGAGCTGTCAAAGGAATTGGAAATACGGGGTAAAAAAGCGTTCATGGAACGAAAGCAGCGGGAGATATTTTGCAATGTTGATTTTTACTCAGCCTCCCTGTTCCATTCCATGGGCATTGCAACAGACCTGTTCTCTCCCTTGTTTGCCCTGTCCCGTGTCAGCGGATGGACCGCCCATGTCATTGAGGAACAATTTGCCATGGCAGCCCCCAAACCCTCCCTTTACAGACCCGGAGCTACCTATGTGGGGGACTATTGCGGACCCGACGAGTGTGTATATACTGAAATTGATAAGCGATAATTTTTATATCATCAACTTAAACATCAAGGATAGATACCATGAAAAAATGGCAGTGCAGTGTTTGTAAATATATTCATACAGGAGATACACCCCCTGACAAATGCCCGGTGTGCGGGGTGAGCCGCGAAAAATTTGTGCTTCTCGAAGACGCAGCCGGTGCAAAGGAAGGTGCCGAAACTTCGCCAAAACCTGCCGGCCCGGCAGCAGACGTCCCCGCATCCAGGCCGGTCCCCCAAAAAAAGCCGGAATCATCACCTGTTACGGCAGAGGATAGCCTTTATGACCGCATCCTCGGGCTCATGGTCAAACACCATGCCCACCCGGTGTCAGTTCATTTCCCAAACGGCATCCTGCCGGCCGCAGTGGTTTTGTTTATTCTGGCCTGGCTCTTTGACGTGGATCTTTTTATCAAGGCCGGATTTATCAACCTGATCTTTGTGATCCTGGCCCTGCCCCTGGTATTGTTTTCCGGGGTTATTGAATGGAAGAAAAAATACAATCAGGCCGCTACCACCCTTTTTAAAATAAAAATTGTGGCAGCCTCCCTGACGGCCACGGCCTGTCTGATATCCGTGTCCTGGTACCTGATTGATCCCCAGGTGCTGTCATCCTCTTCTGCCTGGATTTTCATTCTGGTGAATAGTGTCATGCTCGCCGCAGCCGGTATTGCCGGCCATATTGGCGGTAAACTGGTATTCAAAGACTAATGAATTAACCCCGGAGATTCCCATGAAAAATATTATTACCCTCAATGACGACGGTTCCTTAAATGTACCGGACACCCCTCAGATTCCCTATATTCCCGGGGACGGAACCGGGCCGGACATATGGAAGGCAGCCCAGAGGGTTCTGGATGCAGCCGTTGAAAAGACCTATGGCAAAAAAAAGAAAATCTTGTTTCTAGAAGTTCTGGCAGGGGAGGCTGCCTTTGAACAAACCGGAGAATGGCTTCCAAAAAAGACCCTGGAAACAATAAGAACCCACCGGGTGGCCATCAAGGGACCTCTGACCACCCCGGTGGGCAAGGGCATGCGAAGCCTGAATGTGGCCATTCGCCAGGAGCTTGATCTGTTTGCCTGCATCCGGCCGGTGCGGTATATCCCGGGGGTTCCCTCCCCCTGCAACGGGCCGGAAGCCATTAACATGATCATTTTCAGAGAAAATACCGAAGATCTCTACAAGGGCATTGAATGGGAAGCCGGGACTGTGGAAGCAAAACAGGCCATTGCCTTTATCCGGGAAAAATCAGGTAAAACTCTGGATGAAAACTTTACCGGAATTGGTATCAAACCCATCAGCAGGGACAATACCAAACGGCTGGTAAGAAAAGCCATTCAATATGCCATTGACCACAACCGGCAAACGGTTACCCTCATGCACAAGGGAAATATCATGAAATTCACGGAAGGGGCCTTTCTCAAATGGGGCCTGGAAGTGGGAACTGAATTTTCCCATAAAATTGTAACAGAACAGGAGGTATGGGATACATATGACGGCACGGTTCCCCAGGGGAAAATCCTGCTAAAGGACAGGATTGCCGACAATATGTTCCAGCAGGTATTGATGCGGCCTTCAGAGTATGATGTCATTGCCTGCCCCAATCTGAACGGAGACTATATCTCGGATCTTCTGGCCGCCATGGTCGGCGGGCTGGGACTGGCTCCGGGTGCCAATGTGGGATCAGAGTGCGCCGTGTTTGAGGCCACCCACGGAACTGCTCCCAAGTATGCCGGCATGGACAAGGTAAATCCGGGATCCGTTATCCTGTCCGGGGCCATGATGCTGGAGCACATGGGATGGCAGGAAGCCGCTGAACTTATCCGTTCGGCCATTGGGCAGGCGATTCTGAACAAACGGGTAACCTATGACCTTGCACGTCAGATCCCCATGGCAATTGAACTAAAATGCTCGGAGTTTGCCGAAGAAATCTGCGCCTGTATGGGCTAGACCAGCAGCATTCAGCCTATATTTCAACAACAAGCCCCACAGGGCAATGATCGGACCCCAGGATCTCATTATGGATAAAGGCCTGTTTAACAACCCCTTTATCGATGAGATCCTGGGTCACAAAAAAATAATCAATCCGCCACCCGGCATTGTTCTTTCTGGCACTAAACCGATAGGACCACCAGGAGTATTTGACGGTGTCCGGATGAAAATGCCGGAAGGTGTCCACATATCCCATTTTGACCATTCGGTCCAGCACCTCCCGCTCAATGGGAAGAAATCCCGACCGTTTTGAATTGGGAGCGGGATGTTTCAGGTCAATCTCATTGTGGGCTGTGTTAAAATCTCCTGTGATGATCAGACTTTTCCCCTCATTTTGCAGCTCCTGGGCATGGCCGATGAACCAGTCATAAAACTCAAGTTTATAGGCCAGCCTGTCTTCACTCATCTGGCCGTTGGGAAAATAAACATTGAACAGGGTAAAGGCATCAAACTCCATCTGGATCACCCTGCCCTCCCCGTCAAACCTGGGGATTCCAAAATCGGTTGTGACCTTTGACGGGGGGTATTTTGAATAGGTGACCACCCCGCTATACCCTTTTTTGATGGTTGAATGATTCCAGAAAGATTCAAAGGAAGGCAGATCCGTCATTTCATCGGTGCGCTGGTCCGCTTGGAGTTTGGTTTCCTGGAGCATCAGAATATCCGGGTCCATGGCCTCAAGAGCCCGGAAAAAATCTTTTTTCATCACAGCCCGCAGACCGTTTACATTCCAGGAAATCAATTTTATTTGTTTTTTGGGTGTTGTCATAACATCATGGCCCCTTCACGAGCATGATCCGGGCATCGGCAATGACACACCGGTCCTGGGTGCAGATGACCGGATTCAGGTCAATGGACTGGAAATTTTCCTCCAGATCCATTATCAGGGACGAAAAGTTCGCCACCAGCTGTCCCAGAGCCGCCATGTTCACCCCCGGAGACCTGCGATACCCCCTGAACAATCGTTTGCCCTGAAGGGAATCGACCATGGAAGCCACTTCTGCCGATTTTACCGGGGCCATGCGAATGGCCGTATCCTTATAAATTTCAACCGAGGTCCCGCCCAGGCCCAGAACAACCACAGGCCCGAACTGGAAATCATTTTTGGCACCAATGATGATTTCTAGGCCCTTGACCATTTCTTCAACCAGAACCTGCTCACACCCCTGAAGGGCTTTGAGGCGAATCATTTCCCGTTCAAGGATTTTTTCTTCTGATATGCCCGTAACCACGGCTGCAAATTCCGTTTTGTGAATAATTTTCTCGGACACGGCCTTGGCCACCACAGGACCTGGGGCATTTCTCAAAAACGTGCCGGCCACCGCAATGGAATCGGTCAAAACAAAGTTGGGGATATCAAACCCCCGGCCGGCCATGATCTGTTTGGCCTGGGGCTCCAATATCCAGCCACGGGATTTGGATGCTTCAATAATATGTCTGTCTGATTTGCTTAACATGGTCTGCACCTTTTTAAGGCCTTTGCCATCAAAACGGCGCCTTCCACTGAAGAGGCCACAGGAATATTGTTCAATTCAAACCCTTCAATGATGATCTTGTACTTGTCCTCATGGGGGACGTAGGCAATCAGGGGCTTGCCTTCATTGCGGGCCACCTGGGAAAGCTTGGCGCCGATATCAGCGGAAATACCCGGAGAATAGGGCAGCAGAAGGGTCAGGATACATTCAATATTTTCATCCCGGGCCAGGTGCCGTACCGAAATCTCGATGTCATTGTCCACACAGGAGCCGGTCAAATCCAGGGGATTGGTCAAAGAGGCAATCTGGCGGATCTCCGGGGAGAGGTTTTCCCGGATCTTTCCAATGGTCCGGGAGGTGATTTGGGGAAGGCTTATCCCGTGTGCACCGCAGGCATCTGCAGCCAGCACCCCGTGTCCGCCGCTCAGGGAGACAATGCCCACATTCCCCCGGATTCCCTTGGAATAGCAGCTTAAGGCCTCGCAAAAGGAGGTCAGTTCATATTCATTGGCGGCTTCTGCCACACAAAATTGTTTCATGACTTCGGAAAAAACACGATAATCGCCTGCCAGGGAGGCCGTATGGCTGGAAACGGCTGCCATTCCCTTTGGACTTTTGCCGGCCTTTAACACCACAATGGGCTTGGGGCAGCGCTCTGCCCGGCGGATAAATTCTCTGCCCTCCCGTCGCCCGAACCCTTCAATGTAAAAGGCAATCACCCGGGTTTCAAGGTCGTTTTCAAACCAGTCAATCATGTCAATTTCCCGGAGAACGGCCTTGTTGCCGATACTTACCCCCAGCGAGATGCCGATGCCCTGGCCTGCAAACTTTACCATCTGGTCCACCAGGACCCCCCCGCTCTGGGAAACAAACCCGATATTCCCCTTTTTGGGACGGACTATCCGTTCGCCCGGGAGAAAAAAGGTATCCACCACATCCGGGGCATAAATCCCCAGACAATTGGGCCCCACAAAGGGAAAGTCTGCCTTTTGGGCAATATCGGTCACCGTTTTTTGAAGTTCATGATTACCGGACTCGGAAAAGCCTCCGGAAATAATCACGGCGCCTTTCACCCCTTTTTTGATGCATTGTTTAACCACTCCGGGAACAAACTGAGCCCGAACGGCAATAACCGCCATGTCCACATCCCCTTGGATATCTTCTACCTGCCGATACAAAGGTTCCCGGTTGAGCATCCCCCCTTTGGGATTCACGGCATAGGTTTTAACCGGATACCGAAGATGATTTTTTGTATAAATCACATTGGCCGGATGGCTGTTCTGGGTTGTGGAAACACCGATCACCGCCATGCTAGACGGCCTGAAAAGGAATTTAAGATCCATTGTTTTCCCTTTTTAAAATACGGACTGGCACATCCCAATCCCGGCAGGTCGGGCCCAAGGCCCTCCCTTAAAAAAAGCCAGGGGAATTGACAGGACGCTCAATTCCCCGGCATAGATAGAAGGATCCAAAGGCCAATTGCCTTGAAACGCCGGTTAATTGGCCCCCCTGATGGTTCTGGTCACTTGTCCCGATTAATTATCCTGGTCAGCCAGGTAATCGTCATACATGCTTTCAAGGCCCAATTTGTGCTTGGCTTCTTCCTGTACAAGGATCAAAAACACCTTTTTGGCATCTTGATTATCTGTCTGCCCGGCAAGATCCGTATAAAGCTTAACGGCAACTTCTTCTCTTTTCATGGCAAGTTTTAGAATTTCAGGCATTGGCATGCCTTCCTCATACTCTTTTTCCAACATATAATCACTGATCTTAAGATCGGTAATTTTCTTGAATTCATAGGCATCAATTTTTTCCTTGTTCCCTGAGATATCGGACAGAAGGCTCACATGTTTTTCTTCTTCCTTTGAAAAGTTCACAAAGGTTTCCTTAAGGGAAGCCCGGGTTGCCTTATTTGCAAGGGACAGATAGAATGCAACAGCTTCTTTTTCTCTGTCAATGGCGAAGCTTAGTATTTCATCAACTGATCCGAATTTCATGATTAATTTCCTCCTGGTTGGCGGTTATGTATATGTCTCTTTCAAAATACAACGATCAAAGTAGCAAATTGTATACCAGATTTTAAAAAAGTTAAAGACCCCGGGCAAGAGATTTTCATTGTTTTACAAAAATATCGGCCAGGGCTGGCCCCAGGTCCTTAAATTGGAATTCAAACCCCAGTTGGGTCAGCCTTTGGGGAAGTGCTTTCTGGCTTATGAGCAGGGAAGATCCCAGATCCCCCATCACAAGCCTTACCATGAAGGCCGGGGCCGGCAGGATTGCCGGTCGGTTCAGAACTTGCCCCAGTGCTGCTGCAAAGGTTTTCTGGCGGGCAAGCCCGGGGGCTGTAAAATTAAAAATTCCCTCAAGATCCCCATCCGCCATTAAAAAGGATACCGCCCGGTACAGGTCATGGACATGGATCCAGGGAAACCATTGGCGGCCAGAGCCCAAGGGGCCTCCAACAAACCATTTAAAGGCCGGAGCCATGACGGACAAAGCCCCTTGGGCACCCAGCACCACACCAAACCGCAGAAGGCAGACCTTGACCTCTTTGTTCACAGCTTCCAGGGCCTGGTCTTCCCAGTCCCTGCACACCAGGGACAAAAAATCAGAACCGGCCGGGGCTGTCTCGGACAAAAGTGTCTCACCGCCATCGCCATAATACCCAACGGCTGACGCATTCAGCAACTTGGCCGGTTTTCCCCTTTCCATGGCAGCCACCAGATTTTGGGTTGTCAGGATTCTGGAATCATAGATGGCCTGCTTGTATTTTTTTGTCCACGGCTTAAAGATATTCCTGCCGGCCAGGTTGATCACCACATCGGCAGTTGAAACATGGTCCTGCCACGCGCCTTTCCGGGAGGTATCGGCACTGATCCATTTAAACTGTTCAAATTGTGGCCCGGGTTGTTGTTCAAAGGGATGGCGCAGGGAAGTGCCCAGACCGGTCACCTGGTAATTTTCCAAAAGAAACCGGTTTGCCAGATATTTTCCCACAAAGCCTGATCCGCCGGTCATCACAATTTTTTTCATGTATGATCCCCCAAAAGGCAATTACAACCGTTTTTTGCGGGGTTAGGGCACCCCTCTCCCCCCTTTACTCGTCCCTGGATTCATAGGCAAATATTTCATCCCAGACAACCGCTTCACTGGTCTGCGCCTGTTTTGCCAACCCATCATATTGAAGTTGTTCTTCTTCTGAATCCCAGGGAATTTCGTCATACTGGGCCACAAATTCAATCTGAAGAATCTTCAGACCTTCTTCTTCAATGGCCGACTCAATCTTGGGAATGGCCTCACGCACATCTCTGGCTTGTAAAAAAAGATAGACAAATCCGCCCACACAATTTTCATAAACCGAAGGATCCACAATATCAAATTCAACACTTGCCCAATAAATTTTCATTTTATGCTCCATTTAAGAATAGGCTAAATTTGCGGACGATATTTAAGCTGCACACCCTTTAAAAAATTACGCAGAACCTGGTCTTTACACTCTCTATAATGCCTGTTTTCGGGCTTTCTGAAAAACGCACTTAACTCGTGCTTGCTGATCTTAATCTCCGTCAATCCCAGGATCTCAATTATGTCATCGGCTTTCAGATCCAATGCGATTCGCAATTTTCTGAAAATCATATTATTGGTCAATACCTTTTCAGGTGCTGGCTGAGGCCCTTCTTTTTTTCCCCTTTTATCCGTGATCAACCCGTTTAAAAAGATTGCAAGATCACTATCGCTGCATTCCAGGTATGCAGGATCCTCCTCTTTTTTTAACCAGTCGCTGACCTGGCTCCGGGTTATTGTGTAATCTGCCAGTGCAAACAAAGCCATCATTTTTGAGTCGCTGAAATCAAAGGCATAGCGTATCCGGCGCAGAATATCATTATTGGTCATGCTCGTTTCCTTATCCAAACTAAAATTTTCGCACAAAGAGGCACTCGCGCCTTCCTATTTTTGTTTGCAGTTTAGCATGAAAAAAAAAATAATTAAAGAGCTCTCACACCATCCGGACAATTCAGCATAACGGGTCTGGATTGCATCTGGCTATTGTTGAACAAATAGCCATGTGCATGGAAGGGGGCATCTTTTTTTTCAACAAACTCACCGGATGTGTAAGATGACACCACCTGTTTCCAGAAGGCCATGGCTGCCTCATTCTCGACCGTGACGGCAACTTCCCAATTACCGGGAGAAAGGGAAAATACGGTTTCAGCCAATTGTCTGCCCAGCCCTTTTCTCCCATGGTCTTTGTGGATGTAAAACTCTGCAATGGCCAGGCCGTCACGGTTGAATCGCAAGTGCTTATTGACCCATGCAAAGCCTGTGACCGTATTAGACTCCTTTAAAACATATATCAGCCGATCCTCCTGCCGGGCATGGTTGCGTAAATTTTTCAAGGCTTTTTCACGCCAGGAATAAACGTCGGCAATTTTATAGAACCGGCTCATCATATCCAGGTACGAGGAGAAAATCGGCTCAATTTCCTCCATTGACTGTGTCCGGGCTATCATCTGCCCCGTCTTTTCCCTCCTCCGGGTTTGCCCCGTTTGATGCCCGGCTGGTAGCCGGGTCCGGATCGGGCCGGCTTATTTCCGGCTGTTTGCTTTTTCCCCGTGGACCGGGATTTGGTTTTGGATATTCTTTCTCCGGAGGTCTTTTCAAGCGGCGCTTTGGCACGCTGCCTGGCAATTTTTCTTTGCGCCACAATCTCTTTGATGGCCTTGTCTGCCTTCCGTTCACTGGAAGGATTATCCGGGCGCAACAACACATAGTCCGGAACCGGCCCCCCCATTGTAAAACCCCTGACTTCCTCCCTGGAAATTTTTTGGTTCAGCAGGTTTTCAATGGCCTTCAAATTCACCCTTTCGTCGGGGCTGACAAGGGAGACGGCAATGCCGCTGATGCCTGCGCGGCCGGTCCGTCCGATACGGTGGATATAATCTTCCGGCACTTGGGGCATGTCATAATTCACCACATAGGGCAGATTACTGATATCAAGTCCCCTTGCGGCCACATCCGTTGCCACAAGGGTGCGGATCTCACCATTCTTAAACTCTTTGAGGGTGCGGGTTCTGAACGACTGGCTCTTGTTGCCATGGAGGGCTGCAGCAGGGATTCCATTTTCAGAAAGTTTCTCGGCAAGCTTGTTTGCCCCAAATTTTGTGCGGACAAAGACCAGGGTCTGGGCCCAGCCTCCCCGGGTGATGAGGTGGGTAAGCAGGGCGCGCTTATGGGGTCGATCCACCAGGTGAACCTTTTGTACAATGGGTTCGGCCGGAGTATTGCTGGGTGCCACCTCGATAAATTCCGGGTCCTTGAGCATTCTATTGGCAAGATCCCGGATCTCTTGGGTGTAGGTGGCGGAAAACAGCATGGTTCTTCGATCTACAGGAACCAGTTCCAGAACCCCGGAGATCTCCTTGCTGAATCCCAGATCCAGCATTCTGTCTGCCTCATCAAAGACCAGAAACCCTATCAGGGTAAGATCCAAATCCCTGTGACCGGCAAGGTCCAGCAGCCTTCCCGGTGTGGCCACAAGGATATCAACCCCCCGCTTGAGCCGATCGATCTGGGGGGCGATGTTCACCCCGCCATACACCACGGTACACCGGATGGAAACCCACCGCCCATAGGCTTTAATGCTTTCTCCCACCTGAAGGGCAAGTTCCCGGGTGGGGGCCAGCACAAGGGCCCGGGGGTGACGTCTGTTCCCCTTCATTCGGCTCAGAATCTCAACCAGGGGCAGTGCAAAGGCGTCTGTCTTTCCGGTTCCCGTCTGGGCCCGGGCAAAGATATCCTGACCGGCAAGGATTGCCGGAATTACCCGGGTCTGAATGGGGGTGGGGGCAGTGTAGCCCCTGGACTTTACGGCACTCAGCAGTTCGGCCCGAAGGCCAAGTTCATCAAATGACATATCATATTCCGATTGTTCTCTAAATTTTATTGTTTATCTGCATCCGCTGGTATATCACACCCACATGGGAATGTCCAAATCAGTCGCCTGCCCTGGCGCACGCGAGTGTAAATGCCAAATACCTGATGGCTGCACCCTTAGATCGTGCTGAAGCCTCAAAGGAGGAAACAATGCCACGGGCACCAAAGCCGCTGTCATTGTCCCCGGATGTCTGCCCACCATGGATATCATTTACGGCTGCCACCACACGCCCGCCCCATGTTTCGACAGACTCCCGGGTATAGGCATAGAGCACTTCATTGTCGGTCTTCAAATGCACCCGGCCTCCGGGAATGAGCAGGTGGGCATAGATGTCTAAAAATGGAGCGGCAGACAACCGATTCTTGACGGTCCTATTTTTTAAGTGGGGATCGGGAAAGGTAAGCCAGATCTCTTGTATGGAACGGGGTGAAAAAAATTCCCTGATACGCTCAATGCGCACACGTAAGAACTGAACATTATCAAGACCCAGGGCAAGCGCCTTCTCGGCTCCCACACAGATGCGGTGGCTCTTGCTGTCGATTCCCACAAAAAGCCTAAAAGGATCGGCAGCGGCAAAGGCAAGGGTATGCTCCCCTTTGCCGCAGCCCAATTCAAGAACCCGTTCCATCCCCTTGTAGCACGCCCCATGCCAGGGATATGCCCCCGGGGATTCAGATTCCCCCAATTCGGAGAACGTCACGTTGGGCAGATGCCGGACCCGCTCATATTTATGAAGTTTTGTCTTTGCCATCTGTTTTATCCGGACAATTTGCCCTTTAACAACTCCCCCAGGCCTGCAAAGGGATTGTCCTTAAAATCATCGTCCGAAGACCTTTCGGACGGTCCCTGGGCATAGGCGTCGGCCACCTGGTCACGGGAATGCTCATTGTCGTGGCAGTAAATGCACAACAACTCCCAATTGCTGCCGTCCGGAGGATTGTTGTCATGGTTGTGGTCCTTATGATGGACGGTTAACTCCCGCAGGCGTTTGCCGTCAAACTCCCGGGCACAATGGCCGCAGATCCAGGGAAAAAGCTTGAGGGCTCTTTCCCGATAGGTTTTCTCCCGGTCCCGCTGGCTGCGATGGACCTCTGAAACAATTTGTTTGATGGTATTGTCATCCTTTAAAGACATGCACTCTTTCCCCCATTGCTGTTCGTTAATTTTTAGTTGGTGTTGCTCTGTTTTTGCCCGGCAAGAACGCTGCGAACACAGTCGGACAATTCCCTGATCTCTACGGGTTTCATAAGAAATGCCCTGATCCCCAGCTGCTTGGTTTTTTCTTGATCTATGCTTGAACTATATCCGGTGGAAAGAATTATGGGGATGTCTTTCTGGATGCGAATCATCTCCTGTGCCATCTTTTCCCCGGTCAGGTGGGGCATGGTCTGGTCGGTGATCACAAGGTCAAAGCGCCCCGGATACTTGCGGAATACTGCCAAAGCTTCCATGCTGCTTGTTTGAGTCGTAACCTGATACCCCAGTCTTTCAAGGCGCCTTTTGGTCATTTCGACAATAGGGGCTTCATCATCCACCACCAAAATATGTTCGGTTCCTGTCAAAAGAGGGGTGACAATTTTATCTCGAATCAAAATGTCTTGCTCAATGACCGGCAGATACACATTGAAAACAGATCCCATACCCAGGACGGTATCGACCAGGATCAACCCCTTGTGACTTTTTACAATACCATGAACCATGGCCAGCCCCATTCCGGACCCCTTGCCGATCTCTTTTGTGGTAAAATAGGGATCAAATATCTTATCAAGGATCTGCTTGTCGATACCCTTTCCCGTGTCTTTCACCGTCAATTTCGCATGGGGCCCGGATTCCAGACCCGGAAATTCCGAGATCCGGTCCGAATCCATCTCCACGCGGGTTAAGGAGATATCAAGGATACCCCCCTCTTTTTCCATGACCTGGGCTGCATTGGTGCACAGGTTTAAAACCACCTGATGAATCTGGGTCTGGTCCGCCAGTACAAAACCGCATTCCCCATCAATCTCCTGGCGGATCTCAATTGTGGTGGGGATGGATGCCCGGAGCAGGTGAAGCGCTTCTGTCACAATCAAATGAATCTGAACCGGAAAACGGCCCGCCTGGGAT
>Ga0180007_10000707_pt1 | contig 52190 bp, 38 predicted proteins | sample MM_PC_MetaG_FD_121122 | JGI IMG/M metagenome (GOLD analysis project Ga0180007, IMG submission 121122) | Groundwater microbial communities from the Aspo Hard Rock Laboratory (HRL) deep subsurface site, Sweden - MM_PC_MetaG | ecosystem: Environmental > Aquatic > Deep subsurface > Groundwater... | reverse complement strand
GGCGGGGTCCAGGCCTCCAATATAATCCATTTTTTAAATAAGAGGTTTGTCTGGCTTCGCCAGATCCCGCGAAGCGGGACAAAACCGTTATTCACCCCGCCCGGGGCGGGGTCCAGGCCTCCATTAATTAGCAAATACATTGTTATATGACAACCTTCTACGATCATCAAAAATTAGAGCAGAAATGGCAGAAGAAATGGCAAAAGGAGAAGCTCAACCTCGCTGACGATAAATCCAAAAAACCCAAGAAGTATGTTTTAGATATGTATCCTTATCCGTCGGGCGAGGGTTTGCATGTGGGCCATGTTGAATCATATACAGCTACCGATATTATCAGCCGGTATTTAAGGATGAAGGGCTACAATGTTCTGTATCCGCAGGGCTTTGACGCCTTTGGTCTGCCAGCGGAAAACTATGCCATCAAGACAGGCGTTCATCCAGCAGAAACTACTCGTCAGGCTATCAAGAATTTTAAATGTCAGCTGAATTCGCTGGGCATGTCTTATGATTGGTCCAGAGAAGTAGTAACCTCGGATCCAAATTATTACCAATGGACCCAGTGGCTTTTCCTTCAATTATATAAAAAGGGCTTAGCTTATAAAAAGAAGGCGCCGGTCAACTGGTGCGAGAGTTGTCAGACTGTTCTGGCTAATGAACAGGTCGTTAATGGTCTTTGTGAACGTTGTGAATCAGAAGTTGTTCAAAAAGATTTAGAGCAGTGGTTTTTTAAGGTTACTGCTTATGCCGAAGAGCTTTTAAATAAAATTGAGGAAATGGATTGGCCCGAGCCATTAAAGCATGCTCAAAAAAATTGGATCGGGAGATCGGAAGGAGCATTGATCAAATTCCAAATTCCAAATTCCAAATCCCAAATAAATTCAAAATTCAAAATTCCTACCTGCCGGCAGGCACGGCAAAATTCAAAACATTTTATTGAGGTATTTACCACAAGGCCGGATACATTATTTGGAGCGACGTATCTGGTGGCGGCGCCGGAGCATCCACTAATCGAAGACTTAAAACTTAAGACTGAAAACTGGAGCGAGGTCAAAAAATACATTCAAAAATCAAAGACCAAGAGTCAATTAGAAAGAACAGATCTGGCCAAAGAAAAAACAGGTGTGGAACTCAAGGGAGTCAAAGCCATCAATCCGGCCAATAAAAAAGAGATTCCCGTCTGGATTGCCGATTATGTAATGATGGGTTATGGAACAGGAGCGATTATGGCTGTGCCGGCGCATGATGAAAGGGATTGGGAGTTTGCGAAGAAATATAATCTCAAAATATTTTGTGTCATTGAGCCAGAGATATCCATGGACTTTGATCCATCAAAAATAACTCCAAAACAATTTTTTAAAAGCATTGAGCCATATCAAGAAGAACGAGAAAAAATTAGAAGAGGAGAAATCGTATTTTCTGGCGAAGGCATTATAATCAATTCAGAAAAATTCAACGGACTTAAATCAGAACAAGCGCGCGATAAAATCACTAAGTTCGTCAAAGGTCAAAAACAAACTCAATATAAAATCCGCGACTGGCTAATATCTCGCCAACGCTACTGGGGCGCGCCGATACCCATTATCTATTGCGATAAGTGTGGTATTGTCCCGGTCCCGGAAAAAGATCTGCCGGTCAAACTCCCGCAAGACGTTGATTTTAAGCCGACCGGCGAATCACCCTTAGCTTTGTCAAAAACATTCCATAAAGTCAAATGCCCAAAGTGCGGAGCGTCAGCTAGGCGTGAGTCGGATACTATGGATACGTTCGTCTGTTCATCGTGGTACTTTTTAAGATACGCTGACCCAAAGAATCAAAAAGAAATTTTCAGTAAAAAGCTGATTAAAAAATGGCTGCCGGTTGATTTGTATATCGGCGGCATGGAGCATGCGGTCGGCCATTTAATTTATGCGCGGTTTGTCACCAAAGTTTTAAGAGACCTTGGCTATCTGGATTTTGGCGAACCGTTTTTAAAAATCAGGAACCAGGGAATTATTTTAGCAGAAGACAGCAGGAAAATGTCCAAGCGCTGGGGCAATGTCATAAATCCCGATGATGTTGTAGAAGAGTATGGCGCCGATGCTCTAAGAATGTACGAAATGTTTATGGGACCGCTGGAGGATGCTAAGCCGTGGAGCCAGAATGGAATTATTGGGATCAGAAGGTTTTTGGAGAAGGTCTATAAATATATTACAAGATACAAGGAACAACCCACCCGCTTCGACCGCGAAGCGAGGCGAGCAAGTAACAAACAAATCCCAAATCCCACCCTCGATTTAATCGGGGGCCAAACAAATTCCAAATTACAAAATTCAAACTTTGAAGTTGAGCGTCAGTTGCATAAAACCATAAAAAAAGTTACCAAAGATATTGAAAGTTTGCATTTTAATACAGCCGTCAGCGCGATGATGATATTTATCAATGAAGTAACCGGTAATCAGAAACTGGCAACTAAGGAAATTATTGAGAAATTCCTAATTACTCTTTCACCCTTTGCGCCTCATCTATCAGAGGAATTATGGTCCTCCTTCGCTAAAGCTTCGGAGGACAAGGAGAGTAAATATCATAGTTCTATCTTTAATCAACAATGGCCGGAGTATGATAAAAAACTGGTGGTTGATGAGGAAGTAACCATTGCCATTCAAATCAACGGCAAGCTTAGGGAGACAATCAAAGTTGCCAGGGGAATTGGTGAAAAAGATTTAAAACTGAAAATTGAAAATTTGGATAAAATTCAAAAATATATTGAAGGCAAAGAAGTTAAAAAGTTTATTTATATTAAAGATAAGCTGGTGAATATCGTTGTTTAACTTAGTTCTGTTCGCGGTCAGCGGTTGTCAGCGTAAGTCAGCGATTTTACTAAATTTAAATATCTAGCGCTGACATTCGCGAACTTGCGCGAACCGCTGATAAGTTATTAATGTTTTATGTCCATATATTCCAATTACAAACAAAAAAACATTCTATCGCCCGGTTTATCTTCGCTGTACACTTCGCGGGCCATTGTTTTAATAGCCAGCGGTTTTTTAGGATTGTTTTTGCCGGTTTTTCTGCTGATTCAGTATAAAGATTTAAAGACCACTATTTTGTTTTATTTAATATCCTGGTTTTTATATTTAATGCTGGTGGCTCCGGGAGCTAAACTGATGAATGTTTTCGGTTTGAAAAGAGTTTTTATCGCCTCGCTGCCGTTTTTGGCTCTTTTTTACGGTTCTCTTTATTTTTTTGAAAAAGACATCTGGCTGTTTACGATTTTAGCCATTGTGACTCTGACTTTTTACAGAATGTGCTACTGGGTGCCTTATCATACCGAAATGGCCAAACTTTCCGAAAAAAAGAACCGCGGCAAGCAGATGAGCTTGTTAAGCTCTTTTTCATCTTTTTTTGGCATTATTATTCCCGTTGTTTCGGGTTTTTTGATAACCCAGTTCGGCTTTCAGCCGGTTTTTATTATTGTTATTATTCTGGTTTTAACCGCCATGATTCCCTTGAATTTTCTTCCCCAGCTTAATGAAAAATTCAGCTGGAGCTACGGCCGGACCTGGTCAGAATTTTTTAGCGGAAAAAACAGAAAAATGATGATTGCTTATATGGCCGACGGCGCGGAAAACTGGATTGGCGGCGTGCTCTGGCCGATTTTTATCTGGCAGCTTTTGGAAGGAAAATATTTAACCGTCGGCATAGTTACCTCGGCCATTACTTTAGTCGCAGTTGTTTTTAAATTAATCATGGGCGATTACACCGATAAGTTCAGCAAAAGAAAATTGATGCGAGCGGGCTCGGTTCTTTATTCGGCCGGCTGGATTGTTAAAATGTTTATCACCACCGCTTTTCAGATATTTTTGGCTTCCACCTACCATAATTTCGCTTTGATAATTTTAAGGACCCCTTTCGACGCTTTGGTTTACGAAAAAGCGGCGGACAGCGGCCACTATGTCGATGAATATTCAACTTTAAGGGAAATGTATCATCAAACCGGCCGGATTACGGTGATTGTGGCCGTGTTAATTCTATTAAATTATTTGCCGCTCAATTTAACTTTCTTTTTAGCGGCCATGGCTTCGCTTTTAGTTAATTTACTGCCTAAACAAGGCCTGTATGAAAAAACTGGAATTAGATAAAAAAAATCAAAAGTCAGCCATAAATCTGGCAGTCAGGATTTTAAAGAACGGGGGAGTTATTGTTTATCCCACAGAAACGGCCTATGGTTTGGGGGCTGATTTTTTTAATCCTCGGGCAATAAAAAAAGTTTACCGGATAAAAGGCAGAAATTTTAAAAAGCCGTTGTCCGTTATTGTCAGCAGTTTTGTTATGGCGAAAAGAATCGTAAAGTTTAATCAGAAATCATTACAATTAGCTCGGAAATATTGGCCGGGAGCATTGACTTTAATTTTGAATGTTGAATTTCGAATTTCGAATCAAAATCGAATTTCAAATTTCGAAATTAAAAATTCAAAATTAGAAATTATTAATTATAAAACATTGGGTCTAAGAGTTTCTTCAAACAAACTGGCCATGGCCATTGTCAGAAAATTTGGCAGACCTATTACCGCCACCAGCGCTAATATCTCGGGCAGGGGCGAGTGTTATTCGGCAGCCGAGATTATTAATCAGTTCAAAAATAAAAAGCATCAGCCGGATTTGTTGATTGATGCAGGAGCGTTGCCAAAGAGGAAGGTGTCAACAGTCATCAAAGTAAGTAATGGAAAGGTTGAAGTTCTTAGAAAAGGAGCCATTAAGTTTAAATAAAAATTTTGCTTGCCCTGTCATTGCGAGGACACCGAGCGAGCATAGCGAGTCGAAGTGGACGAAGCAATCCCATTATTTTTCAGAAATACATTGGGATTGCCACACCCCGCCAAAGGCGGGGCTCGCAATGACATTTAAGGCAAAATTTTTACCAGTTTTATGGATTTATTATTTCAAACAAAATTTTTCATCAAAAAAACAGGGCTCAAACCGGACAAATTAAAGGGCCAGAATTTTTGCGTTGACGAAGAAGTAATTAAGGAAATGGTTAGAGTCGCTCAAGTTTCTAATAAAGATATGGTGTTAGAAGTTGGGCCGGGGTTTGGCTTTTTAACCGCCGAGCTTCTAAAGAAAGCCAAACAAGTGATGGCCGTTGAATTGGAGAAGAAACTAATCGGGGTTCTTAAGAGGTTAGAGAAAGTTCATCAGAATTTGGAAGTAGTTGAAGGAGATATCTTTAAAATTCCAAATTACAAATTTAAAAATAGTTATAAGATAGTCTCCAATTTGCCCTATTCAATCACCTCCGCTTTTTTAAAAAAGTTTTTAACAGCAGACAATAAACCTCAAGCCATGACGTTGTTGATCCAAAAGGAAGTGGCCGAACGAATCTGCGCCAAGCCCGGCCAGATGAGCCGGCTGGCGCTATCGGTTCAGCTTTACGGCCGGCCTCAAATCATCAAAATAGTTTCTCCAGAGAGCTTTTGGCCGCAGCCCAAAGTCGCATCAGCCATTTTACAAATAGACAACATCATGGCTTTCCCTTATGCGGACCGGCTGGCTGAAAAAGATTTTTGGAGAATAGTCAGGAGCGGCTTTTGCTCCAAAAGGAAACAGCTTCATAATAATTTAGCCGGCAGTTTGCAGCTTCCGGCAGATAAAGTGAAACAAATTTTGTTAAAGCTTAGCCTTGATCCGAAGATTAGAGCCCAAGAGCTTTCTATCAATAATTGGGTGGAGTTAAGTTGCTATGTTGCTAAGTTGCTATGTTGATTTATCAAATATGCCAACATGCTAACTTACTAACTTAGAAACTTACCAACTTATTCCCATTGACGGCCAATAAAGAATCTTGTTATAATAAATTAAGTTTATCCCGCACCACAAAGCCATGAGCGCTACATTTGTGATACCTTATGCGGCGTCTCATAAGCTCAAGCTCATTGGGTAAAATAATTAAGAAAGACCCAAAAGGCAATAACTAAATACCACGGCTATTAACTCAAGTACCAAATGGCGCTGGTTTAAGCCGTGGTGCGGGATTTAACCTGTAATTTATGGCTGATATTAATAATTCAGAGGACTTTAATTTACCCCGCACCGCGATACGCCACGGGCATAAGCCCGCGGTGCGGGGTTTACCAGCGGAATCGCTGGACCAGGAAGCAAAGCCAGAGAGTTTATCGCCGGCAGATACTCAAGATGATTCAAAAAGAAAACCAGAGGTATTCTCGCCGAAACTGCTGTTAGTTTTTATATCCTTTTTGGCGCTGGCAAGCTTAATTTTTGCCGCGGGCAACTGGTTTGACAGTTTAAAAATCGGCTTTGCCATCAGAGGCGATCTGGAAAATGAATTTTCTAACGCCAATTATTCCTTAAAAGACAGCGATGTGGCCAATACTTTAGCTTTGCAGGAAAAAGACACGGATCTGGACGGACTTTCCGATTACGACGAGCTTTATTTTTACCGCAGTTCGCCCTATATTGCCGATTCCGACTCCGACGGTTTTTCGGATTTTGAAGAAGTTAAAAGCAATGAAAATCCCAACTGCCCGGCGGGCCAGAGCTGTGTTTTAACAGCGCCCGATAGTTCTGAAGTCGCCGCTTCTCCTTTTGAAGGGCTTTCCGATTTAACTGTTGAACAGATTAAACAGCTTTTGCTTGAATCTGGCGCCATAACTGAAGAAGATTTGGCTAAAATTGATGACCAAGCTTTAATGGCTCTTTATTCAGAAACTTTGCAGGACATAATTAAAAGCGGGCCCGCCGGCTCTGCCGAAGCCGCGCCGGAGCAAAGTTTGGATTTAATCACCCCGGAGCAGTTAAGGGCGATTTTAAAAGATCAGGAAGGCATAAACCCGGCAGATGTTGATGCCTTGACTGACGAGGAATTAATGCAAATTTGGCAGGAGATAATGGCGGAAGAGGGCCAATAAACAATTATCCTAATAATAAAGATGAAAAATAAAAGCAAGAAAATTTTTCTTTCAATAATTTTAACTGTTTTTGTATTTAGTTTTGTTTTTACTTTTATAACATTTAAAATAGCTTCTTTTGAATCATCTAATGTTAAACAAGTTGAAGCATATTCACTAGTTTATGATGCACAAGGTAATATAACAGATATCAAATGGAACATTTTTGAAAAGGCAAGATTCTGGTGGTTTAATACTTGGAATTATTTACGAGACAAAGTCATTGCCCAAACAGCGGCCGTTGCTTATAAAAACGCTTTAAGAGCTTTTTTAAGCCAGGTGGCTTACCGAACCGCTGTGTGGCTAAGCGAAAGCGGACGCGGGCAAGGGCCATTATTTACCACCGAATCGTGGGAAAAATTTGCCAACACCGCCATGGAGACCGCCTTGGTTGATGCTTTAGATGTTTTGGCTACGGATAACGGCTTTTTAAAATTTGATGTCTGCCAGCCGTCTGATTTGAATTTTTCTATGAGTATTTTGCTTACTCAATTTAAAGAGCGCGACCCTTATAAGCTTAATCCGCCCAAATGCAGCTGGCAGGAATTAAAGAAAAACTGGACTGATTTTCGCACTGGCATTGCCCAGAATTTTGAAAGCAGCCAGGCCTTTTTTGACTCGGTTAAAAACGCTTTCAAGCCCAACGAACAGGATGTGGGCATTGCCCTTAAAGTTGATGAGTCTATAACTAAAGCGATTCAGGATAAAAAAACCCGGCAGTTTTTGCAAAGACTGGAAAACCAGGGCTTTGAACCGATCACCGAATCCATCAGCGGTTATATCAAAACCCCGGCTAAGCTTATTCAAAAGCAATCCGAAGTTCCCATGGAGGATGCTTCGTGGGTGGAAAAAACTTACACCGGCCAGGTGGTGGCCGATGCCATGGGCATTTTTACCAACACCTTAACGGCCAGGTTAATGAAGAGATGGCTGGCCGATGCCACCGGCGGCAAGCAAAGGGATGAGTCTGCTTTGAGTCTTTCCTGGGTATTGCCGGGAGCCGCCGGCCAGATAGCCCAGCAAGACCCTTTTATAGAACTGGCCGAAGTTAATTATTCTTCGGGCCAGGAAAATGTTTTGAATTATCTTAATCTTTGCCAGGATAAAAACAGCCCCGGGCCGACCGATTGCATTGTTCCCGCCAGTTTAATTACCGCTATTGACAACAGATTAACGGTCAAAGAAGCCATAGAACAGGGAGCTTTGCAGGGCGCCTGGGTCTTGGGCTGGGACGCCAATGTTCAGCCGGATTTTAATGCCGGCGGTTATTCGTACCGCAGTTTGGTGGCTATGCGCACGCACCGCATAATTCCGGTGGGCTGGGAGCTGGCCGCCTGGTATGCCAAACAATCAGGAGACGCCATAACTTTAAACGACGCCATTAATTGTTTTGAAGATGAAAGTCCAGACATTAATCCTGCAACCAATATTCCATATTCAGAAGATCCCAGATTTCCAGAGTCTTGCCGAGTCAATATGAATAATGATAACGATATTGATGATGAAGAGGATTATAATCCCTACTATCATTTAGTAGACCCCAACTGGGTTTTAAAGGCGCCGGAAACTTATTGCAGTAAAAAGGGCGCCGGCTTTCAGACCATCGGCGACGGCGAGCTGGCCTGCATCGAGAATAATGTAGAAGGCACCGAGATATTAATAGGCGATGAGTGGCAAGTTGTTGATTATCCTGATTGTGATACTGACACCAATCCCGATATACCTGTTTTAGCCGTTAGCCGCGATGCAAATTATTGCGCCGATTGGCAATCCTGTCTTTTAGAAAACGATGACGGCAGCTGCGCCGGCAATTACGGCTACTGCTTAAAAGAAAAAGAGCTGTGGCGCTTTGAAGGCGATAACTGCCCAGGTCAATTTTCTTCCTGCGAAGCTTTAACTAAAACAGGCGGCGGACAGTTTTCTTATTTAACCAATACTTTAACGCCCTGCCAAGATTCCGCTGATGCCGGCTGCAACTGGTACGCTTTGGAGCAGGCCAAAACCGGCCCGCCTACCAGCACCTGGGAATGGTTAACGGACGAAGAAGACCAGCGCATTTATTTGAATGGCCAGGCCCAAACTTGCGATCCGGAAGACGCGGGCTGCACTAAAGTGGCGCGAATGCTGCCGGGCATTAATACGGCCTTTAACGGTAATTTTGAAGACACAGACGAAAATGCCGATTTTCCCGCCTTAAACTGGAAAGAATATAACAGCGGCCCGTCTGGCAATGATTGCTCAATGGCTATAGAAGAGTCGTTAGGGGTAAACGGCAGCCAGGCCGCCGCCATTGAAATTCCCAGCGGCCCCATTCTTTATTGCGCGGTGGAAAGTTCGGGCTTTATTCCCATTGACCCCAGGTTTTCTTATATTCTTTCCGGCTCCATCAAGTCGGCCAACGGCTCGGCCGATGTTCTGGCCGATCTGAGCGTCTGGTTTTATGAAAGTTCAGGAGCCGGCGGTTCGGGGGTCGGCTACATTTCGGAGCATTATAATATTTTGGATGATAATACTCAAATAAGCATCGCCCCTTCAACTGACTGGCAGACTTTTTCGGGCTATTTAGCCGGCCAAAACAGCGCTTTAGGAGCCAATGTCAGCATACCCGGCAACGCCAAATATTTAAAGATTTTTGCCATTTTAAATAATTCCAATAATCCGTCAGACACAGTTTATTTTGACAACATCCAGCTGGGCCTGGCGGAATCGCCGGTGGTTTTCCATAATCCGGAAAATTTTAATTATAACGTTGGTGTTTATAAAACAGACTACAGCCAAAGCAATAATCCTTCTTTTAACAGGCATCTTAAACTGCCGCCGGCTTATTTGGGCTGTGATAAATATAACAATATTTTAATGCAGTATGCCGATGAAGAGGCCTGCGCTTTGGCTGACCAGGACTATTTTTGGCGCAATGACATTGATTTTTGCGTGGCCGGCGGCGACGAATCGTGCGAAGATTACGCCACTTATTGCCAGCCGGAGGAAATTGGCTGTCAGGGCTACTTGCCGGCTAATGGCGACCCGGAAGTGCCGGCCAAGACCGAGCCCGATGATGTTTGTCCGGAACAATGCGCGGGCTATGACAGTTATTTAGAGCTTAATAATTTTTTTGAAGAAGTGGAGTGCCCTATGCATAGCCAGCCAGAATGCTCCAATTATCAGGGCTGTGTTTGGGATAATAATAGCTGTATGGCTCAAGAAAGCCAGCGGTTGTTTATTCCGCCAACGGCTCAAGGCTGCGCCGCGGCCGATGTCGGCTGCGAGGAATTCACCAATTTAGACGAAGTGGCCCAAGGCGGCGAGGGCTTGGAATATTTTACTTATTTAAGGCAGTGCATTTCGCCGGATAATTCCAATTTGGGCTACTATTATACCTGGGAAGGCAATGATACCACCGGTTATCAATTAAAAAAGTGGGAGTTTCTTAAGAGCGGTTTAGCTAGTTTTTTCTTCTATTATCAAGGCGCTGTAGCCGAAAATGGCAGCGCTCCCTGCACCAATATTGTTATTGGCGCCGAAGAGTGCGCCGATGTCAATAGCATTAATTTAAGCGATCCCTTGTCGCCCAAAGTTTGCTCGCAGCAGGATATTGATAACGGCGATTTTGACTGCCGCGACTTTTTTGACGCCCAGGGCAATCATTATTACCGCCGCCAGCAGTATGCCGTTATCGCTTCTGCCGAATGCCACCCTTATCGGCGCGCCGCCACCGGCCAGGTTTATAACGCCGACCCGGCCGAAGGCGCCAGCTGTTCTGCCGCTGCCAATGGCTGCCGGGAATACAAAGGCAATGCCGGCAATAATATTAAAATAATTTTAACAGATAATTTTGAAAGCGGCGCCAGCGGCCAGTGGCGTTATTCTAATAACGAGTTTGGCCCGGGCATAGAAATTTCTAACGAATCCATAACTCAAAGCGGCCATTCTTTAAGGGTGTTTGTTGAAGATGATGCTGTTTCTTATCCCGTAACAGATAAAGTTGCCGCCGGCAAGCAGTACACCTTGTCTTTTTGGGGCAAAAAAGCTATTGACCCCGCTTGTATTGGCGGAACGTCCGGTAAAGCAGATATAGGTTCTCCGCTTCCCGGCGATACGTTTACCAGATTAAGTTTTGGAACTTCCTTAACCAATTTCTGGGATGATTATGAGATTGGCCCGCTGCAGCTCCCGGACATTTTAAATTCACTCATTCTTTTAGATATCAGCATTGACAGTTTGGCCGATTGCGAGGTTTTTTATATAGATAATGTTATTTTAAAAGAGTTCACCGATAATTTTTATGTTATTAAAAATTCCTGGCAGACGCCGGTGGCTTGCGATAATAACTTGGATAATCCCTTTGGCCTGGCTGCCTGCGCCGGGCCGGCTGGCCAAATCTGCGCCACTGTGCAGAATGGCGTAGAGCTTTCCTGTTTTATTGAAATTGGCCAAACCTCCTGCCAGGCCGGCGGCTTAAGGTTTAATATCGGCGCCCAGCAGGGCTGCCAGCAGTATTTAGACAGAAACAGCGACACTCATTTCTTAAAGAAGTTTAGTTATTTGTGCTCCGGTTCGGCTATTGGCTGCGAGGCCTTTATTGATACTCAAAACTCATCAGTTTATCAGGCGGAGCATACTTACGGAAGTTTTGCCTGCAACGACATTATCGGCGAAATAGATTCGGCCGGCGATTGCTGGATCAGGGGGCAATTTATGTGCGATACCGTCGGCAACGATTCCTGTGAATATTCAGCTTATCCCGGCGCCAATGCCGGCAACACCATTCCTAATGATGAAATAGTCTATTTAGTCAATGATCCGGAAAAATACTGTTCCCCGGCTAAGCAGGGCTGCGGGCGCTTGGGCCGGCCGGAGCTTAATCAGCAAATTAACGATTTAACCGACCCCGGTTACGTGACAAATGTTGAGACAATTTTCTTAGTTAATAATCCCGATGATTATGACAGCATTCTTTGCGGCCCCGGCGGAGAGTTTTGCGCCGAATACTCCAATGTTAATGACCAGACTGTTTCTTATTACTATGATCCCATGAGTTTTGCCAGCGCCCCCGGCGCCGCCAGTAAAACCTGTTATTACAACAGCAGCCAGAATAAGTGGCTGATCAGCGGTTTAGACGCCGATTGCCCCGATCAAGTTGAAGATTCTGTTGCGGGCGTTTCTTATCTGCCCCGCCATTTTGATTATAGTTACCAGGGCTGGGCCGGTTTATGCAGTCCGGAAAACAGCGGCTGCGCTATGTATCTGGATCCGGCCGACCCCTTAACTGATGCGGCAGAAAAATGCGAGTCTACCCTGACTCCTCAATTTTCCGGCGTCTGCAATGCCGAAACCGGCAGTTTTATTACAATCGGCAGCCATGAATATTGTGTTATGACTATTAATAATTTAGAGCATAAAGTTTGTGATACTGACATCTCGGAATCTAATTGTTTAGAAGACCCTAAGTATCCTTCCGGAAGCAATCAGTGGATTTATTCGTCTTTTGGCTGGTATTGCGATTTAAGCAACGTGGTGAACGCCGAAACCAACTGCTGTTTAGGCGGGCAAACGCCCCAGTGCGACGGCGAGCCGGAAGAAACTCAAGTTTGCGCGGTTTATAGCGGCAATGACCGCTGTTACTATAATCTGCAATGCGCCCCTTATAACTATCTAAAAGATTCCGTGAGCGCCGAGGGCTGCAACGGCTTGGCGGATAAAGAAAAGGGCTGTATCCTGTTTAACGATACCAGCTTAACAACTTTGGACTGGTCCAGCGAAAGCACTCTGGACAACGACAGCCCCGCTGTCTGCGATGCAGAGCGCAGCTTTATTTTTAATGATGACTGTGATGCCAATACTTTGCTCAAGGTCCGCAAAGACAGGCAGTGCGCCGAATGGCTGCAGTGCGGTTCCAGCTTTTTAGACCCCGAAGGCCAAGAGCTCTGCCTGGGCCTAATTAAGTGCGCCGGTTCGGCAGATGCAGGACAAGGATGCGCTAATATTATTCCCGCTAATACCGCAGAGCTGACCATAGATTTAACCAGCACCAGCACGCGCGCCGCTGAATTTAACAGCATCAGATATTTATCCGGCTACAGCAAGGCCGGCGCCGATTGGGGCAATGGCCTTATGGCGGCCGGCCATTATTCGCCGGAAGCCATGCTCCAGCTGGGAGATAAAATAACCGTTCAGAACGGCGATATGGAAAAAATAGAGAGCTTGACAGAACTGCCCGCTGATTGGGCAGAAGCCCATTATAATGGCGCCGGCTATTGTTTTGGCGAATCCAGCTTTAGCGGAGCCAGGGGCGTGTTTAGTTTAAAGATGAAGATGCTGGACAGCGCCGCGGACTGGCAGTTGGCTAATTCCGGCGACTATATGTACTGCGGCGCTGAAAATGATAACAGCGGCCAGTTCTATATTATAGACCCGGGCCAAAAATATGTTTTAACCTGGTGGGTTAAATCCGAAAGCGGCTCGCAAATAAGCGCTGTGGGTTTTGAGTGGTATAATCAGGATAATATGCCATGCAATGCTGATAATTTATACTGCACTGAAGACGAGGAGCCGTTGACAGGTCAAACAGAAAATTATTCCTCGTGGACTTACAGCGCTCCCCAAAGCTGGACTAGATACACTTTAAGCTTTGGCCCGGTGGGCGACACTGATGTTGATTTGGAAATTCCGCCGCAGGCCCGCAAAGCCAAAATCCTTATCACCGGGCCGCGCACCGACAGCGGCCAAACTGGCTGGCTGATGTATGATGATGTGGCCATAGAGCCGGTTCTTAAAATTAATGATACCACCACCATTGCCAAAGACTGCCGCTTGTTCCCCAAAGCAGATTCGCCTTCCTGCGCCTATACCACCGAACTTGTCGCTTATCAGGGCTGGAACGGCTACTGTTTGGAGCCAGATCCCTTTGCCGGCTATAATCCATACCCTTTAAATCCTCAAAATTACCAATCCTGCCTGCAATGGTTCCCGGTAGAAAGCTTAGCCGGCGACAGCTTGGTATTTAATATAGAAACCATTGGCTACCAGGGTCCAGAAGAGCTTTATTACTGCGCGCAGTCAGAAGGGAATTATAATAGAAAAATTCCTATACCGCCAAGTACTACTAATTTAACTAATACTTTTGTTGGTCCTTATATAAATTCTGACGATCCAAATGGTGATGTTGTTCTTGAAAACGACCCCTTTGGCAATTTGCGGCCAATTAAAACAGCAATGAATGGCACAGTTATTACAAATGACGAGTGTAATTATATAGAGAATATTGCTTTTGCTGATGGTATTGCTTGTAGAGATGGAAATTTACCTGGTATTTGCGGTTGCGCAGAAGTTAAAAGTATCAATTTTGAAACTTTTTCTGCTGACGAGGAGGATAAATATTATAAATGGGAAATTGAAGGGATTTATTGGGTTATGCAAAGAGCATCAGCGCCAGATTGGGATGCTGGTAATACTTTTCCTAATCTCGGCAATGTTTATTTTGTGACTAGTGAAGATAATAATTGGCATTATCATTGGGAAACATGGAATCATAATGTTTTAGAAGTAACCGTTAATTTTGATGCTGATGATAGGATTGAAAGTTTTACTGTGGATATGATGGATGATAGCGATGGTCAAGGAGGTGCTTGGGTGGCAGGAATTGTTGTTTTAAAGGAACCCTGTACCACCATTGTTAAAACCGTAGATAATGGCCAGCAAAAAGTCTGGCTAAATAGGTACGATTATGGCTGGTCCACAACCAGCAACAACATTTTGGGCTATAATCGTTATTTGCCTGCGAGCTCGCCTTACTGGGGAATTTTTGGCAGTATCAATAATGAGGTTCAGGGTGACCCTGATAATTGGGGATCAACGTCTTATTTTGTTAGTCTTAGCCCCGGTAGTAATGCCGGAATGCCTTATGCTACTATTAATGATATGGGTGAAATTACTACCGACCCAACTCATTTAGCAATAACTGGGAGAATTTGTATAAGTGGCGCCCCTTATGATCCAAATAATCAAGATGCAGGGCATATATTAAAACCCTGTAATAACTCCACCGATTGCGGAATTGATCTATCTACTGGCCAAAATGGCATTTGCGGCGGCATTGGCAAATACTGCTTTGATGATGAAGGCATTGCCACCGGCATCAGGTGCGATGATGACGATGTTTGTAATTCAGATGAACAGTGCCTGGCTATCGGCCATACTCTTGCCAATCCCAATTCCACCGAGCAGTTATACGAGCCAAATATAGAAAACGCCATGGCCAGGGTTCAACAGCTTTTTGCCCAGGTTTTTGGGCTGTGGCAGTGGGATAACGATACCAGTCACTATCTTGCTTGCGATGATAGCAATAGCTTTTGCGGGCTGGGCGTTGATTGGGAGGATCTTGACCGTTCCGCAGAATATGGTTCGGCGCCCATAGTTTCTAATATGTCTATAAACAATCAGACGACCGGGAATATTTATTTAGCAGCGCCGGGCCAGCTAATAAGCTTGGTGTTTAATGTTAATGTGCCTGATAATCAGCTGCCTATTGAAGATATAAAAATTAATTGGCACGACAGCGATAGTTATCAGTCCATTCCCGGGCCGCTCAATGACAGCAGTTCACGGACCATCACCCATACCTATACCTGCTCTCCCGACCCCAGCGGCAATAAATGCGAAAGCTGTTCGCCGGGCGGTACTTTAGTCAACAATACCTGCAGATACCAGGCGCCGTCATTCAATTTAAAAGACCACTGGGGCTGGTGCCTTAATGGCTCTATCTTGGACAGCATTTCTTGCGTGCCCGACGAGGGAGCGTTTTACGGCAGTTTTAATGCCGTCACTAATGTTTATAATGTAGGCGTTGCCAACTCTTATTATATTATTGTGGGGCAGTGAATTGAGGATTGAGGACTAAGGATTGAGGATTGAAGACTTCGGCCAAAGGCCGACCAGCCTCTGGCTGGGAAGACTAAAAACTAAAAACTAAAGACTTAAGACTTCGGCCATGAGCCATAGGCCATCGGCCTTTTGGCTGAAAGGCCGACCTCCTCCAAAGGCGGATGGGCTGCTGGCCCAAGCCTCTGGCTGGGAAAACCGAAGACCAAGGACTAAAAAACTAAAAGATTCAATAAATGAGATTAATATTCAGAAAAAAGAAGACTATTTTCTGGGGTATCCTGCTTTTGTTAATTGGGTTTTTGTTGGCATTCTGGCCTGGCCAGGGGCTGGCGCAGGGGGTTGCAGAGTATACAGCGGAGCAGTTAGGCGGCGGCGCCGGCGCTTGGATTGTGGCCCAGATAGCCAACCTGATTTTGAATCTTAATTATTTTTTGGGCGCTTATATTCTTCTGCCCTTGATTAATTTTGTGGTGCAGGTTTTGCAGTATAACGGTTTTTTGGATTCTTACGCTGTCGAGGTCGGCTGGCCTTTGGTCAGGGATTTAACCAATATGTTTTTTGTAATCATCCTTTTGGTTATCTCCTTTAGCACTATTTTACATATCTCCGCTTATCATTATAAAAATACTTTGCTGAAATTGGTGATTATGGCTCTTTTAATTAATTTTTCCAAGATGATTCTGGGCTTTATGATTGATTTTGCCCAGGTGATTATGCTGACTTTTGTTGATGCTTTTCAAAACGTGGCGGTTAATGCCATGTCTTATGCCTTTGGCATAACCACAACCGGCTCGGCCATGGTGGACCTTTCTCAAACGGGCGGCGTGTTTACCAAAGAAGATATTCTGGCCACCGTGCTGTTAAACCTGGTTTTTTTAATAGTTGCCAGCGCCGTAATGATGGTTTATGTGGCGGTGCTGTTATGGCGCGTTCTTAATTTGTGGATTCTGGTTATTCTTTCGCCCTTTGCTTTTTTGGCCGTGGCTTTTCCCGGGCTTAAGCAGTATTCGTCGGAGTTCTGGAAAAAATTTTGGAATCAGCTGACCATTGGGGTGATTTTGGCCTTTTGTTTATGGCTGGCGTTTATGCTGCTGGCCGCCGGCATAACCATGGGCAATGATTTAAGCTTAACCTCCCAAGTAAATGTATTCCTGGACCCTGAAAGCGATACTGATCTTTTGTGGGAGCGTATTTATATTTTTATTGTTTCCATCGCTTTATTGCTGCTGGGACTGCAGTACGCCCAGCAGGCCGGCGGCTTTGCCGGCGCTTTCGCCGGCAAGGTTAGCGGCAAGCTTTCGGAGATGGGGAGCAAAGCGGTTAAGGGCGCTTTATATCCTGTCAGGAAAGCCGGCCAGCTGGGCGGATTTGCTGTGAAGAGGGGCTGGAAGGCAGCAGGCAGGGGAATTCAAAATTTTTCCACCGCTAAAGGGCTGGAAGGCAGCGGTTTCAGAAGAGGTCTTAAGTATTTAACTAAGGCGGGCTGGGAAGGACGGCAGAAAAGAGGCGATGAGCTAAACGAGAGAGCTAAAGACCGGGCTCAGGCCTACGCCCATGATGAAGCCAACCGAGCGAGAGACGTTTATACTTCGCACGGACAAAATATTGCGGAGAAACATGCCAAGCAAATGGCCGAAGATTATAGCATAGCGGGGCCAGAAGATTTAAAGCAGCAGTTTGAGCAGGTTTTAAGAATGCAAGGCGGCCGTGAAAAAGATGATAGAATCAGGGGTTTGTTTGCCATTGCTTCAAAAAATGGCTGGCAGGATGATTTAATGGGTATGGAAATCATTAGAGATGATTTAATGACAGCCGAGGAGAAAAAAGATGTTACAGAGAGGCAGACCTATAAAGAAGATAGGACTAAGCATCATAATTCTGACATTGAAAGAGACATGCATTTACAATACGCTCGTAGCTTAGTAAAAATAGGAAAATTAGACAAAGATAAGGTCGATCAATTTGTTGAAGATGAAATTAAAAGAGGCGTGGAAGAAGATATGATCAAAAAGTACGATTCAGACGATGTTTATGATGGGGTAAACATTACCTCCAGACAGAAACAAGGAAAGTTTTTGGAAAAATATATCGCCACCAGCACTCAGACCGGCGAAATTAGCGACGAGGCCATGGCTTTAATTTACGACCACGAACAAAATGCCAAAGCCAACGGCCATTTGGAAGATATAGGTTTTGCTAGAATAGCAGAAAAAGATTATTATGCCCCGGAAGATATTACAAACGATAAAGGCGAGATTATTCATAAAAAAGGCAGCATGGTTGTTAAAAAGGGCCAGTTTAGATTTTTGGACTATACAAAAAAGGACGCCAAAGGCCTTACTGAAGCCGACCATATGGGCCTGGCAGAAACTTCTAAATTAGAGGCCAAAACCATTGCCAAGGCCCAAGCGCATTCTTTTAGCCCTTATAGAAAGAACGGCAAAGCCGGGACTATGGATGATTATTTTAGGTACCTTAGAGAAATAGTCGGCGGTTCCGACGAACCATATAGGATAAACATGAATTCCAGAGACGCCAATTTTATTTGGGGAGGCGCGGCTGTAAAAAAACCTGTAATTACCAAAGAGATCAAAAATTCAACAACAGGAGTAAAATCAAATTATACTTTAGGAGAAATATCAACCGCCGCCAATCTTGCTCCGTTCCTTTCTGCTTTTGTTAACCAAGCCACCAGAAATCAAATGGTCAGAGCTTATCATTCATTTAGCGGTCAATTTGTTGATCATAAAGGAGACACTTCACAAGGTATCAGGGAATGCCTTAAAGGAAGCGGTTTAAATATGGTATTTAACCTTAAAAATCCTTTAGATCCTAGCGGGAAAAAGGATGTGTTATATGGAATTAATGCTTTAACCGGCAAGGTTGTCCAGCTTGACGGTCAACTTAAAGAGATAGGTAGAACGCAAAAATCCTTGGAAGACTTTGCTTTAGAAATGAAAGGTGCGGGCATAATGAGCGAAGACGAACATAACCAGTTTCTGGAAGCTATTAAACGCGCCTAAATTTAATAAAAAAGATGAGCATATTTAACGCTAAACAATTTGGAATGGATAAATGGGGTCCAACGGAAATGGCCCAGCCCGGCAATCTTGATTTATTAAAAGAACTGGTTGTTAGTTTTTCTATGTCTTTAAGCCAAGGCGATGCCGGCGTTTTGCATTCAGTTTTAAAAGATTTAATGGAAAAGCATGGCTCTAAATTAAATAAAGATATTTTGGCCCAATATCGTTTATTGCTAAAAGAATTTGGCATTTTGTCGTGGGTGGACAGAAGCGAAGAAGAAAAAAAAGATTATTTGACCAAGGATTTGCTTTTAATTATAAAAACCCCCTTGCCTATTTTAGCCCTGATAGATTCCCAGATAAGATGGCGCAAATGGGAGTATAAAGAAATTTTGCAACAAAATTTAAACTACATCAGCCATAATTTGGAATTAATCGGTTCGCTTAATAAAGATTATAATTTTAGCGCTGCGGACAACAGGCCGGCAATAAAAAATTGGATTAAGGACTATATTATTTTTTCCGACTCGCCCAAGGGTCTGGATTCTTTAAAGTTAAATAAATACTTTGAAGAGAATAAGAATTTTAAGCTTTTAAATAACGATGACAAGAAGACGTTAAAAAGAATTTTAAAGCTGTATACTATTTTATCCAATCCTTTTAAACACAGCAGTTTTTTTCAAACCCCGGGCTTGTTTGATTTTGATTTTGAATTGGCAAGCGCTTTAGAGTCGGCTGGTGAAAGCGCTGTCCAGGCGCCGGCTGAAGCAGCCGATGATGTTATTAATAAAGGCAGTCGAGATGATGATAATTTAAAAAAGATACAAAATATATATAAATTTACTTTAACTGAATTACAGAAGAAATATGGCATTGATGAATCTGTAAAAAAATACAATAATTATGAATTGCCAAAGTTGGTTGAAATTTTAATCGCTGGCATAAAAGATCCCAAAATAGTGCTGTCAATTTTGTCTCTGATTGTAAAAAAAGATCAGCAACTAGATATCCTTACCAACCAGCTAGCCGAAAAATTAAAAGTTACTATTAAAAAACAACCAGGCCTGAAAGAAATTTTTATGGAGTTGTTGCTCGGTTGCGGTTTGAGTGAGAATGATTCTGCCGTTTATCTTTTGCATCTGGCAAATTATAATAAAAAACTGCAGGGCTGGGCTTACGGAGACCTTAAAACCCTGACTTTTAAATGGAGATAGTTTAAGCATGGTGAAATAAAAATCCCGCCCTATTTGTGTAGAGTGGGACTTTTTTACTAAGTCGATAAGAAACTACCGTTTCTTATCGACTACTCTTGGACCTTTTTTAAATTCCAAGACGGATGTTCCTACCTTTTTAGTGTCTCTATCCTGACCCTTTAATATCATCAGGACAGCGACTACTATAAAGAGACATAGTGCCGTGTAGGGGGAGATGAAGAGCACCACCAAACAAAGGCCCAGCGCTGGCCAATACATGGGGAATGATTTCCAAAATGGAAACCATATATACATGGTAACACCGACATAGCCTACCAGCGCCACCATGATAGTTATTACCACGGCAATTAGCAGGATTATAGCTCCCATTTTTTTTACCTCCTCTTTTTTATCTAATGTTCATAATAGATTATTATAGCATAGTTTTACAATCTTGTCAATAAAAAATTAGCCTCTCTACTAATTTTTGGCTAATTTTAGCGAAATTTATTTATTTTTTAATTTACCCTCTCAACATACTCACCAGTTTCGGTGTTTACCTTTATAACATCGCCCTGATTGATAAACAAGGGCGCTTTTATTTCTTTGCCCGTTTCCAGAGTCACTAATTTAGCGGCGCTGCCGGCCGTATCGCCTTTAATGCCCGGCGGGCTTTGCATAACTTTAAGATCAACTTTAACCGGCAGTTTTATGCTGACCGGCTGATTTTCGTAAATTAAAACATCAACGGCCAGGCCTTCTTTTAAAAATTCTGCCTGGGCCCCGATAGCTTCTTTATTTAAACTGAATTGCTCATAACTTTCGTTGTCCATAAAATGGAAGTTATTCTCGTCGCTATATAAAAAATTTGCCTTAGCCCGCTGCAGGTCGGCTTCTTCTATCTTATCTCCGCCGGAAAAAGTTAATTCTAAATTTTGGCCGGTAATTAAATTACGGAGCTTAGTTTTTAAATTAGCTCCGCCGCGGGCCACTTTTATATGCTGGGTGTAGATTGCCTGGTAGGGCTGGCCCTGGTGGGTGATTACCGTGCCCAGTTTTATGTCGTTGATTGATAACATTGGAACATTAGAGCATTAGAGCATTGGAACATTAGAGCATTGGAACATTGGAGCATTGGAACATTGGAGCATTGGAACACTGGAGCATTAGAGCATTGGAGCACAACTTCTATGTTCGCGTGCTCCCATACTCCCATGTTCCCATGTTTATTTTATAAGCGTCCATAGCATTTTACCGATTTCATCAATGCTATTAAAACAGGTTGTATATTGATTTTCTGTAATATAATTTTCTTTATAGGAAAAATCAATCAGATACTGTGCTTCCTTTAAAGAACCGTATGATATTTTCAAAAAATTATTATAAACTTTATCATTATTTCTAGCGAATCCTTCAATAAAGTTTAGAATAATTGAGAGTGATGAGCGTCTTAATTGACTAGTGGCTCCAAAACGTTCGTCAGACGGAAAGTCTTTGGTAATTTTATATACCAGATGGACATAGTTGTCCATCTTTAATTGTAATAGTTTTCGAAAAATTTCACTTTTCATAAAATCGCCTTTCATTTTAATTATTAGAACATTGGAGCATTAGAACATTGGAGCATTAGAACACTGGAGCATTAGAACATTGGAGCATTAGAACACGACTTCTATGCTCTCATGCTCCCATGCTCTCATGCTCCCATGCTCTCATGCTCCCATGCTCTCATACTCCCATGCTCTCATGCTCCCATGCTCTCATACTCCCATGCTCTCATCGAGTGGTGTAAGGCAACAAGGCCATGTGTCTGGCGCGTTTAATGGCCTGGGCCAGTTTCCGCTGATGCTTCATGCACACGCCGCTGCGGCGCCTGGGCACAATTTTGCCATAGGAGGAAATAAAACGCTGCAGAATCTGCCAGTTTTTATAATCAATATCTGGTATGGCTTTAACGCAAAAATAGCAGTAACGCTCGTTGCTAAGTAGATTTTTTGATTTAGTCATAGGTAATAAAGTTTCTAATTTCTAATTAAATTAATTAATTAGAGCATTGGAATATTAGAGCATTGGAACACTTGCTCCAATGTTCCTATGCTCCCATGTTCTCATAGTAATTTAAAACGGGATATCATCCACATTTATTTCTTTTTCTTCCGGAGCAGAAGCGGCTTCTGTTTCGGTCGGCTCCGGTTGGGAGTTGTTTTGCGGGGGCTGGGGCTGGCTGTAGTTGCCGCCAGGCGTTTGGCCGGCTCGGTCGAGCATAATCATATTATCGGCGATAATTTCGGTCCTGTATCTTTTAACGCCATTCTGGTCGTCCCAGGACCTGGTTTGCAGACGGCCTTCGATATAAACCTTGCCGCCCTTTTTTAAATACTGGCCGCAGATATCCGCCAGTTTTCTCCAGGCCACCACGTTATGGAATTCTGCTTTTTCCTGCCTTTGCCCGTTTTGGTCGTTCCAGACCAGATTGGTAGCTACTCCAAAATTAGCCACGTTTATGCCGGAAGGCGTGGTTCTTACTTCCGGATCCCTGGTTAAATTGCCGATGATTGTGGCTTTGTTTAAATCCATATGTTTGTTGATTAGTCAATAAGTATTGTATTGAATGAATTGAATATGCGTTGTGAGTTATAGGTCAGTTCGTTGCAGTAATAATTTATAACTTAAAACTGAAGACTTAATTATTTTATCTCCCCGCTTAACAATTCGTCCAGTTTTTTATCTAAGTCATCTAAGCTGACTTTTTCTTTTTTGGTTTTTTCTTTTTTTTCTGCCTCGGCTTCTTTTTCCTTTTCTTTTCTAAGCTGTTGCTGAATTTGGATAGTTTTAACCTTTTCTTCTTTGGCGACTTCTGCCGCTGTTTTAAGGCGTTTTTTAACCAGCAAGTATCTTAAAACGTCTTTATTAATTTTCAGTTCTTTTTCGGCCGGCGCCAGGTTTTGAGGCGGCAAATCCAGTTCCCAGGTAAAATAAAAACCATGCCGCAGCTGTTTAACGGGGTAAGAAAGTTTTCTTCTGCCAATTTCCGAAACCCCGGCTATATTCTGGGCCTGGTTTTTTTCCAGCAAGGATTTTAACCTGCCGAAGATTTGCTGATGATCGCTTTCCGGCGCATTGCCGGGGATAATAAAGGTAAATTCGTAGTGATTTAGTTGATTTTGCATGTTTTCTTAATAATTTACCCTCTACAATAAATTTATAGAAGGATCTGCCAATATTGGCGGATGCGGTTAAATTATCTGCTAATCTAGCAGTTCCTAAGTATTTTGTCAGATTATCAAAAAAGTGTCAAGGCCTTGCCTATTTTGATTATTGTTTAATTCATTAAATCGGGTATAATAATTACATGTTATTCAACCAAAGCAAACAAAAATACGGTTTTGTCTTGGGCCATGCCTGGGAGCTTTCTAAAGCAGAGATCGAAAACCTTTTTAGGTTTATGGGCATTGCCTATCAAACCATTTTTTTAAATGAGCAGGTTTTTATTATTGAAACTAATAATCAGATTACTGTTCAGGAGCTTCAGGAAAGACTGGGAGGAACCGTTAAGATATCGCATATCGCGAATCGCTCGCCTCGCTTAGGAGTCGAAGCGGGCATATCGCGAATCGAGTTAAAAGAAGCCATTGGAGAAGTTGTTAAAAACCGAAGACTCAAGATCAAAGACCAAAAGTATCAATTTGGTTTTAGTATCTATGGCAAAGCCGATATCAAAGATTTTAAAAGAATCGGTCTGGAAATTAAAAAACAGCTCAAAGAGCGGGGAGTAAAATCGCGATTCGTTGTTTCTAAAGAACCTAATCTATCATCGGTCATTGTCCAGAAGGAAAAACTTTTAGATCAGGGCGTTGATGTTGTCATTATTCCCTCGGAAGATCAATTTTATCTTGGTTATACATTGAGCGTTCAAAAGTTCGAAGATTATTCCAAGCGCGACTATGGCCGGCCCCAGCGCGACGATAAATCGGGCCTGCTGCCGCCCAAGCTGGCTAAAATGATGCTTAACTTAAGCCGGACAGCTGTTGACCAGAAAATTTTAGATCCCTTTTGCGGATCGGGCACAATAATCCAAGAAGCCCTGCTGCTGGGCTATAAAAATATCATCGGTTCGGATGTCTCAAAAAAGGCCGTTGAGTTTACTCAAAATAATCTTAAATGGCTAAAGACCAAGCTCAATGTTGATTTGTCGGGCGTTGAGGTTTATCAGCTTGATGTAAAAAAGCTTTCGGAAAAAATCCGTCCGGAATCAATCAATACTGTAATCACCGAACCTTATTTGGGCCCATCGCTAAAAATCAGCAATCCCGCTAAAGTCATCAAAGATCTCTCCAAATTATATTTATCTGCTTTTGAAGAATTTTTTAAAGTCTTGAAAAAAGGCGGAAAAGTTGTCATCATTTTCCCGATAGTCAATAATCAAAAATTGGATGTTCTTAATGATATTAAAAGAATGGGATTTATTATTGAACCTTTAGGCGAGGAACCGAGAAGGTCGATAATTTATTCCAGGCCCGGGCAAAGAGTTCAGAGGGAAATATTTGTTTTTAGGAGGAATTAAATAATCTAAAAACAGGTAAATTTTTATTTTAGTTCATTCTCACCATTAAATATGAATCAATGAATTTGACATTTTTCTAATTTTCGAATATAATCGAAATGAGGTTAAATTTCAATAGCAAAAAACGAAATAAAATATTAAAATTTGGCTAATTTTAGCAAAAATGACTAAAAAAGAGATAATTTGGCGGGAAATACTTTATCAAGCCCTTGAAAGGAAGGTTTTTAAGTTTACTCAAAAGAATTTAGCTGAAAAATTGGGCTTTTCGTTAAGCACGGTTTTTAATGCTTTAAAGGTGCCTCGTCAAGCCGGGGCCGTTAAGGTTAGCGGCCGTTTTTTTGAAGTAGTTGATATGGAGAAATTATTGGCTATCTGGGCCACCTATAGAAATTTAGCTAAAGAAGTTATTTACCAAACCCGCCTTGATTTACCGGTATCTCAAATCGTGGGGCAGCTGCCGGCCGAAGTAGTTTTAGGCGGCTACTCTGCCTATCAGGCAAGGTTTAAAGAGGCGCCGGCAGATTATGATAAGGTTTATGTTTATGCGGATAATTTAGCTGAAATTAAAAAAAGATTTCCTAAGCAGTCCGGCGGGCCCAGTCTGATAGTTTTAAAACCCGATGCCAATTTAAAGAATTATGGACAACGGCTGACTCTGGCTCAACTGTTTGTTGATTTATGGAATTTAAAAGAGTGGCAGGCCAAAGATTTTTTAGAATCATTAAAAAAGAAAATTTTCTAACCTATGAACGAATATTACCAAAATTTTGTCACGGAAAAGAGTTTTATAATGTTAAAGAAATTTAAAGACAGCTGCCGGTTTATTTTAATCGGCGGCTGGGCGGTTTTTTTCTATACCCATTCCTTAAAATCCAAAGACATAGATATCATCATTGATTTTGAAGAACTTTCCAAACTAAAAGAAAATTATGAAGTTTTTAAAAACGACAGATTAAAGAAGTATGAAATTTCCATTGAAGAAGTTGATATTGATATTTATCTGCCGCGCTATTCGGAATTTTGCCTGCCTATTGAGGACATCCAAAAAACTTCTCGATTATTGGAAGGATTTAAAGTTCCAACACTGGAAATTTTGCTGATTTTAAAGCAACAGGCCTATTTGGCCAGGCGCGGCTCTGTCAAGGGCGAAAAAGACAAGCTGGATATTTTATCGCTGCTGGCTTTGGATAAATTAAATTTTGATTTATATAAAAAATTGATTGCCGATAATAAGTTATCAGTTTTTAGAAATGATTTATTATCTTTAGTTAAAGACACTAAAGAAATTGAACAGTTGAATCTTAATGTTTATAAGTTCAGCAAACTAAGGAAAAAATTTATCGATCAATTAAGTTAAAGATGAGTTTATTTAATTTATACTCAATTGCTTAAATAATTCCGTATAATGCCCGGAAGATTAGCATGAGAGCATTGGAGCATGAGAGCAAGTGCTCCAATGTTCCAATATTCCAATGCTCCAATGCTCTCATGTTCCAATGCTCTCATGCTAAGCTCCGCCACTTCGGAATTATAAAAGCGAAGGGGTATATACACATATTCAAAGTCAAACTCATATGGCCAAAAAACCTCGGCCTAAGGCCGATCCGCTCGCCTCGAGCAAAGTCGAGAGGCGAAGCGGGCCTTTCGCGGAAAAGTCAAAACACTGTTGAATGTTTTGTTGAATTTTGGCTAAGGTTAGGGAAAAGCTTTACTTACAATGTCATTTCGAGTTTACCCGAGAAATCTTGTTGCCCAGCGATTATTGTTATTTCATCAAGATCCCTCAGCTTCGCTCGGGATGACAATAAGTAAAGCTTTTTTGTTGTGGAAACATCATGTTTTGTGTTATAATTAAGTCTGAAAAATAAGTATGGATAACATCACTCTTACTTTTAATAAATTTAATAATAAAAGCGTAAAACTGGCCGGCGGCAAGGGCGCTTCTTTGGGTGAAATGACGCAGGCCAAACTGCCGGTGCCGCCTGGTTTTGTGGTTTTGGCCGGCGCTTTTGACAGTTTTTTAAAAGATACGCCGCCGCCAGTGGGCGTTGGCCAGGATTTAAATGTGGCCATAGAAGCAGAGCTTAACAAAGTTAAGCATAACGATGTGAACAGCGTGGATAAAGCTTCTAATGTAATCAGAGATCTTATTTTAGACTCCCAAGTTCCGGAAAAAATCAGCCGGGAAATCGTTAAAGAATTTAAGAAACTCAAGATCAAGTGGGTGGCTGTTCGTTCATCAGCTACAGCCGAGGATTCAAAAGTTGCTTCGTGGGCCGGGGAACTGGACACCTTTTTATACGTTAATGAAAAAAATTTAGTAGAGGCAGTCAAGAAATGCTGGGCATCGCTATTTACGCCCAGAGCCATATTTCATCGTTTTGAAAAAAAACTGCATTTTGAAAAAAAACTGCATAAAGTTGCGGTCAGCGTGGCGGCGGCGGTTCAGCAGATGGTTGACTCCGAAGTTTCGGGCGTGGCCTTTAGCGTCCTCCGGTTACCAAGGACAGGAATCAATTAATCATTGAAGCCGGCTACGGTTTGGGCGAGGCCATAGTTTCCGGCGCTATCACTCCGGATTCATACGTAGTTCATAAAAAAGAAGAAACCATTTTAGATATTAATATCAGCGTTCAAGAAAAGCAGATTGTTATGAAGCCGGGCGGAGGCAGTGTTATCAAGCCAGTCTTAAAGTTTAAACAAGCAAAACAAAAGCTGACCGGCCGGCAGATTATTGAACTTTCTAAAATAATCAAAAAAATCGAACAGCATTATAAATGTCCGCAGGATATTGAATGGGCGGTATATAAAAATAAATTTTATATTCTGCAGTCGCGGCCGATAACGACGTTATAACAGAGGATTTGTTATCGCTGTCATCCCGAGCGAAGCCGAGGGATCTCGTAGAAAATTGAACGTTCGTTCAACATCGGGATTTTTCGCTGACGCTCAGAATGACTTTGAAAACAAATCCTGCCATGATTAAACAATTATTTGTATAAATGCCCGACCAAGTTTTACAAAATAATACCGACGAAGAAATCCTGATCAAAGACGAGTCAGGCAGTTTTAAGCTGTATAGCCATGGGCAGTTGAGAGATTATCAGGAAGTTCTAAGCAGCCAGTTAAAAGTTAGTGCCCCATCCCCAGCTCCCGTTGCGCCCAACCTGCCTATCGATACCGGCATGGAAGAGCCCATGCTGCAGCCGCCGCCGCCGGCGGTCAGAAAAAAAACCGCCAGTTTTTATTTTCACCCCGAAGACGAAGAGGAAGCGGCTAAATTCGCCCCCGCGGCTGAAGCGGATAATTTAAAGAAATATGGTTTAGAGAAGATTGTTAACAAAGCCATTGCCGACCATCAGCTTTCTTTAAGCCAGCAGCTCCAAAGCCGATTGCAGAATATAATTTTTTCTTATTTAAGAGACAGAAGAACCGCCGTGGATTTTCAGGAAGCGCTGGTTAGGGCAGAGCCGGAAGGAGGCATGAATTTTTCTGTTGAGCAGGCGGAAAAGCTCATGGTTTTTCTTAAAGACATTAAAGGAAAAATCAATAAGGAGCAGGGCTTGGTCATAGAAGAAAAAGAATTAAAGAAAAATGAAGTTTCCGCAAAGCCAAGTTCAGCTAAAACATTTCCGCTTCAAAAAGCTGCGCCGTCTTCTGCGGCAGAATTAAAGCCAATTCCTAAAGTTGGCCAAGAACCGAAAATATCTTTAATGCCAGAAATAGAAAGTTCAACCGCTGTTAGCCAGCCAGCCAGGCCTGCTGAAGCTGTTTTCCGGCAAGCTGAAAAAATCCCCCCAAAATTATTTAAATTTCAAAGGCCGGTCAAAGAAGGAAAAATGTCCGATGTTAAAAGGGAGTATAAGCTGGTTGGCCCGGTCGAAGAACTGGCCAGCTTGGATTTAATCACTTTCAGGCGGCTGGGTCTGGACACCCGAGCCAGGTCCGAAAAAATAGTTAACCGGATCGAGGCCCTGGCCCAAGACTCCTTCATTAAAAAAGCGGCCGGCCTTAAAGCTTGGCGCAGCTGCCCTTTGTACAGAATGTATCTGGCGGTGGGCCAGGCGGGCATGGAGCATCAGCTGGCCGCGGCTGAAATAATTGAGCAGTACCAGTCGGCCGGCAAGGAGATTTTAACCCTGGAAGAGTTTGAAGCCATTTCCGATATTAACAGGCATTTGAGGTTTTGAGCATTAGAACACTGGAACATTGGAACATGAGAACATTAGAACACTGGAACATTGGAACATGAGAACATGTGAACACTTGCTCCCATGCTCCCATGCTCCCATGCTCTCATGCTCTCATGCTCTCATGCTCTCATGCTCTCATGCTCTAATGCTCTAATGTTCAAATGACATACATATGAAACAATTTGTCGTGCCACAATTTATTGATGTTGAAGATAAAATTATCGGGCCCATTACCACCCGCCAGTTTATTATTTTGATTGTGGCCGGCATGGCGCTGTTTTTGGAGTATAAACTTTCTGACATGGCCATGTTTTTAACGGCCGGCCTGCCAACTTTGGGCATTTTTGGCATCATCGCCTTTCTAAAGGTTAACGGCATGCCCTTTCATTATTTTTTCTTAAATATTGTTCAGACTTTAAAAAAGCCGGCCATCAGAGTTTGGTCCAGAGAAGCCGGGGCAGAGGCGCTAATATCAGCTGATATTAAAAAAGGCGGCAAAAAAGCATCGGAGCTTTTGCCCAAAAAGTTTATTGCTTCCTCCAAGCTTTCCGACCTTTCTTTAATTGTTGACACGGGCGGGCTTTATCGGGGCGAGTCAGCAGAAAAGGAGTATAGTTTTAAGACAGGAGAGGGTAATTAATTTTGAATTTCGAATGGACCTAATTTCGATTGAATTTCTAATTTCGAAATTCAGAATTAATAATTTAATCGAAATTCAAAATTAGGTTAACTCAAAATTAACATAGTTATGAAAAACAGCAAAACAAAATCTAAGACTTCAACCCAGCAATATCTGGATATTGTGGAGATTAGGGATGATACCATTATTCTTAAAGACGGAACCTTAAGGGTAGTTCTTTTAGTTTCTTCAATCAATTTTGCTTTAAAAGGCGAGGATGAGCAGAATGCTATTATTCAGGCCTATGTCAGTTTTCTCAATTCTTTAGACTTTCCCCTGCAGATATTAATTCAATCAAGAAATTTGAATATTGATGGCTATCTAAATAAACTTTCTAATTTAGAAAAAGAGCAAACTAACGAGCTGTTAAGAATGCAGATAGCCGATTATGTCAGTTTTTTAAAGGAGCTTTTGGAGCTGGGGCAGATTATGACTAAAAAGTTTTATGTTATCGTTCCTTTCGACGGCATCAAAAACAAGAGAAAGAAATTTTTTGAGAGAGTTTTAGAGCTGTTTTCTGCGGCTACAGTAATTAAAATGAGCCAGAAACGTTTTAGCCAGTACAGCGAAGAGATTAGAAGGAGAGTTGATTTTGTCAGGTCCGGCCTGTCCAGCGCCGGCCTGTCCAGCATTCAGCTAGAAACCCAAAGTTTAATAGAAATATTTTATAATACTTACAATCCGGAACTGGCTGATTCGGAAAAAATAGTTGATGTCAACGAGCTTCGGGCAGAGTCGTAACCGGCAACTGCCAACTGGCATTAGAATAACAAATAACAAAACAAGCATGGTTTTTAAACCGCAACAACTAGATAAAAAAAATTCAGAGCGGCTCAAAGCCGCCGCTGAACCGGATAAAAAAATAAGCGCCCGGGAACAAAAAGAAATTCTGGAGGCGGAAGCAGTTTATCGCCGGGGCGTAACCACCGTTAAGGATTTAATTGCTCCGGCCAGCATGCGGGTAGAGCCAAGGTTGATAGAACTGAACGGCGGCTTTTTGACTACCTTGTTTGTTATTAATTATCCGCGCTATATCAGCGTGGGCTGGTTTGCGCCCATTATTAATATTAATTGGCCCCTGGACATTTCTATGTTTTTTTACCCGGTTAAGTCCGATGTTATTTTAAAACAGCTGAAAAAAAAGGCCGGAGCTTTGGAAGCCCAGCTGATGGCCGATGCTGAAAAAGGCGCGCCCCGCGACCCTTTGCGGGAAACGGCTTTGCGCGATATTGAAAAGTTAAGGGATGATTTGACCCAGGGCGTGGAGCACTTTTTTCAGTTTTCTTTATATGTAACTATTTATGCCAAGAGCCAGGCAGAGCTGGAAAAGCAAGTTGACGAAATGAGCTATCTTTTTGGCTCTAAGCTGGTTTATTCCAAGCGTTCTTTATACCAGGCGGAGCAGGGGTTCAATTCCTGCCTGCCCTTATTTAACGATCAGCTGCAGATTTCTTTTAATATGAATTCTTCGCCGGTGGCTTCTTCTTTCCCTTTTATTTCTTCGGAGCTGACTTCCGACAACGGCATTCTTTACGGCATTAACCGGCACAACAACAGTTTGATAATTTTTGACCGCTTTACTTTGCAAAACCCCAACGCTGTTGTTTTTGCCACTTCCGGCGCCGGCAAGAGTTATGCCATTAAGCTGGAGGTTTTGCGTAGCATGATGCTGGGCATAGAGGTGATTATCATTGACCCGGAGAATGAATATAAATATTTAACCGAGACAGTGGGCGGCGCTTATATCAACGTTTCTTTGAATTCACCCAGCAAAATCAATCCCTTTGACCTGCCCAAGGCCATCGGCGACAACACCAAGCCCGCCGATATTATCAGGAGCGCCATCATTACTTTAAAGGGCTTAGTCAGATTAATGTTGGGCGATTTAACCAACCAGGAAGACTCTTTAATAGACCGGGCGCTTTTAGAAACTTATGCTAAAAAGGATATTACGCCGGACAGCGACCTGACTAACATTGAGCCCCCCTTAATGCGGGATTTTCAGGAAGTTCTGGAAGGCATTGAAGGAGCGGAGAGTTTAGTGGTAAGATTAAAGAAATATACCGAAGGAACTTTTGCCGGCTTATTCAACAGCCCTACCAATATTGATGTTGATAATCAGTTGACCTGCTATTCGGTGAGGGATTTAGAAGACGAATTAAAGCCCATTGCCATTTATAATATCGTTAATTACATCTGGACTACCGTGCGCTCGGAAATGAAAAAAAGAATTTTAGTCATCGACGAGGCCTGGTGGCTGATGCAGAGAGAAGACAGCGCCAAGTTTATTTTCGCCCTGGTTAAGCGCTGCCGCAAGTATTATTTAGGCGTTACCACCATTACGCAGGACGTCAACGATTTTTTAACTTCTTCTTACGGTCAGGCAATCGTAACCAATTCGGCTCTGCAGCTTTTGCTAAGGCAGTCGCCGGCGGCCATCGATAATATCCAAAAGATTTTTATGCTGACCGAAGGAGAAAAATATTTATTGCTGGAAGGCAATGTCGGCGAAGGCATCTTTTTTGCCGGCAATAAACACGTGGCTATTTTAGTCAAGGCCTCTTACACCGAAGACCAGATCATTACCTCCGACCCGCGCCAGCTGTTGGAAATTGAAGCGGCTAAAAAAGAGTTCGAGGCCACCATGCAGAGCCAGGATGATCAGGAAAGTTTGTAAGGCATTTTCAGTTATTGATTAAGCATCAATGAGAATTATGTCAATTAATTAGCGTAAATCAAACTGAAAACACAGATAGTTCACAGATGGCGCACTGATGACTCGCTGATTGATAATAGAATGCATCCGTGAGCTATCAGCGTGTTATCGGTGAACTGTCAGTGATTATTGGTGAGTCATCAGTGAAGTTAAATTTAAATCATCAACTTAACTAGATTAGCTTAATCCATAGCATTAATCCATCAAAAATATGTTGAGACGAAGAACTATTATCATTATAATTTTAGCAGCCGTTGGCTTGTCTATTGCCCTGGTGCTTAGCGACCGCTATTTTAATGAACCAGCAGAAACTGATTTAGTTAATCAATCTTCGGTTAATCAACAGCCGGCTAACTTAAATCAACAAAATAATGCCCTTAATCAGAATCAGCCGGCCGGGCAGCAGTTAAATATTTTATCCCCCTTAGAACAGAGTTTTTATAACACCGCCAGGAATTTTGCCGAGCGCTATGCCAGCTTTTCAACGGACAGTAATTTTGCCAATTTGGAAGAGGTTAAGCTGTTTTCTACCGCGGCCATGATTAATCAGCTTGACCAAATAATCAGCCAGGGCCAGCAGACCGCGGGATTTTACGGAGTAACTTCCAAGGTTTTGAATGTTAATATCGAGGAATTAACTGAAGAGTCGGGTGCGGGCCGGGCTCTGGTTTCGCTGCAGCGCCAGGAAACGCAAACTGATGGCCAAACCAAAGTTTTTTACCAGAATTTAGAACTTTATTTAATAAAATCAGAGGATAATTGGCTGGTAGACAGATCTGAATGGCTGGAATAAACTAATTTTATGGCAGATTTTTCATCACCCACACAATTAGCCAGGCAAAATGCTAAGCAAAAAAGAACAAAGTCAAGAGAACAGCGGGATTATGATCAGCAAATGGCTAAAGGCGCCCAGCGCAGCGCCGCTATGTTTCAACGGCCAGCTCCGCTAAATGAAGCTTTGGCCGCCGGCGACCAGCGCAGCCAAGAAATAAACACCCCGGCAGAAAAAAGCAACGCTGGCCGGTCTTTGGCCAAACAACGGTTGCAGTCCAATGCTGTTAAAAATCGGTATGCTGATAAGTTGGGTTTAGCCAAAGGGCTGCAGGATCCCAAAGTTATGGCTGAAATAGCCAGCCAAAAAGTTTTTTTAGCAGCGGTTTTTAAACTGCTCTGGTCGTGGCTTTTGTTTCTACCAGCTTTAATTGCTTTGCATATTTATTGTTTTGTCAGCGCCGTTACTAGAAAGAAAATTTTTGGCGAAATGTCGTTGGTGCAGATACTGCAGTTTTTAGGCGTTACGGCGCTGGTAGGCGCAGCGCTGCTGGTTATCTTTTTTATAGTGATGGTGATTTTAGACATTTATGAACATCCTTTTAAAAATCTTAAAAATTTAATGGAAATGGCTTTATGAGTGAAAAATTTAAAAAGAATTTGGTTATTATCGGCTTTATCGTTATAGTTATAATAATAGCTTATGCTATTTATTATTTCTTTTTTAGGCCGGCGCCAAAGCCGCCCTCGTATTATTTTACCCCTTCAACCGAAATTATTCCCGGTCAGCTGCCGTCCATTATTAACGAGAATACTAATAGAAGGATCGAAGAAGAGTATGCCGGACTGCCTTCTATAGAAAGGGTGCCCCAGGGAGCGGTTATTTCAGACAAGGCCAAGGGCGGCTATACCGCGGTTCAAAAAAAATTAGAAGCCGGCGCTTTTCCCAAAGTCGGAAAAGACGGCAGCTTGGTGTATTATGACAGCAGCCAGGGGCGTTTTTATAAAAGAAACGCCGATGGCTCCATTACGCTTTTAACTGCCCAGCGGTTTTATGCAGTCAGCCGCATTACCTGGTCCGATGATGCCGCCAAAGCAGTGTTGGAATATCCGGACGGCTCCAATATTGTTTACGATTTTAATGAGAACAAGCAGTCTACCCTGCCAAAAGAGCTGCAGGACTTTGATTTTTCTAATAATGGCCAGATGATTGCCGCCGAGGCCATTGGCCAGCAGACAGAAAACAATTGGATAGTTACCAGCAATCCTGACGGCGCCAATATCCAGTTTATTGAAAGAATCGGCGACCAGGCCAATAACGTTGATGTCAATATCTCGCCTAATAATCAGGTGGTGGCCACTTATCGTGAAAATGCCAGCGCCGGCAGCCAGGAGATTGTCTTTATTGGACAGCAGGGAGAAAATTTTAAGAGCATGGTTGTTAATGGTTTGGGTTTTGCCGGACAATGGACCCCCAGCGGCGAAAAGCTGCTCTACAGCGCCTTTCAGCCGGCTAACGGCTTTAGGCCCACTTTGTCTTTGAGCGGCGCCTTTGGCGATTATATCGGCGCTGGCAATATCGATTTGGGACTGCAGACCTGGTCCGACAAATGCGCTATTTCCGCCGACAGCTCCTCGGCTTATTGCGCCGTGCCTCAAAATTTGCCCGAAGGCAGCGGCTGGTACCCGGAACTGGCTCAAAATTTGCCGGACACTTTTTATAAAGTAGATTTAACCAGCGGCCAGACGACTCTGCTGGCTGAACCGGTGGGCAACCAGCCCTTTTATTCCGCTGCTTCTGTTTTTCTTTCTCCGGATGGAAAGACTTTATACTTTCAAGACCAGTCCGGCTCGGTGTACGGAATCAATTTGCCATAATTTATCTTAAATCTCCAGTCTCCAGTTTTCAGTTTTCAGTTTTTAGTCTCCAGCCTCCATCCTTCAGCCTTCAGTCTTCAGCCTTCAGTCTTCAGTCTTAAATCTTCATCCTTTAAGCCCGCTGAATTTGTTACAACAGTAATTTAACCCTTAATCTTAAGTACTGTTAATTATCTATGACCCAACAGCAAAAAGTTAAAGTTTTAATTGTTGTCCTGTTAGTTTTTTTGTTTTTAGCCACTACCTTGATTTTGGTCAGATTTATTATCGGTAAAAAGATTCTTTCCCAGAATCAACAGAATATTGACTTAATTCTTAAAAGTTTAAAAGAGGGCGATGAGCTTGAATTAACTTCGCCTATTTTTAAAACCAGCGATCCGGCTCTGGGCAATAAAGAGGCGGAAAATGTTATTTTTGAATTCGGCAGCTTTGCCTGCCATTATTGCCGCCAGCAGGCAGAGGTTTTTGACCAGCTATTCAAAAAATATCCCCAACAGGTTTTTTTAGTCTGGAAAGACGCGGTTAGCCCGCTGGATCCCTTGGCCGCCGCAGCGGCTTTGGCGGCCCGCTGCGCCCAGGCGCAGGACCGCTTTTGGCAATTCCATGATTATTTATTTATTAATCAAGAAAGTTTGGGCGAGGAATTATACCAGAATATTGCCGTTAATCTTAATTTGGACATAAATGAGTTTAACCGGTGTTTAGCCGGCGGAGAATTGGCTTTGTATATTGAAAGCGATATTGCCGAAGCCGGCGCTTTGGGCGTTGACGGCACTCCTTATTTATTTATCAACGGCCAGCGCTTTGGCGGAGTTATAACTTTGGAGGAATTAGAAGAAAAATTGAATTTGAGGTAAAATGAGGACTGAGGACTGAGGATTGGGTTTCAACATCATTGAATTATGAATAAAATGACATTAGCAAAAATTATTAAACTGTTAACCATAACTGTTTTTTTAACTGTTTTACTGCTGCCATGCTTAACGGCCCAGGCCGCTTGGGGAGATTCAGAAAAAGAAACAATAGAATTTTCGCCCAATGTTTCCATTCCGGGCAGCGAATTTAAAACAGGCGAGCCGGTAGCGGTGGAACAGACGGGCCAGCCCAATTTACTGGTAAGATACATTCAGGCGATTTATAAGTTTTTTGTGGGCATTGCCGGAATTGTGGCCGTGTTTATGATAGTTTTTGGCGGGGTAATCTGGCTGTTTAGCGGCGGCAATGCTACTAAAATCGGCCAGGCCAAGGAAATTATTCTTGGCGCAATTTTTGGCCTGCTGTTAGCCCTGGGCTCTTATATGATTTTAAATACTCTTAACCCTAGTTTGGTTAATTTTCAATTGCAAGTCGCAGAGGTGCCTGGCCTGACTTTGCCGGCTTATTGGTGCGATGATGTAGAAGTGGCCTTTGACTTTCAGGATCCTTATTTTACCGATGTTATAAACGGGGGCTATGTGTTACAAGAAGGAACTCTTTGTAGTCGCCAATACTATTTGCCAATTAAATCTTTAAACGAAAAAAAGAAGTATACTTGCCACGGCCGCGAAGGTTGCGACATTGGCGAGACCTGCGGTCTTTATTTTACCAGTAAAGGCATGGAGAATAAATGCATGGCCCCGCAAACGGCTTGCCAGTCAATTGGTGATAGCAAAGCCGAAGATTACGGCATGGAAGAGGGCCAAAACGCCTGTAATACTCTTAAAATAAAACCTGAACAAGGCGTCTGTTTATGGCTGAATCATGCCGTTGCCGCTTCAGATACCGGCGGAGATTATTGCAAGTTTTTTGACAGAAGCTGGCTGGATAGCGTGTGCCCCAATGTGGAACAATGCGATGATTATATTTTTTTGAGCGAAAGGCAGCCGGAGCAAAGGGCTTTTTGCACTAATAATGTTTGCGCTATTGTTACCAACAAGAATTTAAATTGTAAATTTATAGAGCCTGGCTATGTTGGCCAATGGATTACTGATGTGTTAGGGTACCCAATAAACTTAGTAGCGAATATATGGAACATTGGTTTTACTACTGCACTTGACGTTACCCCTCCTATAAGCAGTGATAACACTAATGGCAATTGTGTTCCTAAATAGTAATTTATACCCATTATTTAATTAGCAAAATCGGAATTATTAAAGCGAAGGAGTATAAACATGATGATATTCGGCTGATTCTTTATTTCTTGCTCGTTAAGCTACAGGAAGCCAGACTTTCCATAAGAAGTTAGATTTTATATTCTGTTTAGAAATTTATGCTGCTCCCAAAGAAATTTTTTAAACAAAAAACTTTAAAAGTCGCCCGGCAGCTGCTGGGCTGTTTTTTGATCCGTCAAATCGGCAAGAAAAAGATAATCGCTAAAATCATTGAAACCGAAGCGTATTGCGGACCCAAGGATTTAGCCAACCATGCCAGCAAGGGCAGAACCAAACGAACCGAAGTGATGTTCGGGCCGGCCGGCCATGTTTACGTCTATCTGATTTACGGCATGTATTATTGCTTTAATGTTGTTACGGAAAAAGAGGGCTATCCGGCGGCGGTATTGATTCGAGGCGTGGAAATCAATAATCAGGAAATCCTCGGGCCGGGCAAAGTTTGTAGGGAATTGAAGATTGATAAAAGTTTGCATGGCGTTGATTTGATAAAATCAAACAAAATTTGGCTGGAAAGCTATAAAGGAATAAAAAATCGGAAGATAAAAAAAATGCCACGGGTTGGTGTGGATTATGCCGGGGAGTATAAGGATAAGCTGTGGCGGTTTGTATTAATCAAGTAACAAGATACAACCAACCCTTCGATAGGGCTCAGGGCCTATCGGCAAGAAACAAACAAATCTCAAACTCAATCCCCGATTTAATCGGGGACAAATGTCAAACAAACCCCCAAAATAAAAAATTACAGATAAATACTGAGACACGCTGACCATTTGCGGATAAACGCTGATATGCGCTGATGTTAATTATGTCCGCTAATATCAGCGAATATCCGCGCACCTCAGCGTATCTCCGCGATTATCAGCGTTATGGGAAAATAAAATTTTTAAAATAAAAAGCGGCTATCCCTGACGGAATAGCCGTTTGTATTACTGGTGATATTAGGTTACTTCACTAACAGCATTTTGCGCGCAAGTGAACGCTTGCCAGTTAGCAGTTTGTAAACGTACACGCCGGATGACAGATCCATAGCGTCGAACGTAACCGTGTGTTGACCGCTGCCGTAAGTTCCGGAAGTAATCTGCGCCACCTGTTCACCCTTCAGGTTGTAGACTGTCAGCGAAACCTGGCTGACCTGCTCCAGCGAGAAGCTGATGCTGGTTGCTGGGTTGAAGGGATTCGGGTAGTTCTGCCGCAGGTCAAAGGCCCTCGGCGTTGCATAGCGGCCCGAGCCGGGGATTTCGAATCCAGGTATCTGCTCCACGTGGAAGGGGATGTCCTGCTCCACCAGCGGTGTTGCCTCGATCTCCGTGATTGGGACCGTGTGGTAGATCACGTTGTTGAACGTATAGGTGCCTTCCTCCTGAATCACGAAACCGGCATCTTTATCTAAGATGTACATAATGTGGCAGGCGCCATCCACCAGTTTCGCCATGGTGGGAGACAGCTCGGAAAGGCACTGTCCGGGAGCCGCTAAGTAGGGAGTAACCGTATTGGTAACGTTGATCCCCTCCGACCAATTTAAGCCTCCGTCTGTGGACATGGAGATGAAGACTTCGCCGGATGGGAATCCCCAGCCCTGCGTGCTCGGCGTAGCGCTAAGCGCCGTGGTATCCGTATCATATTGTTGGTACATGCAGTAGAGGTAACCGGTGCTGGGATCCTGGCCCAACGAAGGACGTTGGGCTTTTACGTTCCATGCTCCGCAGTAGGGATCTTCGTAGTAGGGATCGTCGTACGCTTTGGCGATGATGCTGTACTCGCCGGGATTCTCCTCGGACCAGTGCCAGATCAGCGAAGCATTCCACCTTGAACTGCCTTCAATAGGGAACACAATACGGGTGGTGAACGCCACGTGGGTGTAGTCGTTCATATCAATGAACGCGTTCAGATCGGTGTACACTCGGAGAGTGTCCATCTGCGCCATCAGGGTGTCTGGATACCACATGGTATCCGGTGGAAAGAAATTGGTTATGTTGAACGCTTCATCGAAGTTCAGATCCAGACCGTCATCGTCAATCAAAACCCAAATGTCATTGTCCCACTGCGCGTAGTCTCCAAGCGGATCGGGGAACATCGGGTCCAGAGGATAGGTCCATGCGACGGCGACCTTGTTGGACGCATCGGAAGTCGCGATATCCGATGCAATAGTCATAGTCCAGTCGAACATCGTCCAGGTGCTGTCGTAGGTGATCTGCCAGGAAGCCGGAATGTATGTACCGGTAATGTAATACTGGCGCTGTGGCGAACCGGGCTCTAAACTCGCAGGATTCTCGGTGGCAATTACACGGATGAGCTGATCACTGCTGAACTGGATGCGGGGCCAGATGACCTCTAAATCTGCAGGATAGGGCTCATAAACCCAGGGGCACTCGAAGTTCAGGAAGGCGCCGACGTGCGGAAAGAAGTCGCAAGCTACTGCCGCGTGAGCGTTCATCGAAGTGGTACCCTGAATCTGGTGAAACGATGGGAAAGCAATACCGGCAAAGTCCACGTCTAAGGTAGTATAACCACCTCGATCCGTGGTTTCAACTGCCGTGCCTTCCGCGTGCCAGCCTTGCGCACCCTCTGGATCAATGTAGTTGTAGTACACATGCCGTTGTACGGATTGCGTGTCCAGACCGTTCATCCAAACGAAGTGGATGTAGTCCAGCTCATCCTTTTCCACCATTCTGCCAATGGTGCCGTTGTGCTGGTTCTCGTACCAGGTTGTGCCGATGACCACTGTGTCGCCGACGATATCCGTCTCCGCAATGCCCCGTTGTGCGTAAGGAGGATATATTACCGGCGCGATCACGTTTTCAGCGCCTGTGATAATCCTATCCTCCTGAACCGGCATAAGCGGGCTGTACTTCGCAAAAGTCAAATTTGGAAGTACAAGAAGAAGTACAAGAAGTAGTGCGACAACAGTTGTTAGTGCTCTGATTGTTCTCATGATTCCTCCTAGTTTGGAATGAAATGATTTTAATGAACAGAACAAGGGGTAAATCGGCCAAAAATGAAGATTGGAGCATAAATATCTTTCATTCATCATTCCAGGCTGATCTGTTCCCTTATTATGGAACCTTAGCTGAAAATTGATTAATTGTCAATACCCCCTTTATTCACAATTTGACAAATTTTTTATAATTGTTAAAATTGAGTAAAGGTCAGAATTTCTTTATTAAATTTACAAAAATATGAGAAAAATAACTATTATTTTAGTGTTAATTTTGCTTATGGCAGGCCTTTTTACGGCAACGTTTAGGGTTAAGGCCGGGAATAAAGGCGGCGATGAAGGCTTTGCTATCGGCACAATCATCGAAGAAGGCGCTGGCAGCTCTCGAGCGGCGATTAAGTTTTAGATTAGCCGCTAAAGAATATAACAGCCGTGTAACATTAACATGATTTTCATTTTTTTGAAATTATCAGCGTGTTAGAAATGTAAATATAAGTTTTGAGAACTCGGGTCATGCAACCTGAGTTTTTAGCATTCAAATGATTGCTGGGCCGCTTAATTTTATTTAAAAAAGAGCCCTATCGAAATTAATCGATAGGGCGTTGATAACAGCACTTCCTCCCAGAGCGCTATTTGATTATTACCATTCTGATGGTTTTGTTAAAACCTTGAGTATTCAGGGCGCAGAAGTAGACGCCGCTGGCAATGTCAGTTGCTTCCCAAGTGATGTGGTGACTACCCGCTTCCATCCAACCGTCAACCAAGCTCGCTACTTTTTGACCCATAAGGTTGTAGACTTCAAGAAAAATCTTTGAAGTCTGCGGCAGATCAAAGAGTATGTTGGTTGAGGGATTGAAAGGGTTAGGATAATTTTGGTGTAAGGCAAAGTTTTGTGGCAGTAAACTAGCATTACTCCCTGGCAGTTCACCACTCATTCCGGAAAGCCAGTTCAACAGACCTTGGGTCTGGATTAAATAATCCACAGGATCTGCTGGCCTTAAGGAAGCGTTGCTCCCCAAGAGAGGACGATCCCTCATCTTTCCTGATTGACCACTATTTAACCAATCAGTAAGATATGCACTTCCGATTTTAATCACCGCCATAACAGAGTCTCTGGCAGAAGAGTTTGGATCTCTGATAATAGCTTCCTGCTCTTCTATCATGCCTTGTAGATCCGCTGCGGATTGAGTGATGCCCCCTTCAAGCTGGCCCGTGTATCTTATCTGGATATTTGGCCCACCTGACCCCTGTATATTCTCTACGGAATCAACTGTCTCTACCCAGACTTCAAACAGTCTAGCAAAGTTTTGTGGAGAGATTTTCTGGCGAGCCTCAAGAGTATCGGTCACATTTTCTCCCCACCAATTGCCAGCCACAGAAGTCATGTAGCCGTCTGCTGGTAAGCCAGCTAAATTAGCCAAGATCAGCGGTATGGTTGGCGGTCCTCCGCCGGAGTCATGAATGTTATTGTGACCATTGTAGATTCCGGGGAGAAGAAAGCCGTCAATCCAGATTTCTTCGGCAGAGTGGTTATATATTGAATTATAACCCCGAGTCACAATAATGGGCGTCTGTTGCCCATTTTGATCAAAGGGATTGTATGTTTGATGGCTCATTATTGGTTCGGAGTCCGCAAACAACCGCATCCCCTGGCCAAAGCCATCATGGAGGTTGTTAAAGCCCATATCGGGCGAGGTGTTCCAGAAATCCAGATCACTCCAAGCAGCGCTATTAACCTCATTATTTAGCATCGTTGGGCAGTAACAGTCCTCAAGGAAGACCCCGACATTTCCTCCTGCAAGGACATTATTTTTAATTGCAAGGGAGTTGCAGCCAAATGCCCAAATGCCGGTTGCGCCATCAGGCAATTCAAAACAGTTCTCTTCAACTGTTATGAAATCACTGCCCAACAATATCAGAGCGATACTGTCGCAGCCGGCAAAAGCATTGCCGAGGATTTTTTTCTCGGCTATGGCGCCATACCCTTGGGTGTAGTAAATGCCAACTCCGCAACTGTCAAAGGAACTATTAAGGATATCAACGTTGCTGTTGTTGGCATAAATCCCCCAATCACAGTTTTTGAATGTATTCCAGGTAATTGGAGAGATTGTATTAGTGTTGATTTCTATGCCGTACTTTAATCTCTCAAATTGGCAGTTGCTGATGACAGAGCTTGGCTCGGTATTGTTTGTCAAGACAAGACCATAGCCCGGGGTAGCCCCGCCCTGGAACTTAATTGGGTTACCGGCTGTGCCTTGAGCCATAATGGCGCCTTCAACCTTGAGCCAACAGTTGTTGTGTAAGACTACGTTGGCGCCGGGCTCTATGGCTAGGGTTATGCCTTGCGGAACCAGCAGGTTGTCAATGATGTCTACGCGTCCGCTCCAGACAGTATTTTGGCTTATAGCCCCGCCAGTTGGTTGGATTAAAATGTTAGTCCCAGGATCTCCGAATAGTGTGTAGTGCCTTCCATAACTGGACAGGTTGGCAGCCATGGTGGCGGGCGGACCAATCAGGCCGCTATAGCTATTCGGCAGCGCTGTGGCAAAATCGCCAAACATAAAGTTGGTATAATATGTTTGGACATTTGCCGACATGGTATAGGTCATTTTGACCGGGCAGAGAACAGCAATTGTCCCCCTTAAATCCTTAACCAGGAATTGTTCGGCAAAACTGTCGTTAAGGATGTTGCCCCAAGAGGGAGCCCACTCGGTGGAGTCATAGTCAAAATAGCCAGGATAACAAGCGGTCAGTAAAAATAAAGGCCACCGACCATCGCTATTTTGAATGACTTGATCGGTACCTTCTTGCCCCAACCCAAAATAGTCTCCGAAAGTCAGAAGGTACCAAAACGCCAAGCTGGTGTTTAAGGTGCCATGACCCAAGTAGCCACAAATAAAAGCGCCATCAGGATTGGGAGCGGTAGTTGCCTGGTAGTTTCCAGACATAATTGGGCCAGTCCAAACCTCTCTGGGATCAGTTAAATCAGGATTCGGCCAGACAAAGCAGGATTGATGTATGTCATCTGCTGGCACGGTGGTAGCGCTTAGCGGTCCCTGACCATTAGTGTGGTCATAGCTCAAGTAGACATGGTAATCCGTATTACTATGAAGAATATCTACCATTTGACCGAAAGTGCTTTCTTGGGTATTCCAGAGATAACTATCATAGGTCCAGTCCCTGTCTCCTCCGACACATAGAGTCGTTCCGCCTTGCAGAGCAATGGAATTTTTCCAGTTGCCGGTGACGGGAGTAGTTTCGTAGCTGATGATTTTATATATGACATTAGACAACTCTTGATATGTTCCTGCCGGCAGGCGGCCAATGGACAGATCCTGCCAATTAGCGATTCCTGCAGAATCCACATTTGCATACCAGAAGTCGGAGGCAAATGATAAGTCCGACACTGGCACCGCTTCGGTTCTGGGGATAAGCGGGTCAAAAGGCGGTTGCTTTCGCTGGCCATTTTCATCAGTATCATCCCAGGCATCACCAACCAGCAGAACAAAGGGCAGATGCCCGTCGGAACTAATCGGCGAACTTCCTTGGTGGTAAACATCAGCCAGGAAGTTTTTGATGTTTAACCAGTTTGTCCAGCCGGGAATATCGCCGACGCGGACAATTTTTACGGCAAAGCCGTTAAGACTGGCGCGGTGAGCTGCCAATTCTTCAATTTTGGCGCTGTCTTCATGGCTGTCGGCAAATTTATTGCCGACGATTACAAGGTAATCACAAATTAATCCTGGAACTACCGGGCTCCAGGCCCAGCTGCCAAAGCCAGTTCTTTCCTGTTGGGGCATTTGGTAATTGATAATCGCCTGGCCGGCCATGGCGTTAAAGATTCCTACATCTCTCTGCGCCGGACCGCTGGGATTGACAAACCTGACGGTAACCTGGGACTCTTGCCAAATTTCCAGTTGGCCGGTGGCCGGCGAACAGCGGATAGGCGACAGTTTCACTTCAACCAAATGCTGGTCGCGGAACTGGTCAAACTGGTAGCTGGCAATGTTTTCCGGATAGAATTCGCTGGTTGCGTACAGCGAATCATCCCGGGCAAAGCTATTTACCATGCCATTGCGCTCGGGCGCGGGATTTACCCGGTACCCGCGCAGTCGTAGAATGTTAGAGCTGGCAACTTCCAGATCTACGTCATCGCAGCTCGGTATAGCCAACCGAACCGTAATTACAGGTAACTCCGGAGCGCCTGGCTCCTCCAAACTTTCTCCTTCCGGTAATGACAAACGGAAATATGATGGGTCTAGCCACGATGGCTCAACGTTCATACCTGGGATGGAGATATGGAAGACCACGCCATTGTTATCACTAGACATCAGGTTTATTTCGGGGCGGTTTTGGTCTCGCCCATCAAAACTCACCCATTCGGCTTGCGCCAACCCCGCGCTTATTATAAGCAGGGTTAACGCAATTAGGACCATTCGTAAGGAATTCATCTTGCCCCCTTCTCTTTGTTATTTTGCTGTTGGGCCTCGGTTGAATTATTTGATGATGCATAGTCTTTCCTTTTGTATCCCTTGTTCGGTTTTCAAAATTACAAAGTAGTTGCCGCTGGCAAGGTTGAATGGCGGAGGAGGTTGCCATTGGTGGAAACCAGAACCCTGAATAGTTGTGGTCGTCAGGATGGTTTGCCCTCGGAGATTGTAAATCTCCATCGTAACATTGGACATTACTGGCAGGTGATAACCCACGGTAAAGTTAGGATTGGCCGGATTAGGGAAGATGCTCAATTCCAGCTCGTTTGGCAAAGCTGTGGTATTTTCAGTAATGCCACTGGAACTAATAATATGGGTGTGCGTTTCCCAGTCCAGACCGTTGTTGTAACTGACATAAATCTCAATTTTACCGCCGGGCTGATACAAGTTGATGTCAACCGCGCTAAAGTAGATTGCATTGTCTCTGCCGGCTGTCATATCGCAGATGAGCCAGCCAGCGCCAATAACATCAAAGTCTTTAATCAGCTCGAAGCTTTGGCCATTGTCAGCGCTTTGCCAGATGATGTTTACATTATAGTTAAAGAAGTAAATTTCACCCGGCCGGTAGCCGCTTTTAAGAATCGGGCGACTGCCGCTAACTTCAGCTAAGTTCCAGAAATTGGAACAGAAGCTGAATGTTTCGCCAAAATCATCGCTCCGGTAAAGGTCCAGCCAGTAAGTGCAGACATAGACCTCGCCCGGCTGACTGCCTAAAGCCAAAGAGTAAATCCAACTGGTGTCAGGAATGCCCTGGCTAGAACACAGTATATAGTTTTCACCAAAATCTGTACTGCGCTCTAAGCAGCAGTCGTCAGCTCGGCGATAGATCTCGCCTTCTAAGCAGCCAGCATCGTAGAGAGTGTTATTGCCGATTAGACCGTTGACTAATTCCCAACTTTGGCCGCCATCGTCACTTAATTTAAACTCATAAGGATCATAGTCTAGACGATAGAGCATGTTAGGTGTTTTGTCGCTAATAAGACTGCCTACGGAAATAGTTGTTGGGTTAGTGAACTGAATCGTAATGTCTGCTCCGCTATTTAAACTTTGGTAAACAGCGGCGTTGCCTAGGACACTGGGGCCTGGACCGGTAAAGTAAATCTCACCGTTATTAGACCCCGGAGTTATTGCTCCAGAACTGCTATAGCTTGTTTGCCAGAAGCAAAAAAGCAAAACAGCGCTGATAGCCAGCACTATAACTGTTTTCATGGCTTTTCTCCTTATTTTTTATATTTTCTTAGCTTTTTGCCTATATTTAATTTTCAATGTGCTGTAATGTTTATAGTGAACATTTTTTTCAGATTTGTCAAGCCCGCCTGTCTTTCACACCAGCGCCATTTAAAAGGATTATAAGGATAAATTGTGGCGGTTCGTTCTAGTGAGTAAGGCGTAGGGGGGCAGTGTGTAGATTTTAAATAAAAAAGCCAAACATTTTTAGGTAGAGGAAGATTAATGTTTGGCTTTTGCCTTATTAGGCGATTAGTGTTAGGCGATTGGTAACCCTGCCTGATATTCAGCCTCTAGGGTTACGAAACCCAGTATGCGGTGCCCTTGACCATCCGGATCTGGGATAAAAATAAATTCGGGCGTATTACCCGGGTTCAGGATTACTCCTTCGACCAAAAGCGTTGTTCCGGCCAATGGTCGGACCGAGGCATCCATGCTAGTGGCCAGCACCCCGTTAGTTTTCACTTTTACAGGTTCGGCCAATTTGATCACAGTGCGATCGTCTCCAAAATATTTTTGGATTTTTTGAACATCACCCATATCAAACAGGGGCAATGTTTTTAGAGCCGCAATTTGCTCTGGTGTTAAATTTAACATATTCGACCCTCTTTTGTTTTTTCGACCTCATTTCTTTTATACCAATTTAACAAACAAAAGAGTAAGTTTTAAGGACCTCTCATAATGGCCTCCTAAATTTTGAGTGATGATGGTTTTATTTATTTTTTATTTTGATATTGAAATGTGCAAAAACCATGGGGGAGCAAATCAGCGCCGGGGAGGTCGATGTAATAAGTGCCCGACTGGCCCAAACCCTTTGATTCAGGACCTCTTCAATGATGCGATTGTGGACCTGGTTATTACAGGGTTTAGGCGTACAGACTTGCCCCCTCCAAATTATTTAAGATTATAGCTTAAAATTAATTATTTGTCAAATCGAGTCGCGTATCGTGTCGCGTATCGTGTATCCTGTATCGTGTATCTTATATCAAATATTAAATATCACACATTTATATATTACGTATCATACTATTCAGGATGAACATCTCCAGCCAGCTTGATTGTTTCAAGAATTTCGGGGAATTCTTCAACTATTATTTGGCTGGCTTTTTTGGTTTCTTCAATCAGCTCAACATCGGTCAGCTTGGCAATTTTAAGAGTGGTAAAAAAGCCGGTCTGCTTGCTGCCAATCAGATTGCCCGAGCCCCTGATTTTTAAATCTTCTTCGGCCAGCTTAAAGCCGTCAAAACAGCCAACTAATGTTTTTAAGCGCCGGATTGATTTTTCGGCAGAGCTTTCGGTGAATAAAAAGCAATACGACTGGCGGGAGGAACGGTTGACCCGGCCCCGGAATTGGTGGAGCTGGGCTAAGCCAAAACGCTCGGCCGATTCAATAATCATCACATTGGCATTGGGCACATTAACGCCCACCTCCACTACCGAGGTCGTTACCAATAAGTCTAACTTGCCTTGGTGGAATTTATTCATTACTTCTTCTTTGACTTTTGGTTTTAGCTTGCCGTGCAAAAGCCCGATTTTTAAGTCAGAAAAAACTTCTGCCGAAAGCTTTTGATACTCTTCAGTAGCGGCCTTGACTCCTAATTTATCAGACTCCTCAATCAGCGGACAAATCACCAAGCCCTGCCGGCCCTGCTTTATCTGATTTTTGATAAAGTCATAGGCCTGTTTTCTTTGCTGGGGTTCAACCAGTTTGGTTTCGGGCTTTTTGCGGCCGGGCGGCAGTTCATCAATTATTGATAAATCAAGATTGCCGTAAATCGTTAAAGCCAGTGTCCGGGGAATGGGCGTGGCTGTCATGGAAAGCAGGTGAGGGGTAGTGGCGGCATCGCCGGATTTTTCCCTGATGGCTTTGCGCTGGTCAACGCCAAAGCGATGCTGTTCATCAATAATCACCAGTCCCAGATTTTTAAACTCAACCTTTTCTTGAATTAAAGCATGAGTGCCAATCACTAAATCAATTTCTCCGGCGGCAATCAATTTTAACAGCTTGGCTTTGGAAATTTTTTCCGGCTCTTCGTCAGTCGTATTGATAATCATTTGTTTGCCGCTGGTTAAAAGCGCCAGGCAACATTCAACTGGTTTAAGAAGCTCGCGGAACGATTGAAAGTGCTGGCTGGCCAAGATCTCGGTAGGCGCTAAAACTACTGCCTGCGATTTATTCAAAATGCAGTTAGCTACGGCCAGCGCCGCTACGGCAGTTTTGCCGGAGCCGACATCGCCTTCCAAAAGCCGGTTCATGGGCCTGGGTTTTTCCATATCCAAAAGAATCTGCCAGGCGCACTTGCGTTGGGCATCGGTTAAAGTAAAACCGAGGTTCTTGACAATTTCTTTGGTCTTTTTTTCATGAAATTCTAAAGGCGTGCTGATGCTTTCTTTTAAATCTTTGCTGATTAAATAGTTTTGCAAATGAAGCTGAAGCAGTTCGTTGAATTTCAGTTTTCTAACGGCCTGTTCCATCTTTTGCTTGTTTCCTGGAAAATGAATATTGGCAAGAGCGTCGGTTAAATTAATCAACTGATGATTTTTTATAACTTTCTCCGGCAGCCAGTCAGCAATCTGCTTCACTAAAGGCAGCGCTTGTTTTATTAAGAACCTCAACTGTTTTTGCGTCAGCCCCACTGTTAGCGGATAAATCGGCACAATCCGGGCGGTGTGGGCGGTGTCGTTGCTCACCTTTTCGTAAGAAGGATTTTTAAAGTAAGAATCAAATAAATCGCCTTCAACCTTGCCGGAAAAATAAACCTCATCATTATTTTGTAAAAGTTTAGTGATAAACGGCTGGCCAAACCAGATGGCTTTGATTGAGCCGCTTTCGTCAGTTAAAAAACATTCGGTGATTATCATCTTTTTTTTATAAGAACGCCGGTTTTCTAAAAGTTCAATTTTGCCTTTAACCGTAGCTACCTCGCCAACTTCAAGATCATCAATTTTTTTTAAATTGCTGAAATCGTCGTATCTGAAAGGATACCAATAAATTAAATCGCCGGCAGTAAAAACTCCCAAACGTTTTAGCTTGACAGCCACAGTTTTGCCAACGCCGCCAATGTTTTCAATCGGAGTATTTAAAGATAACATGTTTAGATTTTAGCAGATTCTTAACAAATAAAAAAGCCGCTTTGGTTTTTGGCGGCTGAAGGTTAAAATCTAGTTAACTAATAACAAGGTGGATTGAGGCTTGGAGGAAAAGGATAGTAAATATTGTCTATCCAATAAATGTCGGAAATAATGCCATCTGGACCGGCTGAAATTAAACGGTCCTGGCCACAGCCAGGTTGTTGTTCCAGTTCTTGCAAAGCATAAGGGCTTCCCCAAGGGTCGCGCAGAAGATGATCAACATTTTCTACAATACTGCCTGTTTCGGCAACTTTGTTTATCACTGCCTGCCAATTAGTAAAACAAAGATGGTCTTCGGTAATATTTCTAATATTAATATAATTTAACCAACACATACAACCACTTACACCACCACATCCTTGAAGGGTTACTACCTGGGAGGTCAATGACCATAAATTATTAGTAGTTTCGCCTAAGGCATATTGCACCATTTGCATAAATTGATTCATTTCGGAATAAGCTACAGCATACTGTGCTTTTAATCTGGCGTTATTAAGCGAGGCAAAGACAATACTGGCTAATAATCCAATAATCGAAATTACCACCAAGACTTCTATAAGCGTGAACCCCTTTAAGTTAGTTGAAATTTTATTTTGAGACATAATTATTGTTGAAGCAAATCTGATGGCAGGTTCTGGAATTCTGCGCCGCGGGGCGCGTTGCCTTCAAAGCCCTTGGGCGGCGCGGTCGGGCCTTTAAGAATGTTTATAGCAATAATTGTAGTTATTATTAAGTTGATAACCACTAAGCCAATTAAAATAAGATAGGCCTGCTGTTCGTTGAGCCGTCCGCCGGCAAGCTTTATTACCTGCTTAACCATTTTAGGGGCGCCTGTTGAATTGGACTGTTGGTTTAGGCGCTGTTGTTTAGATTTTGTTCTGGCCTCGCTGCGATAGTCGCCTAAATCAATCACTTCGTAGTTTCCTTGTTTTTGGTCCATAAAATTATTTTGGTTAAAGAACGGCTTATGTAAAAGAATTGTTTGCGCCCGTTCGTTTTGTCGGCTGTGGTGCGGCCGGGAGGATTTGAATCCCTCGGCGCGGCTCGGGACAATCCTCCCACTAATTTATTAAAAAGATTTGGCGTCCCCGAGAGGAATTGAACCTCTGGCCTCAGGCTCCGCAAGCCTGCGCTCTATCCAACTGAGCTACGGGGACTCAAGCCAGGCAAGGCAGGCAGGTATCCTCAAGCCATAGGCTGATCCGCCTTTGGCGGAAACTGAGCTACGGCCGCTTTTTTTGTTTATCCCGCACCACTTTCATAAATAATTTTTGATGTTTAAAAAAAATTATTGCTATCAAATTAATATTTTACGATTAAAGTAAATTGTTAAAAAAGTGGTGCGGGATTTATATAAAAAACACTCTTTTTAGAGTGTAGCTTATTTTTTTAAAAAAGTCTAGAGTTTAAGCAGTTTACTAACAGCTTCGGAAAACGGCTCTTCTTCTTTTTCTAAATCCTCATCAATATATTCGGTTAAAATTTTTCTGATTTCAACGGGACTTTGGTTTTGCAGCGGTATGGTTAATCGCGGCTTGGTAATAGCTTTAAAATTCAGGTAGAGATTAGTTGTTTCTGACGGTTTGTAGATAATATAAAAATCTTTTACAATTTCCCATGGATAAAAGCGCTTTTCCAGTTCCAAACCGTCTTCGGTTATGGCAAAAGTTATTAACTCCGGCTGGCTTTGGTATTTAATGATTAAAGTAATAGCGGCAATGACAATTATGACCGCAAAAAGGAAATTGATCGTTAAAATAGCATAGAGCAGGAGCAGAAAAGTGGTTATAATAGCCCAAAAATACCAGCTTTTGGTTCGGTTTGGCTTTTCAAATTCCGGAAAATTCCATTTGGCCAGGGTTTGGCCGCGGTCTTGGTTGTTTTTATTTTTTTCTGCCATGGCTTAATTATAAAAAAAGCAGAGCTATTCGTCAAGCTTTTTTTGAGAAAAACTTTTAATTTTGGTATAATTAACTTAATGAAATACGCTTTTATTATTATTTTACTTTTATTCATTTTTCTGCCAGTTTCGATTATTTTTGCCCAAACTCCCAATAATAACAACGCTTGCTGCTTGTGCCAGGAGGATATGGGGCCAGCTTGCTTGCCTTTAGGAGCAGAGAATAATTGCAGTGAGCTGGCCATAGGTTTGAGTTTGGATGATGAAAATTGCTCACCCATATCATGCGACTCACCCACTTGCACCGGCGGCGGAGAAAAAGAATCAGGATCTTTTAATTTAGAACCAATCAAGTTTCGTTTAAATCTGCCCATCCCTGGTTTGGAAGAATTTTCTCAAGGCGAGGGCATGGAGGTTAATAGCCAAACAATTACTAAATACTTTGGCGGCCTTTACCGATTTTTTGTAAGCATTGCCGGAATCGTGGCTGTTTTTATGATTACCATGGGCGGGGTTTATTGGCTTTTTTCCGGCGGCAACGATCAAAAAATCACTAAAGCCAAAGAGATTATTCTGGGAGCGGTGTTTGGCTTGCTGCTGGCCCTTAGCTCTTATATGATTTTATTCAATATCAACCCCGCTTTAGTGGAGTTTGAGGACTTGCCGGTCCCGGCCGTGGTTATGGAGATGAGTAGTCTGGTTACCGGCGCCTGTCCTTCGGAATCGCAAGTTAAAATTATTCCTTCAATTGATAAAGTATCTATTTCTTCTAATTGTTCCAATCCTCGCTTAACTCAAGAAACTATCGATAAATTAAAAGTGGCTTCGGAAAAGTTAAATAGCAACGAAACGCTGGTTATAACCAGCGCTTACAGAACTTACAAAAAGCAAAAAGAATTATATGACTGCTGGAAGCAGGGTTTATGCCCTAATGTAGCGGCTAAGCCATCCTGCAGCGCGCCGCATCAAACCGGCCAGGCCATGGATGTTTGTATTCAAATAGGCAGCAGGAATACTTGCGGCTATATAACTCAATCATGCAATGGCGGCTGTGCCGGTGTTTATAATTTAGGCAACGATCAGAAACGTTTGCAGGAGGTTATGCAGCAGGCCGGTTTTTCCAGATATTGCGGCGAGTGGTGGCATTTTGAAAGCACAGCCATGTCAAAGGCCTGTGGGCCCGGGCAGTATTAAACCCCTGGCTCTTAAACCAAGTGTTAAATAACAAGAGTGTTATTGTTGTTGACAATTAACGATTAGAGTATTATATTAGCGTAAGTTAAATAATTTTTAAAATATCGTGGAGAGGTACCCAAGAGGCTGAAGGGGGGAGTTTGCTAAACTCCTAGGTCGGGGTTTTACTCGGCGCGAGGGTTCGAATCCCTCCCTCTCCGCCACTCGACTCATCCAGCTTCGCTGGATTCGCTCGTGGTCTCCGTTGCTTGCTTCGCTCGCAACTCCGACCATTTACGCTTAAGTCGAGTGTCTCGAGCGAGCGTAGCGAGTCGAGAGGCAATC
>Ga0180007_10000706_pt1 | contig 52379 bp, 51 predicted proteins | sample MM_PC_MetaG_FD_121122 | JGI IMG/M metagenome (GOLD analysis project Ga0180007, IMG submission 121122) | Groundwater microbial communities from the Aspo Hard Rock Laboratory (HRL) deep subsurface site, Sweden - MM_PC_MetaG | ecosystem: Environmental > Aquatic > Deep subsurface > Groundwater... | reverse complement strand
CTTTTTTCGGGTATCCGATATTATAGTGAAGCCCCCGGCTTTCCTTGCGCATCAGGGCCGATTGAATGATCAGTTCGGCCACTGTGGCCAGATTCCGCAGTTCAATCAGGTCTGCCGTCACCTTGAAATCCCAATAATATTCATTGATTTCCTGCTGGATATTCTCAATCCGCCGCCTTGCCCGCTCCAGGCGCTTGTCCGACCGGACAATCCCCACGTAATTCCACATGAGCCGCCGGATCTCATCCCAGTTATGGGATACCATAATGGCTTCGTCACTGTCTCCTGCCTTGGTTTCATCCCACAGGTCCAGGGTCACGGCGGGTTTGCTGCCAATGGACCTGAACTCTTCAAGGGAAGCTTTGGCAGCATTGTGGGCGTAGACCAGGGCTTCCAGCAAGGAATTGGATGCAAGACGGTTGGCACCGTGCAATCCGGTGCAGGCGGTTTCCCCCACCGCATAGAGCCGCTGGATATCGGTTTTTCCGCTCAGATCCGTTGCCACCCCACCGCACATATAGTGGGCTGCCGGAACCACGGGAATGGGCTGCCGTGTCATGTCGATGCCGTATTCCATGCACCGGGCATGGATATTGGGAAATCTTTTTTGTATGAAGCCGGCATCCCTGTGGGTGATATCCAGAAAAACGGAATCCGCCCCTGTTTTCTTCAGTTCATTGTCAATGGCCCTTGCCACAACATCCCTGCAGGCAAGCTCCTTGTCAGGAGAATAGTCTTCCATGAACCGTCTGCCCTTTTCATCGATTAAAAAAGCGCCTTCCCCCCTGACCGCTTCTGAAATCAAAAAATTCTTGGCTTCCGGGTGGTACAGACAGGTGGGATGGAATTGTACAAACTCCATGTTGGCAACCGAGGCACCGGCCCTATAGGCCATGGCTATTCCGTCTCCCGTGGCAATATCCGGGTTGGAGGTATAAAGATAGACCTTGCTGGCACCGCCGGTGGCAAGCAGGGTGACACCCGAATAAAAGGTTTCGATTTTACCGGTTTCATTGTTCAGGACATAGGCGCCGCAACAGATATTTTCATGCTGGGTCACCACCAGGCCGTTTCTGACGCTGGTGGAAAAGGTAATCAGGTTAACGGCGATATGGTTTTCCAGGATGGTGATGTTCCCATTGGCTTCAACCTTTGCCACCAGGGTGTCTTCAATCTCCTTGCCCGTGAGGTCCTGGGCAAACACAATCCGCTTGGCGGAATGCCCCCCTTCCTGCCCCAGGGCAAAATCATAGGCCCCCTGGCCATCCATGTTAAAGCGGGCACCCTGGCAAGCCAATTCCTTGATGCGGTCGGGTCCGTTTTCCACCACCATCTTTACCACCTCTTTATTGCACAGGCCGTCCCCTGCGTTCAGGGTGTCTTGCATGTGGAGGTCAAAGGAATCCTTTTCACTGAAAACAGCCGCCACCCCGCCCTGGGCCAGGGCGGTATTGCTTTTCTGAATCTTTTTTTTGGTCACAATGGCGACCTTTCCAAATTGAGCCACCTTTAATGCATAGCTTAAGCCCGCAATGCCGCTGCCAATCACCAAAAAATCGGTTTTTTTTATCATAGCAGAGAACTTCTTTTCTTTTTCCGGGTGCTCAGCCCAATGATCAATCCGACAATGAAGACCCCTGCGCCGCTGAGGAACCATAATTTTTCTTCATTGTTCATATTCTGCTCAAGGGCCTGGATGCGATCTTTCTGATCCCGGGATTGTCTGGTAAGGGCGTTGTAATTCTCGTTCAATTTTAAATAATCGGCAGATGCCTGTTCCAGTTTCTTGTATTTTTCCTCAATATCCACCAGATCATCACTTTTTGCTGCCAAGGCCTGATTTTTTTCCACAGCCTGTTCAAGGGCTGCCGCCAGACGCTTATTCTCCGCCTGCAATTGCTCGACCAGCAGGGTCTGGGGGGCTTCTTGTGTCAAAAACCGGGACAATACCCAACCGCTCTTACCGTCCTGTGTTCTCACGTGGGACCAGTCACTCTTGTATTCAATGGTCTCAAGCTTTGAACCAGAGGTAAGCATGGCAACAATCTTATGCTCCACTCCCGGGCCCGTCCGCATTGTAATTTTGGTAATGCCGCTGACATATATATCCTGGGCCGCCAGGGAGGCTGACCACACCCACCCCAAAAGGCAGATGGCAGCCAGAAGTTTCATTATTTTTCTCATATTCGATGGTTCTCCCTTATGGTTTCCGTTTCCTGACCTATCCATTATCACTGCATATTCCCTTTATCAACCCGAAATACACCCGTTTTCCAGGATTGCTTCCTATCTTGAATCATAGTATTGCCTCGGACTCATGGTTCTGTAGGCATTTGAGACAATATATTCCATGTAAAAATAAAAAAGCCCCGGCCCGACAAACCCCGGCAGGTCCAGCAGGGGGTTCATGTTTTCGTCCAGAAAAAAACTCTCCGGATATCCAAAAACCTTGTAGGCCCTTACAATTTTTTTTTCATGGTCTCCATCCACACGGATGCTGATAAAGTTCTGGTTTAAAAAAGAGATGACCCCCCCATGGCCAAGGGACTCCTGGTCCATTTTTTCACAATAGGCACACCAGTCGGTGGTAAAATACAAAAACACCTTTTTCCCCTGGGACTTTGCCTCGGCAACCCCCTGGGTGTAAGATTTCCAATCGATTGTGCTGCAGACGCCGGGACCGGAAAAAAAAAGATGGGCACCCAGCAATATCCCCAGAACCCTTCGCAAGCCCAATTTCATATGCACCCTGCTTGGACAATGATCTTTGCCGCCTCGGCAGCCATGTTTAGCCCGAAGACCCCGGGAACCCATGGAATTGTTCCGATGGGCGGCCGGGACCGGCCATGGCCGGACAGAGTCTCCGCGGCATCTGCCGGGGCATATGGCTGCTTGTTCAGAGGTTTTTCAATGGAATAAACGCAGGTAACCCCTTGGTACAATCCACGGCGGTGCAGCCGCTGGCGCACCACCCGGGCCAGGGGACAAACACAGGTCTGGGAGAGATCCCCTGTTTTGATAAGCGAGATGTCCGTCTTTCCCCCTGCTCCCATGCTGGAGACCACGGGCAATCCCATGCCAGCGGCTCCGAAAATCAGATTGACCTTTGAATTAAGCCCGTCAATGGCATCCACCACCACGGTAAGATCCTGGGATAAAAGATCTGTTAAACTCTCGGCGTTGACAAAGGCATGGTGGACATCCACCGTGCACAAAGGATTGATATCCTCAACCCGCTCCTTTGCAAGCTTGGCCTTTTGCCGGCCAATGGTGGAATTTAAGGCATAGAGCTGACGGTTGATATTGGAAGCGTCCACCCGGTCAAAATCCACCAGACGCAGATACCCGACACCTGCCCTGGCAAGGGCTTCTGTGGCAAAAGACCCGACGGCCCCCAGACCGAACACAGCCACCCGGGCCTGTCTGATTTTTTCCATGGCATCCCGGCCGAGCAATTGTTCTGTGCGGGCAAACTGGTTCATAGGCTTTGCAGATCTCCTTTAAGGCAAAATAGCCTTAAACAGGGTTAAACTGTTATTATAGGCATGGTTTACCAATTCTTCAAACCCCATATTTGCCCGAAGGGCTGCAATTTGAGCAATGGCCGGCAAATTTTCAGGTTCATTGCGTTTGTTTTCAGAGTATCCCGGGATACTTGGATAGATATCCGGGGTATCGGTCTCAAGGATCAGCCGCTCCTTTGATACCGCCCCAAGGGCCCTGATTCCCTTTTTGGCATTGGGCCGGGTCACGGATCCTGAAAAAGAAATATACAAATTGTATTTTTCAAGCAGGGGAACCATGTCCGCAGACCCGGAATAGGAATGAACCAGACCCGGGGTTTTTAAGGGGCCCAATTTTTTCAGCAGATGAATAAAGGTATCCCAGGCTTTGCGGATATGAATGTTGATAGGTCTTTCAAGATCCATGGCAAGCTTCAGGTGATGGGAAAAAACACGGATCTGAAGATCCCTGTTTGCCCGTTTGTCCATGAAATCCAATCCGGTTTCACCGATTCCCGACCGGTGGGCCGTCAAAACGGTTTCAAGGTGCTGCTGCCAGTCACAGGACAAACTGTCCAGGAACCAGGGATGGATGCCGAAACAGGGAAGAATTTCCCCATGGGCAGCGGCCAGTCCGGCTGTCCTGTCAAAATTTTCTTCCATGGTGGCACAGGAAACCATTTTGCGGATACCGGCTTTTCGGGCCCGGGCCACAAGTTGGGGCATATCCGGAAAAACCCTTTCGTCATGGAGATGACAATGTGAATCAACAAACAACATGCCCATCTGTCACCTCCTTTACCGCCTAATAATAGCTGGACCTATCCCAGCAATGGGTGCACAATTTTTCCTTGGGAAGCCCGATGGCCGCCACCAGGTCTGGGAGGGTCTGGTACCTCAGACTGGTCAGCCCCAGACGCTCTCCAATGTATGCGACCATGGCCCTGTGCTTTTCAGATCCGTCAATGGCGTATTCGGTAAGGTCAATATCCTCGGTTCCTTCTATCCCGTAGATGGCTTTACGCCCGGCAAGGTCCAGAGTGGTTCTGGAGGTCGAAAAATTGAGAAATTCACAAGGATGAATCAGACAGGGGCAGGCAATGCGCATGTGGATCTCTTTTGCCCCGTATTCATACAGAATCTGGGAATTGTCCCTAAGCTGGGTCCCCCGGACCACAGAGTCGTCACAAAATATGATCCGCCTGCCCTGGATGATATCCCGGTTGGGAATCAGCTTCATCCTTGCCACAAGATCCCGCAAGGCCTGGTTCTGGGGCATGAAGCTCCGGGCCCAGGTGGGCGTGTATTTCACATAGGGCCGCATATAGGGCAATTTGCTTTCATTGGCAAACCCGATGGCATGGCCGGTGCCGGAATCCGGAATTCCGGCCACAAGATCGGCCTTTTTTGTCTCCTTCCGGGCCAGGGCCGCACCGCAATTATACCGGACCTGTTCCGTGTTGATGCCTTCGTAGGAAGAAACCGGATATCCATAATATATCCACAGAAAAGAACAAATCTGCATCTTTTCCCCGGGCGCCTGGACCTTCTCCATACCCTCGGGCATCACCAGTACAATTTCACCAGGCCCAAGCGTGTATTCCAGCTCAAACCCCAGGTTGGAAAAAGCACTGGATTCGGAACTGGCGGCAAAGGCGTTGTCCCGCTTTCCAATCACAATGGGGGTCCTTCCCAGCCGGTCCCTGGCGGCAAAAATACCCGCGGTTGTCAATACCAACATGGAACAGGAGCCTAAAATTTTGTCCTGGGCATTTTTGATTCCCGCTTCAAAGGAAGGGGCTTCACAGATCAGGGCGGCCGCAACCTCGGTGGGATTGATCTCCCCCTGGCTCGTTTCCGCAAAATGGACCTTCCGCCCAAGGGCCTCCCGGACCAGCGTTTCCATATTGACGATCTTTCCCACCATGACCAGGGCAAAGGTTCCCAGATGGCCATGGATGATAAGGGGCTGGGAATCGGTATCTGAAATGACGCCAACCCCCATATGACCGGTCAGCCCCTCAATATCCGCCTCAAATTTCGACCTGAAATAGGCATTTTCAAGGCTGTGAATGGACCGCTGGAACCCGTCCTTTCCCACCGTGGCAAGACCGCCCCGGCGGGTTCCCAGATGGGACAGATAGTCGGTTCCGTAAAAAAGTTCCTTGTTGCATGACCTGGTTGCTGCGCATCCGAAAAAACCGCCCATGGTAATCTTCCCTTCCCCTTTTTGGTCTTTATTTATAGCCTGATTTTCAGAATCAGGCTGTGTTTATTGGTTAATCTCAACTGGATTTCGGCTTTGCAGGAAAAGGTCATGTAACATCAGCCAGCTCCAAACGTTGAGTTTTCAAGTTTTAAATATCCTGCTATCCGTTCTGTTGCCGCCCCGATATTCCTGAAAACACCTGCCGCTCTTTTAAAATCATGGTGATCTGACATCTGGGTCGGTACGGCAAGACAGGCAATCCCCGCAGCTGCGGCAGCCGCGACACCATGCCCGGTATCTTCGACGGCCAGGCACTCATGGGGAACAAGGTTCAAACGTCCCATGGCAAGCTGATAACAATCTGGGGCCGGCTTGCTTTTATCCACATCATCCCCGGAAACAATGGTCGAAAAGGTTGTGTCCAGACCCTGTGAACGGATAGTAGAATCAACGCCATCCCGGCTGGCTCCGGTAACCACCGCCAGGAGGAGTCCCCAGCCCTGAAGAAGAACAAGGGACTCCCGGATGCCCGGCATCAAGGGAAATGACTCCCTGGCCAGAAAATCGCGTGTGGCCACCCCCTTGGCGTTTACCAGAACCCCGGGGTCCATGGGCAGGCTGAAACGCGCAACCATATCAGTTGCATTCGTCATCGTTGGAATCCCGGCGTAATGATCCTTATACTGCTGTTCAGAAAGAAAGACGCCAAAGGTCGCAAGTATCTTGGCCCAAATTCTGAAATGAATCCCCTCTGAATCAACAAGGGTTCCGTCGTGATCGAAAAGGATTGCTTTAATCGTCAAGAACAACCTCCGAAATGGGACCAGGATTTTTAGGAATTATGAATCGGTATCCCATGAACGGAAAAAAGACTGCCAGCATCCGCATTTTTGGAATTTTTCTTTTTGTTATCTCCATGCGTAAACCTTATTATCAGTTTAAAACCCGCTTTAAAAGAAGAAAAATCAGCCGTCACCCCGGAATTGATATTCCAGGATTTATTTGGGGAAGGGTGCGAATTGGTTCTATCTCCCCAAACCCCCTTGTGCCATATGATTTACAAAACTACCATTGCCATCCTGCCAAAATGACAAAAAGGGCTGTATCCGTTTCTTTTATCAATTGGATTTGGTTGTAATTTGACCCGCAACATGCTAAATTCCGCTGACAAAATCAGCTTAGAGCGATGGTATGTTTCTTGCTAATCCTTGCTGACAGGAAAGCTGTGATGCATAATTCAACACAATTTTCGGGGGGGGACCGATTTTGGTCAGGCCCGTAAGTTTTAACCACTATCATTATAAAAAGGATCATTTATGAAGCGCTTATCCATTGTTGCCGGTATCCTGATCTTGGGTACTGCTCTTTTTGCGGCAAATGCCTTTGCCTCTGAAAAAATCAAAGTGGCGGGAATATACACCCAGCCCATTCAGCAGAAATGGGATGCCTGTCTTCACAAGGCCCTCCAGAAGGCAGCCGATGAAGGCAAGATCGAGTATGCGTATTCGGAGAAGGTGTCCAACACAGATTATATCCGGGTACTTCGGGAATATTCCGAAAAAGGGGTCAACCTTATTGTGGGAGAGGCCTTCGGCATATCCCGGGATGTCAGAAAAGTGGCCAAAGACTACCCCAATATTGCCTATCTCATGGGAGATACCTTTGGACCTGCGGAGCCGAACCTGTCGGTCTTTGACAACTATATCCATGAACCCTGCTACCTCATGGGCATGATCGCCGGCAAGATGACAAAAACCAATAAAATCGGCATGGTGGGAGGCTATCCCATCGGCGAGGTCAACCGTCTTTTCCATGCATTCATGGCCGGCGCAAAATCTGTCAATCCGGATGTCGCGTTCAAGGTATCTTTCATCGGCTCCTGGTATGACCCGCCAAAGGCAAAGGAATTTGCATATGCCCAGATTGAATCGGGTGTTGATATCCTTTATGCCGAACGCGCAGGCGTTGTGGATGCGGCCAGGGAAAAGGCAATCCTTGCCTTTGGCAATGTAAATGATATGAACAAAGAAGAGAACGGGAAGGATATTGTGGTAACCTCGGCTCTTTGGAATATGGACAACGCTATAAATGAAGCGATTTTACTTGTCAAAGAGGGCAGGTTCACAGCCCAGGACTACAAGGAATGGACCATGATGGGAAAAGGCGGGGCCTTTCTGGCGCCTTTCTATGAATTTGAAGACAAAATTCCCACGGAGGTCAAAGCCCTGGTGCAGGATACCCGAAAGGCCATCAAGGAAGGATCCTTTGTCGTTGAAATCAATGACGAAGAACCCAAATCAAGCTACTAGCCAGTTGCAATACCGGAAACCTGTGGTCCCCCGGGCCACAGGTCCTATTTTCATATGAATAACGCCATACTCACAGTGTCCCACATCACCAAACGGTTCGGCACAATTGTCGCCAACGAGGACATCTCTTTCTCCCTTGGACGGGGTGAAATTGTTGCCCTTTTGGGTGAAAACGGAGCAGGGAAAACCACCCTGATGTCCATATTGTTCGGTCATTATGTGGCAGACAGCGGAGATATTGAGGTCTTTGGGAAAAAACTTTTGGAAGGTTCCCCAAGGGCTGCCCTTAAAGCCGGGGTCGGCATGGTGCACCAGCACTTTACCCTTGCCGGAAACATGGGGGTTCTGGAGAATATCATGCTGGGCACCGAGTTGCTGACATGCCTTAAAAGCAACCCCGGGAAAGCTGAAAAAAAATTAAACGCTCTCATGGAACGCTTTGGACTGACCGTTAATCCCAAGGCCCTTGTAAAGGACCTTTCCGTGGGAGAGCAGCAGCGGGTTGAGATCTTGAAGGTGCTTTACAGGGATGCCAGAATCCTGATTTTAGACGAACCGACCGCTGTGCTGACCCCCCAGGAATCCGACAGTCTTTTTGAGACACTCTCACACCTGGTCAAAGAAGGCTTGAGTGTTATCTTTATTACCCACAAAATGCGGGAAGTACTGGCGGCAAGCCACCGGTGCATCGTATTGCGCCGGGGCCGGGTTGTGTTTGCGTCGGAAACCTGCAAGACAGATGCAAAAACCCTTGCAAGGGCCATGGTGGGAAGTGACCTGCCAAAAATCGTCAGGCAGAGACAGATCCCGGGCAAAGAGGTGCTCTCCCTGAGGGATGTCTCCCTGGCTGACCGGAATGGAAAAAAAGTGTTAACAGGTGTCAACCTGTGTCTCAGATCAAACCAGATCCTCGGTATAGCCGGAGTTTCAGGTAACGGCCAGTCCCAACTGGCCGATATGATTTCAGGACTTATTCCCGCCTATGAAGGCCAGATCCGTCTTGATTCAAAGGTGGTCCGCCATATAAGCCCCCGGCGCATGATCACGGAAGGGGTGGGAAGAATTCCCGATGACAGAACCGGAACCGGCCTCATCAGCGACATGAGTGTTATGGAAAATGTTGCCAGTAAGGACTATGGGCAAGCCCCCTTCTCAAAAAGAGGATTGCTGCAGTTTAAGGCCATTGCAGCCCGGGCAAAAAGGCTGGTAAAAAAGTATGACGTGCGCTGTCCCGGCATTGACACGAAGGTTCGCCAGCTGTCCGGCGGCAATATGCAAAAGCTGATACTGGCAAGGGAATTATCCGGGTCCCCCAGAATCATCCTTGCCAACCAGCCCACCTGGGGGCTGGATGTGGGGGCCGCATCCCATGTTCACCGCCAACTTTTAAAGGCGGCCGAAGACGGTGCCGGTGTCCTGCTCATCTCCGAGGATCTGGATGAACTTTTCCAGGTGGCCGACAAAATTTGTGTCATGTACCACGGCAGGCTTTCGGATTCCCAGGATGCGGACTATGTGGATCGGGCACACCTGGGCTTGATCATGTCCGGTGAGATGACCTTCCGTGATGGAGAAAAAAATGAGACTTGAACTGCGTGAAAACACCTCTATCCCGAGGCTGACTGCCGCCCTTTTTATTGCCGTGGGTGCGGCCATGGCGGTTTGCTCTGTTCTAATCATCTGGGCCGGGGCCTCGCCCATTGAGGGGTGGCGCCTCATGATAAAAGGAGCCTTGGGTTCAAAATTTGCCCTGAGCGAAACCCTGACCCGGGCCACCCCCCTGATCTTTACCGGTCTTGCGGCAGCCGTGGCCTTCAGGGCAAAGCTGTGGAATATCGGCGGGGAAGGACAATTTTACATCGGCGCCTGTGTGGCCATCCTTTTGGGAACCAGGGGAGCAAATCTCCCCCCCCTGGTAATGATTCCCTATCTGTTTGGGGCAGGCGCCGCAGCAGGCGGTCTTTTTCTGCTGGTCCCCACCCTGCTCAAAACCTATCTCAATGTGGATGAGGTGGTCACCACCCTGTTGCTTAATTTTGTGGTGCTGCTGTTTGTAAACTGGCTGGTTTTCGGCCCCTGGAAGGACCCCATGTCCATGGGCTGGCCCCAGTCGGCACCGGTAGTGGACGCTGCCATGCTGCCGATTCTCCTGGAAAAGACCCGGCTACATCTCGGCTTTGCCGTGGCCGTGCTGTCTGCTGTGTTTGTCTGGTGGTTCATGGCATACACCACCTGGGGCTTTGAAATCCGGGCGGTGGGTTCCGGCTTGAAAGCCAGCACCTTTGCCGGTATGCCCATTATCCAAACCATCATCCGTACGGCGTTATTGAGCGGCGGCCTTGCCGCCATGGCAGGGGTCAGTGAATTGTGCGGGGTAAAAGGCTATCTGACAACGGATCTATCGCCCGGATTTGGATACACCGGCATTGTGGTGGCCATGCTGGCCGCCCTGAACCCTCTGGGAATTGTTGCCAGTGCGGTTTTTGTGGCCATTATCTATATTGGAGCCGATTTCATGAGCCGGGCCATTAACATTTCAAACTATATTGCAGATGTGACCACGGCCGTCTCTCTCTTGTCTGTTCTGATGGCCGTATTCCTCACAAAATACCGAATTAAAAGGGGCTAGGTCGCATGGATTTGATGGGATTTTTTATGGAAACCGGGTTCTGGATGGCCTGTATCCGCATGGCAACCCCGCTGATATTCGGCACATTGGGGGAACTTGTCTGTGAAAGGGCAGGCGTTTTAAACCTGGGAATTGAAGGCATCATGGCCGCAGGATGCATGGGCGGATGGATGTGGGTGTATCTGGGGGGCAGCCTGTGGACAGGGATTGTTTTTGCCGCATTCATCGGTGCCGTGTTCGGCCTGCTTCACTCAGGGTTTACCGTTTTCCTGGGACTTTCCCAGCATGTGACTGGCCTTGGGATCACCCTGCTGGGAAGCAGCCTGAGCGCCTACGTATTTCGGATGCTTTTGCCCAAGGCCACCACACCGCCCAAGATTGTACCTTTTCAACCACTGGAAATCCCCTTTCTGGGCGATCTCCCCTTTCTGGGCAAAATTTTTTTCAGCCAGACCGCCCTTACCTATCTGGCCGTTGCCGCCATTGTTCTTGTGGCCTTTGTCCTCTTTAAAACCCCCCTTGGCCTTGCCCTTCGCATGGCGGGGGAAAACCCCATGGCGGTCGAGGCACAGGGCCTGAACGTATTCTTCCTGCGCACCCTTGCCGTTTGTTCGGGCAGCGCCATGATGGCTGTTGGCGGTGCATTTCTCACCATGTCCGCCTTTGATGCCTATTATATCGGCATGGTAAACGGCCGGGGCTGGATCTGCATCGCCCTTGTGGTTTTTTCCTCCTGGAAGCCCGGAAAGGCCCTGGTCGGGTGCCTTCTTTTTGCCGCCTTTGACGCCATCCAGATGCGGGTCCAGCAGCAGGCCGGCATGGCAATCCCCTACCAGTTTTACCTCATGCTGCCCTATGTCTTTTCCATTGTTGCCCTTGTTATCATGTCCAGAAAGGCGGCCTATCCAAACGCCTTGCTGATACCGTTTAGAAAAGGAGAACGATAAAAATGGCTTTTGACCTGCTGATCATAAATGCCAATATCTGGGACCGAAAAGAGTTGGTGCAGATTGCCTGCAAGGAGGGAAAGATCCTTGAAGTGGCCCCGAAAATCGATGCCAGGGCCGAAAAAACTATCGATGCCAAGGGGTATTTTGTAAGTCCGCCCTTTGTCGACAGCCACCTGCACCTGGACACCACTCTTTCCATGGGCCTGCCCCGCTTCAACCGGACCGGGACCCTGCTGGAGGGAATCCGGATATGGGGAGAACTCAAGCCAAGCCTTACCCCTGAAACCATTAAGGCAAGGGCAAAAAAACTGCTGTGCTGGTCCATTGCCAAGGGCAACCTTGTGATCCGGAGCCATGTGGACACCACGGACGAAAGTCTCATGGCCGTTGAAGTTCTCCTTGAGCTTCGCCGGGAAATGAAAGACTTTATAGATCTTCAGCTGGTGGCATTTCCCCAGGACGGGGTCCTTCGGTCAAAGAACGGCATGGCCCATTTAAAGCGCGCCCTGGATATGGGGGTAGATCTGGTGGGGGGTATCCCCCATTTTGAAAGGACCATGGATCAGGGAAGAACGTCCATCCGTCTGCTCTGTGAACTGGCAGCACAGCGGGGGCTGATGGTGGACATGCATTGTGATGAATCCGATGACCCCCATTCCCGCCACATTGAAACCCTGACCCATGAAACCCAGCGGCTGGGACTTAAAGGAAGGGTGGCAGGTTCCCACCTTACCAGCATGCATGGGATGGACAATTATTATGTGTCCAAGCTTTTTCCTTTAATGAAAGAAGCCGGGATGAATTGTATCTGTAACCCGTTGGTGAACATGAATCTCCAGGGACGCCACGATGCCTATCCAAAAAGAAGGGGTCTCATGCGGGTGCCGGAGCTTCTGGCAGCCGGCATCAATGTCAGCCTTGGTCATGACGATGTAATGGACCCCTGGTATCCCATGGGAACCCATGACATGCTGGAGGTGGTCCACATGGGGGCACACGCCCTGCACATGACCGGGGTTGACCAGCAGGCTGCTTTGTTTGACGGCATCACCTTTAATGCAGCCAAAACATTGAATCTTGAAAACTACGGCCTTGCCCCTGGGTGCAATGCAGACATGGTGATCCTCCAGGCATCTTCCCGGCAGGAATGTATCCGGCTTCGCCCGGCCAGACTGTTTGTCATCCGCAGGGGAAAAGTCATCAGCCGCATGCCCGAAACCCGGGCAATCATAAATCTGGGTTTTGGAGACACAAATATTGATTTTTGTCTTTAAAAAATTAAAAATTGCGCTATAGTAAATGCTATGACAATAATTTTAACAAAAAAGTCCAACAAATACCGGATACCGGCCCTGCCGGTTTTTTTTATGGTTCTGGGAGTCTTGTTCACAACAAGTGTCTGTCCACAGCAGGCGAACGGGAAAATGGTGATGACCCAGGCGGTCATGTGCGAATCCATTGAAACGTTCAGACCCCTTAATCCGGCAGTGGTCTTTTCAATCTCCCAGGGCGAGGTCTATTGTTTTTCAAATTTCGATCCGGTTGTTCAGAAAACAATCATTTTTCACAAATGGTATAAACGGGACCAGTTGATTTTCACCATGCAGCTGACCCTGATGCCTCCCAAATGGTCTTCTTTCAGCAGGATACAGCTCAGGGACGCGGATAAAGGCCCCTGGCGTGTTGAGATACGCACTGCCGACGACACCCTGCTACAAACCTTACGATTCAGCATAGTTGACTGACAATGGAAGCGCTTTTTTCTTTGTTCTCAGGATTTCGCTGGCAGGACGGACTGGATATCCTGCTGAACGCCTATATTTTATTTCGGCTCTATGTGCTGTTCAGGGGGACCAATGTTATCCGGGCCATCTTGACCATTTGCGTCCTCTGGGCCGTCAGCCAGGCCGCCGTCTCCCTGGGACTTATCATCACCAACTGGGCAATGCAGGGCATTATTACCGTGGCGGCACTGATTGTCATCATTGTTTTCAGAAATGAAATCGCCAGCGTTCTCCAAACCAAAAATCTGAAATCATTTTTATGGGGAATTCCCCGGTATCAATTTAACACCCCTTTGAATATCATTGTGGAAAGTGTCTACGAACTGGCCCGGAAAAAAATAGGGGCCTTGATCGTACTGCCGCTAAAGCAGGGCCTGGACAGTGTGGTTCAAGACGGAATTCCCATAAGGGGCAAGCTCTCCCAGGAACTGCTGGTGAGTATTTTCTGGCCCGACAATCCTCTGCATGACGGTGCCGCCATCCTGCAGGGGGAACGGATCATCAGCGCAGGGGCGATTCTCCCCCTATCAAAAAGCAAAGACCTGCCCTCTTTTTTCGGAACCCGGCACAGGGCGGCATTCGGCCTTGCAGAACTCACCGATGCCCTGGTGATTGTTGTGTCCGAAGAACGGGGAGAGATCACCCTGTTCAAGGAAAACCAGATCCATGGGGTCCACAACCGGCTGGCCCTGGGGAAATTGCTCCAGGAACATGCAGGAGACGAATCTGCCCCCAATGGCATCCGAAACCAGGCCATTGAGCTTTTTGCAGCCGGATTGATCAGCCTTTTGTGTTTCACAGGAATATGGCTCAGTTTTTCAAAGGGGATGGAAACCCTTGCCACCCATGAGGTACCGGTGGAATTTATAAAACCCGATCAGCGCATGGAAATCATCTCTTCTTCTGCTTCCAATATAAAATTGCAGATCAGCGGGGCAAGAACCTTGATCAATGCCGTAAAACCCGAACAGATCAAAATAAAACTAAATTTGCTCCAGGCTGTGGTCGGCACCAACAAATTGCCCGTCACCAGGGAAAACATCCTGCTTCCCCCGGGGATACGGCTCAAAAAGATAGAGCCCTCCCTGCTGGAGATCACCCTGGACTCCCTGGTTGAAAAAGAACTTTCCGTCCAGCCCCATTGGGTGGGCACCCTGCCCAAGGGATTGATCATGACCCAGGCCAGTGTGACGCCCCAGACGGTTCTGGTTACCGGCGGAGGGCTTTCATTAAAAGAGATTTCAACCATTTTTACCGAACAGCTTTCATTGAATGACCTGACCGAATCGGGCACCATTGTTGCGGTTCCGGTTCTGAAACCGACATCCATTCGGCTGAAAACAACAGAGACGATCCGGGTTCACTACCTTATTTCAAAAAAGGCCGGCACGCTTTAAATCGGATGTGCGAGAACCATGCGGCAAATCTGGCAGACCCGTTCACAGGCCAGTGGAAAATCCCATTTATCCTTGTCCCGTTCCCCCACTAAATTTGAGGCGGCCCGGATTTCAATGACAGGCACCCTGTACAGGGCCGCCACATGAAAGGCGGCCGCCCCTTCCATGGCCTCCATGACAGGAGAAAAGTGATCATACACTTTTTGGGCCTGGGCAAAGGAGGGGGTAATGGAGGAAACTGTAATAAAATTGCCCAAGGCAATGGCGCCGCCGCCAACCTTTCGGCTGAAAAGCCCGCAATAGGACTCTAAAAGCGTTGCATCCGCAGGGTAGATACCCCGGCGGGTTGAGGGCTGATCGCAGATGAGGTCAAAGGGCAAGGGGGCATACTCTGGGGTGCCGCATCCCACCCCGGTATGGACATATTGCTCCCGGCCGGCAATGCCGATATCCCCGATACCGAATCCGGATGGGGCAAAGACGCCGGCAATGCCGGTGTGGAGAATCCTGCTTGGCCGTTTCCGGGTAAGATAAACGGTCAGGGCATGAACGGTATTAAAAACCCCGGGTCCTGAAATCACACAATCAACAACGGTCTGACCCAGGACCCCGGAATACAGGGTCAACTGGGATGGGGTCTTTTCCTTGACCAATTCCGGATGGCGATCCAGAAACAGGGCCATCTCAAACTGGGTGGCACAAAGGATCAGCAGCCGTGGCATGGTCACACCACCTAGGCTTTTACCAATTGATGAACGGCAGCCAGGGCCATCTGGTATCCGTAATGGCCGAATCCGATGACCTGGCCCGTGGCAATATCCGCCAGAAACGAGATGTGACGGAAGGGCTCCCGCTTGTGAATATTGGACAAATGGACCTCCACAATGGGACAGGACAGCAGGAGCAGCGCATCCCGCAATGCCACGGAGGTATGGGTCAGGGCCCCGGGGTTGATGATGATACCAGCGGGATTTTCTTCAAAGATTTTGTGAATTCTGTCCAGAATCACCCCTTCATGGTTAGACTGGAAAAAGTCAAGTTCCAGGCCCAGCGCCTTTGCGGCCGCCTGAAGGCCCCGGTTGATCTCATCCAGGCCAAGGGATCCATACAGATGGGGTTCCCGTTTGCCCAGCATATTTAAATTCGGACCATTTATCACATGGACCCGCGGTCTGGCCTCTTTTGTTTGCATGTTCCCCCCCCTGGGGTTTTTCCTTCCACTGCCGGCTGAATATCCTTTAAAAACCAACCGAATGCTCCCTGCAGAAGATCAACGGGAAAAGTCCTGAAAGCGGTGATTGCTTTTCCCGTTGGTCCTTCTGCAATTAACGGGTCTTGGCCGCCTCAATCCCGAATTCAAAGGCAACAAGGTTCTTTTCAAGGAAGGAGGGCTTGGTCCTTCGCCGGATGGCCTCAACCACATTTTCCTTTGTAAACCCCAGGGCCCCGGTTTGAATAAGGGCTCCCAAAAGCACAATATTGACACTCATGGGGCTGCCGGCTTCCCTGGCAAGTTTCATGGCATCAAAGGCGACAAGCCCTGCGGTCTTGGCCGCAAGCAGACGCTTGATTTCCGCCACCTCAGGATATGCCCCTTTGCCGATGCCCACGGTAAAGGGCGGCAGGGTTGCGGTATTGGTGATCACCATTGTTTTTTTGCTGCACCGCTTGATGGCACGAAGGGTTTCAGCCGGTTCAAACCCCAGGAGAATATCGGCTTCCCCGTCTGAAATGATGGAGCTTGTTGCATCCCCGAATACAATGGCCGATTCCACCACGCCACCACGCTGGGCCATACCGTGTATCTCACTCATTCGCACCGGCACCCCTGAAATAAGGGCAGCTTCGCCCAGCACCTTGGAAGCCAGAAGATTGCCCTGTCCGCCAACGGCTACAATTACAAGCCTGATTGTTTCCATATCTTTTTGGTATCCTTTTTTTAGGGTTATTTTTTCAAGGGCCTGATGGCGTTTTCAGGACAGATCTGGGCGCAAAGGGCACATCCCACACAGGTATCGGCATCAATTTTCACCCGGCCGTCCTCAATATAAAAAGAGGGACAGGCAATGCCGTTGATGCATTCTTTGTGGTCTGTACATTTATCCGAGACCATGAAAGGCCTGGCCGTTTTCAATTTGATGCTTTTGGCAAAAAGAATACAGGGTTCCTGGGATATGATGACGGAAACCCCTTTGAATGCCAGGGCCTCCTTGATGATCTCGATACTCTTTTGTACCTTGAAGGGCTTGACGATGGATACATGTTCCACCCCCAGTGACCGGACCAGTTTTTCAATGTTCACCTGGCCGTAGGTGTCCAGGCCGAACCGATTCATATCCACACCCGGATGGGGCTGGTGGCCGGTCATGGCCGTAATATCATTTTCAAGGATGACCAGGGTAAAATTGTGCCGGTTGAAAACCGCATTCACAAGACCTGTAATGCCCGAATGGAAAAAGGTGGAGTCGCCTATGAACGAGACCACTTTCTGGTCGGTTGCCTGGCCGAAACCACAGGAACTACTGACCGAAGACCCCATACAGATGACAAAATCACCCATGTTCAGCGGGGGTAAAAACCCCAGGGTGTAGCATCCGATATCCGTGGGACAGATGATGTCCATTTCCATCTCTTTGGCCGCCCGCTTTATCTCATAGAAGGTTGCCCTGTGGGAACAACCCGAACAAAGATTGGGGGGCCGCATGGCGATCTCCGGCACATCCGAGGTATCCATCCTAGGGGGCGGGGTATACGCAATGCCAAAATACCGGGCAATATTTTCCCGGACCATGGCCGGGTCATATTCAAACAGCCGGGAGAAAAGCTCCTTGGATTTTCCCTTTATGGGAATGACGATGGAAGCTTCCTGGCCAAAGGCTTTAACGGCTTCTTCCATGAACGCTTCACCCTCTTCAATGACCAAAACCTTGTCACACTCTGCCAAAAAGCTTTTTATCAGGTGTTCCGGAAGGGGATTGGAGAATCCGATTCTCAAGATCCGGGTCCGATCTTCAATGCCCAGATCCTTTACGGCATCTTCTGCATAATGGAAGCTCACCCCATTGGTGATGATACCGAATTTACCCTTGCCCTGGACAAAATTGAATTTGGAAGACTCGGCCAGTTGGGTGGCTTTTTCCAGTCTTTCCAGCAACTTGACATGGAGTCCTCGGGAAACGTTGGGGACCGTAACACACCGCTGGGGGTCCCGGATAAACCGGCCCTTTGTGTGGGGCTTTTGTATATTGCCAAGGGTCACAAACGCGTTGGAGTGGTTGATCCGTGTGGTGGTCCTCAACAACACGGGCTGGCCAAGGGTTTCCGACAGCTCAAAGGCTTCTTTTATCATCTCCATTGCTTCTGGCACCGAAGACGGCTCGAGCATGGGAAAACCGCCGAACTTGGCATAATACCGGTTGTCCTGTTCGTTCTGACTGGAGAACATGGCCGGATCATCTGCGCTCAAGATGACCATGCCGCCGGTGACCCCCACATAGGCAAGTGTCATGAGGGGATCAGCTGCCACATTCACCCCCACATGCTTCATCATGCAAAAGGTACGAAGGCCGGAGTTTGCTGCAGCAGCAGCAACCTCCAGAGCCACCTTTTCATTGGTGCTGTACTCGAAATACAGATCCGATTCCCGGGACATCTGGAACAGATTCAGAGAGATTTCAGAAGAGGGGGTACCCGGATAGGTGGTGGCAAATGCCACGCCTGCCTCAATAGCACCCCTTGCGATGGCTTCGTTCCCCAGGAGCATTATTTTCTCACCCGGGCTGTCACTTAAAAGTTTATGCATTTGTTCTCCTTGATTTGAGACGTTTTACACAAGACCACTAGGCATACAATTTTTCCGCATCCTCAAGGGAGGAAGCATATCCCTTGAATCCTTCCACATCTTCGCAGGAGTTAATGGAGCCGCCGGCAAAAAATCCTTCCACCATGGTTTTCTCGCCATGGCGGATCAGTCCCATGAACAAAACAGAGACAAGACTGATATCGTTTTTCCCAGTTTCAACTGCAAATTCGAGGGGCGTTTTTGTTTTGTAAACCGCATACAGGTTGTTTTGAACGGGCATAAGCTGAACAATCTCAGGGTGGTGATGGTGGTGAGAATGTTCATTACAATTATTACACATGATCTTTGGCCTTTCTTTTATTTATAGAGTTAGCATCTGTTGGCGGCCTTTTGAAGAAGGAGCGCATACTGAATGGGGATGCCGGCCTTTTTCATTTTTTCTATCACTTTGGGTATATCATAGGAGACAAACCGTGGCTCAATGGTGTTCTCCGCCGAATCCCATACAATATATTTAGCTTCATTGTAGCCGTCACGTGGCTGTCCAACACTACCGGTATTTATAATATATTTATATTCTTTTGCAAGGAAAACTCTTGATTTTGTAAAGTTTTTCTTTTTCACCCCCCCGGGGGCCATCTCGTAAACCATGAGTTCATGGGTGTGGCCCACAAAACAAATCTTCTCTTTCAGGGCTTCCATGGTGTGGGAAAGACGGGTTGTATTTTCCTTGAAAATATACCGGTCCACAAGATCCGGGGGGGCCCCGTGTACAAACCGTGCGCCCTGGTGGACCCGAAAGGGGGGAAGGGCAGACAAATGGTCAATGGAAGCCTGTGACATCAATTGCCGGTTGATCATAAGGGCTTTTTTGGCCTGGGGATTAAAGGATTTTAAAAAATTCTCATCCACCAGGGCCCGTTCATGGTTTCCCATGACCGAGGGAATCTGATGCCCCTTTAAAGCCAAAATCACCTGTTCAGGCTCCGGGCCATATCCGATGCTATCCCCCAGGCATACCACCCGGTCAGCACCTGCAATTGCAATATCCGCCAGCACAGCCGAAAACGCTTCCATATTGCTGTGTATGTCGGAAATAACGGCGATTCGCATGGTTAAAAGGACATCATATCATCTTTGGAAAACAGGTACCGTGTATTGCAATGATGGCACCTGGCCTCAACGGGGAAAGGCCCTCTTGTCCTTATCTCATCCATATCATGGGCTGACAGGTTTCTAAGATAGTCTTCCATTCTCTTGCGGGTGCACCGGCAGAAAAATTCCACCCGGGAATTGTCCAGAAACCGGGGCGACAGGCTGGAGAACTCTTTTTCAATGAGCGGTTCAGGAGCCTCCCCCCTGGCAAAGGCTTCCCCCAGGGAATGAATCTGCTGTATCCTGTTTTCCGCCTCAATAACCTGTTCCGGCAAAACACCGGGCATGGCCTGGAGAAAAATACCCCCGGCACCGGCCACCTCCTCTTTGTCATCAAAAAACAGGCTCAGCTTGAATCCCGTGGGAATCTGCTCGGACCTCAGGAAATAAGCGGCCAGGTCCTCTGCAATGCTGCCGTGTTCCAGGGTGATCTGACCGGAATAGGGATTTTTTGCATCCTCAAGGTATTTGGTTATGGTTAAAAACCCGGCACCAAACAGTCTGGACAGATCTTTGATCTGCCTGGGGTCTTCTATCAGGATCTCATTGACTTTCAAAGATCCTTTGACCTCCCCAAAGGTATTGGCTTCCACATCCAGTCCCTGGACAGGTCCTGAGCACCGGATATTCATGCTGATCCTGTCCTTGCCCTTAAGGCTTGCACACATGAGGGTCGCGGCAATATAGGCCTGGCCCAGGACCAGTGTTTCCAGGGGTCCAAGGTTGTGGTTGGCCCGCATTTCATTGACCATCCGGGTGGTGTGGACCACCGCCCCCTTAATCATGCCGCCGGCCATGATAAACCGATACATCCGGTCTTTGGCAGCGGCCCTGAATTGCGCTTTTACATCCTTTTCAAAAATATCTTTTTTTATCATAATTATGGTCGTCTCAGCATTTTTTATTCCTAAGGGTGATTATTATCCGGCCAGAGGCAGGTGCTTAAACAATAGCATGCTTTATATTATAAGCCCTTGTAACAGATTGTAAACCACTGATAAGCGTTCTTTTGTCTTCAAGGAGATATCCGCTATACAGACAAAGAAAATAAGGGTATAAGAACTGTTTTTAAACACCTTGCAGGGAATGCCTGCTAATTTAAAAATTTTATTTGCCGGGATATGAGGCCAATGACACACGCAAAAGAATGTACACACTGCGGCACCTGCTGCGAAAAAGGCGGACCTGCGCTTCACCGTCAGGATCTGGCGTTACTAGAAAAAGCAAGCCTATCCATTGAAGACCTCATCACCATCAGAAAGGGGGAGCTGGTCCATTGTCCGTCGACAAATACCATTAAACCTGCAAAAGCCGAATTTCTAAAGATAAAGGGCACAAAAGGATCATGGTCCTGCACCTTTTACAATAAAAACAGCCGGAGATGCACCCGATACGACAATCGCCCCATTTCCTGCGGTGCCCTGAAGTGCTGGGATACCCAAGAAAGCCTCAATCTTGCCGGCAAAGACCTTATTTCAAGGCTTGAGGTGGTAAAAGAAAATGATCCCATGAGAGAAGCTCTGATCGCCCATGAGTTGCTGTTTCCCCTGCCGGATCTGGCGGCCGTCTCCCGCCCTTCCAAAAAGAGGGTTAAAAAGCTTGAGCAGATCTGCAATAAAGAGATTGCCCACCGCATCCAGGCCGTGGGTGAGTTTAACCTTTCGGTTGCCCAGGAAATGTTTTATTTTGGCAGACCGATTTTTGGGCTGCTGGCCCCTCTGGGCTTTACCGTCAAGGAAGCCGGTACCGGCATAAAACTCCGGTTTAAATACCCCCCCCCGGTAAATCGCCACTTTTTTTCTCCCCGGCCTGCTCCCTGATATTAAAATATCGGCCCATCAAGTCGACCACAACTTTTATATTGGATTGCCTCAAGAACATGCCGGCGGCCGATCTTTTTTTCACAGGCAAGATCGGCAATGGTTCTGGCAACCTTTAGGATGCTGTTAAAGGTTCTGGCGGAGAATCCCAAGGTGTCCATGGCCTGGTGAAGAACGGACTGGGCATCTGTTTCAAGAATGCAGAACTTTTTCAGAAGACTGGGTCCCATTCTGGCATTGCAGATGAGTCCCGACCCTTTAAATCGCTGGTTCTGAATCGCCCTTGCCCCATCAACCCTGGCGCGAATAACCGCAGACGATTCAGAAGGGCTGTTCCCTGCCATCTCATCATAGGAGACCTGGGGCACCTGGATTTGAATGTCAATGCGGTCCAACAGCGGGCCGGATATCTTTGACCGATACCGCAGGATCTGGGGGCCGGCACAGGAGCATTCCTGGAGGGGATTCCCAAAGTTTCCGCAGGGACAGGGATTCATGGCCGCCACCAGCATGAACCGACAGGGGTAGGTTGCCTTCATCCCGCCCCTTACAATGGTAACCTGCCCGTCTTCCATGGGCTGGCGCAATACTTCCAGCACATTTCTCTTGAATTCCGGCAATTCATCCAGAAAAAGCACACCGTGGTGGGCCAGACTGATTTCTCCGGGGACCGGACGGGGTCCGCCTCCCGCCATCCCGGCATCGGAGATGGTATGGTGGGGCGTTCTGAAGGGACGGCCGCCCAAAACGGGAAAGTTTTTCCCCACAAGTCCCATCACCGAATATATCCGGGCGATTTCCAGGGACTCACCAAAGGCCGGCAGGGGTAAAATAGTGGAAAGCCTCTGGGCCAGCATGCTTTTCCCGGACCCGGGAGGTCCTGTCATCAGCACATGGTGGCTGCCTGCGGCCGCTATTTCCAGAGCTCTCTTGACATGGGCCTGCCCCCTGACCTCTGCAAAATCCTTTGCCGTTGCCGCGTCAGGCCGGCAGGTAAACATATCAGGGTCTACCCTGTGGGGGGCAATCTGTAAAAATCCTGAAAAAAAATCAACCGCCTGGGAAAGGTGGCTGACCGGCAGAACATCAATCTGTGTCACCATGGCCGCTTCGTCGGCATTTTCTTTGGGGACGATAACGCCCTTGAATCCATTTTCCCTGGCAGCCAGGGCATAGGGCAAAACCGCCTTTACAGGCTTTACCCGCCCATCCAGAGAGAGCTCCCCCAGGATCAGCCAGGGCAAGGGGGTCTGTCTGGGGATCAGACCGGATGCGGCCAGAATACCCAGGGCCACGGGCAGGTCAAGTCCGGTGCCTTCTTTTTTCATATCGGCCGGCGCCAGGTTGATCACCACCCGGTCCATGGGGAAGGTGTATCCGGAATTCTGAATGGCGGCCCGCACCCGTTCCTTGCTTTCTCTGACGGCTGTTTCAGCCAGGCCCACCATATTAAAAACCGGGAGGCCAAAGGAAATATCCACCTCCACTTCCACAACCATTGCGTCTATTCCGCAAACTGCGCATGAATTCACCCGTGCAATCACACCCACCCCCCTGAAAACACAAAGTTACAATTAGCTGGTTTACTTTTGTCTATCAAAAAATGAGAATTAACCAAAGAATTTTCTCATTTGTTTTGCTTTGTGTATAAAAAACAGATATATATACCACAAAATTTTTAAAGGAAATTGTGACACACAATAAATCATATGGATACATATTACAGACAAAAGACCCTTGCAGAAAATGTCGCCCTGTCCGGTACAGGGGTTCATTCGGGAAAACGAACCAATATCACCATCAAACCGGCCAGGGAGAATCACGGCATCAAATTCCGGCGGGTGGACCTGCCGGGCACCCAGGACATCCAGGCTCTGTTCAAACTGGTGGTGGACACCAGCCTGGCAACGGTTCTGGGCACCAATGGGGCCATTGTTTCCACCATTGAACATCTCATGGCCAGTTTTGCCGGCCTTGGCATCGACAATGCCCTTGTGGAAGTAGATGATTATGAAATGCCCATCATGGACGGAAGTGCCAAGGATTTTACAAGGCTCCTGACAGCCGCAGGTTTTGTCTACCAGGAAGCACCCAAGCATTTTATCATTGTGAAAAAACCCATTCAGGTACAAGACCAGGACAAGTCCGTAATGGTTCTGCCGGAACCCTGTTTTAAAATAACCTGTTCCATTGAGTTTCCCCATCCGTTGATCGGAAGACAAACCATCACCTATGACCGGGCAAAAAACAATTTTGAACAAGAGGTCAGTCATGCCAGGACCTTTGGCTTTGTCCAGGATCTTGAGCTTTTGAGAAAATTCAGCCTTGGAAAGGGAGGAAGTCTTGACAATGCCATCGTTATCGATAAGGATAGAATTTTGAACGAAGAGGGGCTACGCTATCCTGATGAATTTGTCCGGCATAAACTTCTGGACTGTCTGGGGGATTTTTCACTTCTGGGCATGCCCATTCAGGGGCATATTATTACCCATAAATCCGGGCACACCCTGAACCATTTGTTCATTAAAACCTTTCTTGAAAATAAAGACTCCTGGGAAACCGGACCTGCAAAAATTATATAGGATACCTGACCATGAAAAAAGTGTTTCCTTCAAAACGATATCTGGCACCCCTTGTTTTTATTATCTGGATCCATCTGCTCCTTCCCATGGCCCTTCTGGCGGACAGCAATGCCGTTCTTGCCAATATCAAGCTTGCCAATACACGGGATGACCTTCTGACCTATTTTGAAGTTAAAAACGCGTTTACCGACAAAATCAATCAGGCGGTTCAAAAGGGTATCCCCACCACTTTTTCTTTTTATGTTTCCCTTTATAAAACCAGCAATTCCTGGTTTGACAAGAATATCGCCGATGTTCAGATAAAGTCCACGGTCAAGTACAATTCCCTGAAAGAGGAATTCTCGGTATTGCGGCCCTGGAAAGATGCAAAACCCAGCGTCACAAAATCCTTTGAAGAGGCCAAATCCTGGATGACCGATGTGGACAATCTTCGTGTCATTCCATTGGAAAGCCTGGTCAAGGGAGATAAATATCAGATCCGGATTAAAGCGGAACTGGACAAGGTCACACTGCCATTATCCCTACATTATGTTCTATTTTTTGTATCATTCTGGGATTTTGAAACAGACTGGTACCTGATAAACTTTACATATTAAACGTGTCACCACCTCCCATACCAACAAGCTTATGAGCGAAATGCAAGAAAATTCGGTTCAAAGAAGATCCAGAAGAAAACGGGAAGGATTCCTTATCCTGGCCATTCTGATCCTTGTTGCGGGCCTTACCCTTGTCGAAACGAGAATTGCCCCCTTTGGAACGGATTTTTCCCTGTCCAGCACCGTGCTCATGTTCATCCTGATCAATATCAACCTGCTGCTGTTGTTAAGCCTGTTATTGCTGGTCTTCCGGAACCTGGCAAAGCTGTATTATGAAAAAAAGAACCATATTCTCGGATCCAAGCTGAAAACAAGACTGGTCACCGCCTTTATTATTCTGGCCCTGCTGCCCACAACGGTTCTTTTCTTTTTTTCCATCCAATTCATCTCAACCTCCATTGCTTTCTGGTTCAATGCGCCGGTGGAACAGACCCTGGACTCTTCCCTGGCCGTGGGTCAAAAATTATATGAACACATTGAAGTCCAAAATGAATTCTCTGCCAAAAGGGCGGCCTTTCAGATAGACTCAAGACAATTGCTGCTCGAGGAGAATCAGAAAAAACTGACCCGTTATGCCCAGGTGGTTCAACGGGCGTTTAACCGCCATGGCATCGAAGTCTACACGCCGGATGCCAAACGGGTATGCCTGTCTTTGGCCAATGAATTGGAACCTCTGTACTTCGGGCTTCTGACCACCGAGGAACTGACCCAGATCCCCTTGGACAAAGTCAGCAACACCATCTACCAGACCATTGAAGAAGGGGAATTTTTACGGACCATTTCAACCATTCCCTTTGGGGTGGCGCCGCCAAAAGCCCAAGGATTTATTGTTGTCACCACCATGGTATCCCCGGAGTTGTCGGAAAACCTCAAAGCGATCCTGAAAGGGGTGGAAGAATACCAGCAGCTAAAACTGACCAAAAAACCAGCCCAGATTTCCTATTATATTGCCCTGTCCATTGTGGCGCTTCTGGTCGTCTTCTGTGCCATCTGGTTCGGATTTCAAATGGCAAAATCCATTACCATCCCCATCATGAAATTTGCAGAAGGCACCCAGCGAATCGCAGCAGGAGACTTAAATTACCAGATTGACTTTCAAACCGATGATGAACTGGGTACCCTGATCTCATCCTTTAACTCCATGACCCGCCAGCTGGCAGCAGGACGGGAACAGATTGCCCTGTCAGGGGAAATGCTCAAAGAGCAGAACTCAGAGCTGGAAAAAAGCCGGCAGTATATAGAAATTGTTCTCAAACACATTTCCGCAGGCGTTGTTTCCATTGATAATGCCGGGACCATCACCACCATTAACAAGGCAGCGGAATCCATGCTGGGTATCAATGGCCGGAATATCCTGAACAAAAACTTCCGGCAGGTGCTGAACGGGGAGTACCTTCAGACCGCCAACAAAATATATGAACAGGCCATCCGGGGCATGAAAAACATGGAAGTTCCCGTTTCCGCCAGCATATCCGGTGTCCCCAAACATTTTTCCCTGCATTACAGCACCTTAAAAAATGATGCAGACCATAGTATCGGAGCCGTGCTGGTCTTTGATGATGTCACGGAACTTGAAAAAGCCCAGCGCATGGTGGCATGGCGGGAAGTGGCCCGGAGAATCGCCCATGAGGTAAAAAACCCCCTCACGCCCATAAAATTATCTGCCCAGCGGCTTAAGCGCCGATACGCAAAACAGATCAATGACGATGTCTTTACCGGATGCGCCGATACCATTGTGGAACATGTGGATCTGATCCGGAACCTGGTGAATCAATTCTCCGCCTTTGCCAGATTCCCGGACACCAATTTTTCCAAGGACAGAATTGAAAACGTCATCCTTGAAACCATTGTATTGTATAGAGAAGGCCTTGAACGGGTGGATATCCAGTCTCACTTTGGAAAGGATATCCCTTTTTTGAAACTGGATCATCAGCATATGAAACAGGCCTTTATCAACCTGATCGACAATGCCGTATACGCGGTCAATAAAGAGGGAACCATTCTCATTGATGTCTCCTATGATCAAATCCTGAAAATTGTCAGGATTGAAATAGCCGACAACGGCAAGGGAATTTCCGATAAAGAAAAAACCAGATTGTTTGAGCCCTATTTTTCTACCAAAAAAACCGGCATGGGACTGGGTCTTGCCATTGTGAACTCGATCATTTCAGATCACAACGGCGTCATCCGGGTCCAGGACAACCAACCCAGGGGCGCAAAATTTATCATTGAGCTTCCGGCGTGATCCTGCCCTCCCGATACCCGGGAGGACCAGAACCCATACACTGAGAACGATAGCTTACAGGAAAGGAATTTATACCATGTACCCGGCAGTTTTAATTGTTGATGACGAATCAACCATCATAGACTCTCTTGAGGGAATCCTTTCAGATGACGGATTTGAGGTAATGCATGCCTATAACGGATATGAGGCCCTGAAGAAAATTGAGGCGGAGTCCCCGGACATTGTATTGCTGGATATCTGGATGCCCGGAATGGACGGCATTGAAACCCTAAGGGAGATTAAAAAGATGGCGCCCAATCTTCCGGTGGTCATGATCACGGGACACGGTTCCATTGAGTCTGCTGTGGATGCCACAAAATCCGGCGCCTTTGATTTTTTGGAAAAGCCGTTGTCCATTGACAAGGTCATGGTGACCATCAGCAATGCCCTGAATTTTCGAAAACTGGAAGAGGAAAATAGATATCTGCGCAAAAAATCCATAGAAAAAAATTCAATTACCGGTACCAGTCCCGCAGTTCAAAAGCTATACGGAGAAATAATGGCAGCCTCCCCTTCGGATGCCTCCATTCTCATAACCGGGGAAAACGGAACCGGCAAGGAAATGGTGGCACGAACCATCCATCAGTTCAGCTTGCGGCCGGAAGAACCCTTTATTATCATCAATTGTGCCGCCATCCCTGAAAAAAATATGGACAGCGAATTGTTCGGCCACGAAAAAGGTGCGTTTGAAGAAGCGGTCTCTAAAAACAAGGGCAAATTCGAACTGGCTTCGGGTGGAACCCTTTTCCTGGATGAAATCGGGGATATGAATATCAATACCCAGGCCAAAATTCTGCGGGCCCTTGAATCCAAAACCTTCCAGCGCATTGGCGGAGGAAGAACCCTTCACATGGATGTCCGGCTCATCGCCTCCACCAATAAGAACCTTGAACAAGAGATCGAAAAAGGCCGTTTCAGGCAGGATCTTTTTTTCCGGCTCAATGTCATTCCCATCCATGTGCCCCCCCTAAGGGAAAGGACAGGGGATATCCCGCTGCTGGCGGATACTTTTTTTGACAAGCTGGCAAAACAGTCTTCGGGCAAAAAAAAGAGCCTTTCCCCCGAAGCCCTTGCCCTGCTGAACCACTACCCATGGCAGGGCAATGTCAGAGAATTGAAAAACCTGGTGGAACGCCTTTCCATCATGGTGGAAAACCAACTCATCGATGTGGACGATATCCCCCAGCCCTACAACCCGGATTTCACATCGGGAAAATCCCCTGAACGGCGGCGGCTCTTCAGCATGGACGATCTGGACCTGGCCCGGAAAACCTTTGAGCAGGAATACCTGCGTAAAAAAGTGGCCCAGGCCAAGGGCGACCTTACGGAAACCGCCAAAAGAATCGGAACCAGTGTCCATTACATCAAAAAGAGGATATCTTAAGGGTTAGGAACGGCCATGAGAATTATCAGCGGAAACCTGCGGGGACGAAAACTGACCCGGCTTTCGGGCAATGACATAAGGCCGACCTCCGACCGGGTCCGGGAGGCTGTTTTTAACATCCTGGGGCCCGGCATAAGGGATGCCAGGGTTCTGGATCTCTATGCCGGCACCGGGGCTCTCGGGCTTGAAGCCTTAAGCCGGGGAGCAAGCCATGCTGTCTTTGTGGATCTGGCCCCGGAATCCTGTGCAATTATCCAAAAAAACATTGAATTGTGCAAGATAACCCGGAAAACCGTTCTTCTGTGCCATGACATTATGGGTCTTTCCTTTCCCAAAGCCCTTGGAGCCGATCCCTTTGATCTCATTTTTGTGGACCCGCCCTATGGAAAGGACTATGCAGTAAAAACCCTTGGAAAAGAATCTTTCACGGAGCTTCTGGCCCCAAAGGGCATTGTTGTTGTGGAGCAATCGGCTAAGGAATCCCTCGCCAATACCTTTAACGGGCTTGACATTTATCGTCAAAAAAAATACTCAAAGACTTTAATTTCCTTTTTAAGAAAACCTGAAATTGACAAAGGATCTGGCAACAATGCGTGATACCAAACGAATAGCGATCTACCCGGGCTCTTTTGATCCCTTGACCAACGGGCATATGGATGTGATCGAAAGGGCACTTGAAATATTTGATGAGGTTATTGTGGCTGTTTTGCATAACCCGTCTAAACGCGCATTGTTCTCATCCGAAGAACGGGTGGATATGATCCGACAAAGCGTTAACGGCCTTAAACCCGTACATGTGGACACCTTTGGCGGTCTTCTGGTGGAATATGCCAGGATAAAAAAAGCTGTGGCCATCATCCGGGGCATGCGGGCCATTTCTGATTTTGAAAACGAATTCCAGATGGCCCTGATGAACCGGAAGCTCAACAAGGATGTTCAGTCGGTATTTCTCATGACAGGCCTGCGGTGGATATTTACCAGTTCCTCCATCATAAAGGAAGCCGCCCAATTTGGCGGGGATATTTCAGACATGGTCCCCAAACCGGTCAAACTCAAGCTCATGGAAAAATTTCCCAAACTCAACGGACAGGTCTGATACACAGAGGATCACAAAACAACGAGGACAACAAATGGATCTATGGCAGCTTCACATCTTTGTATCTGTGGTTGAAAAGAAAAGTTTTTCAAAGGCATCCGAGGCCATAAATCTGTCCCAGCCCACCGTATCCACCCATATCAAGGAACTTGAAGATCACTTCCAATGCAGGCTCTTGGACCGGCTGGGCAAAACCACGGAACCCACACAGGCCGGAACCATTCTCTATGACCACGCCAAAGCGCTTTTGGGGTTAAGGGAGCAGACCGAATCGGCCATGCTTGATTTTTTAGGCCGGACAAAGGGACAGCTGTTTATCGGCGGCAGCACCATCCCGGCCGGGTATATCATCCCGAAACTCATCGGTGCCTTTACCCAAAAGTTTCCGGAGGTCGTCGTTTCCCTGTCTGCCGGGGATACCCTGCAGATCATTGAATCCATCAAGCAAGGGGAGATTGAAATAGGAGTGGTTGGCGCTCTGAAAGCCGATGCGGCCATCCGGCAGGAGAAATTTATGGCCGATGAGATGCGATTGATTGTACCGGCCGGACACAAGTGGGCAAACAAAACCCAAATTGAGTGTTCAAAATTATTTTCTGAACCCTTTATTGCAAGGGAGAAGGGATCCGGGACCTGGCAATCGGTCCTTGGGAGCATGGATGCGGCCGGGTTTAATTCCAAGGATCTGAACACCCGCGTCACCATGGGAAATTCCGTTTCCGTAATCCAGGGGATACTGAACCATGTGGGCATCTCCATCCTTTCCACCATTGCGGTTGCCGATGAGATTAAGACCGGTCGCCTGCACGCCCTTTGTGTGAAAGGCCTGGACCTCCGCCGTTATTTTTACCTGACCCTGCCCCAAAAGAGAACCCAGTCCCCCATCTGCAATAAGTTCCTAGAGTTTGCCCGGCAAAGCCTGTGAACGCCTTCTCCCCGGACAAACAAACCCCGGAAAAACTTCATTGACAACCCTTGTTTTTTCTGACAAGCTTCCCTGGTGTTGCTGATACCAAAGTATTGGCTGATGACAATCCATATGAACAGGAATGCGCCATGATAATAGGACTGGATGTTGGCGGTACGCATACAGATGCTGTTCTTCTCAGCACCAAGGGTATTGAAAAAATAGTCAAGGTGCCCACCGACCCTGCCAACCTTTTCAATAGTGTCCTGGCAGGGTTCACAAAGCTTCTGGACACCACAGATCCCGGGGAGATCCAGCGGGTGGTGATTTCAACCACACTGACAACCAATGCCCTGGTCCAGCAGGAAATGGGACCCATTGGCATGATTGTTTCAGCAGGACCCGGCATCGACCCTAAATTTTTTTCCACCGGCGACCATTATTACACGGTTGCAGGATCCATCAACCACAGGGGAAGAGAAAAAGCCCCGGTTAATGAAATGGAAATTGAGGACATTGCCCAGCGTCTGAAAAAAGCAGGGGTGGAATATGTAGGGGTGGTCAGCAAATTTTGTGTCAGAAATCCCTCCCACGAAATCCTGATCAAGCGGATACTCAACAAACATTTTAAGAAGATTTTCCTTGGCCACCATGTATCGGGAAATCTGAATTTCCCCCGCAGGATTGCCACAACCCATTTGAATGCAGCCGTTTTTGACCTGCACAAAGCCTTTTTTGAAGCTGTAAAAAACTCCCTTGCGGAAAGAGGGCTCACCCTTCCCATCCAGATTCTGAAAGCAGACGGCGGCACCATGAGCCTTGAATCTTCCATGGATTTTCCGGCCCAGACAATTTTGTCGGGTCCTGCCGCCAGCATCATGGGCGCCATCCCCTATGCGCCTGCAGATCAGGATGTCATTGTCCTGGATATCGGCGGCACCACCACAGATATTGCCTTTCTGGTGAACAAGGCCCCCCTGCTGGAACCTCTGGGAATCCAGAGGGGACAATACAAGAGCCTGATCAGATCCCTGCGGACAGACTCAAAGGGCATTGGCGGAGACAGCACCCTGCGGGTGATAGACGGAAAACTTACCATCGGTCCGGACAGAAAGGGACCTGCCATGGCCTTTGGCGGCAGCGGCCCGACCCCGACGGATGCCCTGGTGGTCCTGGGATTGATGGATGAAGGGGATAGCCAGAAGGCCCGGGCCGGGATCCATGAAATTGCCGGCCAGCTAAACCTTTCAGATATGGATGCCGCAGACCACATCTTTAAAAAATGCTGCACCATTATTTTGAAAAAAACATTTGAAATGATTGATGAACTCAATTCCCAGCCCGTATATACGGTGCATGATTTTCTGGAAGGATATAAACTCAGCCCCCAAAAAATTCTGTTGCTGGGAGGGCCGGCAAAATTCTTTGCAGACAAAATAGAGGAAATGTACCAGATTGACACCATGGCCGTACCAAACGCGTCTGTGGCCAATGCCGTCGGAGCGGCCCTGGCCAGGACCACCTGCGAAGTCTCATTGATTGCCGATACAGAACAGGGGATTGTAACCGCCCATGAAGAAGATTTTGCCGAACCCATCTCCAAAACCTATTCAGAGGACGACCTTATCGAAACCGCCTATACCCTGTTAAAGGAGAAAGCCCTCAATGCAGGGGCAGACTCTGAGAACATGGAGGAGGTGGAGGTGGTGGAGTTCCAGAAATTCAATATTGTCCGGAATTTTTCACCCAGGGGGAAAATTTACAGGACGAAGATCCAGCTCAAACCCGGCCTGATCAAAGGATTTGAAACGATTTTGCATCAAATTTAAGAGGGAAACATGTTAAAAGCATTGAACAAAACAGGACTGGTCTTCTTCCCTGCATTTGACTGGGCCATTGACCCGACCCATCCGGAACGGGAAGAACGCCTTCTGTATACCCAGGACCAGGTGCTTGAAGAGGGCGTTTTTGATATCCCGGGCATTGTTGAGTACAAACCAGACCTTGCCACAGCCCATGATATCCGGAGAACCCATTTTTGTGTGCCCGACGAAAAGAGCGTGACCACCCAATCCCATCTGATCAGTGCCGGCGGTGCCATGGCCATTGCCAATGCCGTGATGAACAAGGAAGTCAAATCCGGGTTTGCCCTTGTCCGGCCGCCGGGTCATCATTCCATGCGGGTGTCCCATGGCGGCAGGGGATTTTGCCATATCAACATGGAAGCCATCATGGTCGAGTATATCCGGACCCAGTTTGGTGTGAAAAAGATTGCCATCATTGACACGGACTGCCACCACGGAGACGGCACCAATGATATTTTCTGGCATGATCCCGATGTGCTGTTCATCTCCCTTCACCAGGACGGCAGAACCATGTATCCGGGCACAGGCTTTCCCGGAGAACTGGGCGGCCCCAATGCCAAGGGCTCCAACCTGAATATCCCGCTGCCGCCGGGCACGTCAACCGAAGGATATCTCTATGTCATCCGCAATTGCGTACTGCCGATCCTGGCAGAATTTTCACCGGACATTGTGGTCAATTCCGCCGGCCAGGACAACCATTACACAGATCCTTTGACCAATATGAATTTTTCCGCCCAGGGATATGCACACCTGACGGCCATGCTCAAACCGGATATTGCCGTTCTTGAAGGGGGATATGCCATTGAGGGCGCCCTTCCCTATGTAAACCTGGGCATTATCCTTGCCATGGCCGGCCTTGATTATTCCGGCGTTATAGAACCGGATTACAACCCTGAAAAACTCAAACAATCGGTGAGCATTACCGACAAAATCAAGAAAACCACCGACCAGATCAATGCCTATTGGCAACAGCGCCACCAGCTGCGGGAACAGGCCGGCAAGCCGGGAGAACTGATTGTCCGCCATCGGGAGGTTTTCTACGACACGGACAATATCTTTGAACGGCAGAAGGAAAAAATATGGATCTGCCGGGACTGTGGCGGCAGCTTTGAGATCGATTCCAAAGCCACACCAGGCCACCATGTTCTCGGGGTGCATATCCCCATCAATGCCTGCAAAACCTGCCAGGAAAAAGGATATGATTTTTTTGAAAAGGCCGATAAAACCAAGTATGAACGGATTTATCTCCAGGACAGGCCCAAAGACCGATATGAGATCAAATAAGCGCTCTTCCTGGTAAAAATGAATACAGGATGATGCAGACAGAACTCTTTAACAATTTAAGGACAAGATCCCTTGTGATCCGTTTCATAAGGGATTTTTTCGCGGGTAATGATTTTCTCGAGGTGGAAACCCCCATCCGCTGTCCTGTCATTATTCCCGAAGCCCATATTGATCCTGTGATGTCAGACAACCAGTATCTGCAGGCATCCCCTGAATTGTGCATGAAGCGGCTTTTATCCCAGAAGGTTCAAAGAATTTTTCAGATCTGCAAATGTTTTCGGAAAAATGAGCAGGGTGCCCGGCACCTGCCGGAACTCACCCTTCTGGAGTGGTATGCAGCAGGGGCCACCTACCTTGATTTGATGGACCAGTGCCAGGCCCTCGTCCGGCACATTGCAGCGGGCCTGGGCAAAGGTTCTACCCTTGACTACCAGGGACTGACCATTGACCTTGGCGTCCCCTTTGACAGGATCACCGTTGCCGATGCATTTGATGCCCATGGATCCAAGTCCCTGGCCCTGGCCCTTGAAGACGGAAGTTTTGATGAAATAATGGGATTTGAGATAGAACCCTTCCTTGGTATCAAACGGCCCTGCATCCTGTATGATTACCCGGCCCCCATGGCCTCTTTGGCAAAACTAAAACCCGATGACAACACTCTTGCCCAGCGGTTTGAACTCTATGCGGCCGGCATTGAGCTGGCAAACGGGTTCACGGAACTGACGGATCCGGTTTTGCAGCGGCAACGGTTTTTAATAGAAAACCAGATCCGATCGGACCGCGGCCAGCCGGGTCTTGGCATGCCTGAAAAATTTCTTGCCGACCTTGCCACCATGCCCGATGCCGCCGGCATCGCCCTGGGGGTTGACCGGCTTGTGATGCTTTTTTGCAATGCCGCCACCATTGATCAGGTGGTGGCCTTTCCACCCGAAGCCCTTTAAATAAAATATAGGATTGCTTGGTGTTCAGAAAAATTACGGAATCGGAATTTTTAATCATCGGCCATGAAAAGTGAAGGATAGGTTATCCCCGCAAACCGGCCGGCCTAGTGGCCCCGATTAACCTTGGGTTATCGATCTCAAAATTCTGGCAGATACTATCTGAAAATCACGGAAAACGGCGACGATTTACAGGGAGAATGCTCGGTATTTTTGAAGTCTCAAAGGGCAGGACGGTAGCCAGCAGTGCGCGATTTTAGAAAAGGGTTGACGGATAGACATATCTGTCGCCTTTGAAGTACCATTTATTTATTCCCGCAATACAGGTTAACACTCCCATACAGCCGTGCCTTCAGGTACGGCTGTTCGCAGAAGTTTTACGCCTAAAGGTTTTTTCGCAATGGCTTCCATAATTCATAGAAATACCAATGTCTTCGGAAAACCTCTTGTTTCATCATTTACAACGCTGAGATCATTTATCGGATTGAAAATATTTTCCGGTCAAAATTTGATGGGGAGTTGAATGATTCTAACACCCAACAATAGGAACGCCAGTTCCCAGTGGAATTTTCGGGGCAATAGCGTTTTTTCATAGACAAATTTCACACCTTGCTTTTACGAATCCGCCGAACTGAAAAGTGGCTTAACCCCGAGTCCAATTTAATGGAGGAGGATCAGATTTAGTATGTTTTATGGCAACAACACAATGGAATTTTAGTTTCCCCTTTGTTTTTGAAATGATTTCTACTGAGCTGAAGCCAGATCTGTATAGCAGGTCTTCCACTTTCTCAAGTGTATAAAAATTAAATACATCATGATCAAGATTTCTTTGCTGCAACTGCCTTATGTCCTCAAATGCGAGAATTAATCGCCCCCCGGGTTTTAGAATACTGAATATTTTTGTGGCTGTGACTTCAGGTTTTGGCCAGAAGTAGATCGTATTTACACTGCAGGCTTTATCAAAGTTCTCATTCTGATAGAAAAGCGAATCGAAATCATCTTCGACTATTTTTACGATTCCTTTGTTTATTTGCTTTTTATTTTTTTTGCGGGCAATAGAAACCATTGAATGGGAAAAATCCACGCCTTCAATATAGCCTTCATTTATTTTATTTGCCATATTCCGAATGAGTTTACCGGTTCCGCACCCAATATCTATAACGTGATCCTTGTTCTCAATCGCCAAAGCATCCTCTGCCATTGCATTTAAATAAGCATTGCCGATATCAAAAATGGCAGCCATAACAATACTGCCAAATAGCCCGGTTGGTTTTTTGGCCTGCTTTGAGAAGAATGATGAAAAATACATACTCAACCGTGGGTATGCCGGGTAAAATTAATATATAAATGGAATGAATTTTTTTGTACCCTTGGAATACTTGGTAAATTCATAGTTGTATTTTTTATGAAGGTGATCATCGAGCCTGGGAATTTCGAATGCCATAAAATATAAAACCATTCCAATTGCGATAGCCAGGCAACCAATAGTATGCGTAATTAATGCTAATCCCAAATAGGCAAGAGAATCCCCAAAATAGTTAATATGCATGGAATATCTAAAGAGGCCCACTGTATATAAACGCCCTTTGTTTTCTTTCTGCTTTTTCCATGAAAATCGCTGGTAATCAGCCAAGGTATTAATACAAGATCCAAACAGAAATAAGAATATCCCCATAATATCAAGGCTTCCAATCGAAGTCGGATGGCTGCCTGCAGAGATGCCAAAAAAATAAAACATCATGAAAAACAAAACCGTAACAAGGCCACCTTCTAACCAGCTGATTCTGCGCTGGATAAAGACAAACAGGGCGATGTTGAATCTGATAAAGTAAAGAAAACAGCAACCGAACATGACCGTTTGTCGATAGATATTTCCTTCAACTTTTTCAAAATTCAGGAGCGCCATGGGCCAGTCTGAATAACCTGTAGTTAAAATCATCGCAGTAACAGTGCCCACTAAAACACCCATGGACATAAGTAACTTTGCAAGGATTGATGGTGAGTGTTCGTCTATAAAAATCATTTTAGTCCTCTTGTGTAATGAGTGCCCGGTTTGTTTTTTTGATGGATGTTTTTTAATTTTAAAGGTTTAAAAGACGGTTCGTAATATGTATTTTTACCTTTTATGCAGCCACCACTTTTTTGGAAAATGGCTTTTTTAGGGCAATAATTTACGCACCGCATGCATTGTTCGCAGGTTTTTATCCAGTTGGGCTTTTTATCTTTAATTTGGATGCTGTTTGTTGGACATATTCTCTCACACAACCCACACGAATCGCATGTTTCGTCTGTTCTGAATTCCCTCCATAAATTGCTGATGCCCAACCATTTGAACAGGTAATAATCTTTGTAAAAACCAAATTTGCTGTATGTCGGAGGATAATTGAAACGATGGTGATGGGTCACGCTGTTTAAGATATCCCGTGCCGTTTCTTTTGCTTCTGCTATGCCATCATCAATCATCGTCCGTGCTTTTTCTTTTGGCGGAGGGTTCAGCGCCACTGTCCAGTTCGCCGGCATCTCAATAACTTTGGTGTAGATTACATCAACCCCTTTCTTTTTTAAAAGATGGATCCCTTCTTTGATAGAAAAACCCGCTTCCTGTGAGCTGCCGGCTGTGATCAGCAGGAAAGCGTTAACCGGGTTCTTGAATTCAGGCAAATTTGATAAATATTTTCTGCAGATTCGTGGAATCCCAAACGCATACACCGGGAAACAAAAACCGATCAATTCGGCTTCGCTATTTATAGCGTGTTCGTCTGTAATAGAAGATAGTGTAACCTCACATTCCTCTTGAACAAACACTTTTTTACACGTATCTATAATTTTATACGAGTTGCCTGTTCCGGAAAAATATCTTAACTCGATATCCATCATTTGCATCCATCTATTTTAATTCTGGTCACCAGAAGGATAAAAACACATCATCCCCTAAAACTGTAAGGGCCGCAGCATGTACCTATTTTTAACACTGAAGATCTCAGACTCAGCAACAACCTGAAAACCGAATTTTTCATAAAACCGTACATTCTTATCCACATCGGTTTCAAGGTATGCTTCAGCCCTGCAGGCGTCTACTTCCCTACAGAAACGCTTCATTAACCTGGAGCCGATTCCCAGTCCCTGATGGGATGGCAGTATGCCGATTGGGCCAAGATGCCAATGTTGATTTTTGGGTTCGTGAAGTGCCCACTCTGTATGCCAGACAGATTTGCGCCATTCACTATCATTTTCATCTTCCGGGTCTCTGGGGGCATCCACCGGTTTAAATCCCTCGCATGACTTCATCCTCATCACCCCGACAATTTGCTGTTTTTCCTTAGCCAGGAAAATAATCCCGGGCAAATTGGTAAACAGGTCCCTAAACATTTTTTCGATTTCCCGGCGTTCCTTTTCACCACACCCCTGTAAAACAGCCACATGAAGCTTTGCATCAAGCATGGCATCACTGAGAACCCTGGCAGATGCCTTAAGTTCGCTGATTTCCATCAAACAAATATTCATATTTTTCATGTTCACTCCCTTATATTAAACGCATGGGGATTCTGCATCGTGCCCGCACACATCTAAACACTTCCTTTGTGTCTGGCGGTTATTTGGTCAGGAGAATAATCATACTCAATATATTGGGCTGTTGTTGCGGCCGTTTTCTCCCCATACAGTTTTGCCACCATGTAAAGACTCATATCAATACCGGCAGCAACACCTGCCGAGGTAAGTATTTTACCATTGTCCATAAAACGCCGGTTCCTGACAATCTGTGTTTTGGGTGCCAATTCAATCAATTCATCAAATACCTGATGGTGAGTTGTCGCGCTCAAACCATTTAGAAGACCGGTTGCAGCAAGGATCAAAGCGCCTGAGCAAATAGAAAGGAGGTGATCGCAACCAGAAGCTGCCCGGGTGAACCATGACAAGAAAGAGTCGTTTTTTAGCAGAGCACGGGTACCAGAACCGCCTGGAACAATAAGGTAATCCATTTTGGGGCAGTTATCCAAGGTATAATCCGCAACCACCTTAAGTCCATTTTTGGCGTGTATCGGATTTTTGGTCAGGGCAGTCGTGTAAACATTTAAAAGTTGGTAATCGTTTCGTTCGTTTGCAGCTGAAAATACTTCGAAAGGTCCAGCGAAATCAAGAACTTCAACATCATCAAAAATTAAAATGGCCAGATTTTTTTTCCTCATTATAGACGCCTTATTTGGATTTTATAAATTTTTTTTTGTATACACCACTGCTGTTGTTACAGACTCATACTCTTATGGATCTTGTGCCGGTTTGTGTGCCGGTTTGTGTGCCGGTTTTAAACCAGTTCTACAAACAAATATTCAGGTTCAACTGCCGGTCATCTTTAACTCTTTCCAGATTATCTCTGAGCTGAGTCCAAAACAGATGTTCCCTTGAAAACATGACCGCTTCAATCTGTTCCAGTAACTCAGGATATTCACGATTCAGAATCGCTTTCATGTTGAGCCAGCTTTTATCAGAACGGTCATTTATACTCAGGCCGTAAATCCAAACAATATCGGTGCACGGTGCCAGCAGATCAATCAATTCAACGGCATCCGTGATATATGGGATAACCGGACAGAGCAGCGCACCGGTTCTCACACCTGCATTTTTCAACTGGTGGAGTGCCTGGATCCTTTGGTCTATGCCCATGGTATTGGCCTCAAAAAAGCGGCGGGTTTGATTATCATTAAAGGCCACGGAGAAGCTGACAGATGGCATGTCCATTTTTTGCAGAAGATCCATGTCCCGCAAAACCAGATCGGATTTTGTCAGAATACTTGCTGAAAAGCCATTTTTTACCAACAATGCCAGTACCTGACGGGTTTGGCGATATTGGGCCTCACATGGCTGATATGGATCTGTCTGCCAGCCCATGTAGATGGGCTGGGGCACAATTTCTGCCAGTTCAGGTTCCAGTTTGCCTGCAATATCCTCGTGAATCAAGATTTCCTTGCGCCAGTCAGTTTCAGCCTGGTTGAGCGCATAACAATAATAACAATAATGTTCGCATCCGATATACGGATCGACCTGGTAATTGTGGCCCTGCAGCGTACAGGAATTCAGTATCGAACGATTATGGCAGGTTTTTACGTTCATCATTTTACATCTCCTGGGCTTGTGTGACGTTGCCTGATTGGAATCTTGCCTGTTTTATATTATTTTGAAAAGATTTGTGAAGAAAGCTTTTTTTGCCCAGCAGGCAAAGCTTTTCAAACATCGGTTTTGTAATTGTAAAGGCAAGGGTGTTGCCGGGCAAATAGGGTCTCATGGCGATGTCTGTACCGCCGATAGCCGCTTTGGGCGTGTTAAAATTATTAAATATGGCGGCAAGCTGCCCGCATCCTGTTCCAAATGCGGCTGTGACCGGATGATGGAATGCCGATGCATTGTGATATTCAGCCCCTGTGATCAACAGGCTGAGCTGATCCGGGTTAACATAAAAGGTTATGGTTTTAAGATATTCATACTGCTCCAAACGAAGCGGACCAATCACGATATAATCATGTTCTCTTTTATAAGGCAGCTGATTTTCAAGCCATTGACACATCAAATCCTGTGATGCCTTAAGCCCTTCTTCCACTGCAAGAAAGCGGGCGACATGATCCTTTGGTACGGATGCCATATTACAGTTCCAGTATCCGGCCCCAGGACATTCAATCGCCCTGGCACCTTGTTCTGACAGGCATGTGCTTTTACCCTGCATCCAATCCTGATAGCAGGAGAAAATGCAGGGTCCTGCGTTTGTAAACGGCTCAAACAAACCCTTTTCCGGGGTGTCGTAAAAACCGATAATGGGATTTGAAATTCCTAAACGTTTGAGCAGATTCGTTGGATCTGGTTTCATGGTTTCTCCTTTTATTTGCAGTTAATCTGGTTTTGCTGAATGATATATAAAACATGCTTTTATTACCGGCCTATGTCGTGTCATATTGGTCGTGCCATATGGTATGGTTTACCAGGCCGATCTCCTTTAATGCCGCCACAAGGTGAAGCCCTAAAATGCTTCCCCCCGCTTTTGTCTTTTTTTGGTTGTGAAACAAAACAATGCAGATATCTGAGCTCAGTTTTTCATGGCGAAAGACTCTGATGGTTCTGTCCCCGGTTTCAATTTCCACCTCATCCATTAACGTTTCCAGCGCTAGGTCAAGAGTCTCTGAATTGTTACCTGCCGAACGTACCATGATTACCTCAGCCCATTTCATGTGCCGCTCCTTTCATCCAGAACAAGCAAGTGGTTTGAAATGAGCGTTTCTCCAGCCGGAAAAAACAAACGCAATATCTGGTTCGGCCAACATGCCCTGGAAGGCCATTCCGGTTGTGGGAGAAGGGTTCCTCTAATTTCAGCTAAAATTTGCTCATGCCTATGTTGTATTAAAAGTTTTAAAGCGTAGTCGTTCATCATTGGCTCCTTTTGTATTGTTCTCACCGAGGCATTGATTCTCTGTTAAATACATTACAAGAGCAAAGAACGGACCATCGCAAAATTTGCTTTAATTCCAATGGGTTTGAAATATTGCAACAAATCAATTGTGGCTATTCCAAATTTTTCTTGTGGTATACAACAATTATGTTTATACATTTGTGGAATACCACGTTTTTGATATGAGTAACGCAGTGAAGATTTCATGGGGGAGCCTTTATGACAAGAAAGCCAACATATGACCAATTACAGAAAAGATTAACCCTGCTTGAATCTCAGCTCACCCGGCAAGAATCCCGACAGAATTTTGATATAGAAAAGTACTATCTCGATCAGGCACAGGAGATCGCAAAGCTGAGTACATGGGAATACAATGTGGAAACACAAACCATTTTCTGGACACCGCAGAATTATAAGACTTTTGGAATACCCAAAGGCACGAAGATTACCAGCGAACTGGTTATGGAGAAAGTGCATCCCAATGACAGAGCAGCGTTAATGAAAAGCTGGCAGGAGACGCTAAACGGCAGGTCATACGATATTGAACATCGGATTCTGATAGATGGAAAAACCAAATGGATACGGAATAAAGCCAAATTAATCCATAACAATAAAGGGGAAGTGATACGCCTGATCGGTATCACCCAGGATATTACGTATCGCATCAGCACTGAAAAAAAGCTTAAGGATGCAAAAAGAAAAATAGAAGAGAATCGATTCCTGAAAAGAGAACTGCATCGTCTGTCCGGGGATAAAATTATTGGTGCCGAGTTCGGGTTAAAAGAGGTGATGGAAAAGGCGAATATGGCCTCATCGGTGGAAAGCCCGGTCATACTCCTGGGAGAAACAGGTGTGGGCAAAGATATGGTTGCCAGTTACATTCACTATGCTTCATCCCGCCACAAAGAACCATTTATCACAGTCAATTGCGGGGCCATACCTGACGAATTGATTGACAGCGAGCTTTTCGGGCATGAAAAAGGGGCGTTCACCGGTGCAATTTCACAAAAACTGGGGCGATTCGAGCGTGCAGATAGAGGCACCCTCTTTCTGGATGAGATTGGCGAACTGCCGCTTCCTGTACAGGTTAGACTTTTAAGGGTTTTGCAGAACAAAGAAATTGAGCGTGTCGGCGGCACAAAAACAATTCCTTTAGATATCCGTATTATTGCTGCCACCAATCGAAACCTGGAAGAAATGGTTAAAAACAAACTGTTTCGAGAAGATTTATGGTTCAGGCTGAATGTGTTTCCATTATTGATCCCGCCATTGCGCCACAGAGTTGAAGATATACCGGCCTTGGCGCAACATTTCATCGAGCAGAAAAAAAAGGAACTTAAGCTAAGCAACACGCCAGTCTTAGCCCCTGGTGCCGTCGACACCCTGATGGCCTACGGCTGGCCTGGCAATGTACGGGAGCTTGAGAACGTTATTGAACGTGCCATCATTCTAAACAGGGGCAATCTGATCCGTTTCGACGATTTGGGCCTATCTCCAGTTGAACCGGTTAGCGCAATGCCCGGTTCAACCAAGGGTGCAAATTTGGAACTTGATGCGTTGGTAAAAGGCCATATCGAACATGTTCTCAAGCTGACCGCAGGCAAGATCCACGGCCCTGGTGGCGCGGGACAGTTGCTGGGTGTGAATCCAGATACACTGCGCTACAGAATGAGAAAGTTGGGCATCCCATTTCCAAAAAAACAAAAAAAAGACAGACAATTTGTATAAAAGCAAAAATCCTTAAAAAAAATAGGAATGAGACCCCCCCAATAATGGTATAAGTGCATTGGAATTGGGGAAAAAGAATACGGAGCTCTTTGTCTATACAGGCTCAGATTCTCAAGCAATTTCAGGTGCGAGCCTTCGTTCTGGCAGCCCTGGCAACCTGTCGGAAATACCCCGGAAAAACACCATAAGTCTGCAGTCAATTTTTATAGTACCGAGCTAAATGGTCGGATGGATCCCCGGATTGGGTTGATAATTGTATAGTGATTAAATCTCTCTACCACCTTTTTGAGAAATAATAGCTGCGTTCCTATTGTATCCACCTGAGCTAAAACCAAGAAGAATTTTAATTTGGGTATCATTTCGGCCCATACGGTCTTTGAGCAAAAGCCATCTGAAAAACACAGACCATGACAAGCAGGTTATGAGTCCTAAAGCGATATAAAAAATTAATGCAAACCGAATTTCGTTTATAAAAAAGGCGGTTATTGTAAGAAATATAGAAAAGCCTGCCGCAGCGATAATGGGGTTTTTCCGACCCAATACTGCTGAAAGAAAAAAAGCAACAATAACCACTGAAAAAAAATTGATATATTGAGTATCCATAATATCCCCCTTTAAATTCAATCTTATTTTTCAGGAGCCAATTAAACCGTGAAAATTGCTCTTTGTTAAAAATTACCATTTTACATCAAACAATGCAAAAAAAATCCATCCCTTAAGTTGAACGATGGTGCATCTAAAAACGGCTGCCTGCAATTTATCTTCAGATACCTTTTTTTCTTTCTTGCTCCCGGGCCTGTTTTTCGGTAGGATAAATTTTTATTGTTAACCATCAAACGGACATTGCTGCAAAAGAACCCCCGGAAAATCAAATGGCCCAGACAAAATCACCCGATGACATGATGTTAGAAACAGGCACAAAAACCATTCTTATTGTTGAGGATGAGGAGATGGTAAGGGATATAGCGGTCAAAGCCCTGACCTCCTTTGGATACAAAACCCTTATTGCCGAAAATGGAGAAAAGGCCGTGCAATTGTTTGCAAACGCCTACAAATCCATTGATGCCGTGCTTCTGGATATCATCATGCCCAAAATGTCGGGCACTGAAACCTTCCGGCAGATGATGGAGATCGATCCCCAGGTGAGGGTTCTCATTGCCACAGGCCATATCACAAACCAGGATCAGAAAAAAATATTTGCCAAGGCAAAGGCATATCTGGAGAAACCTTACCAGATCATGGAATTAAAAAAAGCCCTGGAATCCATTCTAAACTAATACACATGTCACGACGTCTGTGAAGACTCCGCCCGGATAAAGACAGCCATAATCCCACACCCCACAAAGAAAAAAACAAGGGCAAAAAAAAGTTCATGGGGGGTTTCAGGGAGAATATTGATGTTGGTGTAAATCCTTGAATTTTCAATGATGAGGATAGCGCTGCCCTCCCGGACATACTGCCGGGCCATGATTATCGCTTGTTTAAAGGGCCAGAGGGCATACAGGGAGCCTGCCATCAGACCGATGAGAAATCCCATGGTTGTATTGTAATATTGTTTCAATACAAAACTGATCAATCTTGCAAACAAAAGCCCCCCCGCCACTATCCCCACACCGAAACACAGCAAAAAGGCAAGGGCGTCCACATGCCCTGATTTCAAACCGGATATGGCCGATATCACATCAAAATAGGCTCCCATGAGAATCAGAACCAGGGAGCCGCTGATACCGGGAAGGACCATGGCAGAAATGGAAACAGCACCGCAGATACCGGCATAAACATATTCTTCAAGGGTATACTTTCCGGTAAACTTTTCTCCTGCGTCTTCCCGGCCCTGGACACCTTTCTTATCCAGCAGATCACCCTCCGGGTGGAGCTGTTGATACTGGCGTTCAAGCAGGGTAGATTTAATGCTCACCTTGTCATAGGGGTTTACCAGCCATGAAACTGCGACCGTTGAAATAATTCCCAGCAGCAAAAACACAATGACAGGACCGTTCAGACATTTGAGCATCCGTACCGGAATAAGGATGGAGACCAGAATCAACCCGAAGAAGAGGGAATAGGTCAGGTAAAATTGATGGACAAGCAGGTATTTCATCACATCTGAAAGGGCGAGGATGGCCCCAAGGGCACCCAGAGCCAATTTGCCGAGGAAAAAAAAATCCATCTCCTGTAAATACACAAGTATCGCCCGGATGCTGCCCTTCCTGCCCGGATTTTTTACAGCATCAACGGTCATTTCGCCCAGCCGCAGAACCAAGGATCGGTTAATGCGGTTCAGAATGGCAAAAACCCGGTTATATATATTAAAAATGAGGAGAAAAGTGCCGCCGGATACCCCGGGGATAATATTGGCCGTACCCAGGCAGAATCCCATAATAAGCTCTTTTGCATGGGACTGCCGGGAAAAATCATTTTTCATAAAGTTATCCTATTCAGGCCATCCATGCTGCCCGATGAGCCGTACAAATCTACACCCGCCAAGATTTGTGGTGGTGATTCCATTTTCTGTTTTTCTTACCTTGAGCAACTCCTGGGAATGGTGCCCGCCCACGGGCATGACAAGCCTGCCCCCCATGGCAAGCTGCTCCACCAGCGGCGCTGGGATCTGGTTTCCGCCTGCCGTTACGATAATGGCGTCAAAAGGGGCTTCCTGTTTCCACCCCTGGGTTCCGTCGGAATAGCGGGTCACGATATTGTGGTACTTAAGCCGGTCAAAAAGTTTGCGGGTCTGTAAAAACAGGGTGTTGTTCCGCTCAATGGTATAGACCTTATACACAATCTGGGATAAAATAGCGGCCTGGTATCCGGAACCGGTTCCAATTTCCAATACCCGCTCAGAACCTGTAAGTTCAAGCTGCTGGGTCATTTCAGCAATGATAAACGGCTGGGAGATGGTCTGACCCTCCCCAATGGGAAGGGGAAAATCTCCATAGGCACTGTCAACCATGGCCTCGCTGACAAAAAGGTGCCGGGGGACATGGGTCATGGCCCGGATTACCAAAGGATCGGTCACCCCCCTTGCAATGATCTGGCTTTCAACCATTTCCCTGCGCCACCGGGCAAATTTATTGGGTTCATCTTTCATGCACCCCTTCATATCAGCAACCAATGCGTCCGTCAAGAATCTTAAGCCCTTTCAGAACAGGAGATTCTGGGCTTGCTTTTTCCCGTGAACACACGTATTTATACATTTCATGAATCAGATTTTGAAAATGCAAATCGTCATTGCCATCGCCGTGATTATCTTTGGTATCGGTGTGTCCGGCTATATGCTCATTGAACAATGGAATTTTCTAGATGCCGCCTACATGACCGCCATCACCCTGAGCACCGTCGGCTTCCTCGAAGTCCATGAAGCCAGCACAGCCGGCCGGATTTTTACCATTGTCCTGATATTCACCGGTGGCGGGTACTACCTGTATCTTGTGGGTGTGATCATAAAATCTGTTGTGGAAGGTGAAATCAAGGCATTGTTAGGGAGAAAACGATTGGATAAAAAAATTGAGAAACTGGAAAAACATTATCTGGTCTGCGGATACGGCCGTATCGGCCGAATATTGTGCAATTTCATCAAAGAAGACACAAAGGATCTGGTTGTCATCGAGCAGGATCAACGCCGGACGGATCTGCTGGAAAAAGACCGGACACACTACCTGATCGGTGATGCCCTGGATGAAGAGCTGCTGATAAAGGCCGGTATAAAAAAGGCGGCATTTCTGGTGGCTGCCCTGGCAACAGACACGGCAAATGTATTTCTGGTATTGACGGCCAGGCAATTGAATCCTGATATCTATATCATGGCCCGGGCCAGCAGCGCTGGGGTGGGCAAAAAGCTACTGGTGGCCGGAGCCAACAAGGTGGAATCCCCCTATGACACCGGTGCCGTTTCCATGGGGCTGAAGCTGCTTCGCCCGACTGTCAGCAGTTTTCTGGATGTGGCTTTGTCCAGAAAAAGCGATGCCATCCAGATTGAAGAGCTGTTTATCCCCAAAAAGTCCCGGTATACCCAATTGGCCTTAAAAGACTCGGGAATCCGCCAGGACTTTAACCTGATCATCATTGCCATTAAAAAAACATCCGGAGAAATGCTGTTTGCACCGGATTTCGGGACCATACTCCAGGCCAGGGACACCCTTATTGTCATGGGAAAAACAGCTGATTTAAAGGCCTTTGGCTCCGCACTAAACCCGGCGGAATAGGCTCTGGCAAAATCACCTAAATTTTATAAATAACCCGTTTGTCGGTGATAATAATATCCACTGTAAATTTGCGTGACTCCATCTGTATCTGATCTACGATCTGATCCTCATAGGCCAGGGAAACCTTTCTGCATGTTTCCGGAAGCTTTGTGATCAGTTTGGAATAATAGTTGTTTCCGAATCCGACCCGTCCCCCCTTATCATCAAAGGCAAGTCCCGGAATAATGGCAATTTCGATATCATCCAGGGATACCTTCTTGCACCGCTCGGGGTTGGGCTCCAACACGTCATTTGCGTTGGCCACAAGGTCTTTGTCATAGTCCGTGATTTTATACAATTGAATGCTGTTTTTTGCATCCGTAAATACGGGCAGCACGATTCCTTTTTCGATGTTAAGCGCTTTTCGGATAATGGCTTCCGTGGGAATCTGTGTCCCGACAGGGGTTGACAGAAACGCCAGATTCGCTTCCATGAAATTGGCAAACTCAAACAATTTATTTTCAATACAATTGTATTTTTCAACCAGTTCTTCTTTGGTGAGTGCGTCCAGTTTCTCTGCCACCTGGGCCAGCACACTGTTTTTTGTATTTTTCATTTCTTCCATGATTGCCTTTCCTTTGATTAACAAAAAAAATTTTATGAAAATATGATACCGATGTGAGCAATTGTCAACCTGCAATAATCGTTGACTGTTTACAAGGCCCGTGTTATCTGATTAAAGTTGTGAAGAATCTTTTAAACTCTAAATCCAGCGATTACCAACCCAGAAAAAATTAAGGATTAAAATGCTCGACTTAAAATATTTAATAACCCATTTGGACTCTGTAAAAAAAAGGATGGAAAGAAGAGGCGCCATACCTGACTTTTCAGGGTTTTTAGAAAATGAGGAAAAACGGAAAACTCTTTTACTGGATATCGAAGCGTTACGGCACCAGCGGAATACGGTTTCCGATGACATCGCTCAAATGAAAAAAAGCAAACAGGATGCACAACCCAGCATTGAACGAATGCGGATCGTGTCCGATACCATCAAAGGCCTTGACAGGGAATTATCGGCAGTTGAGCAGGCCCTTCATTCCTTTCTCATTGCACTGCCCAACCTGCCCCATGACGATGTGCCCCAGGGAAAAGATGACACCCAGAATCGACTGGAAAAAACCATCGGGGTTCCCAGAAAATTCGATTTTCCCGTTAAAGACCACGCAGATATCGGTGAAGACCTGGGTATTCTGGATCTGACCCGGGCCGCCAAGCTCACCGGGTCAAGGTTCCCCCTTTACCTGGGTTCCGGCGCCAGGCTGGAACGGGCCCTGATCAATTTCATGCTGGATATCCATACAAGAGAGCATGGGTATAAGGAGACCTTGCCGCCGTTTATTGTCAACAAAGCCACCATGACCGGCACCGGGCAATTGCCCAAATTTGAGGAAGACCTGTTTAAACTCGAAGGCCTGGATTATTATCTGATACCCACCTCCGAAGTTCCGGTAACCAATATTTATGCCGGTGAAATCCTTGATGAAAGCCGTCTTCCCCTTAAATTTACTGCCTATACCCCCTGTTTCAGGTCCGAAGCCGGCTCCTACGGACGGGACACCAAGGGACTTATCCGGCAACACCAGTTTAACAAGGTGGAAATGGTCAAAATCACCACGCCCGAATCCTCCTTTGACGAGCTGGAATCCCTGTTGGCAAATGCCGAAGAAATTCTGAAACGACTTGAACTTCCCTACCAGGTTGTCACTTTGTGCACCGGGGATCTGGGGTTTTCCGCCACAAAAACCTATGACCTTGAAGTGTGGATGCCGGGCCAGGACAACTACAGGGAAATCTCCTCGTGCAGCAATTGTGTGGACTTCCAGGCCAGACGCGCCAATATCAGATTCAAACGTTCCGGCCAGAAAAAACCGGAATTCTGCCACACCTTAAATGGTTCCGGCCTTGCCGTGGGAAGAACCTTTGCCGCAATATTGGAAAATTATCAACAGGCAGACGGGTCTGTCACCGTTCCAGATGCCCTTGTGCCGTATATGGGAGGCCAGAAAGTAATTGAAAATGAATCCTGAACTATTTCCCGAGGACATCCGGCCGTATATCATCCCCAAACCGGAAGGCAAGCTTTTCTACAAATGCCTGGGCTGTTCGGCGGAATTTTCCATTGAAAAGCTATTGTATGTCTGTCCGGAGTGCAACCAGGTGCTGCTGATCCATGATAAAAATCAAGCCGCCCTGACCCGGCATTCCGGTGCCACCTGGCAAAAAATATTTGATTTCCGCAAAATGCTCAAAATTCCCGCATTAAAAGGGATTTACAGGTTTCATGAATTCATCGGCTCCTGCATCCCCCTTTCCTCCATTGTCTACCTGGGGGAGGGCCATACCCCCATTGTTGAGGCAAGCGCCCATCTCAAGGAAAAGACCGGACTGAATTTTTTTTATAAAAATGACGGCCAGAACCCCAGTGCCTCTTTTAAGGACAGGGGAATGGCCAGCGCCCTGTCCAGCATCAAATATCTCATTGACCAGAAGCTGGTTTCCGATGTCATTGCCGTGTGCGCCTCCACAGGAGATACCTCGGCTGCTGCAGCCCTGTATGCATCCTACCTGAGACCGTTGATCAAGTCCGCCGTGTTGTTGCCCCATAAAAAAGTTACCGCCCAGCAGCTGTCCCAGCCCCTGGGAAGCGGGGCCAATGTATTTGAAATCCCGGGTGTTTTTGATGACTGCATGAAAATTGTCGAGCATCTTTCAAATCTTTATCCCGTAGTCCTCCTGAACTCCAAAAATGCCTGGCGGATTCTGGGCCAGGAATCCTATTCCTATGAAATCGCCCAGGATTTTGACTGGGATATGAAAAACAAGGTGGTGGTGATCCCCATCGGAAATGCGGGCAATATTTCTGCGGTCATGAACGGATTTTTAAAATTCCACCGGGCCGGCATCATCACCCATCTTCCAAAAATAATCGGAGTTCAGTCCGAACATGCAGACCCGGTCTATCGATACTACCTGGAACCCGATGAGAACAAGCGTCTGTTCAATCCCGTTAACACAAGGCCCAGTGTCGCCCAGGCAGCCATGATCGGAAACCCGGTATCCATGCCCCGGGTCATTGAAATTGCAAAAAACTATAATCAGACAAGCGGCCAGCAGAACACTTTTTTTGTCCAGGTATCGGAACAATCCATAATGGACTGGCAACTGACCGCCAATAGAAACGGGCATATCACCTGCACCCAGGGTGGCGAGTGTCTGGCCGGACTTGTAAAGGCCGCAGCCCAGGGGATTGTAACCCAACAGGAAACCGCCATACTGGATGCCACAGCCCATGCCATAAAATTTTCCGAATTCCAGGACCTGTATTTTAAGCAACAGATTCCCGACGTCTATGGCATCCAGTCGGATTCAGCCTATATTAATCTGCCGGACTTCATTTCAACCGATGACCCGAACCTGGTGCCGTCCCAGGAAAAGAGACTTGAAAAACAAGAATTTCAACAATTTGTCCGGGAGATTTCAGATAAGATCGCCAAAAAATTAAATCTTTAACAGCCCATATGAAAAAGGATTGTTTATTGTTAAAAATCTCCGGACCTGCATTGATGCTTATGATGTTACTCCTCACGGCTGATCTCCATGCCGCGGGGATAAAAACATATTATAAACAATATTCTGTTTTCACCTATGAAAATGAAAACATTTTATGTGAACCCTACCAGGTTCAAAAAAATGACTGGCTCTATAAAATCTTCCGGCAAAAAGGAGAAATTTCCGACAAGGATTTTCCCCGATTTTTAACCATCTTCAAAAAAATCAACCCCCTCATTAACAATATTGATGCCATCGAACCGGGGCTAACCATTCTGATTCCCCTCAAAAAGGTTGACACCCCGGTTTCCCAACAGCCTGATCAGAAACCTTCCCGCATTGTAAAAGTCCCGGTTGTTGAATTTTCAAGTATCCCGGATACATTCGACATCCAGCCGTTTATCCAAAAGCACACCATACAGGCCGGAGATACGGTATCAAAACTTTTGGACAAAGCATTTCTTCAAAAAGGGGGCAGTCTGTCCCCCGAGGCAGAAACAACCTTTTCCCACCTCAACCCGGAGATTAAAAACATTGACCGGATTTATCAGGGAACCCAGGTGGTGATACCCGATCCATCCATCCTGTCCCAACCCTGGTTTGGATCTTTTTTAAAGCAAGGCGGTGCCGGTCCTCAATCTGTCTACCAGAAACCGGTTGAAAAGGCATCAGCGCCTATTCTCCCGGTGATTCCCCCCCGGCAGATGATCCGGCTTCAAAGATATGCCACTCTGATCCAGGGCACCCTTCTCAACCAGGGACAAATGCATTTCCCCGGTAAAGGGTCCCGGTCAGACCAAGTGCTTGATTTATCCAAAACACCCGTCATTGAAGACAAAAACGGACAAAAAATATTAATTATCCCTTCTGACAACATTGGCAATGCCCTGGGCCGAGATCTTGTCAAAAACATCCAAGCCTATTGGAGCCAATTAAAACTATTGGAAATAAACAAGGCCATCGACATGGCCAAAAGCCTCCCGAAAAATGAAGGTTCCCTTGCAGACAAGGCAAAGGATCCGGCCGGACTGGTTGCCAGGCTTCTGTTGTTTTCCCAGGACCCCTATCACCCGGACGAGAAAATTTCGTTTTCCGTCGGCTCTGTTGAAATGAGTGCCTTCTTTGGCCGTATTACCCGGCAGGATGGGTTGCCCGATCTTTTGATCAACACAGGAAAGGTCTATGGCCTGGCAATTGAGGCCATCGAAAAAAAAGGATATCACATCCTTACGATTTCCCCGGGACTGACACTGTCTGAATTGATCCTGACGCTGTTTACCCGCCTTGGATATTCCACCTGGAAAAACCCCTCTTTTAACACCCTGGGACAGGTTGACATCATTTCCGGGATCTATATTTCCAAAGCAAAGAAAAAGCTCTTTTTTGCACGGCCGCGACCAAGCGAGGCCGCTATTTCATTCCTGGAACAGGAAAACATCCAATTTCTGATTTTAGATACCCCCTAGAGGAGACCCATGCCCATCAAGAAGCTTTTAATGATACTGCTCGCAAGTTTCATCCTTTCGTCCTGTGCAAGTTCTGCCACCCGAAAAAGCCAAGACCAGCTTGCCCAGGCGATGAAAAAAGAGGGAGACATTTTTCAAACCCAGGGCAATTACACCGCAGCTCTGACCAAATTACTTGAAGCGGAAAAACTCAGCCCCAACGACCCCTATCTGCAGAACAGCCTGGGCCTGGCCTATATGGGCAAAAACAGAGATGACCTGGCCGTCACGGCTTTTAAAAAGGCAATTGCCGGGAAACCCGACTATATTGAGGCCATCAATAACCTGGGTGCTGCCCATCTTCGCCAGGAAAAATGGGATATGGCCATGGAATGCTTTAATAAGGTTTTGGAAAGTCTTTTGTATCCGACTCCCCACTTTCCCCTGTCCAATATCGGATGGGTCTATCTTGGGAAAAAAGAGTTT
>Ga0180007_10000705_pt1 | contig 52430 bp, 41 predicted proteins | sample MM_PC_MetaG_FD_121122 | JGI IMG/M metagenome (GOLD analysis project Ga0180007, IMG submission 121122) | Groundwater microbial communities from the Aspo Hard Rock Laboratory (HRL) deep subsurface site, Sweden - MM_PC_MetaG | ecosystem: Environmental > Aquatic > Deep subsurface > Groundwater... | reverse complement strand
ATTTCGAAAAATTCTATGAAAGAGAAAATTGAATATTACTCAATTTTCTTTTGTTTTATTCCATATTTATGAAACTTTATACAATTTTGCCATATTTAGAAATAGCTATTATCATTACTATAGTGTATTAAATTGTGATTTATAACACATAATATTTTTTTTCTTATTTGATTAAATCTTAAATTACTATTATTTTACAATCAACATATCAAATCAATATTTATTTTGAATATACTGTATTTTTACTCACTTAATTTCAATAATATTTATTGAATTTTAGTATTATTAAACATTTTATCAGTAATATTTTAATTTTATGAAACTAAAATTTTATGGGACAAGGGGTTCAATTCCTATTTGTGAAGAATCATTTCAGAAATACGGTGGAAATACTACTTGTGTAGCTTTATGTAACGAAAAAGAAGTTTATATTTTTGATGCTGGTACAGGTATCAGAAATTTAGGTAGAGAATATTTCTCTAACCAAAACCATAAGTTATCAAACATCATACTTACTTTTTCGCATTTTCATTGGGATCATATTCAGGGCTTTCCATTTTTTCTTCCTGCATACGATACCAGCAGAGAGTTAACAATTACCACAATTGGTAGGACTGATGATTATTTTGATTTGAAATCTATTTTTGAAAATCAAATGAGAAAAGAATTTTTTCCAGTTCCGCTTGAGAAAATGGGATCTAAATTAAATTTTATACAAGAAAAAACAAATCTCTTTCAAAACGGAAAAGTAAAAATCATTTCATCTGAACATAATCATCCTGGACGTGCATACAGTTATAGAATTGAAATTGAAGGTAAAGTTATTGTTTTTGTAACAGATGTTGAACATATAGATGGAATTGACCCAAGAGTTGTTGCAATTTCAAAAGATGCGGATATTTTAATTCATGAAGCGCAATATACACCTGATGAATTGGAACGCCATAAAGGCTGGGGGCATAGCAGTTGGATGCAAGCAATTGAGGTTGCCAAATTAGCAAACGTTAAGAAATTGTTTATAACTCACCACGATCCAGACCATGATGATAAATTTCTTGATAATGTTGAATTAGAATGTAAAAAACATTTTGATAATGTGGAATTAGCAAAAGATAATTTAGAAGTGGAGTTATAATGGATGTTTTTTTACAAGCTGCTATTGATGAAGCAAAAAAAGGCCTTGAGGAAGGTGGTATTCCAATTGGTTCTGTACTTGTTCATAATAATCAAATAATTGGGCGTGGTCATAATCGCAGAATTCAAAAAGGTAGCGCAATTTTGCATGGTGAAATGGATGCTTTAGAAAATGCTGGCAGGTTACCAGCAAAAATCTATAAAGAATCGGTACTTTATACAACTCTTTCTCCCTGCCCAATGTGTTCGGGGGCAATTCATCTTTATGGAATTCCAAAAGTAGTTATTGGTGAAAATAAAACTTTTATGGGTGAGGAAGAGCACTTACGCTCCAAAGGAATTAGTGTAGAAGTAGTTAATGATAACTCATGTATTGAAATGATGAATAAATTTATTGATGAAAATCCAGTACTTTGGAATGAAGATATAGGAGAAGAATAAATATTTCATTAAAGAAACCCAACTGATTAGTTGGGTTTCTTTTAATTAATCATAATTATTAAGGATAGAAAAAGAGTCCACCCAAAAATTGAAATCCAGCAATATCTTGAGAGGTTTCTATTTTGTAAGTTCTACCATAACTATCCTCTGTGCTCCAATCAGCAGAAGTTCCTTGATATTTATAACCAGCTTCGACATACAATCCCCAAGAATTTCCTAAATAATATTTAGTCCCTGCTCCAACTGTGACATATGGTCCAGTAAATTTTATCTCTTCATCAGAATCAAATGGATTTTCTAAATTGCCAAAACCATATCCACCTTTCAAGTAAAGAAAAGGGGAAAATTCTTTATCCTTTAAATAGAAATGACCGCCAACATAGTATGAAGTAAACGTTCCATTTGCATACTTGTCAACTGTTCCTCCAAAAAGGAATGCGTATTTATCTTTACTTTGAAAGACTATCTGAGCATGAAATACCATACCAGAGTATGAATCATACTCTAACTCAAAAGAATCGCCATTAACCTTTGTTTCCGAACTAGTTGGTTTCACGTTATGACTGCCAATAGCAAACGTTGCATACATACCTTCAATTTTGTTCCCTGCCCACGAATTTTGATAACTATTCTGCACATTAGCAATAGGCTGCTCAATTTTAGGTGGCTCTGGAATAACTGGCTGTTTAACCTCAAGTGATGGAGTTGCAATTTTTTCCTTCACCATTTTCTCAATTTCATCCATTTTGAAAACTAATAAACTACCATTGGATGTTTCAATTTTAATAGAAATATTTGGAATTTGTTCGATGATAATTCCAATTACTTTTCCCCCATTTTTTAAGTACACAACATCTCTGTAACCTACTTGAGCAAATGTAATGCTAGTGACTATCAGAAAATTACAAATAATAAGTAAAATAGATTTTTTCATACTCTTTCTCCGTTTAAGTTAGTGTATATGTCAAATTATTTTATATTCTTAATTGGTCATTGGATACTATTTAATTAAAATGAGTTTTTTTACATCTGTAAAATTACCCGCTTTAATTTCCTTTCAAATTAAATGTTAATATTTGTTAAGAATAATTACCATCTATAACTTCATTATTTGTCTAAACTTTCTCGTTTGTAGTTACAACAAAACAACTTTAATTTCAAGTATACCAATGTTGGAATTCATTATATAAGGTTTAAAGTGAAAAATCATTTTCAAGATTTATATTCCACACTAATTAAAATTTGGCATTCACAAATAAATTTAATGGATTAATATAATTATGGATAATAAGTAAATTCCCAAGGACAGAATTTGACTTAAAACTATATGTAATTTTCTAAACATTTGACCTCCTTATTTTACAACACTTAACAATTTTTTTGATTTTATTAAATCAAAATTATAGTTATACAAATACCGAGAAAAAGAAATTTTAATGAACAAGTACTATTAGAAAAGTATGATATTTCAATAAATATTTCAACATATAAATAAAATTAATATTATCTTTATTGCAATAATAGTTTAGTCTCATTACATCAGTGGATTAAAATGGAAGAAATACAACCAGAACAAATCAAATTTATTTACAAATTTAATTTCAAGGAACAAATAACCGTTTCTTTTGAGATTAAAATTAATTATCAAACACTACTTATCGAAAATAATATAACGCATAGTGATAAAGAATGGACAAAGTTGAAAAATTTCAAATGCCCCAATTGTCCACTAGATGAAAAGGAAAATGAATTTTGTCCACTTGCGATAAATCTAGAAGGTGTATTACATTTTTTTAATGAGCTACCATCATATAAAGAAGCCACCGTTTCTGTTGAAACTAACGAGAGAATTACATATAAAGAAACTACGGTTCAAATTGGTGTTGGAAGTTTACTTGGAATAATAATGGCTAGCAGTGGTTGTCCAGTTATTGGGGTTCTTCGCCCACTTGTGCGTTTTCATCTTCCATTTGCCTCATTGGAAGAAACCGAATATCGCGTTTTTTCAACTTACATTTTTGCTCAGTATTTTAAATTTATTACTGGAGGTGACCCAGACTGGGATTTATCAAAACTGAAAGCATCTTACGAAAAAATTCAAGTTGTAAATAGGAATATTGTTACAAAACTTTCAGATGTGGAATTGAATGATACAAGTAGAAATGCGGTTGTAACATTAAGTAGTTTTGCTGAATATATTATATTTAATCTTGAAGACAAAGAATACATTCACTTAAAAGATGTTTTTAATTCATTTGGCGAATCTATTGATTGGGAATTTAGTGCACGTACTATCTTAAAAAACAGAAAAGATTAATAACAATTTACTTTTCTTCTGTTTCATCTTCGTCTATTATTTCAGTAAATTCAGCTGTGTCAGTGTCTTCATTTTTAATTATTTCAACAGTAAAATTAGCAACAACTCCGGCTAAAGCCCCAACGGCTGTTAAAATTGGGGCTGCGATAGCTCCTATTACACCAAAACTTAATGGTATTTCTATAAATGTTTTGCCTTGTGCATCCTTTATAATAATTCTACGAATATTTCCTTCTTTTATTAAATCTTCAATTTTGTTTAATAGTTCTTTGCCTTTTACTTTAAATTCCATTTTATCTCCAGGTTATTTATTTGTAAGTTTTAGATGTTTACTTATTGTAAAAGTTCCATAAAAAAAGCCACAAATAAATTTGTGGCTTATCAAACAAAATACTAAATCTATTTTATCTATAAAACTGATATCTATTGTCAACTATATCAGCTTCTTTTGTGATATCAACTAGCCATTGAGAGTATAGTGCTGATTTTTTCTGATTAAGCAATGAAGTTCTAATAGAATTTTTTTGTATTGAAAATGCAGTTGAATCAAAAGGAGTTTTTTCAATTACTTTAATTATATAACTTCCTCTATTACCTTTGAAAGGTTCAGAAACTTTATTGACTGGCAACTCATATGCTTTTTGTGAAAAAGCAAAATCCCTTCCTAAATTAGGAATTGAACCAGATGTTGAAAAACTAGTTGTTGTACCAATCTTCGCTTGTGGAAATGCTTCTTTCGCTAAATTAAAATCACCATTTTCACCAATTTTTGCTTTAATTTCTTTAGCAATTGTTAATTCCTTTTCGCCTTTTTTCTCTTTTGTCACTAATAATTTAATATTATCTTTAACTTCATCAAGCGGTTTAAAACCAGCATCCGAAATTTCTGAAATCATAGCTACAACATAACCACTTTGGAATTTAAAAGCTGGTGTAACGTCATCAACATCATTATCAAAAGTGTAAAGCAATAAAGAGCGGTTTGAACCAAGACCAGGAATAGAACTAGCTGCCTTTAGCAATTCTGGAGTTTCAACAACTTGATAATCTAGTTCTTTTGCAGTTGTTTCAAAGCCATTTTCTTCAGCTAAAAATTGAAAATCATTTGCATTATTGTATATCTTATCTACAGTTGTTGGAGAAGCTACTACTTTGTTTACTATGCTTTCAACTACATATTTTTTATTTGTTTTATCTTCTACACGAATTATGTGCCATCCAAATTGAGTTTTTATTGGACTTTGAATTTTACCAATTTTTCCATCAAACGCAGCTTTGTCAAATTCTGTAACCATTTGGCCTTTTCCAAACCAACCAAGAGAGCCGCCATTTTTTCCACTACCAGGATCTTCCGATTTTTCAATTGCCATTTTAGCAAAATCAGCTCCAGCTAATAATTCTTTATAAGCTACATTTGCCTGAGCTTCATCTTTTATTAGAATATGAGAAGCCTTTACAAGAGTTTCTTTTGTATCTATACTGTTATTCACTTTATAAAGAATAAAGCCTTCATTTGTTAAAACTGGTCCAACAAAAGCACCAACTTTAGAATTTATAACTAAATCCTGAGCTTCCAAAGGAATTTGTGAAACTTGCAAAGTGTCTTTTGAATAAGGTTTTTCTGAGTAAATTTCTACAAATGTTTTAAACCCGCTAGAATCTACCAAAACTTTTTCAAGAATAGCACTTAAGTTATTTTTAATTGCAATTGTATCTGCATGTGAAGCACCTGTTTTGAAAAGAACATATTTAATTTTTCTGGTTTCTTCTTTTTTGTACTCATTTTTGTTTTCAGAGTAGTAATCCTTAATTTCATCTTCAGTAGCATTTAAAGTTGAATCTGAAGTCATTGGTACAGTAACCAAAATATAATCAGCATTCATTTTAACATTATCATCATCAAATTTTCTTTTAATTTCTTCGTCTGTAACAAAAGCAGAAGCATTTACTAAGCTTGATAATTTTTCTTGAAGTATTTGTTGTTTAACTTGATCTTCAATTTGAAGAATTGCAGTTTTATTCTGTGGATTTCTAATAGCAGCATCATATGCTTCTCTATTAAATCTTCCTGTTGAATCAATGAAGTATTGCGTAACCGATTGTGGTGGATTAGGTCCAAGAAGTACATCTCTAATTTCAGTATCAGAAACTGTTAAATCATACTCTCTAATTTTTTGTTCCATCAACTTTTGGCTAATAATACTTTCCCAAACTTGATCTCGAAACTGATCCATCTGACTTTCTGGAATTTCTTGACCATTTTGTTTCAATTGAAATTCTCTATATCTATCTAAAAGATTTGCAAATTCTTGATAAGATATTTTTTCACCATTAACTTTACCAATATCATTACTTCTTCTTCCTAGTGCATCACTTAGTTTTGAATCTGAAAGTACCATAAACAGCACAAACAAACCACCAACAGTAACTATGAACCATGGAGCTAAGCTCCTCATCTTGGCCATCATTCCCATAATATCAATATCCTCCGACTAAAAGACTATTTATAAAAAACACGATAACAAATTTAGTTAGAGTATTCCCTAAAATCAATAACATAACAACAAGCAAAATTATAACATTTTAACCAGCAATGAGTTTTATGGGATGATGAATACTATTGTTAATCGCAAAATATTTTAATTACTTCTTAAACTAACTGCTCTATTATTATTCAAAAAATGAATACTTATATTTTTATATTTATTAAAATTATAATTCAAATTTATTTCATTAAAACCTTTTTTTAGGAAGTGTTTGGAAAGAAATGAATTCTGATTTTTATATGGATTGCTATGTAAACTTATAGTTTCATCCTGATTACTGAAAATAACAACTTTGCTTGTATTTCCGTTTTGTAAAAGAATGGGGTTATCAAAAATGGAAATACTTTGTTCAATTTCTTTTAACTTTGGTATTGTAATTTTAATAATATTGCTGTTTTTACTTGTTTCATTCCAAAGTTGGTCAAACTGCATAGCTGAATAAAAATAATTTATTTTAGCTGCTTTAGGTAGCAAAAAACTCATTTCAGAAATATAGTTAGGAACTACCTTTATTAACTCATTATTGGAATTTATTTCGGAATTTTCATGTTCATATATAGCAAAATAACCCTTGTCAGATTTACTCTTTCCTTCAATATTAAAATTAAGTGATATTTTATTTTGCCCAAAATTTGAAGCTAAATTTAGTTCAACTAATTTCGGAATGTTTTCAATCCATGGCATTTCAGAAGGCAATGTTTTCTCTTCAAATGTGTAGAATCTTTTTTGTTCAATGTTTTTAAAACGAAAAAAAGCCATCCCAGAAGATTCTAAAGTACGAGTAATATTTATTTCGCGTTCAATTTCATTTAGAACTTCAGACTTGTATGCTCCAATTCCAATAATAATATTTTTGCCAAAAGAGTTTTCAATCCAGTCTTTAGCAAGAACATCAAACTTTGGATTTGTTTTTGCATCCCAATAAATTTGTGGCACTGCATAATCTATAATTCCAAGCCTCAACCATTCTCGTGTATCTTGAAATACATCATTAAAACCTTCCAGACCTCTTCCATTGGCTATTGATTTATAAATACCAATTGGCGTTACACCAAGTTTTATTTTTGGATTTGTAGCTTTAATTTTTTGATTTAATTGAGTAATAAATTTTGTGATGTTATTGCGTCGCCAATTGCTTGCGTTTTCATCTCTTCCAGCATCATTTAATGGCGAATTATCATTTATCGGTTTTTGAGGATAGCGAATAAAATCGAGTTGTATTCCATCAACATTATAATTTTCAACAATTTCATCAATTAGCTGAATAAGATAATCACGGACTGCAGGAATTCCGGGATTTAACCACAATGAATTATCATCGCTTTTAGAATAAACCCATTCTGGATGAATTTGAGATATATGAAGCGGGTTATTTTTTGCCGAAATATCATTTCCACTAAAAACCCTCATTGTATTAATTACAGCATGTATTTCAAGTCCACGTTTGTGAGCTTCCTGAATGGCAAATTCAAGTGGGTCATAACCACCAAATTTTCCAACTTCGCCAGCAATGTATGGTGAAAATAATTCTAATGAGCTTTTAAATAAAACTGTTCCATTGCTTCTAACTTGGAAATAAATTGTGTTAAGATTTTTGCTTTCAATATTGTTGAAAATGTTAATTAATGTTTCTTTTTGAGCATTTTCATCGTAAGTCTGCGGAGGCCAATCTAATTTGTAATTTGTTGAAACCCAAACAGCTCTTGTTTCACGAAGAGTTTGAGCATTTATATTTAATTGAATTAGAAGGAATGAAATTACAAAAAAGTATTTCAGCTTTTGAGTGGTATTTACATATCCCTGATGCTTCGCATCTGCCCCTCTCAAGAGGGGATTTCTATAAGTCCCCTCTTGAGAGGGGATTAAAGAGTGTGTTAAAAATTTACTAAATTCAATTAATTGTGAAGAGTTTCTCAATGAAATTATTTTCACTTAAAAACTCCAATTCCGTTTTCGAGCGCATAAACAATATCATCTCTATTAGCCTCAACATCAAGCAATATACTACCAACGTCTTTCAATAAAACAAATTTAATTTTTCCATCTTTATTCTTTTTATCACGCTGCATAATGGAAATTGCATTATCATAATTTATTTTTCCAACGTTAATTTCGTCTTTGAAAAGGTAAATAAGTTCAAGAAGTTCATCCATTTTTGATTTTGTAATTAAGCCAATTTTAAAGGAAAGAAATATTGCAGATGCAATTCCGATAATGACCGCTTGTCCGTGTTTTAATTTAAATTTGGATTCCACTTCAAAAGCATGAGCAAAAGTATGACCAAGATTTAACATTTTGCGGTTTCCTGTTTCTTTTTCGTCACTTATTACAACATCACCTTTAAACCTCACGGTCTCATTAATTATTTTTAAAAGTATTTTAGGATTTTTATTAAAGACCTTTCCAAAATTATTTTTGATATAATTATGAAACTCAATGTTTGTTAAATAAGCATATTTTATTACTTCACCAAGACCGGAAAGTAGCTCTTCACGATTAAGTGATTTAAGAAAATTTACATCAATTAATACAAAATTAGGTTGATTAAAAGCACCAATTATGTTTTTAGTATTTCCAAAATTAACTCCCGTTTTGCCACCCACCGAACTATCAACTGCGGATAGAAGAGTTGTTGGAATTTGCACAGACTGAATTCCACGTGAAAAAGTTGCCGCTACAAATCCGCAAATATCACCAACAATTCCACCGCCAATTGCAATTAAAAGAGTATCTCTCGAATAATCATTTTCTAACAAATTAGCATAAATCTTTTCCATTGTTTTGAACGATTTTAGCTTTTCGCTTGCCTCAATTTTAATAAGATTTACTTTTCCTTTATAATTGCTGAAAATCAAATCAATTTGAGTGGAGTAAAGCGAATGTACATTTTTATCAATCACAAAAAACAGATTTTTGTTCAAACCATGCGATTTAACCATTTTAATAAGCTGATTAAAAATTCCATTTCCGACAAAAACGTTGTATCCATTTTGTGGTAAATTTATGTTAATTGTTTCCATTTATTGCCTTAATTAAAGTTTTTGCTAATTTGTCAACAGTTATGCCAATATTTGATAAATCAGTATCAATACAAATATCAGATTCGAGATAATAAGGTTCACGTTTTTTTAATAAATTTTCAATTCGTTCAATAAAATCTTTTGGCTTTGCAGTTCCCGATAAAACCAAATCTCTAAAAATTGGACGGTCAATTTTGTTTTTAATTCTTTGATAAATCATTTCGGGTGATGATTTTAAGTAAACAGTCATGCCAGTATTTTTCAAAATGCTCAAATTTCTATCAAAAGCCATTGTTCCGCCACCAAGTGAAAGAATAATATTCGTTTTTTTTGATAAATTCAATAAAAGTCTATTCTCAATATCTCTAAAATACTCTTCGCCATTAGTTTCAAAAATTTCAACAACCGTTTTGCCTTCCTGTTCTTCCACTTCTCTATCAAGATCAGAAAATTCCCATCCTATAACATTTGCCAAAATTGGTCCAATTGTACTTTTTCCACTAGTCATAAAACCAGTTAAGTAAATTCGCTTTATTGCAGTTTCCATTTTATCCTAATAAATATGTGCAATGATAACCATATTTATAAAATTATAAAAGAAGAACTATTGTAAAATTATTCAGCTATTGACCTTTACCTAAAGTAGGTATTTATCTTTTCCCTTCAAATTTTTAAGCAAATCCCTATTTCTCCCCATATATGCATCCATTTTTTGAAAAATAATAATATATCATTTATACTAAAATAGTGATAGAGACTTATCTATGACGTTGTTATAGAGATAAGAAAATTATTTTTAAAATAATATCAGAAAACTTGACAAAACTTGGTAATAATATTATATTGTGGTGTGAACACAAAATAATTTAAATAGAATAAGATATTTTTAGAATTCTAAATAATTGATAATTGTGAGACAAAAAATATATTTGGTTATGCTATTAAGAAACACAATGCTGATTTCTAATTTAATAAAGGAAATCCATTTTTATTACTATTTATCAGATAGTCATTATGAAAAACGATAGAACTAAATATCCTGAAATAACACCGCAAGCAATCTTAGTTGGTTTTACTATTGGTTTGCTAATGACAGCAAGTTTTTCCTACGCTGCTCTTCTATTAGGTTTTTCAACAAATGGCTCACCTGTTGCGGCAGTTTTAGGTTGGGGAATAATGCGTACAATATTTAAAAGGGGAACTATTGTTGAAAACAATATTGTGCAAACAATCGCATCTGGAATTAATACAGCAACTTCTGGAGTAATATTTACATTACCAATTCTTTTAATACGCGGTGTTGATTTTAATATTTGGTGGATTGTTGCAGCTACAGTTGCCGGAGCCATTTTAGGTGTTGGTTTTATCATTCCAATAAGAAAACAAATGTTAGATATAGAACGATTGCGATTTCCTTCAGGAACAGCAGTTGCCAGTATATTAAGATCTCCAGCAGAGGGAATAAAAAAATCAAGGTTGCTGATTTATGGAGCTTTGATTTCGGCGTCTGTCTTTTTTTTCACTCAATTCCCTAAAATGGGATTGCCTGAAATTCTTTCTGATTCTATAGATTTTGGTGCACTACTCAATTTTCCCGCTTATATTAATAATGTTTGGGCTATATCTTTATTAAGCCTTGGAATTGGTTTTATCTCAGGCAGAAATGGATTATTTGTACTTGCAGGCGGAATTTTGGCATATTGGTTCATAACGCCCTTTGTTATTTCCTTAGGATGGATTCCTGAGAATATAACTGGAGCTGGAATGACGACATTTATACACGCTCAAATGACTCGCCCAATTGGAATTGGTATGCTAATTGGTGGTTCACTTATGAGCATAATTTTTACTCTTCCTGCATTAAAAGCTACCATTAAAAGTTTCAATATAAAATCATTGAATAATGTTAGTTCCGATGAACTTCCAATAAAGACTTTATATATAGTAACAATTGCTGCATTTATTCTGTTCTTCTTTGCAGCCTGGTTTACTTCATCGGTTTCATTTGTTACAGCACTTATTGTATCCTTGGTTGGAACAATTTGGTTAATGTTTGCTGGAATTATTATTTCGCAGGCAACTGGTATGACTGATTGGACACCAATAAGCGGAATGTCTCTATTAGCTGTGGCTATTTTAATGATGTTTTTACCTTCTGATCAAATAGTTACTGCCGTTTTAATAGGAGCTGCTGTGGCTGTTGCAATTGCAGAATCTGCGGATATGATGCAGGATTTGAAAACAGGTTATTTAGTTGGTAGCATTCCAGCAAAACAACAAACTGTACAATTAATTGTAGCTGGAATAGGTCCTATTGTTTCAATTGCAGTAATGATGTTAATTTGGAATAGTGGAGCAATTGATGCAGTAACTGGAGCTAAACTACCTGGCTTTGGTCCTGGAACTGATGTTCAAGCACCACAAGCAGTAGCACTTGGAGCTACTATAGATAGCATTATTCAAGGAAATGTACCAGGTGATAAATTTCTTGCTGGAGGAATTATAGGCGCATTATTATCTTTTAGTGGTATTCCAGGTTTGGGCGTTATAATGGGAATAGCAATGTATCTTTCAATAAAGCATATTCTTCCATACGGTTTAGGAAGTATTCTAAACTTAATAGTAGTTTGGAAAAAAGGTAAAGATTGGTCAGAAAAATGGGGCGTTCCTTTTGCAGCAGGATTAATAGTAGGCGAAGCACTTTTAATTATAATGTTCGCGTTTTTAACTGTTAGCGGAGTTTTAGAATAAATGAAAATATTTTCAGTTTTTTGTATCATAATTGGAACTATTGGAGCTGCAATAACAGCCTCACATATTCCTCCGCTTTGGCTTGAATTTGGATTATTCCTAATCATCATATCTATTGGAATATACTTAAATCGTAAAAATGCTTCGGAGAAATATTTAGCCAAAAGTAATAATGTAAATCCATTAATTGAATTTGAAATACTAATAAATGACCAAATTGATCAGCTAACTGGATTTATTAAAAATGAAGATGTGATGAATAGCCTATTAGACAATTACAAAATTGAACATTTATATAACCAGATTGATTATTTAAAAGTTGCTTTAATAAACCAATTGGGAATGGGAAAATATATAGCAATAATTTCACCATGTGCCCGTGCAGAACGTTTACTATATCGCGGTTATTCTTCAGCAACCGATGGCTATTATGAAGAAGCAAAGCAAAGTTTAACCCAAAGTCTTGTTTTTTTCAAAATGACAAATGAAGAAATTAATAAAATAAAAGAAGTGTGAATATGAATACATCAAAAGACTCAAAAAAGGACAATAAGATTAGCAAAAAAATTAAAGATTACATTAATACTTTTGGAATTACTGCTAAAAATCTATCTAAAGAAACGGGAATAGAGTTGAATACTTTATATTCAATTATTAACGGACATCAACAGCCAAGCGTTGACAAGTTGGAACGAATATGTTCAACACTTCAGATTAGTATGGATGCACTGCTTGATTTAGAAGTTAATACCTTTCCAGTTTATTCGCAAAAAGTTGATGAAAGCCTTTTACTTGCAAAATTTGAAGATGTTTGGTTTGGGCAAAATGGTGGGGAGAGGATTGTTGTTTCTCGAAATTTTAGTACTGCTAATCAATCTGAAAAAATGAGGAGAATTATTTATAAAAACATCTATCGTTTGCCAGCTGACCAGGTTGAACCTGCAATGCAAGCATTTCTTAAACGTCAGAAGATTATCGACAAAAAAGAAAAAAGTAGAATTGAAATAGTTGTTCAAAGTGAGATTATTGATTTTATAAAGCAGCGAGAACCTTTTAATCTAATTGACAAAGAACTTATTCATGAATGTGTAAATGGAATAATAAATAAACTTGAAAATAATCCATTAAGTTTTGATCTAATCATCATACCACGCCAATTCTTCTCGGTAAATTATGAAATTATTAATAGAGAAGTTTTAGTATTTGATTTTGGTAGCGCCTTATTCCGTCAAACACACCCTAATATTTTGCAAAATTTCTTAAAAGAAGTAGAGAAATATAAATATAATTTAGCTTGTTACTCAGATAGGGAATCTACTATTGAATTTTTAAGGAGGCAATTGGATGAATCAAACTAATAATGTTTTGGTTAATCAAATATTAAAGACAACTGAAGATTTAATCAAACTCAGAACTATAGATGGGGCATTTGATGAATTTGAGAAATCTATTCAGTATTGTGAAAACTTTTTTGCAGATTCAAACATTATAATAAAAAAGTACAATTACTCAGGATATCCGGCATTAGTATTTTTATCATCAGAAACAAGTAATCCCACATTTTTGCTACAAGGTCATTTGGATGTAGTTGATGGTTTAGATTCACAATTTGAACCACAATACAAAGATGAGTATTTGTACGGACGCGGTAGTGTTGATATGAAAGGTTTTGATTCATTAGCAATGCATTTAATTAAAGATATTCATAAATCATATCCAGAAATTTCAATTGGATTAATGTTAACATTTGATGAGGAAATTGGTGGAAGTAATGGAGCTGCTCGTTTAGCCGAGGAAAATTATCTATGTGATATTTTAATTAATGGAGATGGCGGCTATAATTATGCAGTTATCAATGCCGAAAAAGGGATATTAAAGTTTAAATTAAAAGTGGAAAGTATATCTACGAGACATACATATCCGTGGAATGGTCAAAATGCTTTTGATTTACTTGTGGAAGATTATTTTCAAATAATGTCATTATTTAAAAATCACGATATAGCAACGGATTTAGACAATTGGTACACCACATATTCATCATATGATATTACTGTAGAAAACGAACCATTATTGGCACCCCATTATGCTGAAATGAAAATTAATATCTACTTCACCGAAGATATTTCAAGTGAAACATTGTATTTAAAAATTAAAAATGTTTTAAAGTATTCTATAATTGAGAAATTAATGTATAGTGAACGTGTTTTTCTCGAACCAAATAATGAACAAATAACTCAATTGCAGCAAAAAATGAAACAGCATTTTAACCTACCAATAGTTATACGCGCGGAAAATGGTTCATCAGATGCACGTTTTTTTGCAAATAAAGGAAATTCAATTGTGATAGTAAAAATGGTTGGTGAAGATCATCATACACCAATAGAAAGACTACACATTCCATCAATTGTACCAATGTATAATTCATTAAAAGATTTCATTATAGAAAATGTTAAGCATTCTTATTTATCAACAATTGAAAGGACATAAAACTGAAAACACTTATTTTTCTTATTTCATTAACAGTTGCTCTATTTGCTCAGGAGGAATCTGAAAATGATTACATACAAAAAACTCTAGTTAAAGTTGGCGAAAACGCACCTGAATTTGTAGGCAATACAATTAAAGGCGAAAAATTTTCATTAACTGAACATAAAGGTAAAGTTGTTTTAATAACATTTTTTGCAACTTGGTGTCCTCACTGTTTGGCTGAGCTACCACAAATTGAAGAGAAAATTTATAAAGTACTTAAAGATAGAAAAGACTTTGAGCTAATAGTTTTTGGACGTAAACATTCCGTTGAGGAGTTAGTAAAATTTAAGGAATCTAAAAATATTAATGTGCCCTTTGCTGAAGATCCCAAAGGTGAAATTTACGGTAAGTATGCGGAAAAATACATTCCACGAGCCTTTGTTGTTGGAAAGGATGGTAAAATAAAAATGATATCAAAAGGAACGAAAGTAACGAGTGTTGAAGATATTTTTAAAGTAATAAATAATGAACTTGAAAAGAAATGATTACATCTAAGCTGCATTAACTGTTGTTCTAAAACAATTAATTTAAATATTAACAATATATTATAATAATATTCGTAGAAGAGGTTTTATGAAATCTTATATAGCAATTTTAATTTTTCTGTTATCAGTTTTACCTATATCAATTAACAGTCAGGATTCCAATCAGGTTCTCACAGTCGAAATTATTAGCTCAATGGATAAATTTAAGGCGGGTGAAACTTATCCTATTGCAGTTGTTTTGTATATAAATCCATCCTATCATATAAATGGAAATAAGCCGAATGACGAATATTTAATTCCCACAGTTATAAACTTTTTGTCGCAGAAAGAGGTTACATTTGGAAAAATTGAATACCCTGAATCTAAAAACAAAATATTTTCATTTTCCGAAAAACCCTTAGCAGTTTATGATGATACGGTAAATATCTTTTCTTCAATTACTTTTGGTTCAAATAGTAATGAAAACAAAATATTAGTAGAAGGAGAACTAGAGTTTCAACCATGTAATGATGAATATTGCTTGGAACCAGAGAAGGTAGTTTTTAGAAAAGAATTTTTAATTGCCCAAAATGACGAAAAAACAACTGCAATTAATCAAAATATTTTTGCACAACATCAATCTACAGATGTTGCTATAAAAGAAACAGATATATCAACTAAATATGATCTTACAAAGACAGCAGAAGAAAAAGGACTATTGTGGACTTTTATTTTGGTGTTTTTAAGTGGACTAGCGTTAAACTTAACTCCCTGTGTGTACCCCTTAATTCCAATAACTATTAGTTATTTTGGAGGACAAACCCAAGGTAAAAAAGGTAATCTAATTATACATTCTTTGCTGTATGTGTTGGGAATGGCAATTACATATTCAATTTTAGGAATGATTGCCGCTTTTACGGGAAGCTTGTTTGGTGCTGCTTTACAAAATCCTATTGTACTTATAGTTATTGCTATTATACTTGTTGCTCTAGCACTAAGTATGTTCGATTTATATGAAATTCGTCTTCCAGCAGCTTTAAATCAAATTGCAGGTGATACTAAAAAGGGATTTTGGGGTACATTTTTTATGGGTCTAACTGTAGGAATTGTTGCTGCTCCCTGTATTGGTCCATTTGTACTTGCTTTATTGACTTATGTTGGTGAAAAAGGAGATGTACTGTTAGGTTTTTGGTTATTTTTTGTGCTAGCAATTGGTATGGGAATTCCATTTATATTTATTGGAATATTTTCGGGCAGTATTAAAAAATTGCCACGTTCTGGCACATGGATGATTTGGGTACGTTCTATATTCGGATTTGTATTAATAGCAATGGCAATTTACTTTTTGGAACCCCTATTTCCTACACTGTTGATATTTAATTTCTCATTAGCATTAGTCTTTTTACTTGCTGGTATTTATTTAGCATGGATTGAGTCAAGTAAATCAAATGGAAAAATATTTCCAATAATGCGTAACATAATTGGAGTTATTTTCTTTATTCTGTCCATAGTAATTTCAACAAGTGCTATACAATCATACGTGAATAAGTCTTTAGCAATTGCAAAGACAGAATTTGGGAATTCTGCCTCTGCTGAACAAATAATCTGGACAGAGTATTCCGAACAAAAACTCCAAGAGGCAAAAGAACAAAACGTTCCTGTGATAATAGATTTCTTTGCCGACTGGTGCGTTCCTTGCAAAGAAATGGACGCATTTACTTTTTCTCAACCCGAAGTTATTAAGATGTCTAAAAATTTTATAATGCTTAAAGTTGATTTAACCACCGAAGACACTCCACAAGCAAAAGAACAAAAATCTAAGTTTATGATAAAAGGGGTACCAACAATTGTTTTTTTAACTCCAAATGGTGAAGAATTGCAAGATTTGCGGGTCGTAGGTTTTTTAGAGGAAGAAGAATTATTACCAATTATGCAAAACGCTTTAAATAACAAATAAGGTTTTATAATCAATGAATTCATTAGAAAAATATTTTGAAAAATTCAGAAATAATATTATTGGTTACAATTTTATGCATGAATTTGAAACTGGTAAAAAACCAATAATCTATGCAGACTGGGCAGCAAGCGGACGCCTTTATAAACCAATAGAAGACTATATCTCAAATACTTTGGGTCCCTACGTAGCAAATACTCATACCGAAACTACATTAACAGGAACGGTGATGACAAATGCTTATCACCAGGCTTCCGTAATTATTAAAAATCACGTAAATGCAAATTCTGATGACCTGTTACTTTTTGCCGGATTTGGAATGACTGCTGTAATCAATAAATTCCAGCGTATACTTGGCTTACGAGTTCCTGAGCAATTTAAAGATAAAGTAACCATTGAGAACAAACCTTTGGTGATACTAACTCACATGGAACATCACTCCAATCAAACATCATGGGTAGAATGCTTGGTTGATATTGAAATTCTGAAAAGAACTGAAGATGGTTTACCTAATCTCGAACATTTACGCGACATTTTAAAGGATAATGAAAATAGAAAGATGATTATTGGTTCATTTACGGCATGTTCAAACGTAACCGGAATTATTACCCCATATCATGAAATGGCAGAAATAATGCACGAATATAATCGTTTATGTTTTGTTGATTTCTCAGCATCGGCTTCATATGTAAATGTTGACATGCATCCCAAAAATGAAAAACAAAATTTAGATGCAATCTTTTTCTCACCACATAAATTTTTAGGTGGACCAGGCTCATCAGGAGTTATATTATTCAACACACAACTTTATCAAAATAAAATTCCAGATCAAGTTGGTGGAGGAACGGTTTTATGGACAAATCCTTGGGGTAATCATAGTTACTTTAATGATGTAGAACTTAGGGAAGATGGTGGTACACCTGGCTTTCTGCAGGGCATAAAAGCTGCATTAGCAATTTTGTTGAAAGACGAAATGAGTGTAGATAAAATCCTACATCGTGAACATGAGTTGAAAGAAAGATTACTAAATAAAATCATGTTGATAAATGGTTTAACTGTGATGGAAGCTTCACAACGAAATAGACTTGGCTATATTTCATTTTATATAAAAGACATACATCATAACTTGATTGTAAGATTGCTAAATGATCGTTTTGGAATTCAAACTCGTGGTGGATGTTCGTGTGCAGGTACTTATGGACATGTTTTGTTAAATATTACCTATCACGAATCCAAACGAATTACTGAAAAAATTGATATTGGCGATCTTAGTGAAAAGCCTGGCTGGGTAAGAATCTCTATTCATCCAACTATGACAGATGGAGAAGTTGATTACATTGTTTACGCAGTTAATGAAATCACAAAAAATCATAAGGATTGGATAAAGAATTATAAATTTGATCCACACAAGGGTGATTTTGACCCTCTAAATAAGTTAGATTTTATAATTGATATTACTGAATCTGTTAAATGCTAATGCAAATATTATTATTAAAAAAATAGGAGAAAATATAATGTGAATTATTATTAAAAAAGCCACAACGATGGCTAGATCGTTATGGCTTGGAATCTAAACACTAATTTAATTAACCAATGTTTAATCATCATTAGGTAAAAATATGAAAAATAATTTAGAGCAAGTAGTAAAAAAAATTGCTTTGTACTCATTTCTCGGCATTATGCTTCAAGTATTTACAATAAATGCAATGTATGCAGATACAATTAGGGGAAGAGTTACCGATGCAAAAACACAGGAGCCCTTAATTGGTGCTAACGTGGTAATAAAACCATTTTTATTGGGCGCTTCTACTGATGTTGCGGGTATGTATTCAATTGATATCCCATCAAATCTTATTGGCGAAAAAGCAACACTTGAAGTTAGCTATGTTGGCTATATAAAAGTGACTTTAGAAATTACATTAGATAAAGATGTTGTTCAAAACATTTCTCTAAAAGAAGATATACTGCTAATGAACACAGTTGTTGTTACTGGAATGGGTGTAGAAATGGAGAAACAAAAGCTTGGTGTTACAATAGGAAATGTATCTGCTGAATCAATTGATAATAGTAAAGCAATAGATGCAATTTCTGCTCTTCAGGGTAAAGTTGCAAACGTTGAAATTACTTCATCCAGCGGTGAACCTGGAGCTTCATCCTATATTAGAATTAGAGGTTCAAATTCAATAACAGGCGGAACACAACCGCTAATAGTTGTTGACGGTTCACCAATTGATAATTCCGAAATTGGTACAAGTACTGGTGGCTATACTCAATCCAATCGTGCTTCAGATATTAATCCTAAGGACATAGAATCTATTGATATTCTTAAAGGTCCTGCTGCTGCTGCTATGTACGGTTCTCGTGCACAAAATGGTGTTATTCTAATTAAAACTAAAAGTGGGAAGCCTGGAAAACCAAAAGTAACTTACGATGTTTCTTATTCCTTTGATGAAGTAACAAATGTTCAACCTTTGCAACAAATCTATGGACAAGGCAATAAAGGGGTTGCAAGTCCTACTGCAGTTGGAGCTTGGGGACCACTTTTAACAGAGGATATACCAACTTATAACCATGAAAGAGAAATGTTCCAAACTGGGCATACTCTAAATAATAATCTAAGTATCTCAGGTGGAAATGAGTGGACTACTTATTTTTTATCTGCAGGTCAAACAAGTACTCAAAGTACATTGATTGGTAATTCAGAATATTTAAGAAATTCTGTTAGACTTAAAGCATCACAGAGGATTAATGAAGATATTAATGTAACAGGAAATATTCAATTTGTTGATATTAATGCTGATAAAATTAGAAAGGGATCATCTGTTAGTGGCTTATTAACTGGCTCATGGAGAACACCTCCTGATTTTAATAATTCTAATTATATAGATCCAATTACAGGATTACATCGATCGTATAGATATCAAAATCCAACTATATTAAAAAAAACGCGTGGATATGATAATCCATTTTTCATTGCTTATGAAGGTCTTAATAATTCAAAAGTTGCGAGAACATTTGGAAACATAAAAGTTGATTATGACCCATTAAATTGGTTAAATATTAGTTATATATTAGGGCATGATTATTCCAATGATGAGAGAATTACTATAATACCACCTAGCAGTTCTTACCGTCCAAATGGACAAATAATAGCAGAGAGATTGAAGAACCAGGAAACAGATGGTAATTTATTGATTACAGCGAAGAGGGATTTTGATTTTGCTGATGCTAAAGCAACCTTGTTGCTTGGTCAAAATATGAATGAAAGAAAATATAGCTACATCGGTGTTACTGGAGATGATATGGCTGTATATGATTTTCAGCAACTGGATAATACAGCAGCTAGCGTACCCGATGAATATGAATCGACAAGAAGAACTGAATCTTATTTTGGTCAACTTACATTTGATATATTTAATCAATTATATTTTACTGCTGGTTTGAGAAATGATGGTTCTTCTACTTTTGGAAAAAGTAAGAGCCGCCATTGGTATCCTAAATTCAGTACTGCATGGGAGTTTTCCAAGTTAAGTATATTTAGTAATCATTCTGATTGGTTTAACTTTGGTAAACTTCATTTAGCTTATGGTGAAGCCGGTCAGGAACCTGAAGTTTATTCAACAATAACAGGATTCTCATCAAGCCCTACTGCTTTTGGAGATGGATGGGCTGCTACTTTAACTTCAAATGCTTATGGCTATAGTGGTTTTTATACAAGTTTGGCAAAAGGGCAAGATAACATACTTCCCCAAAGATCGAAAGAAATTGAAATGGGAATTAATCTTGCATTTTTAGATGAAAGAGTTGGTATAGAACTTACTTATTATAATTCAAAAACAACAGATGCTATTTATTCTTTACCTTTATCGCCTTCAACTGGTAGCACTTCTCAAGTTCAAAATGCAGGTGTTATTCAGAACAAAGGTATTGAAGCTGGCATTAGTTTCCAGCCTATTAACATTCCAAATTTTAAATGGGATATTAATTTACTATATGCAAGCAATGAAAATAAAGTTTTAGAATTACCTGGAGCTGATTTTATATCTCTCGGTAGTTCTGCAATAGGTTCTGCATCGGTTATTGAAGGTCAGCCTTATGGCGTTATAAGAGGTACCGATTATTTAAGATTTGGACGCGGTGTTATTTATAATGGTGTAAATATTGATGAGGCATACTCTGGTTGGAAAACTGGTGACCTTTATATCACAGACACAGGATATCCAGTTAAAGATCCAGAATTAAGAATAATTGGTGATCCCAATCCAGATTGGACTGGAAGCATTAGAACCTCATTTACTCTTTTTAATAATATTGAAATCTCTGCTTTATTTGATTTCTCTCAAGGTGGGGAAGTTTCTAACGGTACCTTAGGCGCATTAATGTATTTTGGTACGGCTAAGGAAACTGAAAATAGAGGTCAAGTAACTGTGTTTGATGGCAAGGGTCCAGGTGCTGGTAAGGAAGTTGAACTTAATCAAGCATATTATCAAGGAATTGGCAGTAGTTTTAATGGGCCAGCTAGTCTTGCTATTGAAGACGGTAGTTATGTTAAACTCAGAGAAATCGCTATTGCATATACTTTGAGAAACGAATTATTAAAATCATGGATTAGTGTTAGCTCTGTTGATATACGTCTAAGTGCTCGAAATCTTCATACTTGGACAAATTATAAAGGTATTGACCCAGAAACCAATTTAGCAGGTACTGTAAATGCACGCGGATTTGATTACTTCAATAATCCTCAGACGCGATCTATCATTTTATCTCTAAGATTTAATTATTAGGAGTTCCAAATGAAAAAAAATAAAAATACTAAAAAAATCATTTTAATATTGGCAACACTTTATAGTTTATTGTTTATAAGTTGCAGTGATTTTATAAATGATCCTGATATTCAAAATGATCCTAACCGAGCTACAAAAGTATCCCCAGACTTACTTTTTAATGCAGTTCAAGTTCGTCAGTTTTCCAGATATGAAGGACATACATCTCGAACTGCAGCAATTTGGACACAGCAATTAGCGGGGGTTGATCGTCAGGCAATTAGTTTAGGTATATATGATATTACCGAAAGCGAATGGAGAACTGATATGGATGGGCTTTATACTGGGGGTGGATTAGTTGATATTCGCAAAATTCTAAAAGAGACTGAAGCCAAGGGTTGGAAAACTTATTCAGGAATTGCTAAAGTTTGGGAAGCACTTTCTGTTGGTATGTCAGCAAGTTTATGGGGGGATTTACCTTACTCTGAGGCTGTTAGCGAAACATCAACACCAAAGCTCGATAAACAAGAAGACATTTATACGGCAATACAAGCTTTACTTGATCAAGCAATTATAAACCTAACTGAGGGTGGAGGATATTTACCACCTAACGATTTTGTTTATAGCGCAAATTCTTCAAAATGGATTGAGGCAGCTAATTCTTTAAAAGCAAGATTTTATCTACATTGGGCTGAAGTCGATCCAGTAAATTATACTCGTGCACTTTCAGCAATTCAAAAGGGATTATCATCAAATGCTAATAACTTTAAAACATACCATACAACTGTTGAAAATGAATCAAGTACTATCTATCAATACTGGCGAACAAGAAATTCTGATATTCGTGCTGGTAAATTTTTAGTTGATTTATTAATTTCAAAAAATGATCCACGTCTTGAAAAATATTTCCAAGAAGGTGTTGGTTCTGTTGCTGGTCAATTTATTGGAGTTGAACCTGGTGGGACTTTAACTGATGCTTCAAATCTAAGTGAAACAACAAAAAATCCTGATAATGCTTTTGAAATTATGACTTTTACCGAAGCAAATTTAATTTGGGCTGAGTGTGCATTTAAAACAGGAGATGAGTCTACAGCATTAGCAAAGTTAAACGAGGCTAGACGTGCTGAAGAAAATCGATGGGGACTTCCAGCCGATACACTTGGCACTGCTGTAGGACTAAACGGTGATGCTTTAATAAATACAATAATGCAAGAAAAGTATATTGCTTTATTCATGAATGTGGAAATATATAACGATTGGAAAAGAACTAATCGTCCATTTGTAACTCCTTATTCCGGTGGTCAAATCCCTAGAAGATTATTGTATAGTAGCAATGAAAGAGCTTCTAATCCTTTTATTCTTGCTCCTTCTCTTCAACCGTTAAGGAATAATAACGACCCAAATGATAATTATTAGTCATTAATATAAAATAAGTTATTGTAAATTAAAACCGGCTCATTAGTAAATGTTAATTGAGCCGGTATATTTAAATTGTTTCAGTTGTTCAAATCAATTCATTACAAATTAAAGCTTAAAAAAGGAATATTTATGACAAATCAAATAAAAAAAAATTATAAGACAATTTTGATTTTACTGCTTTTTACACAATCATTGCTTTTCCCTTGTACCTCTGCAATAGTATCAGTGAAGGCTTCACCTAACGGTAGGCCTTTATTGTGGAAACATCGTGATTCAAGCGGTTATGAAAATAAACTTATGTTTTTTAAAGGATTAAAATATGATTTTGTTGCCGATGTTAATGTAAGAGATACACTCGCAAAATCAGTTTGGATGGGTAGCAATACTACGGGTTTCAGTATCATGAATACTGCTTCCTACAATGTTGATACAACAAATACCAATAATATTCCACGTCAACAAGATGGCGCTGTTATGAAGAGAGCACTTGCCGAATGTGCTACTCTTGAAGACTTTGAAGCATTATTGGATGAACTTGTGGGTGTATGGGCTGTTGCATCAAATTATGGTGTTATTGATGCTAATGGAGGTGCTGCTTATTATGAAGTTGATATTGATTCTTATAAAAAGTTTGATGTTAATGATACGCTAATAGCTCCTGATGGTTACCTAATACGCTCTAATTACTCTGTAAGTGGCAAGGACTTAAAGGGACAAGGTTACATCCGTTATGAAACTGCAAAAGAATTATTTAGCGAACATTTTACTAAAGATAAACATATTTGCCTTTCTTTTTTATTGAAAACCGTGGATAGAAGTATGCTTCACTCTTTAACTGGTGTTGATGTGTATAAAATGGATTTACCTAAGGATACCACAAATAAAAAGTTTATAGCATTTCAAGATTTTATTGTTAGGTATTCTACAGTATCTTCTATGATTATTCAGGGTGTTGAACCTGGAGAAGACCCTGCATTAACTACTTTGTGGACAGTTTTGGGATTTCCTGTAACAACACTTGTTACGCCAGTTTGGGTAGCTGCTGGTGAAAATTTACCAATGGTTACTATTGGGAGTAAAGGCGTAACAGCACCAATCAATAAAAAATCTCTTCAGCTTAAAGAGAAATGTTTTCCAGTTGAGTATGGTCATGGTTTAGATTATTTAAATGTATCTGCTTTACTTAATAAAGAAGAAACAGGAATAATTCAAAAATTATTTCCTTATGAAAAAGAGATTATGGACAAAGCTCAAACTCTAATAAAAAATTGGAGAACAAATTCTTTTCAACAAAAAGAAGCAGAAGAGTATTATAAATGGCTCGACGAATATATCAATTCGGTTTATCAGAAAGAATTTGGAATATAATTATGGAATATAATTATGGGATATATTTAGTTATATAAGTTGCCTCCCTACTCTCGCAAGATATACAAGTGATATTTTGCGAGAGAAATTATAAAACTAAATTAACCGCATTGAATTACTTCTAATAATATGCACAATGCTCTAAATAAATATTTTTATAAAAGTGAAATTATTAGATATTCATTTTCTTTAAATATCGATATTAATTTATTATATTTACGGTCTAAATATATAAGGAGATAATTCATGGCTAAAAAACAAACATTTGTTGATAAAACTAAAAGCAAAGGTGCTGCAGCAGGAATAACAGTAAAGTTTATTAAAACTGTAAAATCTGATAAAGGAAGTTATAAATTCAACGAAAAATTTGTAAAATTAGAAGATGCAAGTCAAGTTACAACATTAAAATAAGCGGTAAAATTTTACCGCTTTTTTCTCATATCTAAAATGTTTATAAATCTACAAGAATCAAATTTATCATATTCGGTCTAATAGACCAATAAAATTACATAAATTACTATAACTAAAATTAGAATATTCTAAGAGGTTATATGTTGTGGTTCCTCCTAAAAAAATAAAATTTTATAGTTTAAAAGATATTGATTCTATTGGAATCTTAAAATCAAATCTTTCCGAAGAGGAAATATTTGAAATTAAAGTTGTTGCAAATATTCTCCCTTTTAGAACAAATAATTATGTAATTGAAGAATTAATTGATTGGAATAATATTCCGAACGATCCAATCTTCCAATTAACTTTTATGCAACGTGGAATGCTCGAAGAGCATCAGTATAACAAAATTGCTAATTTAATTAAAAGTAATGCTTCAAAAGATGAAATAAATAAACTAGCAAAAAGTATTAGATTTGATTTAAATCCACATCCATCAGGGCAAATTACAGCAAATGTTCCTATAATGGATAACGGTTTTGTTTCAGGTATTCAGCACAAATATAAAGAAACTGCTTTGTTATTTCCGTCTGCCGGACAAACTTGCCATGCTTATTGTACATTCTGCTTTAGATGGGCTCAATTTGTTGGTGACCACGATTTGAAATTTATGACAGATGAGTCAAAAAGATTTAAACTTTATCTGCAATCGCATCCAGAAATTAGTGATATCCTTTTTACTGGTGGTGATCCGTTAGTAATGTCATTGCAAAAATTAGAAACCTATATTTTACCATTTCTTGAACCAGAGTTTGCACATATAAAAAACATTAGGATCGGAACAAAATCATTGTCTTATTGGCCTTATCGTTTTGTTACGGATAAAGATGCGACTGGCATTTTGAAACTTTTTGAAAAAGTAATGAATGCAGGCAAACATTTAGCGTTTATGGCTCATGTTAACCATGTAGCAGAATTAAAGACCAAGATACTTCACCAAGCGGTTAGACGCTTGAGAAATGTTGGTGTAAAAATAAGAACTCAAAGTCCAATTATTAAGCATATAAATGATTCTTCTACAGCGTGGGCAGATTTATGGCATAAGCAAGTAAATTTAGGAATGATTCCATATTATATGTTTATTGAAAGAGAGACTGGAGCTAAAGGTTATTTCCAAATTCCATTATATCGTGCATTTGAAATATATAGAGACGCCTTCAATCAAGTATCAGGATTACATAGAACGGCACGTGGACCGGTAATGTCTGCTACTCCTGGAAAGGTTGTAATTGAAGGAGTTACAAAAGTAAAAGGTGAAAAAGTATTTGTACTTAATTTTTTGCAAGCTAGAAATCCAGATTGGGTTAAAAGACCATTTTTTGCAAAATATGATGAAACATCAACTTGGTTAAGACAATTAACCCCGGCATTTGGAGATAAAGAATTCTTTTATGAAAATGAGTTAACTGCGTTTCTTCAGAAAAAAGCTACTGAATACAGAAGGATAAAAGATAATAGAAATTAATATTGACTTTAAATTATTTAAACTAGTTCAGAAATAAAAAAAATCAAAATGGTTAAAGAAAAGCCCAATTCCGAGTTTTCGAGATTGGGATTTTGCAAAATAAAAGATTCTAATAAATAATTTTTAACTATCCAGAAATCACAGAAATATCTGGATTAACTTCGCGGCGTAGTAAATTTTCAATAGCTACTAAAGTACCACGAATTGAACTTGGGCACGAACCGCAAGCTCCTTGGTATCTGATAGTCAAAGTGTTTTCTTCAAACCCTAGAACTTCCAAACCACCACCATCGCCAGCAAGTGCTGGTTTTATACGTAAATCAATAATTTCATTAATTTTTTTAAGTGTCGCAGTTTCATCTTCTGATTTTCCTTCAAATGGTTTTTCGGCTGGAATTGTAGAAATATCAAAAGACTCAATTATTTCCGCAAACGGTTTTTGAATTTTACCCCAGCTAATAGAAGGTTCTTTTTCGATTGTTATAAATCTATCCATATAAAAAACAGAAACAACCCCTTCCAATTCAAATATCAGTTTTGCAAGTGGATCTTTTGCAGCTTGTTCTTTTGTATTAAAACTTCTGGTTTCTATATTTAATAAGTTTTCGCTTAAAATAAATTTTAATGCTTGTGGATTAGGAGTCAAATCCACATCTAATATTTTTAACATAATTTCCTCAATTACTTAATTTGTTTCCTAAAAATAGTGAAAACAATTCACACTTTTATTAAATTAAAATTTCCTAGAACCCACACCATTGTCAAAACGAGATTGATTATTTTTATTAGAAATAGGTGTTCATATTAAATAGAAAAGATTCTAAATTCTTCTATTTTGCAGAGATTTATTGTTGTTTTCAGAATGGCGATTTTCAATTATAAGTACAAATTCACCTTTCAGTTTTTCATTTGAAATTTTGTTTAAAACTGTATCAACATTTCCTCTATAGAATTTTTCTTCTTTTTGTGTTAGTTTATATGCGATCACAATATTTTGATTGTTTCCAAATGTCCTTTTTATATCTGTTAATAGAGCAATTAGCCTATATGGAGTTTCAAGAATAACAATAATATCATTTACAGTTTTTAATCTCTTAAGCTGTCCTTGTCTAATTTCCTTTTTAGGTGAAAGCCACCCGTAATAATAAAATTGTTCAAAGTGATATCCAGTTCCAACAAGAGCAGCAAGAAGCGAACTTGCACCTGGAACTGGAACAATTTCAATTCCACTCAAAATACATTGCTCAACAAGAGTATTGCCAGGGTCAGAAAAAAGTGGAGTTCCTGCATCCGAAATAAGTGCAACAGTTTTACCACTATTAATTTGAGCAATTACTTCAAAAGTTGATTCGCTTTCGTTATGTTCATTAACCGAAATTAGCTCTTTCGCAATTCCATAATAAGATAGCAATCTACGTGCAGGCTTAAATTCCTCGCAAACAACAATATCGACTTCTTTAAGAATTTTAAGCGCTCGTAAAGTAATATCGTCAAAATTTCCGATTGGCGTTGAAACAATAAAAAGTTTGTTTTTCATTATTTCACTAAATCTTTTAGCTGGTCAAGTAAAATCTCTTTACTAATCAGCAATTTTTCACCAGTTTTACGCTCTTTTATCTCAACCAAACCGTCTTGAATATTTTTTTCGCCAATAATAACTTGTAAAGGAATTCCAATTAGTTCGGCATCGTTAAACTTAAATCCAGCTTGAGCATCTCTTCTATCATCATAAAGCACATCATAACCTTCTTTTAGAAGCAAATCATAAATTTCATTACTTTCATTTTCCACAATTTCTTTCTTCATATTTAAAGCAAGAAGGTGAATATCAAATGGTTTTAAAGGTGCTTTCCAAATAATGCCTTTTTCGTCATAATTTTGTTCAATAAAACAAGCAAGAACGCGGTCAACGCCAATTCCGTAACTTCCCATTATAATTGGATTTGCTTGACCATTTTCATTTAAGAATGTGGCGCCCATTGCTTCTGAATATTTTGTGCCTAGTTTGAAAATATGTCCAAGTTCAATTGCTTTAAAAACTTCGAGAGTTTCGCCACACCTAGTGCACTCTTCACCACTTTCAATAGTTCGCATATCCAAATATTCAATATTTTCAACATCTCTTTGTAAATCAATTCCCCCAATATGGAAATCGGTTTTATTAGCGCCACTAAATAAATTATTTAAATTCTTAAGTCTGTTATCTGCAATTATTCTGTGCTTAAATCCAATTGGTCCAATAGAACCAGCTTCTGCGCCAGTTATTTCCACAAGTTCTTCTGGATGAGCTGGACGAATTTCGCCGCCGAGAATGGATTGAAGTTTAGTTTCGTTAACTTCGTCGTTGCCAGACATCAGAACAAGAATTGGTTTGCCAGCGTGAATATAAACTCGTGATTTAGCAGTTTCATTTTCATCAATTTTCAAAAATTCACAAAGTTCGTCAATGCTATGAATATTTGGAGTTGATATTTCGTAAACATCTTTGCTTTCACCATTTCTTGCAATTTGTTCAATAATTGAATCAGCAACTTCAACATTTGCAGCGTATCCGCAACTTTTGCAATATGCAACTGTGTCTTCACCAGCTTCCGATTTTACCATAAATTCTTCTGATTTGCTTCCACCCATTGCGCCACTTGAAGCACCAACTACAAAATATTCAATTCCACATCTGTCAAAAATATTTTGATAGGCTTTATAATGTTTTGCGTAGGATTCATCCAAACCTTCCCAAGTTGAATCAAATGAATAAGCATCTTTCATCAAAAATTGTCGTCCACGAATAATTCCACTTCGTGGTCGGGCTTCGTTTCGGAATTTTGTTTGAATTTGATACCAAATTTGTGGCATATCTTTATACGATTTCATTTCACCTCTTGCGTGAAATGTCATTATTTCTTCGTGAGTTGGAGCAAGAACATAATCTCTATTTTTTAGGTGAAACATTGTATCGCCAAATGCTTCAACACGATTGGTCGATTCCCATATTTCACGTGGATTTAATGCTGGCAACAAAAATTCCTGACCGCCAATTGCATTCATTTCTTCATTAATTATATTTGTTATTTTTTTTACAACTTTGTAGCCAAGTGGTAAAAAAGAGTAGATCCCGGCTGAGAGCATTCTTACCATTCCAGTTCTTAACATTAAAACATGACTTGGAATTATTGCGTCGGAAGGAGCTTCCTTCATTGTTGGAATAAATGATTTACTAATTCGCATTATTTTCTTATGATTTATTGAGTAAAATTAAGTTTCAAAAATACTCAAAGAGTCACTCATTTCAAAAACAGAAAGTATATAGGAATCTTTTGTCTCACTTTGTTATTTTTAGGAAGTCAGAAATAATAAAATGAAAAATATGATAAAATTTAATGCTGTATCTGAAGATAATCCAAATATCAATTTGGAATATCCACCAACAATAAAACCGATAATTGTTACAATTGAAAATGAAAAGTTAATTGGAACGTTTTTCAAAACTGCTGGAAAAGAGAAAAGTCCAATCGTTTTTCTTCTACACGGCTTTCCCGGAAACGAAGTTAATTACGATATTGCACACGCAATAAGACGATTTGGCTTTAATGTGGTGGTTTTTCACTATCGTGGTTCGTGGGGAAGTAGTGGAAATTTCTCAATTTCAACTTCACTTATTGATGTAAGTTCAGTAATAGAACATTTTAGCAAAGTAGAAGTATCAGAACAATATAATTATGATAAAGAAAAAATAATTCTAATTGGGCATAGCATGGGCGGATTTCTATCACTAATTACTTCAATGAAATATCCAAATATTAAAAATGTTGCTTCACTTGCGGGATTTAATTTTGGATTATTTACCGATTATATTTTAACTCATCCAGAATTTAAAGAAATTACAATGGAAGGTTTGGCTTCGGGAGCGGAGCTTGTAACAAACTCCAATGCTGAAAAATTGTTTGACGAAATGATAAAAAACAGAGAAAATTGGAATATTGCAAAGCGAGCAAGTGAGTTAAAAGAGAAAAATATTCTCATAATTGCTGCCGAGCTTGATACTGTTGCTCCATCAGAACTTCACAACACGCCATTGGTTTATTCGTTAAAAAAAGCTGATGTTAGTGTAAATTCACAAGTCTTGAAATGTGGGCATTCGTTCTCTTCGATGAGAATTAAGTTAACTACAGAAATTGTAAATTGGTTAAAAAGTTTGACTTTTAATTAGAGATTGAAAGTTGGATTAAGATTAGGAATTAAGAATTTAGATTAAGAGCAAAAATGTGAGTTTAGGTATGAAAGATGAAACGAGTAAAAATATAAACGAAAATGGAACACTTTTTCTTAATTGGGTTGAAAATTACTTCAATAATTTAGAGGAATTTCCAGTTCTCGCAAATGTGAAACCTGGTGACATAAAAAAACAACTTCCGATAAATCCTCCAGAAAAAAGTGAAAGTTACGAAAACATTATTTCGGATTTGACTAATATAATTCTTCCTGGAGTTACGCATTGGAATCATCCAAAATTTATGGCTTATTTTAATTCAACTTCAAGTGATCCGGGAATATTTGCTGAGTTAGTTAGCGCCGCTTTTAACACAAACGGAATGCTTTGGAAATCGAATCCCGCTTCAACTGAATTGGAAGAAGTTACGCTTAATTGGTTTAGAAAAATGCTCGGTTTGAGCGATAATTTTTGGGGAATTATTTACGACCTTGCTTCATCGAGTACAATGCACGCAATTGTTGCCGCTCGCGAAAATTTGGACGATTATGCAATTCGCGAAAAAGGATTTGGTGGCGTTCAAAACAAACCTCGTCTGCGACTTTACGCTTCAGAGCAAGCTCATTCCTCAATTGAAAAAGGAGCAATTGTTGCTGGAATTGGTTTAGAAGGCGTTCGCAAAATTAAAGTTGATGAAAATTTTAGAATGATTCCGAAAGAGTTGGAAAAAGCAATTGCCGAAGACAAATTAAACGGTTGGAAGCCATTCTGCGTTGTTGCCACTGTTGGAACAACTTCGACAACAAGCATTGACCCAGTTGGTGAAATATCCAAAATATGCAAAACCGAAAATATTTGGCTTCACGTTGATGCTGCTCACGCTGGCGTTGCGGCAATTGTTCCAGAAATGAAATTTTTACTTGATGGAGTTGAAAATGCCGATTCAGTTGTGGTAAATCCACACAAATGGATGTTCACTCCCGTTGATTTATCCGTGCTTTTTACAAAACACAAAGGCATCTTAAAGCAAGCATTTTCATTAATTCCAGAGTACCTAAAAACAGACGAAGATAACGAAGTTACAAATTTTATGGATTACGGAATTCAACTTGGAAGAAGATTTCGTTCATTAAAATTGTGGTTTATAATTAGGCATTATGGAACGGAAGGAATAATTGAAATAATACGCGAGCATTTGCGTCTTGGAAAAATGTTTAGTAATTGGATTGTTAAAAATCCAAATTTTGAATTACTCGCACCAACTCCACTTAGCACAATCTGTTTTAGAGCAATTCCACAAAAGCCAAAAACTGGTCAAGAGTTGAATATTTTCAACAAAACTTTGATGGATAATGTAAACGCAACTGGAAAAGCATTTTTATCGCACACTGTTTTAAATGGAAAATTTACAATTCGTGTTGTTATTTCCGGAATAAGAACAGAAGAAATTCACGTTAAAGACGTATTTGAATTAATAAATGCTGAATTTGAAAAAATATCAAACGACTAATTTAGATTAGTTGTTTGATATTTCTTGATATCGTTTTATATTTTCGATAAAATCGTTGTCCCAAAATTCGTTTACTTTTCCATCTTTTAGCCAGTAAATTCTTGGTGGCGAGTTTCCAATTAGTTCGAAAAAATCAACCATTTTTATACGCATAAAAGGATGCTCAATTTGGGTTTTATCAATAAAGCTTTGAACGCTATCAGAATCTTCTCCAGCAAAAAGAATATATAAATTCGAAATTCTTCCAGTTTCATTTTCCAATTTTACTATTTCTTTTGCAGTTTCGATGCAATGTTCGCATTCGATAAAAAAGACAGCAACTAAATTATTTCCGTTTGTTAAATCGACTCTTCCTTCGTTTTCAAAATTGGTGTATTGTGTAAAAACAAGATTTTCGTATGATTTAATAGGTGCAATTCCAAAAACAGTTCCAACAGAAACTAAAAGAATAAAAAATGGAACATAAATTTTTGTCTGATTATCATCTTGCAAACGAAAAATCACAATTCCAATTATAATAAGAAAAATATTTTTAACAATTGCTTGCAAAGGCGACATTTTTACAACTTCGCCAAAACATCCGCAATTATTTGTATCGCCAGCAAAAACCGAAAAAGACAGCAAAATGGTAAAAGCGAACAGAATAAATATAGAAATTGGCAAAATTATTTTTTTTAGATAAAAAGATTGAAACAAAGCGATACCTAAAAATAATTCCATAATTATCAAAAATCGGCTTAAATAAGCAACAAATTCTCGCGAAGCGAAAACACCTTGTTCCAAAATTGTAATTTCGAACAAGCCAGGAGCAACCATTTTTGAAATTGCTGACATTAAAAAGATAATTCCTAAAATGGCTCTAAGAAAATTTGTGATTGCATTTTTATTTTTAATCATAATTACCGCACTTTTATATATTTTCTAAGATTTGAAGTTAAAATATTGATCAATTCAGAATCATTTCCAACTTGTGTTTCAACAAATAAAAAGCCAAAAACTGGAAATTTGCTAAAATCTGCTTTGCGTAAATCCAAAGGATGGTGAAAATCACTTAACAGCAAATCATAATCGAAAGATTCAATATCATTTCCGTTAATTCCAGAATTATTATCAAGAACTATTATGCTATATTTTTTATCAGCTTTTAAATTGAAAATGTTTTGCCAATTTGGAATTTGTTGTGTCAAAAAATATTCGTAGGAATTAAATCCGAAAGCGAACCACGATAAATCGGCAGTTGTGCACCAACCACCAAATCGAAGTGGATTTACCTCAATTGGAAAAATTTGTCCCTCGTTATCAATTCTTACTTCAACATGAGCTGGAAAATTTTTCAGATTAGTTTTTATTCCAATTGTGTGAAGAAATTTTTGGATGCCATCCTTGTTTTTCTCAATTATATCTTTGGAAGTGGAATAAATTCTGTCACTAACATCACTAGCTGACGAAAAGACATGATGAAGAATATTTAAAATTACTGGTTCGCCAGTTTCATTAAAATAGCAATCAATTGCATATTCTTCTCCTTCAAAATATTCTTCAATTATAAAATCAGTTACATCAATAACTTCTTTTGGATATAAACCTTCCAACTTTGAAATATCGCTTTCGATTTTAAGTAAAATTTCGCTCCAAACATTTAAGCTATCAACTTTATGAACACCCAAACTGAAAAATCCAACAGCGGGTTTAATGATAAATGGAAATTTAAAATTACTGATATCCAAAGTTTTTAATTGCTCATATTTTACACCTTTAAAAAAGTAGTTAGGAAATGTTTCTTCTAACAATTCTCTAAACTTAATTTTATTCTTAAAAGTATGAATTTGATTTGGCAAAGTGGTGAAAGTTAAATTGTTTTCAATCCAACTTATTGAATTCTCTGAATTTGTGTATAAAAGAGTATTTGGATTATTGTGAAAGAGGTTTTTTGCCTTATTTTCGGAAATCCAATTTATCCCTGCGTCATTTATTAACTCTTTTGCAACTTCAGTTGAAACAACTGAAAAATTATTTCTTTTAATAGTTTCTATCAAAAACTCGGAAACGAATGGTTTATCAATTAATATCATTTCTTCTTTCTGGATTTATTTTCAGATTTGATTAATGGAGCTGTGTATTGATTATATAAATTGAACAGAAACTCAATGCGTGTGTTTTCAGTTATAAATGTTTGTGAACGGTAGCATAAATCAACTGCTTTATCCAATTCTTGATGAGCTTTTACCAACTTTGGTGGCATTGAATAAAAATAGAAAATGGCAAAATTATAAATACTTTTTTTCGCAGAAACTCTATTTAATGGGTTTCCATGATTCATTATTTAATTTCCTTTTTACCAGTAATTGTTAAAGTCGGAAATGTATGATAATTTTCTGTTTTCCAAAAACGTAAGAGAAAATCTATATCAAACAAGTATTTTGCACCAATATCATTGGTAAAAAATGGTAGGACAGTCTTGTAATTATCAATACAATACATTGCCAATTCGGTTGAACATTGGTCAGACACTAATAAATGTAAAACATCTTCATAGCTCTCTTCTTTAACAAAAAAAGGATTCTCCTTTGTGGGGAATGCACTATTAATATTTAGGACAATTTCCACCCCACTTTTAGGATTGAAAAACATTAACGCAGTTCCGCCATCTTCTGAAAAATCTAATTCTATTTTTGCTTCATTATCTATAATGCCATCTTTTCTTAATCTTTCAATTGCATCATTCTCTTCTTCTTCAGAAATATGTATTCTAGCATTATGATAGCTAATAAAATCTTTCATAAAACTATTTATTTTTGCTGATGGCATAAAAGCAATTGATGAATTATTATTAAATGATAGAAAATTTTTCCTTTGTTCGTCTAATAACGAAATCATTTCATCCGTTTCGAAATCTAAAAAAGCCACTTGTCGTCTGTGTTCTAAAGAGTTCTTTTCATCCAAAATTAAATCTGCATCAAATTCTCTATTAAAGGTAATGCCAGAAAACCACCAACTATCTTTCCATTTAACAATACCTATATAAACAATTAAATCTGATTTAATAAGATCATTGTATTGTTCATAAAATTCTTTTATTAGGTTAAACTCTCTTCCAGACGCAATATGTTCAATAATAGCATGATGTTTATCTGCACTTCTGAAGAGAAAGAAACCACTAATTCTTTGTGAAATATTTTTTATGTCATTATACAGTGAATGATTTTCACCAAGTATTTCGGCAGCCCATTCTTTACCTTTTAAACTCAATAGACGAGTGCATTTTTTACTAATAAAGTCATCTCTATTTTCTTGTAAATAAGGAAGAACTTTTTCAAAATCTTTTATTGGTTCAAATGATTCTTCCGCAATTCTATCTTTATAAATTTCCCTTTCTACTTGGGATATTTTCAAACCTGTATCTGGGTAAAAAAGGTAAGTCCTAAAAAGAACATTATCTATAAAATTTCGGACAATATAATAATCAGCTATTTCTGGCTTTAGATTATAATACGATTTTAATACTAAATTTATTGGGGCTGAACCAGACATTTTTTCAAAGAGATCTCCTACAGTATTTGCAATATTTAATAGAAAATCATTGTATGGGTTGATAAATTTTTCTTCCTGGACGGTATTTAAAAAATACCAGACCAAAAACCTAACATCTTGTTTATTAACATTATTATTTGTATCGTCTGTATCAAAAAAGGGTATTCTTTTTTTATAAAGTTTATAATGTGTTTTTACAAAGGTATTCCAAATATTTGTTCCTGATATAATATCTTCATAATATGAAACTAAAAAGCAGATAAATAAATTTATTTCTTTTTGACCTAAATATATTTTTAACACTTTATATTGTGGTTTTCTTAACATGTGCTTTATTGTGTTGCACAATCTTAAATAATAGTAATCCGTTTTTGTTTGTGTGCTGTATGGTTTTAGTTTTAACCATTTTTTAATATCAATTTCATTTTTCATTTTGTGTTTTTATTCTTTTGTTAAAAATAGGAGTTATGTATTGATTATATAAATTGAACAGAAACTCAATGCGTGTGTTTTCAGTTATAAAAGTTTGTGGACGGTAACATAAATCAACTGCTTTATCCAATTCTTGATGAGCTTTTACCAACTTTGGTGGCATTGATATAGGATTGTATAAATCTGCTAAACTACTTGCTGGAAATTCTGCTCTAATATCTAATACATTTTGAGCTTTTTCTGCAACGGTATTTTTATTCTTTTCACTCGGGCTTTGTGGCCATGGAAAATTGTTGTAAACAAGTTCGTTGGAATAACGATAGTCACTTTTAATTCTTCCACAAGTATATTTAACCCAAATCATGTGCATAGAACTTTGCAAAACTCCAAAGTCATAAAGTGTTGCGTCATCAATAGATAAACAGCTATCACTTACAATTATTTCAGATTGGAAAAATCCCATTGGAATAATTTCTCTATTTTCAGAAGAATGTCTTGGAATTAAAATATATTCATTTTTAGGTTGTCTTATTTCGCCAAAAAGTGTTGGAAAAGCTGCTAATTTGCGTGTTGATTCCCTATTGCTTTTAGCCCTTAAATCCCTAACATTCATTACTCGTTCTTTAACTTTCTTTAATGAATTTAAATCTTTTGGACTAATGTTTTCTAACCATAAGCACCACCTCTCTTTTCCGTTTAAAAACTCATGCGCACTTAGCAATTGTCTAAAATATTTTTCGGCATTTGGTTCTTCTTTTAAAAATTCATTTTTTTCTTCTGTTGTGAACAAAAAATTTCCACCATCGTTAGGCATATTCCCAAATGAAATATCAGAAACATTAGAAATATTTATTCTCCTTTTTAATAAAACGGTATCGTTTGCATTTACCAAATATGGACTTATGTTTTTTGCGCTTAATTTATTTGGCTCACCATTTATATCACTATAATCAAAAAGTAATTTATCGTTTATATCAAAATTTGCGAAACCAATTATTACAACATGCACAGCGGCTTTATTTTTAGCTTCATTGCTCCAATTAAATGTTCTGTGAGCAAAATGAATTTTTAATTTATATTTGTTTAAAAGCTCATTCCAAAGAACACCAACTTGCTCACCTTGAGTAATTGAATTTGTTGAAACAAATGCTACTCTAATTTTTGTTCCATAAATATATTGGGCGGCTTTTATATACCAAGCGGTTACATAATCTAAAACTCCTGCACCTTTTACACTGGCAAAAATTAAATCCATATCTTCTTTTTGCTCTTTTGATTGTAACTGCTTTCCCACAAAGGGAGGATTTCCAAGAATATAATCTACTTTACCTTTATTCGTTATATGCCATTTATCATCTTGTTTTGGTAATTCACCTTTTGTAAAGTTAACTGACTTAGAATAAACGTTTATTGTTTCATAATGTTGTAAAGGCTCATTTACTTGAATTATATTGGTTTTATTAGCCAACAAATCTAAGTAGCTTCCTTCAACCAATGTATTCCAATCAATTCTTAAAGCATTTCCATTTACTATTTTAGCTGCTTTTTTTAGTGGAAGACGAGCAAAATATTGACCAAACTCCTCCGATATTTTCATGTTCATTTGATGGTCAATAAGCCACATTGCTACTTCGGCAATTTTGGATGCAAACTCATCGTATTCAATTCCAAAAAATTGGTCAACATCAATAAAAATATAATTTTCAATATTTGTTGCAAGTTGGTCGTCATATAAAACGCGTAAAATTTCAAGCTCAAGTTGCCGTAATTCTCGGTATGCAATAATTAAAAAATTTCCGCTTCCGCAAGCTGGATCAAGAAATTTAAGCTTTGCTAACTTTTGTTGGAATTCTCTCAATTTAGGTTTGCTGGTCTTTATCTTTTCAAATTCAGCAATAAGTTCATCAAGAAATAATGGTTTTATTAGTTTAAGAATATTTCTTTCGGAAGTATAATGAGCGCCCAAATTTCTACGTTGCTCTGGATTCATAACTGATTGAAAAAGTGAACCAAAAATAGATGGTGATATTTTACCCCAATCTAAAGATGATGTTTCCAGCAAGATGGTTCTCATTTTGGAATTGAAAGATGCAATTGGTAAAACTTCTTCAAATAATTTTCCATTTACATAAGGAAAGGCTTTTAGATATTCGTCAAGATTTTTTAATCTACTTTCTTGTGGAGTATTCAATATTTGGAATAATTGAGCAATGAATGCTCCAAGGTCATTTCCATTTTCATTGGTTCTAAGTTCAACAAACTCCTTGAAAATATCTTTTTCAAAAATTGCAGAATCATCCGCAAAAAGGATAAAAAGTAATCGGACAAGATAAATTTCAAGCTGATGTCCATCATAACCAATTTCTTTAAGCTGGTCGTGAAGTTTACCCATTAACACGGCAGCTTTTATGTTAACAGGGTCTTCTTCCTTATAAACATGTTTCTGATAACCAGCAATGAATCCAAAGAGTTGAACATTTTTATAAAAATCGCAAAGATTAAATTCATGCTCAGTTTTTTCATCTAAGTCGTAAAGTTTAAATCTTGCAAAATCGGAAACAAGAATATATTTGGGTAAATCGCGTTCTGCGAGTCCAGGAAAGTAATCGATTGCTTGAGTGTAAGCTTTATCTAAATCTTTTCCTTTTGATTTGTGCTCAACAAGTAGTGTGCCTTTCCAAAACAAATCAATAAAGCCCTGTTTGTTTCCATTTTTTTTAACTGGTTCTTCAAAATTAGCAACACGCCTTCTCGAAATTCCAAAGACACTAAAAAAGTCATTCCAGAAAGAATCTTTCTCAGCACGTTCCCTTTTTTCATCAGCCCAATCTATTGAGAATTGTAAAGCTTTATCCTTTATTTCATTCCAACTTAGTGCCATCTTTAACAACCTCTTTATATTAAATTATTCCAAAACAAGTTTTGTTGAAAGTGTGTCTTTTGTATTAGAATAATTATCATGAACAATAAACTCAATTAAATAATTTCCAGCTATAAAGCCAGAATCGAGTTCTATTTGCGATTCAATTTGTTTATCCAAAATTTCTTCATTTGTTGAATCAATAACTGAGCCGTAATCGGCATTATAAATAGTATCTTCGGGAGTGTATAAGTTTACTGAGTAATAAAGATTAGTGAAATATAATTCACTATTATCTTTTTCAATTTGAGCGAATCCTTTTGCATTTACAGATGCGTTTATTTCCCATCCATCACCAATTGAAAATGCGAAAGCTTCAGAATTGAAAAGTACAGTTTTGGGTTCTTCTGAACAGCTTGTAAAAATTAGAGTTGCAAGAAATGATATTATTAATGTTTTTTTCATTGGGTTATCTACATATTCATTTTAAAATAAAACCTTCGAGGTTTTCAAAACCTCGAAGGTTTGGTAATCTTAATTAATTTTTAGCTTTAAAATCAGCCATAAATTGGACTAAATCTTCAACACCTTTTGTTGGAAATGCGTTATAAATTGATGCACGCAATCCACCAACTGAACGATGTCCTTTTAATCCAGAAAATCCTTTTGCTGTGGCTTCAGCAATTATTTTCTTTTCAAGTTCTTCACTTTGTAAATTGAATGTAACGTTCATAAGTGAACGATCTTCAACAGCAGCAGAGCCTTTGTAATATCCATCGGAGTTATCAATTGCATCATAAAGTAGTTTGGCTTTTTCTTTATTAACACTATACATTACGTCCAAACCACCATTTTTAAGCAACCATTTATAAACTAATCCCATGATATAAATACTGTATGTTGCTGGAGTATTATACATTGAATTATTTTCAACATGCACGTTATAATTTAAATATGTGTGAAGAGTTTCTGGACTTCTTTTTAATAATGCTTTTTTAACAATAACTAGAGCAACTCCAGCAGGACCCATATTTTTTTGAGCGCCAGCATAAATTAAACCGTATCTATTTATATCAATAGGCTTGTGAAGAATATCAGAAGAAGCATCGCAAACTAATGGAACATTTCCAACTATTGGTTCACTTTTAAATTGAGTTCCAAAAATAGTATTGTTTGATGTGTAATGAACATAAGAAGCATCTGGAGTTAAGTTAAGTGTATCTTGTTTTGGAATATAATTAAAATTTGAATCTGCAGAAGTTGCAGCAATATTAACGGCTCCAACTCTTTTAGCTTCAACAACAGCTTTTTTTGCCCAAGCTCCAGTAACAATATAATCAGCTTTGTTAGCTGGTGGCATTATGTTTAGCGGAACCATTGAAAATTGTAAAGTTGCTCCACCTTGTAAAAATAGGACCGCATAATCATCGCCAATATTTAGAAGTGTACGCAAATCATTCTCTGCCGAAACTATTATTCCGTCATAAGTTTTTGAGCGGTGACTCATTTCCATTACGGATAAACCTTCACCTTTGTAGGAATAAAAATCTTTTTGAGCTTCTAGCATAACTTCATCTGGTAAAACACCAGGTCCAGCACTGAAATTGTAAATTCTGTTTTCCATTTTGTTTTCCTTTAAATATATTAATAATATTTATATAAGCTGTTCCGTTTAAATCTATTAAAATTGCTTCACCCCAAAAAGCGGGCTCGCAATTGCGTTGCTTTAAATTGTGTGAACTACTAAACCATCACGCAATTTTGGTTCAAACCAAGTTGATTTTGGTGGCATAGTTTCGCCAACTTCAGAAATATTAATTAAATCATCAACGCTAACAGGATACATCGAAAAAGCTACTTTTGCGGCTCCTGAATTAATGCGCTTTTCTAATTCTTCAGTACCACGAATTCCACCAATAAAATCGATATTGTTATCAGTTCGTGGGTCTTTAATTCCGAGAACTGGTTCAAGTAAAAAGTTTTGAAGTATTGATACATCCAATTTGTCGCCAGCTGCTTCGCCAGGTATAACGTTTTCATTAGGAGTTAACATGTACCATTTTTTATTAAAGTACATTCCAATTTTACCTTTCTCTTTTGGAGATGCAGTATCAGAATCTTCAATTGTAAAATTAACTTTAACTTTTTCTATGAATGCTTCGTCTGTCAAATTATCTAGTTCAAAGACTGCTCTGTTATAAGGTAAAATTTTCAATTGTTCCGCTGGAAAAAGAACTGCCATCAAATAATTGTACTCTTCATCACCTGTATGATTTGGGTTTTCTTCCATTTTAACTTTTTGAGCACGGCTAGCACTTGCTGCTCTATGATGTCCATCAGCAATATAAAGATGTTCAGCTTTTCCAATTTCAAAAACAATAATATCATTTGCTTCTTTTGGCATTATCCAAATTGTATGAGTAACTTCATCTGGAGTAGTAAAATTATAAACGGGTTCATTATTTTGGATTGTTTTTTCGACTAAATCATTTACATCTGTAATGCCTTTATATGTTAAAAACACAGCACCAGTCTGGACATTGGTTGTAACAATGTGATTTGTTCTATCATCTTCTTTTACTCTGCGTGTTTTTTCGTGTTTCATTATAACGTCATTATTATAATCTTCAACCGAGAATGTGGCTGCAATTCCAACTTGTGTAACATCTTTCCAAATTAATCTGTAGATGTAAAATTTTTCTTCTGTATCAGCAATAAGAGGAGCTTCATTGATTAAACGCTGCATGTTGGAATTAGCTTTTTGATAAACTATGTCTGAATACACATCAACATTTTCATCCAACTCAATTTCAGAACGAGTTACACGCAAAAATGAAATTGGATTGTCTTTTGCTAATTCTGCTGCTTCTTGCTTATTTACAACATCGTATGGTACACTTGCCACAAGATGTGCTACTCTAGGGTCTGGTCTTAATCCTTTAAAAGGTCTTATAATTGCCATTTTTCCTCCTTTATCTTATAAGATTTTGGAATAATTATTTAAATTTTTATTTAACAAATCTAAGACTTTTTAACGAGAATTCTGAATAAAAAGGGAGATAAATTATGGAAGATATAAAATATGTAAGGTGATGGAATAATGATGCACACTATTTTTTCTACTGTTCATATTTCAACAAGATGAAATGCAAATAAACCAAAACTATGGAATGCAAGTCCATAGTTTTGGTTACGAATACAATTCGATTTGAAAGACCAAATGACAAACTACAAAAACCAAATAATATCCAGATTTCAATTTCTAATATCCAAGCTTTTTTCTTTTTTATGCATGATTCTTTCAAAAATAATGAGTTTGGGTTTTGGTTATTTGATTTTGCTATTTGTTTGGAATTTATCTTTTGTCGTTTGCTATTTATTATGTCATTTTTAAAAGTTAAAGCAAGATACACTTAAGAGCATTGTTTTAACTCTGCCGAGACCAATAAAGTGAAAGATAGATTAAACACGGATTGCTTTAAAAACAATCCGTGTTTGAAATTAATATTTTAGTTTAATCCTCTTCGTTCAAGAAGTGGTTCAATACCTGGTTCTGTACCTCTGAATTTTTTATATAATTCCATTGCGTCATCAGTTCCACCAGCAGAAAGAATAAATTCGCGATATTTCTTTGCTAATTCTGGATTAAAAATATCACCACTACTTTTAAATGCTGCAAACGCGTCAGCATCAAGAACTTCCGCCCAAATATAGCTGTAATATCCAGATGAATAATCACCAGAAAAAATATGATTAAAATACGTACTTCTGTAACGAGGTTTAATTTCAGGAATGAGACCAATTTTATTCATTGAATTATTCTCAAAAGTGTTTACATCAATAGTAACTGGTTCAGTAATTGTATGCCAATCCATATCCAGGAATGATGCTGCAAGATACTCGGTTGTAGCAAATCCTTGATTAAATTTAGAAGCGTTTTCAATTTTATTAACTAACTCAACTGGAATTACTTCACCATTTTCATAATGTGTTGCATAAGTTTTTAATACTTCTGGTTGCAAAGCCCAATTTTCCATTACTTGCGATGGAAACTCAACAAAGTCACGTGGAGTTTCGGTTCCTGCAACCGATTCGTAAGTACAGTTTGAAAGCATTCCATGCATTGCGTGCCCAAATTCATGAAATAATGTTAAAACTTCGTCAAGACTTAGCAGCGCTGGTTTGTCGCCACTTGGTTTTGAAAAATTTCCAACATTATAAATTATTGGTGTAATCATTTCGCCATCTTTTTTATACTGACGACGGAATTCATCCATCCAAGCGCCAGAACGTTTACTATCGCGAGGAAAGTAATCAGTATATAAAATTCCTATATGTTTACCATCTGCTTCTTTAACTTCAAAAACTTTTACATCTGGATGATATTTTTGTATATCGTTTCGTTCTTCAAATTGAATTCCAAAAAGTGTTGTTGCTAATCCAAAAACTCCTTTTATAACATTGTTTACTTCAAAATAAGGACGTAAATCATTTTCATCAAGATCGTATTTCTCTTTTTTTACTTTTTCAGAATAATAGAACCAATCCCACGATTCAAGTTTAAAATTATTCCCTTCCTTCTTAATCATTTCTTGCATTTCCGCTCTTTCTTCTTCAGCGCGTTTAAGAGCAGGAGTTAAAACTTTTTCTAAAAGCATATAAACATTACTAGGATTTTTTGCCATTTGCTCATCAAGCACAAAATCTGCGTGGGAATTAAATCCTAAAAGCTTTGCTCTTTCTAATCTTAAGTTAACTATTTTGAGCAGTATGTTTTTATTATCTAACTCATCGTTATTATCACCTTTCATAAAATATGCAGAATATATTTTTTCTCTTAATGCTCTATTAGTTGAATATTGAATAAAAGGAATCATGCTTGGTTTCTGAATTGTAAAAATCCATTTTCCTGTTTGTCCTTTGCTTGCGGCAGTCTCAGCAGCATTTGCAACTGCACTTTCTGGAAGTCCAGCTAAATCATCTTTGTTATCAATTACCAATTCAAATTTATTTGTTTCTTTTAGAACATTATCTCCAAACTGTATGGCAAGTGAAGAAAGCTCGCCATTTATTTTGCTAAATCTTGCTTTATCATCTGTGTTTAAATTTGCGCCACCGCGGATAAAATCTTTATAGTAATTTTTCAAAACAATCATTTGTTCTTTATTAAGGTTTAATTCATCTTTCTTTTCATAAAGTGATTTTATTTTAGTAAAGAGAGCTGGATTCATATTAATATTATCATCATGCTCAGATAGTTTTGGATAAATCTCTTTTGCAATTTCTTGGATTTTGTCACTATTCATTGATTCATTCATTGCACTAAAAACTCTATTTACTCTTGTAAGAAGAAAACCGCTGTTTTCAAGAGCTACTATTGTGTTTTCAAATGTGGGAGCTTCAGAATTATTTACTATTGCATCAATCTCAGCATTATGTAGTTTCATTGTTTCATAAAATGCTGGCAAATAGTTGTCTTCTTTAATCTGTTCAAATGGTGGTGTTTCAAATGGAGTATCCCATTTATCAAGTAGTGGATTTTTAACTTCATTACTGCAACTTGCAAAAAGTAATGTTGTAAATAATATTGCCATAATTTTGACCTTCATAGATTATTCCTTTTATTTTATTTTTTAATAATTCAAATTAAAAAAATTAATAGGATTTTCCGCAAATGAGGATAACGTTTAGAAAAAATAATTTTTAGATTTTTAATATTACATGAATGAGAAATAGTCTCAAAAAAGCTAGTTTCAGTTATTGATTTGCTCCAAAGCCAATGTATCAGTAGGAATTTTTATACTCAAATAAAGATTCATATTAGTAAATAGAGCTTCAAAGCTTGCTTTTTCTGGAGAATCTGCAGCTATTTCTACTTTTGTTGAATCCTGTGTTAATGGATAAATATTTGATAATTCAATATTTATGCTATCAATTCTAGCTTTTATTTCTGAGTTTTCAATCAATACAATTCCTAAATTTTCAGTAGTAAGTTCGCGAATAACAATATTCCATTCATTATGTGATTTTGTCGAATCCATTTTTCCCAAAATGTTATTCATTAGATTTAAAAAATTGAATGTCTCATTTTCCTTTTTAAGTGATAATTCAGTATTGCTAAGTTTTATATTTTCAAGTTCAATGTCTTTTTTTAATATGGAAAGGAAGTTCAAATTGATATAGAATTCGTTACAGTTTAAAACGAAACCTCTTCTTTTGTCGTTTAGCACAATATCTTCAATTGAAAAAGCCATAGTGAAAGGATTAAATGATACACTTTCTATAGTTGTTTCTCTATCAGATTTGTTATTAATTACTTTTATAATTTTCGATTTTACGACTGGTGGAATTAGAAAATATCCTATCCCCAAGTAAAATAGAAACAAGAATATTATCCAATATGCGGATGTTTTTAAAATGCTTTTAAAACTCTCTTTTTTAGTCTTTTCCATAATGCTATTCCCAAAATTATTAAATGTTTTTTGTGAATTATTATTTTGAAGATATAGTTCTAACGAGAATAAAAGCTAAATAAAAAGAGGGAATTAAATCCCTCTTAAAATAAAACTATACTTGAACGTATTTATCACCTGAAACACCACAAATAGGGCATTTTTCTGGAGCTTCGCCAAACTCAATATGTCCACAAATTGGACAAAGATAAAAATCATTTACATCAAGATCTTTTCCATTTTGAGCTGCCTCTAGTGCTAGTGCATAAAGTTTTGCGTGAACTTGTTCAGCTTCAACAGCCCATTTGAACATTCTTTTTGCTTTATGTCCTTCAGCTTCGGCTTGTTCATACATTGGAGGATACATTTCTTCAAATTCGTATGTTTCACCACTGATAGCTTCTCTTAGGTTTTCTAATGTCGAACCAACTTTATCAAGTGCTTTTAAATGTCCTTCAGCATGAATTCTTTCTGCTTCAGCAGTTGTTCTAAATAATTTTGCAATGTTAGCAAAACCATCTTTTTCAGCTTTTACCGCAAATGCTCTGTACTTTTGGTTTGCTTGACTTTCGCCTGCAAATGCTTCCTTTAAATTTTCGGTTGTCGTTGGCATATGAATCTCCTTATATGTATTGAAAAGTTTTTGTTATTTCCATTTATAAGTTAATTTTATTTTTAATTTAACCCAAATTCAAACACTCTTTCAAATAACGTCCAGTGTGTGATTTATCATTTTTCACAATTTCTTCTGGAGTTCCAACAGCAACAATTTCACCGCCATTATCACCTGCTTCTGGACCTAAATCAATTACATAATCCGCACATTTTATTACATCCAGATTATGCTCAATAATAACAACAGAATTGTTTTTTTCGAGCAGTAGATAAAAGCTTTCTAGCAATTTATTTATATCGTGAAAATGGAGACCAGTTGTTGGTTCATCAAAAATAAATAGTGTGTGGCGTTTTTCTTTTTGTGTGGAAAGATGCAGCGCTAATTTTATTCGTTGAGCCTCGCCACCAGAAAGAGTGTTGGAGGGCTGTCCAAGTTTTATGTAACCTAATCCAACTTGCTCTAGAACGGTTAAATATTTCAAAATTTTAGGAGTGTTTTCGAAATATGTAATTGCTTCATCAACTGTCATATCAAGTACATCAACTATATTCTTTCCTTTATATGTTATTTCGCGGACTTCCTTTTTGAAACGAGTTCCTGCACAATCTTCACATTCAAGATAAAGATCAGCAAGAAATTGCATTTCAATTTTCACAAAACCATCACCAGAACAAGTTTCACACCTTCCACCAGAAACGTTAAATGAAAAATATCCTGGTTTATATCCTCTTGCCCGAGCTTGTGGAGTTTGCGAAAAAAGTTCTCTTATTTGCTCAAAACCTTTTACATAACTTATTGGATTTGATCGAGGTGATTTTCCAATTGGTGTTTGGTCAACAATTTCAATTTCATGAATATACTGTGTACCTCTAATTTCTTTAAATTTTCCTATCGAATTTGGATTACCGCCAAATGCTTTTACAATTCCGCCATAAAGAACTTCGTGTATTAAAGTGCTTTTACCAGAGCCACTAACACCAGTGACAACAACAAATTTATTTAGTGGAATTTCAACATTTATATCTTTTAAATTATTTTCCGAAGCTCCAATAATTGAAATAGATTTTGTCTCTTTCAGGTTTCTCTGTTTAGGAATTGGGATTTTCATTTTGCCAGAAAGATATTTGCCAGTAAGTGATTTTTCATTTTTTATAATTCCAGCATAATTATCAATTGCAATTATTTCTCCGCCATTAACGCCAGCAAGTGGACCCATATCAACAATTAAATCAGCTTCGCGCATCATTTCAGAATCGTGTTCAACAACTAAAACTGTGTTACCAATATCGCGTAATGATTTTAATATATTTATTAATTTTGCATTGTCTCGTGGATGTAAGCCAATACTTGGTTCATCCAAAACGTATAAAGTGCCCATTAACGCTGAACCAAGTGAAGTTGCAAGATTAATTCGCTGCATTTCACCGCCAGATAGAGTGCTGCTTAATCTGTCAAGTGATAAATATCCTAATCCAACTTGATTTAAAAATGAAAGTCGTTTTTGAATTTCCAGCAAAACTCTTTCACCAACGGTTTTATCATAGTTTGATAATTCGAGTGAATTAAAAAACAGACTTGTTTTTCCTATTGATAGTTTTACAATTTCATCTAATGATTTATTTCCTACCTTAACCTGCAATGCCTCGCGTCTAATTCGTGAACCTTTACAAGCTCGGCATTCTGTGTAGCCTCTGTATTTACTTAGCAAAATACGAATGTGCATTTTATAGGTTTTTGATTCCAGTTTTTCAAAGAATTTATTAATACCTATGAAACCACTAAAGCCGTTAAATACTAAATTTCTTTCAACTTTTGTTAATTTTTCAAAAGGAGTGTTTAATGGCATTTTAACTTCGCTTGCCACCCGAACCAAATCTCTTAAATATTTACTAAATTTAACAGTTCGCCAGGGGGCAATTGCTCCTTCAAGCAAAGTTAATTTTGGATTTGGGATTATTAATTCTTCATCAAATCCAACTGTTTTTCCAAAGCCTTGACAAACTGGACAAGCCCCAAAAGGATTATTAAATGAAAAAAATCTAGGTTCAGGTTCTTCGTATTTAATTCCACAACATTCATAAAATTGTGTAAAATTTTGCACTATATTTGTATCAATTCCAATTACCGAAAGCCTGCCTTCTCCTTCTTTAAACGTGGTTTCAATTGAATCCGCAAGTAGTTCTCGGACTTTCCCTTTTTTAATTTTAAATCTATCAACTACTACTACAAGATTTTTTTTTGAGCGTGGAACAGAATAAGTTTCATTTAAATCGATAATTTTATTTTTGTTAAATATTCGGAAAAATCCGCGTTTTTTTAGAAGTTCTAATTCTTCTTTAATAGTCCTTCCTTCATGTTCGTGAATTGGAAATCCAATAAAAAACTTTTCGCCTTCCTCTTTAGTTTCAAGCCAATCCGTTATTGACATTACCGAATCTTTTTTCACTTCTTTACCGCAATCGAAACAAATTGTTTTTCCAATGCGCGCATATAATAAACGAAGGTAATCGTAAATTTCTGTTGTTGTTCCAACTGTTGAACGAGGATTACGAATTCCTTTTTTCTGTTCAATTGCAACTGCAGGACTAATTCCAGAAATTAAATCTACGTCAGGTTTGCTCATTCTTTCCAAAAATTGGCGGGCATATGAGGAAAGTGATTCCACATATCTACGCTGTCCTTCTGCGTAAATTGTATCAAAAACTAAAGATGATTTACCACTGCCGCTAACACCTGTAACAACAGTTAATTTGTTGCGTGGGAGCTCAATATCAATATTTTTTAAATTATGCTGACGAGCACCCTTCACAACTATGTTTTGATTAGATATTTTTTTTGATTTTTCTGTCATAAATACTTTCTAAAATGGAGATACAAAGTACAAAATATTGTTGAATTTGGTGAAATAATTGTGAGATTTTTTTGTAATTACTTTCTAATCTTAATCTAACCCAAGGAGAGGATTAGATTAAGATTAAGATTAAGATTAAGAAAAAATAAGAACTTCATTTAGAACAAGCTATAAACAACTCCAACTTGAAGTGCTTGCTGTGTTTGAGTTTTTAACGATTCGCTAACTTTATGAATAACTAAATAAGTAAAACTAACATTTAACCAGTTGTTAACTTTGGCTGTAAATGAGTTATCCATTGAAACATCCCAAGTATCAAGTCTATCAAACGCTGAAAAAAGTCTTAGTTTGCCTTTATACAAAACATTTTCCACAATTTCATATTTAACATCTGTTATACTTTCGATACCCGTTTCAAATTTAAACTTTTCAATTTCATTTATAGTTTCTGGATCATCTGTATAATGAAGAGCAAATTTATCGGCAAAACTTTCCTCTAATGCAAAACCCAATCTGGTTTTAATAACTTCGGATTTATCATATGAAAACCCAATTGATTGTGTAATATAACCAGGATCAAAAAATGCAACTATCTGTTCCTTTGGAATTACATCATAATTGAAGCCATTTGTTATTGGTGTACGTATTAAATTACTTGCATAAGGTTCAAAAAGCCAACCTGGATTATAGAAGAATACTGTTTCGTTAAATATATTGTTGGAAGTTATTTTTGCTTCATCTGAACCAGTTTTTGATTGTCCCCATTCACCTTTTAATTGATTTTTGAACGACCAACCCGAAGCTTTATAAGCCATTCCCCAGTCAACTCCAAAAGAATACGCAAGTGAATTTTCGCCACCTTTTGTCCAGTTATTAAATGCAACTTGACTTAAATTAGCCGAAGCAATTAGGGATGGAGTCCACTTATTTATTGTTGTATCTACTTCTTGAGCAAATAAAAAATTTAAAGCTAGGAACGACAGTAACAGCATCATTTTTTTCATTTTTCACCTTTTGTTTTTTACTAAATTCTGTTATTAAAAGCGAACTACAATTACATTTTTCTATAATAATTTGCAATATCTTCAACTGTCCATTTTTGTTTCCAATCCAAACCAATTGCATGGTTCCACATGTGTGTTAAATTATAAGCTATTTTGGACATTTCCATAATTTCATCTTCAGTCCAATCTTTAGCTAAGTTTTGTGGTAAGTCAATATTATGAATTTCCAACATATTTCTGAATTCATCAACTGCTTCACCATAAAATTCTTTGAGATGATTAAATGCAATACAATTAGCAATTCCATGTCGGTAACCTTTTACAACCGATAATCCATAAGAAAAAGCGTGACAAGCACCAACTTCGGAATATGTTAAACTTAATCCACCAAATAATGAAGCAATCATTAATTTTTCATTATTCTCATCATTTTGTCCACGTCCTTCGTTAACAAAAACCTCACGGCATAATTGCAATGCTTGGTCTCCATAAGCTTTTGAGTATGCATTATAAAAGATTCCACTTTCAGATTCGATACAATGAATATAGCAATCCATTCCAGTATAAAACCATTTATCGGTTGGAACACTTGCAATTAGCTCTGGGTCAAGTATAACTTGGTTAAGAACAGTCCATTCGCATTTAAGACCAAGTTTTTTTTCTGGACCGGTTAAAACGGCAGTCATAGAACATTCGGCACCAGTTCCAGAAATTGTTGGAACACCAAGATGATATATTCCAGGTTTTTTAATTAAATCTAAACCTTGATACAAAGTTGATGACCCTTCGTTTGTGAACATGAGCGCAGTGGCTTTTGCAATATCAAGAATACTTCCTCCTCCAATTCCAACAATACCTGATGGAAGTCCATTATTTGCTAAAATTGAATCTCTGAGATTATCAATTTGCTCTGTGTATGGTTCCTTGATATCAACATCAATAAATATTAATAAATCTTCATCGCGGTTTGGAATTCTATTTGCTAATTCCTTTCCTTCAAAATATTTATCAACCACAAAAACAAAAAACTTATCGTTTTCTTTTCTTATTGGTTCAATAATATCATTTAATTGACTAAAGGCTCCTTTGCCATATACAATTTTATCTATATTTTTGAAATTTTTATGCATTTTTATCCTATTACTTTTTTAATTGCGTTAACCATTTTATCACCCAAAATTTCAAGTTCTTCTTGAGTCCATGTTGCTCTAATGCCTAAAGACACTAATCTGCTCATAACATCTTGCGATTTTGGTAATTGAAGATTTTTATAATCTTGAGGAGCACCAAAATGGTGAACCGCAAGTTTTGCTGGAAAGCTTAAATTCTTTATGTGATCCCATTGATTAATGAAGTGATATTGATTTTTGAACCAATAAGCTGCACCACTAATTCCAACAGCCGAAAATTGTTCAATAACTTTTACCGCTAAATCAGCAGTGGGTAAAAAGAAATTTAAAGTGGCGGCAGAATCGCCTTCAATATCCACTTTTGCTCTAAATTCTAATTGTGGAATTTCTTTTAATCTATTTTTCAAATAAACTTTATTTTTTTGATTATTAGCTTTTACAACACCAATTTTTCTCATTTGAGCTAAACCAAAAGCAGCACTTAACTCACTAATTCTGTAATTAAATCCCATAATATGATGAGGTTCCATTCCTCTATTATTTCCCTCATGAGTGTGACCGTGGTCTGCTACTTGATCAATTTTATTATAAATATCCAAATCATTAGTAATAATTACACCACCTTCCCCACAAGTTGTAATCTTAAAATAATCGAATGAAAATGAACCAACTTTCCCAAACAATCCAACTGATTTCCCTTTCCAAAAGGCACCCATTGCTTGTCCACAATCTTCAATTAAAATTAGATTATGCTTTTTACAAACCTCCATAATTCCATCAATATCTGCAGCTGTTCCAAGCATGTGAACAAGTAAAACAGCTTTAGTTTTGGGAGTAAGTGCAGCTTCAATTCCTTCTGGACTTAAGCAAAGAGTTTCATCAATTTCTGCAAATATTGGTAACGCTCCAGCTAAAAAAGCTGCTTCAATTGGAGCAACAAATGTAAATGGAGGAACAATAATTTCATCTCCAAGTCCAATGCCAGCGGCAGCGAGAAGTGTTGCTACAGCTGTAGAACCGCTTGAAACTGCGTGCGCATATTTTGCACCAGTATAATTTGCAACTTCGGCTTCAAATTCTTTTGATTTCCACATCCCTTTTCTAATTTCATCATGTCCATAACGAAATAGAGCTCCTGTATCTAAAACATCATTAACTTCTTTTCGCTCTTCTGCACCATAAACTTCCATTCCTGGCATAATAACTCCATTTTTCT